>Ga0070688_100001754_pt1 | contig 10839 bp, 21 predicted proteins | sample KBSS13HmetaG_FD_64679 | JGI IMG/M metagenome (GOLD analysis project Ga0070688, IMG submission 64679) | Switchgrass rhizosphere microbial communities from Kellogg Biological Station, Michigan, USA - KBS S1-3H metaG | ecosystem: Host-associated > Plants > Roots > Rhizosphere ...
CTGGTGCCACGACTCTAACCGTCACTGGCGCAGGCATTCAGAGGCTTGCGACAAGGGGCGGGGTCAATGACGCAGCAGCGGGCGGAAATCTCGCCGTCACGTTTCTGACGGGGGCGGTCTCGATCGCGGGTACTTTCTGGGGGGCTAACTGCGTCTTCGGCACCTCGCTTGCCGTCACTGCAAATAGCTCGTTTTCGTTTTGCGATATGCCGCCGACCACATCGACGTCAGGCACGCTCGTTGATCTGTTCTTCACGAATTGTTCGAACACCGTCGGCGGCAACCTCACGTTCGTTGCAACGAGCGGCACGCTACGCCTACGCACCGACCCGGCAACGAACTCAGAATTTCAGCGCACGGGCCTCGTGCTGACTGGAACAATCGAAATTCGCAGCCTCAACGGTGGCACCGGTACGCGCTCAACTCAGGCGGCCAACGTGTCGCCCTTCAACGTCATGGGCCGCATGCCGGCGGGGCTCGAGGTCTGCGAGGCGTGCCTGACGTTGTTAGCCAACGGGGGCACCGCGACGGGTAACGCTCAGTTGAACATGATTTATACCGACGTCACGGGAACGATTGTAACCGAGCCCGTGCTTGCGGCGCCGCTCGACGTCGCCGGCGCGATCGGGAGCAAGGCGCGCGGTGTGCTGCCTTTCTCCCAATCGGGCGCGACGATCATTCAGCTGTCGGTGACGGGCATTACCAACCCGGTCGGGCTTAGCTATTTTCTCGACGTTGTTGTGCGGCAGGCGAGCTAGTCACCCGGCGAGGGTGGCGCGCGTTCGGGCGGCTCCCCTCCGCCCGGGCCCGCGTCACCCCCGCCGGGTCACAGAACAGCCCCCCGAACGCCCGTGCGTCGCTCAGCGGTCGCAGCCGACCGCAGATCGCCCCCCGGGCGTTCTGGGGGCTGTTTTGTGCCCCGGCGGGGGTGACGCGGCCCGGCGAAATCCGCCACTAGGCGAAAAGTGGTTGCCAGGCGGCCCGCGATCCGACTTCCATAACCGCAAATCCCCCCCGGAGTTGCGGCTGCAAATAGCCGAACCCCTCGGACGTCATCACACGCCGAAGGGTTCTAGGGGGCAACACGCAGAGAGAAGAGCTCCGCGAATTGGCCAACCAACCGAACCACAAAACGAGTCCCCCGGCAACGTGCAGGCGGTCACATTCTGACCGAGCCACGTGCCGCGCTGATCATTCACGCCACAGCGGAGCGCGCACGCCGTGAGTGTGTTCGGGAGCTGGGACCACGCAGAGCGCCTCGCGATCGGGGAGCTCGCGCGCAAAGGTTGGTCCCGCCTCGCGTCGCTTGTCGGTGGGCACGTCGCCAGTTTCGGAGACGTTTGTTACCAGACCGACATACGACTAGCCGAGAAGCTGCGACGACCCGACGGCCGAGCGTATCACCCTGAGTCAATCGGACGGGTGCGGCGCTGGCTGCGCGATGCCGGCGTGATCACCAGCGAGCGCGTTTTCGTTGGCGCGAAGCTGCCTAATGCCAAGTGGCGCAGCTCGCGCGGAACGACGCTGAAGACGTTCAACTGGCGAGCCATCGAGCAGAAGAACCCCTTTAGCCGTCGCCAGCAGCGCCAGCGCCGCCAAGAGCAGGCAGCAGCAACGCGTGCCACTGGCGACGCGATGCCGGCGAGGCCTCGGCACATCGCGGCCGTAGTTGATCACACGTATACGGGCCGAAAAACCGAGCTCGATCCGGAGCTGCAGCGCATGGCGCAAGCCGCGCAGGCTCTCCAAGAACGCAACGAACAGCGGCGCGCGATGCAGAGTGCACGCAACGCCGGCGGCGGCTCGAGCATCTTGCGAGCTCCTGAGAAGCCGCCCCCCGAGTAGATCAACACGCCGCGCACGTCGCGCGCTGCGAGCTACGCCTCGCCGGTGCGGAGGTGTATCGCGATCCATGTAGGCACACCGCGCCATGGTCGCGCGCGCGCTCTGTGGACAACTTGTTGGGTGTTCAGCGCTCACTGAACGCGCGCGCGCTGGTCAGATCACTGCTTGAAATGTTGGCTCTGACCCAACGGCTAGATCGGCTCCTCGAAGTCCCTCTTACTTGAGTTGACCAAATCTACAGACCAGCGATCGGTCACTCTGCTTCGCTGTCTTGTGTCGCTGGCGCCGTGCGCTTCGAGCAAGCGACGTCGGACACGGTCGACGGTGCACGCAACGAGCAGCGCAGCGCCGGGGCGCCGTGTGCGCGCGCCGTTCGGCGCCGGGAGCTCACGTGGGCCGCTTGCGCGGCCGCGGCGCTGGCGCGCCCAAAGAAGGCTAAAAGGGGTGCATGGTTGCATGCGCGGCGTATCTCCGAGTCAGCACGGAAAAGCAGGACTGGAAGCTTCAGCGAGACGCAGTGACGCGGGCGGCGGCCGCCCGCGGCGAGCGCATCTCGAAACGCTTCTGGTTCGAGGAGAAGAAAACCGGATCTACCATCGACCGCCCAGTGCTCCAAAGGTTGCGCATGGCAGTGCGCGCCGGCGTTGTCGGCCGCGTGTACGTTTTCAAAATTGACCGCCTCACCCGTTCAGGCATTCGCGACACCCTTGCGGTAGTGGAAGAGTTCAGGCGGCACGGCGCCGAGCTCGTGTCGGTTGCTGATGGCTTCGACCTTGCGGGGCCGGCTGCTGAAGTGGTGCTCGCTGTAATGGCCTGGGCCGCGCAGATGGAGCGCCGCGCGATCGGTGACCGAATCAAAGCGGCGCGCGTGAGAGTTGAGGCCGCCGGCGGTCGCTGGGGGCGGCCGCGGCGCATCGACCCGACGACGCTCGAGCGCGCGCGCGGCATGGTGAAGAAAAAAAAGACGCTGCGCGCAATCGCGCAGGCTCTCAAGGTTCCGCGTTCGACGCTGAGTGACGCCCTCAGCGGCCGAGGCCACTACGCGGCCGCGGCCGCTCGCGTTGCGTCGAGTTCCAAAAAATCTGCAGCACGTGCAGGCACGAAACGCAGAGCTCGTGCCGCATAGGCGCACCGCCGGCAACGTCGAGCGTCACCGGCGTTAGGTCTCCGGGGCTTCCGCAACGCGTGCAGGGAACGAGCAGCTTTAAGCGCCGCGGACCCACAACCGTTCCCAGTGCGCCAGGCAATACGCCGCGCGCGAGTTGACCGACGACACCACCGGCCGGGCGCTGCAGCGGATGCAGGTTTGCGCGATGTAGATGACCTGCGTTGTGCCATTGATGGCGAGGCTCGGCACGATGGCCAGGACGCCCGAGTTTGTGATCGCTCGCCTGCTGCTGTCGAGAAAGGCGGCCGCGATTTGGTCGGTCTTGTGGGCGATGAAGTCGGCCGCGAGCTCGCCACCGACGCCCGCGATCTGATCCATCAGCTTCGACTCCAATTGCTTGACGATGCGCGCGCGCGCCGCTCGCCGGCGCTCTTTACCGCTGGTCATGGCTTCACCAGGAAATGTGCGCATGCCGAGCTCGCCAGACGTCGAGCGGTTCGAGCTCGACGCGCACAACGCCGGCAACGTTGTCGGTCGCTTCGTGGGCGCCGCATTCGAACCATTCCAGGCCGTCTGCGGAGCTCGCGACGTTCTGCGCTGCGACGGGATTGGAGCGGCTCATGCAGACCGTGCACACCGGCCGATCCTCAATGGCCGGGGCTGTGTACGGCTTGCGTTCCTCGCTGAAGCCCGCGCACGCCGGCGAACTCAGGTGCTCGCAGCGCTCAAACCCGCACGACGCACACCGCCGGTGCTGGCTTCGGTAGGCCTCGACGAGCTCGACGAGCTCGACGGCTTCGAGCATGACCACGTTCGATGTAGGTGCCGCGCGCCTCGCGCCCCGCTCGAGCTCGTCAACGCGCTGTCTCGTCATTTTCGGCGCCAATAATTCAGCTTTGCCCATGGCGGTACGTTGTACTACAATCAAGTATCATGAGTCGAGCGGGTGTTTTGCAGACGGACCTCGGTCCGGAATTGCTAGAAGAAGTGAAGAGCGAGGCGCACAGGCTCGGGCTGTCAGCGTCGAGCTACGTGCGCATGTTGGTGATTCGACGTCGCTCGACGTCGGCTGTCGACGTGTTGACCACGCGACAACGCGCAGCGCTGCGAGCTGCTGAAAGCCTCGGGTTCAACTCCGCTGGCCTGTCCGAAAAAGGTACGGCCAAAAAGGGCAACTCGAAGCGGCCAAAAATGACCGCTTCGGGTCGGTGACGAAATCCGTAGATTCCGGACAGAGGGCGAATGAGGGCGATCGATCTTGTGCTCCACGATTGGTGGAACCTTTCAGCTGAAGAGCGCGAGGCTGCGCTCAGCGAAATCCGCGCTCTCGCGGAGACGTTTGGCAAAGCGTCACCGCACGGCGTCGGCAGGCGCGCACGCGCGCTAAACATCGTCGCGAGCTTCTTTCACTTTTTGGAGCCGGTGAAGTGATGAGCCGAGTGCGCGTGCCTGGCGACGGGCCCAAGTGCGGCGTGTGCGGACGTCCTGCCGTGTGGAGTGGTTTCTGCCAAATGGAAGACGGCCGCGGCTACTGCAATGCGCGCGTGGGCGACCGTTTCGATCCGGCCGTCGTTGCCTACATTGCAACGGGTGACCCCTTTGGCGGGGCGCCGACAGACGAGCAGCGCGTCGAGCAGCTGATCGCACATGGTCACGAGGCTCGGCTTTTGCGCGATCGGCGCATCGTTGTGCGGCTTGGGAACGGCCGTTGGTATCGTGTCGTCGGTGGCGACTTGCGCTCGCCGAGTCTGCTCGAGTGCAGCGAGCAGCCGCCCGAGGCTGGTCTAAAATGAGTCCTTGGGCTCTGGCATGCGCTCTGCTGGTCGGGCTCGCTTGCGGCCTGCTGCTCGGCGCTGGGTACAACTATCGCCAGCTTCAGCGCAACGCGCTCGAGCTCGCAAAGCTTACCGAGACAGCGAGTCGGCTCGGCGCGCTCTCGCTGGCGCTCGCCGATGGCGGGAACCGCAACGCCGTGCAATGCGGGGTTCAGCGTGCGGACGGCGCGCCGTGCACGCTTGAGATTGAGCACTTGGGGGCGCACAGCTATGCAGGTGTTCCGTTCGAGCAAATATTTGATGGGTACGCATGCCCGCACTGTGGGCGCAAAGGGTTGATATGATCACCAACGTTCGCAAGTTCGGCGAGGGCGGCCCGTTCATGCCGATTGAAACCGACGACTGTGCATGCTGCGAAGCTGCGCGCGCCGTCCGCTGGGTTGGTCCCGGCGTTATTTTCCTCGAAGTCGAGGGCGGGCCGATTCGGCGCGTGGAATATCTCGGCGCCGGCTGGATCACTTCTGCGCCGAGCGCGTTTCTCTGCGTAGAGGTGACACCGGACGACGCGCGCGCCGAGATCGAGACTATGAGCCGCCGCGCTGCGCGCTCTACCCAAAGCGACGCCGTACCCGCTGCGCGTGACGTCACCGTGAGGTGCTCGGTTTGTAGTGGAGTCGTTTCCGGCGCCGCGTTCATCGCCGGCGCTCGTTGTGGCCTCAACGGCTGCAACGGCTGCATGATTCCCGGCGAGTCCTTGGATTACTTAGAGCGCAATTTGCTCACGCCGGGGCCGGACACAGACAAGCTATTGGCCGCGCTCGAAGCTAGCGGCATGCGTCGCACGAAGTGCGCGAACTGCGGTTGCGACTTGCTCACGCGCAGCGGTTCGGAAGTGTGTCCGCCGTGCCGCGACGAGCCGCAGTCGTCGCTCGCGTTACCGCCGGCCTTCGATCGCATTTTGGCGCGAGTAGTGGCTGCCAGGATGTTCGAGCTCGGCGGCGTGCTGGCTCGAATGGTTGAGCTGATGGGGGCCGGTCAAGGCGCCACCTTTGGCGATGCGCTCGCGCAGGCCTGCACCGAGCTCGATGTGCGCGTGCACAAGGGCAGCGAAGACGAAAGCGCGCTACTCACGACGTGCTTTCAAATCATCAGCAGCGGCCGAATTCCGGGAGCGCCCGACGCATGAACACGATGCCGATGCACGGTGATTGCGTTGCGTGCCTGGCTCGGGCTGCTGAGCTGGATGCAGTCGCGGCAACGCTAATCCTGCTGAAAACGCTGGACGGCCTGCCGCTCGCGCAAGTGCTGCGGGATTTGTGTTTCGAGCACGCGCGCCGGGCGAAGCTCGCCGGCGGCCACTCGGTGCGAGCGCCGGCGATACCTGGGAGCATGATGAAAGAGTCCATGGGGCTCTTCGGCAAGCGTTGGCGGTTCAGCGCCGAGCTACGCAAGCCGTGCACCGTTTATCGCTGGGTCGCGCGCAGCGCGCAGGCGTTCGTGCATGAGTCGCTCGAGCTCGAGCAATATCCGGAGCTCGGGCTGCGGCCCGGCCGCGTCGTCGTCGAGTGCATCGGGCCGGAAGACCTGCAGCTCTTGGCAATGGTGCGCCTGCCTGGCGAGTTCTCGGCGCCGATGTTCTCAATGGTTGCTTTCGTTCGCGAGCTCGAACCGGTGACGACGTGAAAGCCGCGGCCGTGCTTCTGTTGCTCGCGGTGTTTGTTGCTGGCGTGTGGATCTACACGCGCGGCGCGCGCGGATTCGGTCTCTCGCTGGCGTGCTTTGCGGCTGCGTGGGCGCTGGCCAAGCTGCTTCGGAAGGACTCGTAATGGGCAATTGGGGCCGCAAGGTCGGGCGCGCCGACAAAGGCCTGTGCATTCAGCTGGCCTTTGCGCGTCGCGATTGGACGTGGCTCCTAGTTGCCGCCATATCGAGCGCTTCGGGTCTGCTCGCTGGGTACAACCTCGAAGCGCCGCGCAGCGCGCAAGGGTTGCTGCGCTGGTGCCCGGCGTGGATGAGCACGCGGGCCGGGCAATGGGTCGCGGCGCGCGTGCCGTTCGTTCGTCGGCTCTGGAACCGAAAGATGGACGCAGCTCTGATTACCGACGCAGACCTAGAACAGGCTCTCTCCTTGAGCGTGCTACTGTTCGAGCTGAACCGCTGGGCCTACAACGCCGATAGCGAGACCGAGCCGAGCACGGCGCGTGTAATGGCGGCCTGGTGCGCGTGGCGCACCAACGCCGAGCGCGCGCACCGGTACCGCGAGCAGCGGGCCGGAAAGCGGTTGGAGCTGCCAATGATGCTGGCCGGGATGCCGCGCATGGAAGAGGTGGTTTTTGACGATGCCAAGCACTGAACCATCGCTAGACGTGCGCGAGCCTACGAAAGGCCAGTGCGGCTGCGGCAACTTCCGCGACCCGGGCACCGATCCGAAGCTGTTCATGCACACCGGCGGAATGTGCGCGCTGGTGCCACAAGAGCCGAAGGGCTTCACCGGCTACGTTCACCGCACCGACGTCACGCTGCACGCGTGCGCCGTGTGCTGGGCAATCTACGCGGCGCCGAAACTACGGAGGAAGCGCCGGGACTGAGCGACGTAAACCAATGGTGGCCCGCGCGTGCTGAGAACACGCCGGGCCCGGTCTCAACTGAAAGGGAGTCAAGACACATGGCAAGTATCATCGAAAACGGCACGGCGCAGCAGGGCAAGAAAGTCACGGGGAAAACGGAGGTGCTCGAGTCGCTTGGCGAGTTCGAGCTCGCGTTGTGCGAGTGCATCCACTCGGCCGCGCCCGAAGACCTCACCGAACCGGAGCGGCTCGCCGAGCGCTTCGCGTCGATGAAGCGTTGCATGGAGGAAATGCGCGAAGGCGTGCTCGCGCTGCAAGGCGTCGTCCAAACACAGTGGCCGGAGCAATGAAAACAGAGACCATGGAGACGGTGGTGCGCAACCACCTGCACAACACGCTCGAGCTCTTCAACTGGAACAAGACGCTAGCCGGCCGAGCGCTCGACCTCGACCGGCGGACCGTCTACCGGATGATCCAGCGGTTCAAGCTCGAACCGCGAGCGCTCGAAGGCCCGATCCTCAAATGCCCGTGTGGCTACCACGGGCCAGTCGGCTACGACGACGACGCGCCGCGCATCACCTGCCCGCAGTGCGGCGCCGACGGGGACGAGCAAGCCGAGGCCGTGTCATGACCGGCCGGGGGGAGCTCAGCAGCGACCAGGCGCGCGTTTTAGACGAGGTGGTGCGGCTTGCGCTGAACGGCTACGACGCGCGCCCGTCCAGCGTGGCCGCCGCGATCGGGCTTCCGCTCGATCGCGTGGTCGTCGCGCTTGAGGAACTAACCGCGCTCGGCCTGATACTGCATCAGGGCGGGAGGCTGCCGCGATGCTGAGGCTCAGCTCGCCTTTGCAACGCAGTTCCAGCACGCGCCGTGGCTGCTCAGCGCTCGCACGTCGGTCTCCCCGCACGTGCAGCGAGTCACGGCGGGCAGCGAGCCGCGGCGGTCCCGCTGGTAGCAGCGGAAGCACAGGCCTTTGGCATGCACCGCGCCGGCGACGTCGGGCGGGCAGCGCAGGCACTTGTCGGGGTTCGTTCGTAGTCGCTTCGCAGGGGTCTTTCGCATGCACCGACCATCGCTCGAGTGCGTGCAACGGGCCAAAGTTTCAGCTGATCCGTTCCACGTGCAACGAAGGCGTTTCACCATGACCAACAACAAATCAAAAGCGGTTCTGTGGCTCGTGTGGTGCGTGCTCTGCGTGTTGAAGCTCGCCGCGTGCGGGCCGCGCTTCACGGCGCGCGAACTATTCGAAGGAGGCGGAGGCGATGAAGGATTGGCGGGCGCAGCGGTGGGCGTTTCTGGTGCAGCTGGGCTACCTGCTGCAGACGGAGGCGAGGGAGGCGAGCCTGACGCCGCAGGAGCAGCAGGCCTTGCCGCCGGCGGAAGCGCTGGCGCTGGCGGATTGGTTGCGGGCGCTGCAGGCGCTCAACCAAATAACGGGGGCGCTGGGGGAAGTGCTGCTAGCGGAAGCGCGGGCGCTCAAACGGGAGGAACGAGCGGCGCGCCGGCGTGCAGCGTTGAGGGCTGGCGCGGTTCGGGCTGCGACACCTGCTCGGCTCTGCCCGAAGCACCGGGCCAAAGCTGCGCCGAAATAATCGACTGCTACCAGTCGCACAGCTGCGGCCCGGGCTGCGACTCGTGCGAATACCAAAAACCAACGAGTGACGCCGCGGTCAAAGTCGCTCGCTCTGTCTACACGTGCCGCTGCCCAGAGGAAAAATGAAGTCCAAGAAGACGACGAGCCAACTACTAGAAGACGCGCAAAAGGCTGCAGTGATCCGAGTCGACAATGCACGCCGGCGGTACAACGTCGCGCGCACCGAGCTCGACGAGGCGCTGCACGCTTCCGCGGTGGCATCCGAGCGCCTGCGGTTCTCCGATGCGCTCAGCGCCGGCGGCCGGCCGGCGCCCAAACCGAAGGCACCGAAGGTGCAAGAGCAGCCGAGCTAAATGGCCGAATCGTTCGCGTACGCGGTTGAAATTGTCGCGCGCCGGCTCGAAGACGGGCCTACTAAAACGCAGCTGCTGCAGCTCGTCGGCAACTACCGCCGGCGGGCTGCGGCCAACAAAGCAAAGCTGGAGGAATACCTGATGCAAAACCGGTTCGCCGTTGGCGCCGTGGGGCGCAAAGTCGAAATCAACAACCTGCCGCCGCGGCCGTCACTTACGGGGCGTGAGGCGCTCGAGCTCGCGGCGTGGCTCGTCTCGGCGGCCTCGCCGCTGCTGCCCGGCGACGCGGCCGCGACACTGGGAACCTTTCACAAGCTGCTAGGCGACGCCGCAGAGGGCACCGACCTCGAGGAAGCCGCGCGCGGAGCTCTCGAGGAATGAAACCCTCTCTCACTGTCGACGAGCGGGGGCTAGTGGTGCACTTCACCAACGACCGAGGCGAAGGCGTGGCGGTTCCCATTACTTCGGAGATGGTGAAGGAGGCAAAAAACACGTTTGAAAAACTGGCGACGACGCCAGAGGGAAAGCGCCGAGTCCTGCAGGGGCTCGGCCGCTTGTTCTTGGAGCTCACCGAAAGCGAGAGAGCCGATGCAAAAAAAGTGTGACTGCGCGTGCCATCAGCTGCACCCGATTCCGTGCATGTACTGCACTGCTCGACACGACGAGCGCGACCACGACGGCCAAACGGAACGGCTGATCATCATTCCGCCACCGGCCGGCGCCGAGCTGGTGCAGTTCCCTTCCGACGACGAAGGGTTTCCATTCTGATGGGCCATTTCCTCAACTTTGGGCCGGGGCCGAACATGCTGGCCGAGCCTTGGCAAAACCTCGAACCCAACCACGACATACGCAAGCGCCTGCGCTTCGGCGATGGCACTTGCTCCGCGGTGCTCGCCGAGCACGTGATCGAACACGTGAGCTTTCTGCAGGGCTACACGTTCCTGGGTGAGGTGCTGCGCATCCTCGAACCGGGCGGCGTGCTGCGCCTCGCGTTCCCTGACATCGGCCGATTTGTCTACGACCGGGCGGGCGGTTCGTACGCGCTCACACCGGGCGCGCTCGGCTACGCGCAAAAACTGTCGATGAAAGCTGACGGCGCTTGGTCCGCCGGTCTGAACGACCGCGACCTAGCGCGGCACGGGATGCTGCGCATGCTGACCGGTTGGGGTCACTCGATGGCATGGACGGCGCCGAGCGCGGCCGGCGTACTGCTAGCGATCGGCTTTTCGAGCGTGCAGCTTTGCGAATACAACAAAGGCAAGATTGCGGGCATGGACGGGCACCACCGCGACGTCGGGCCCGAGCTCGCCATGGTCGAGTCGTCGGTGCTAGAGGCGACCAAATGAACACGACTCTAGTTTTAGTCAGCTCGAACCGCGAACCCGAGCCGGAGACAAAGAAGACACTCGTTGCCTTCCAAAAAGCGGGCGCGCTGCTGCTGCGCGAGATGGGGTCGGCCGACGTGGCCTATGCTCGAAACCGCGCGCTCTCGTTCGCCTGCGACACGCTGCGCGACCATGCCGAGGTGCAAACGGTGCTGATGATGGACGACGATATGGCGGTTCAAGTGGCCGACGCGCAGCGGCTGATCACACGT
>Ga0070688_100001758_pt1 | contig 10831 bp, 6 predicted proteins | sample KBSS13HmetaG_FD_64679 | JGI IMG/M metagenome (GOLD analysis project Ga0070688, IMG submission 64679) | Switchgrass rhizosphere microbial communities from Kellogg Biological Station, Michigan, USA - KBS S1-3H metaG | ecosystem: Host-associated > Plants > Roots > Rhizosphere ...
CGTGCTCTACGGAGCGTCGGGCGCCGGGAAGTCGAGCCTGCTGAACCGCCTTCACCCGGGATTGAAGCTCAAGGAAGGTCGCATCAGCCGCTTCTGGGACGCGGGCCGGCACACGACGAACTTCTCGCAGCTCTACCGCCTCGAAGGCGACACGTACGTGATCGACACGCCGGGGATCCGCGTCTTCCGGCTGCACGGCGTGACGGTCGCGAACCTCCCCGACCTCTTCCCGGAGTTCGCGCCGTACCACGGGAAGTGCAAGTTCAGCGGCTGCCTGCACGACCACGAGCCGGATTGCGCCGTCTTCGACGCGGTCGACTCGGGCGAGCTCGCGGCCTCCCGGTACGCGAGCTACGTCGAGATGCTGGACGAGATGCGGAACCAGCCGGCGCCCGACGAAGACGCCGAACCTCAGGAAGAGGACGGCTGACACGGTCTCCAGCGCGGGCGCTCAAGCTGCCGCGCCCGGCGAGCCGAACTCCCTCCCGGCGGTCCTTCGAGGATCCAGGGCCGCAGAGGAGGGGTTTCCGCGTGGCAAGAGTCGTCCATCTCGTCGCCTGTGCGGCGCTCGTCGCGAGCTGTGGCAGCTCGAACGACGGCGCCGCGGTCCGCACCGTCGAGAGCTCGCGCGTCGTCGGCGACCGGGCCGTCGATTTCCACCGCGGCGATTCGACCGCCGATCGCTTCGGGCTCGGCGCGTCTCCGCACGGCTCGGCCGCGGGCAAGGCGCCGGAAGCGGCGCCCGATGGATCCTCGGGGTCGAAGTCGCCGATCGCCTGGACGACCCCCGCGGGCTGGACGGAGCTTCCGCCGACCGCGATGCGCACCGCGAACTTCCATCCGGGCGGCGATCCGCACACGGACTGCTACCTGACGCTGCTCGGCGGCGACGGCGGCGGACTCGGCGCCAACGTCAACCGCTGGCGCGCGCAGCTCTCGCTCCCGGCGCTCGGCCCGAGCGAGATCGACGCGCTGCCGCGGCAACCGTTCGTCGGCGGCGACGCCGTCCTCGTCGAGGCGACGGGCACGTGGCGCGGGATGAACGGCACGGACTCGAACGTCGGCTGGGCGCTCACGGGACTCCTGCACGTCGATCCGAACGGCTCCGCCTTCCTCAAGATGACGGGCCCGGCCGACGTCGTGGCCGCGCAGCACGACGCGTTCCTGCAGCTCGCGCGCTCGTTCCGCTCCGCGAAGGCCGAAGTCCACGGCGACGAGGTCCGCTTCGCTCCGGCGGCTGACGACCACGCCGCCCGGTCGAGCAGCGGCGAGTTCTCGTTCGAGATCCCCGCGGGCTGGCGCAAGGCTCCCGAGCGGCCGATGCGCAACGCGAGCTTCTACGCCGGACCCGGCGAGGACCTCGAGTGCTACGTCACGGTGTTCCCGGGCGAAGCGGGCGGGATCCTCGCGAACGTCAACCGCTGGCGCGGTCAGCTCGGCGAGCCGGCGATCGCGGAAGCCGATCTCGCGGCGCTCCATCGCATCCCGATGCTCGGGCGCGAGGCCGTGCTCGTCGAATGCACGCGCAAGGGCTCGCAGCTCGTCGGCGCCGCGTGCGCCGGCGCGGATCGCTCGGTGTTCGTCAAGATGAGCGGGCCGCCCGAGCGCGTGCAGCAAGAGCGTTCGGCGTTCCTCCAGTTCTGCGCGTCGATCCGAAGCGGGAACTAGCGCACCGTGCGCGCATCCCTGGAACGCGCGCTCCGCGCGCTGTCGTCGCTGCGCCTCGCGTGCGTTCTCCTGCTCTTCCTCGGGCTCCTGACCTGGCTCGGGACCCTCGAGCAGGTGACGAGCGGCCTTTACGACGTGCAGAAGAAGTACTTCGAGTCGTTCGTGCTCGTCCATCACGCCGGGCCGATTCCGATCCCTCTGCCTGGCGCGAACCTCGTCCTCTCGCTCCTGTTCGTGAACCTCCTCGTCGGCGGGATGCTCCGGCTGCGCAAGGGCGTCGCGACGCTCGGCGTCCTCGTGGCGCACGTCGGCATCGCGGTGCTGCTCGTCGGCGCGTTCGTGAAGCATCGCTTCTCGGACGAAGGCCACGTCACGCTCTACGAGGGTCAGCGCTCGGCGACGTTCCAGAGCTACTTCCTGTGGGAGATCGCGATCCTCGAGGATCTCGGATCCGGGCGCGTGCGCGAGCATCTGATCCCGAACGGGCGCCTCGAGGAGGCTCTCGGCTCCGGCCGCGTGCGCATCGCGCCGGCGGGACTGCCGTTCGACGTCGAGGTGTCGGGGTTCCTGCGCAACTGCGCGCCGCGGCGCGAGGGCGCGGAGGCGAACGCCGTCGACGGCGTCGTGCTCGAGGAGCGCCCGGCGCACACCGAAGCGGAGCAGAACATCGCCGGCGTCGCCATCGAGATCGTCGACGAAAAGGACGGCATGCGACGCAAGGCGCTGCTCTGGGGCGCCGAGTCGCGGCCGCTCGTCGTGACGGTCGCCGGCAAGCCGTGGGCGATCACGCTCCGGCACGAGGAATATCCGATGCCGTTCAGCGTCGCGCTCGACCGGTTCACGAAGGAGGACCACCCGCGGATCGACATGCCGAAGTCGTTCGCGAGCGACGTCACCGTGACCGAGAACGGATCGTCGCGGCCGGTGCGCATCTCGATGAACGCTCCGCTGCGCTCGCAGGGATTCGTCGTGTACCAGGCCTCGTGGGGACCTTCGGGCGCCGGACCGGGCACGCCGCTCTACTCGACGCTCGCAGTCGTCCGGAATCCCGCCGATCGCTTGCCGCTCGCGGGCTGCATCGTCATCGCGATCGGCCTCGTCGCGCATTTCGCGCGCAAGCTCTTCCGCTACGTCCGCGTCGAAGGGAGGACCGCGTGAGCGTCCTCGCCTGCGCGCTCTCCTTCGCACTGGCGCTCGCGGCCCGCGGCGAAGGCGACGCGCCTTCCCGCGCACAGCCCTGGTCTCCGCGGACGATCGAGCTCGCCGGGAGCCTCGCGGTGCAGGAAGGCGGTCGCGTGAAGCCCGCGTCGACGTTCGCGCGCTTCGCGCTGCTGCGGATCTCCGGCGGCCAGAGCCTGAAGTCGGTGCGCGGCGAGTCGCTGTCGCCCGTCGAGTGGTTGCTCGACGTGATGCTCTACCCCGAGGACGCGGCGCGCGAGAAGGTCTTCCTCGTCCAGGACTCCGACGCCGTCGCCGCGATCGGCCTCGACGTCCGCGACAAGAAGAAGCGCGACCGCTGGTCCTACGAGGAACTGCAGCCCGGGATGCCGCGGCTCTTCACGCTCGCGCACGACTACGACGCGATCCCCGAGAAGGAGCGCGGGAGCGTGCAGAGCCAGGTCGTGCTGCTCGCCGGCAACGTGATGACGTTCCTGCGCCTGGCGCGCGAGCTCGATCCCGTGCGCGACGGTGCCGCCGCTCCGATCGACGCCGGCGTGTTCGCGTGCATCCCGCCCGACGTGCCGATCGCCCGCGCCGAGGCGTGGGCGACGACGACGGAGCTCGCGACGAAGCCGCAGCGCACGCCCGAGGACACGGCGATCCTCGCGTCGCTCGCCGCGCTCGTCTCCAGCCGCGCGGAACCCGCCGCGTTCGAGGCGGAGCTTTCGGCTCTCTCGGGGCGTCTCGCGGCGCGCGCGCACGCGCGCGGCGAGGGCGCGAAGATCCCTCTCGAGCGCTTCTACTACGCTTCGCACGTCATCGGGTGGAGCCTGGCCGCGTTCCTCGCGTCGTTCCTCGTCGCCTGCGTGCTGTGGCTGCGGCCGACGAGCCGCAGCATCCACGCCGCGCTGTGCGCGCTCGTCGCCGCGGGCGTGCTGCTGCTCGTCGGCGCGATCGCCGTCCGCTGCGCGATCCGCGGCCGCCCGCCGGTCTCGACGCTCTACGAGAGCGTCCTGTTCGTGACCGCCGTCGGCGGGATCCTCGCGTTGTTCCTCGAGTCGATCCACCGGAACCGCATCGCCGTCTCGGCCGCATCCGTCCTCGGCGTGATCGGCCTGTTCATCGCGAACGGGTACGAGACGCTCGACAAGCAGGACACGATGCCGAGCCTCGTCGCCGTGCTCGACACGAACTTCTGGCTCGCGACGCACGTCACCGCGATCACGATCGGGTATTCCGCGGGGCTTCTCGCGGCGCTCCTCGCGAGCGTCTACCTGGTCGCGAAGCTCGTCGGGTTCCGGCGCGCCGATCCGTCGTTCGGCCGTTCGCTCGCGCGGATGGTGTACGGCGTCCTGTGCTTCGCGGTGATCTTCTCGACCGTCGGGACGATCCTCGGCGGGATCTGGGCGAACGAGAGCTGGGGCCGCTTCTGGGGCTGGGATCCGAAGGAGAACGGCGCGCTGCTCATCGTGATCTCGCAGCTCGCGATCCTCCACGCGCGGATGTCGGGCTGGCTGCGCGAGCACGGCATCTGCACGGCCGCCGCGCTCGGCGGCACGGTGATCGCGTTCTCGTGGTGGGGCGTCAATCTCCTCGGCGTCGGCCTGCACAGCTACGGATTCACGAGCGGGGTCCACACGGCTCTGTGGGCGTACTACTGGACCCAATGGAGCGTCGTCGCGCTCGGCGGCATCGCGTGGAGACGAGCGATCGCGAGGCGGGAACCGGTTGCGCCTCAAGCCGCCCGCTTACGGCAGCCGAACAGGACGGAGAGCGGCCAGGCCGCGTGATCCCAAGGTCTGCATGGAGATGAAGACGATGCGCCATTCCTCCGCCTCAAGCTCCCGACTCGCTCCCGTCCTCGCGCTGCTCGCGACGGCCGCGTGCGCGAGCCCGACCGAGCGCGCCGAAACCGTCCAGCGGGTCGACGACCTGCTGGCGCGCATCGAGCGCGTGCAAGTCGACTCCGTCGTGTCGAAGGAAGCCGCCCAGGCATCGCTCGACGAGCTCGCGGCCCTGTGCGCGTCCGACTTCTCCGGCAACGCGAAGCAGTCCTACTCGAAGCTGCTCGAGAAGATGGACCTCTCCGAGAAGCAGGCGCACAGGCTGCGCGACAGCGTCGAGCCGATGCGCCAGTCCGCGGAAGCCGTCTTCCGGCAGTGGACCACCGATCTGCAGGCCTTCGGCAGCTCGCGCATGCGCCAGCGGAGCCAGACGCGGCTCGACGAGACGCAGTCGCGCTACCAGGCCGTGTTCGCCTCGTCGCAATCGGCGTTGATCGCCTACGAGGCGTTCAACAACGACATGCGCGACCGCGCGCTCTTCCTCGGGCACGACTTGAACGCGTCCGCGGTCGCGGAGCTCTCCGGGGACATCCAGTCGCTCCAGGAAGAGGTGCACGCGCTCGACGTGCGGCTCGACGCGATCGCCACGGCGGCGCGGTCCTATGTCGAGTCCGCGGCGCTGTACGGACAGAACGAAGCCGAGAAGGCCGATGCGCCGGCCGCGGATCCGAAGGCGAAGCCCGCGGAGACGACCCCGACGACGACGAAGAAGAAGTACTCGACGCTCCGCAAGCGGACGAGCACGTCGGGTCAGCCGACGAGCGCGCCGGAGACCGAACCCGCTCCCGAGAGCGCGCCGGTCACCACCGAGCCGGCGCCGACGACGAATCCCCCGCCCCCGCCCACCGGCGGCGGCCAGCACCCGGGCTAGGCCCGGAACGCTCCGACGTGCGGCGCCCGACGGCGCCGCATCCCGGGCCGAACTCGCGGCGAGGAGGAGAGGCCAGGCGATGGAAGTGGCGAGCGACGAGCGGCCGATCGACGGCGAGGGGCGTCCGTGAGCTGGACGGTCCTCGTCGGCATGGTGATCGTCCTCGGCCTCGCGCTGCTCGCGACGCTGTCGCGCCGCACGGAACTGCGGCGCATGCAGCACCAGATCCAGGAGCGCGACCGCGCGGTGCGAGCCGGGAGCGCGAAGGCGCAGCTCCAGCACCCCGTCATCGATCTCTCGCGCTGTCTCGGCTGCGGCGCGTGCGTGCGCGCGTGTCCCGAGGACGGCGTGCTCGAGCTCGTCCACGGCCAGGCGGTCGTCGTCAACGGCTCGCGATGCGCGGGCGTGTCCGCGTGCGCGCGCGAGTGCCCGGTCGGCGCGATCACGGTGACGCTCACCGATCTCGAGCAGCGCCGGGACATCCCGGTGCTCACCGAGGAGCTCGAGGCGGTCGGATCGCCCGGGCTGTTCCTCGCCGGCGAAGTCACCGCGCACGCCTTGATCAAGACGGCGATCGAGCACGGCATGGCGGTCGCATCGGAGGTCGCGCGACGGCGCGGCGCGGGAGCCCGCGCGCCGGCCGGCGCGGTCGATCTCTGCATCGTCGGCGCGGGCCCCGCCGGTCTCGCGTGCGCGCTCGAGGCGAAACGCCTCGGGCTCTCCTCCGTCGTCCTCGACCAGGCCTCCGAGCCCGGCGGCACGATCGCGAAGTACCCGCGCCGCAAGCTCGTGCTCACGCGTCCGGTCGAGCTGCCCCTCGCGGGGAAGCTCGCGCGCGAGAGCTACTCGAAGGAGGAGCTCATGGAGCTCTGGCAGCGGATCGCGCGCGACGAGGATCTGCCGCTGCGCTTCGGCGAAGTCTTCCAGACCGTCGACCGCGAGGCCGACGGGTCGTTCGTCGTGCGCACGGCGACCGGGGAGTACCGCGCGCGGCACGTGTGCCTCGCGCTCGGTCGCCGCGGCACGCCGCGGAAGCTCGACGTCCCGGGCGAGGAGCTGCCGAAGGTCGCGTACAGCCTGATGGACGCCGGCTCGTTCCGCGATCGACGCGTGCTCGTCGTCGGCGGAGGAGACAGCGCCGTGGAAGCGGCGATCGGGCTCGCCGAGCAGCCCGGGAACGACGTCACGCTCTCCTACCGCCAGGAGAGCTTCTTCCGCCTGCGCTCGCGCAACGAAGCGAAGCTCCTCGCGGCGGTCGAGCGCAAGAAGCTGACGGTGCTCATGAGGAGCCGCGTCACGTCGATCCGCGCGGACGCGGTCGATCTCGAGGTCGCGAACGCCTCCGGCAGCGCGCTCGCGACGCTCCCGAACGACGACGTGTTCGTGATGGCGGGAGGAATCCTTCCGCTCGAGGTCCTCGAGAAGTCCGGCGTGTCGTTCGATCCGGCGCTGCGGCCCGCCGCGGATCCGATCGTCGAGCAGGGCTCGGGCTTCGTCCGCGCGCTCGCGACGGGCTTCTTCCTCGCCCTCTCGGCGCTCGCGTGGGCGCTCTGGAACGCCGACTACTACGCGCTCCCCGCGGACGCGCGGCCGGTGCACGCGAAGCACCTCGCGCTCCGGCCCGGGCAAGGCCTCGGCCTCGCCCTCGGGACTGCAGCCTGCGTCCTGATCCTCTTCAACCTCGCCTACCTCGTCCGTCGCGAAAGGAAGCTCGGGGTGACGTTCGGATCCCTGCAGGGATGGATGACGCTCCACGTCGCCACGGGGATCCTGGCACTCCTCTGCGCGACGCTCCATTCGGGCATGGACGCGCGCAACACGGTCGGCGGACACGCTCTCTGGGCGCTCGTCGCGCTCCTCGTGACCGGCGCGATCGGGCGGTACTTCTACGCCTACGTTCCGCGCGCGGCGAACGGCCGCGAGCTCGACGTCGGCGAGGTGAAGCACCGCGTCGCGCGGCTCGTCGACACTCTCGACGCGAGCCAGCGCGCCTTCGTCGAGCGCGTGCAGACCGCGGTCCACGACCTGATCGAGGCGCGGCAGTGGCGCAGCTCGTTCCTCGGACGCGTCGCCGGACTCTTCGTCGGGCAGCGCGAGCTCCGGCGCGTCCTCGTCGCGCTCGAGCGGGAGGGTCGCGTCCAGCACGTCCCCGAGGAGCGGCTCCGGGAGACGATCGCGCTCGCGCGCCAGGCGCACCGCGCCGCGCTGATGGCCGCTCACTACGAGGACCTGCGCGCGCTCCTGAACGCGTGGCGGTACCTGCACCGCTGGGTCGCGGCGCTGATGATCCTCCTGATCGTCCTCCACCTCGTTTTCGCGTTCAGCTACGGCTCGGCGCCGCGCCTCGGAGGAATCCGGTGAGGATCTCGAGCCCGAAGCTCTGGATCTCGCTCGTCTCGATGACCGCGGTCGTCGTCGCCGCCGTCGTCGACACCGACCGTGCTTCGCCCGGTCCGCTCTCGACGGTCCACGCTCTCGTCAAGGGGCTCGACGGCGGCAGCAGCTGCTCCAAGTGCCACGGCGGATGGTTCTCGGACATGACCGAGTCGTGCTTGAAGTGCCACGCGCCGATCGGCGTGCAGATCCAGGAGAAGAAGGGGCTCCACGGAGTCGTCGACAAGGCGCTGGCGACGAATTGCGCGACCTGCCACGGCGAGCACCACGGCGAGAGCTTCGCCGTCGTCAACTCGAAGAGCTTCTCGTTCGCGGGCGTCGCCGATCCCAAGGCATTCGACCACCTGCTCGTCGGGTTCGAGATGAACGGCCGCCACTCCGAGCTCGGTTGCGCCCAGTGCCACGAGAACGCGGACAAGGTCGTGCTCACCGAGGGCAAGTCGCGATTCCTCGGTCTCGACCAGGACTGCGCGTCGTGCCACGTCGATCCCCACAAGGGGCGGATGCGCGTCGCGTGCGTCGAGTGTCACGGCCAGACGACGTGGAACGAGCTCCACTCGTTCGGTCACGATCGCCGGCTCCCGCTCGTCGGCGGACACGGCGACGTCGCCTGCCGCAAGTGCCACGCGGACGGCGACGCGCACGGGCTCGAGGCGCTCGGAGAGAGCGCGAAGCCGCCGACTCCGCGCGAGTGCGCGGATTGCCACGTGTCTCCGCACAAGACGGAGTTCGCGCGCGGCGTCGCGCAGCTCGCCGGACAGACGCTCGGCGCGGGTTGCGTGACCTGCCACCTCGCGGAGCACACGGATTTCGGCGAGGCCTCGCTGTCGGTCACGCCCGTCCAGCACGCGGTCTCCGGGTTCCCGCTGGACGTTCCCCACGACCAGGTCGAGTGCAAGGGCTGCCACGCTCCGAACCTCGACGGCTTCCGCGCGCGCTACCCCGGTCGAACGAGCGAGGCGTGCAGCGTCTGCCACGCCGATCCGCACGGCGGCCAGTTCGCGAAGGGCCCGTTCGCCCGCCAGGAGTGCACCGCGTGCCACGCGCGCGAGCACTTCGAGCCGCACACGTTCGACGTGGAGAAGCACGCGCTCGCGTCGATGCCGCTGACGGGGAAGCACGTCGACACGGCCTGCGACGACTGTCACAAGACGCCGAGCGAGAAGGCTCCGCGCGTCTTCCGCGGCACGCCGGCGCGCTGCGAGCTCTGCCACAAGGACGCGCACCTCGGCGGATTCGACGACTCGGCCGTGGAGCTGCGCTCGGACCGCCGCGGGACGTGCGCGGCTTGCCATTTCACGACGCTGTTCTCCGAGATCCCGCCGCCCGGCTTCGACCACGAGCGCTGGACCGGATTCGCCGTGCTCGGCGCGCACGCCGAGAGCGCCTGCGCCGCGTGCCACGCCGCGAGTCCGCAACCCGACGACACGGGCCGCCGCTTCGGCCGCGTCGAGCAGCGCTTCGGACCCTACGAAGGCTGCGTCACGTGCCACGAGGATGTGCACGAGGGGGTCTTCGATCGGAGCGGGCTGCCCGCGGAGGTCGCCGGCAACACGGACTGCGCGCGCTGCCACGACGAGACGTCGTTCCGCTCGTTCCCTCACGGCTTCGACCACGGGCTCTGGACGGGGTTCGCGCTCATCGAGGACCACGCGCAAGTGGACTGCTCCGCGTGCCACGAGCCGCGGCGCGCGAGCGAGAACGAAGGCCGCACGTGGGCGCCCGCCGCGGGCGCCGCGTGCGTCGACTGCCACATCGATCCGCACGCCGCGCAGTTCGCGGTCAAGGGCTCGACCGACTGCGCGCACTGCCACACATCGGCGCGCAAGAACTACCTCGCGTTCAATCACGACCGCGACTCGCGGTTCAAGCTCGGCGACCAGCACCGCGACCTCGCGTGCGAGGCCTGCCACAAGCCGTACGCGACGCCGGAAGGACGCGACGTCGTGCGCTACCGGCCGCTCGGCACGCAATGCATCGACTGCCACGGCATGAACGAGGACGTGCTCATGCCGCGCAAGAGGAGAGGTGACAAATGATGGCGCTCGGATTCCTGGCCCCGATCGTGCTCCTCGGTGCGCAGGCGCAAGTCGCCCAGGACGAGACGTTCGAGACCCTGGAGCTGCGCGTAACCGCCGTTCGACCCCGCCAGGCCGTCGTCGACCGCGGCACGGTCGACGGGCTCGCGCTGAAGGATCGGGTGACGTTCCGGCCGCGCACCGGTCGCGTCTACGGAGGCATCGTCACGGAAATCGGCGAGCGCGTCGCCGTCGTCGACCTCGACGATCCGTCGATCGTGCCTGCGCTCGGGACGAAAGGCGACGCGCGCGTCCCGCGCGCGCGTCGACCTCCGCCGGCGATCCCGCCAGCGATCCCGCCCGTGGGGGACGAAGCGGCGCCGGCTGCCCCCGCGGCACAGGAGCACCCTCCGTGGGAGCGGAAGGAGGACGAGTGGAAATCCGGCGACGCTCTGCTCGCGCACGTGCGCCCGTTCCGTCCCGACGAACGCGAGCCGAACGTCAGCGGCCGCGCCTATTCGATCTTCGACTTCGCGCACAGCAGCGAAGGCGACCACTCGGACACGTTCGCGCGCACGGGCGCGTCGCTGCTCTTCGAGAACCCGTTCCGTCGCGGCGGCGAGCTCCACGTCGACGTCGAGGCGAACTACCGCAACACCGACGTGCCCGACGCCGACGGCGAGGAGCTGACGCGGCTGCGCCTCGACCGCCTCTCGTACTCGTGGGGCGGCAATCGTTTCACGCCCGATCGCTACGAGATCGGCCGGTTCCTCCAGCACGAGATGCCGGAGTTCGGCGTGCTCGACGGCGGGCAGTGGAGCCACCGCCTCCCGGGCGGGAACAGCTTCGGCGCGAGCGTCGGCTTCATCCCCGAC
>Ga0070688_100001773_pt1 | contig 10800 bp, 11 predicted proteins | sample KBSS13HmetaG_FD_64679 | JGI IMG/M metagenome (GOLD analysis project Ga0070688, IMG submission 64679) | Switchgrass rhizosphere microbial communities from Kellogg Biological Station, Michigan, USA - KBS S1-3H metaG | ecosystem: Host-associated > Plants > Roots > Rhizosphere ...
CGGCGGGCTTGCGCCCGCCACGCGCTCGAGTTCGCGGCGAAGTTCACCCAGCTCCGCAACCTCCGTCACGGTCAGGCCCGCCTTCGCCACCGTCTTCGTGGCTCGCTTCGACTGTGTTCGTGCGGCCTTGGCCGGGCGCCTTTTTCTGACCGTGGGTGTTCGAGCCATGTCGTCAGTCCGCGCTAAATGCGTACGGCGGCCAGGGGCCGCTGACGACAAGGCGAACGCCGGCGGCATCGGCAGCCGTGTTCAGGGTGCGCCGGTAATTCTCAACGGATGCACGCGGAATCAGATGGTAGATGCTCGCCACACCCCCGCGACGGTCGACGCGCTCATCTCTAATCCATCGCGCCACCGCGCCGCGGATCGGCTCGAACGCCGGCACGACCCTCGCCGCGGCAGCGGCACGGGCTTTCCCGGTCAGGTAGTCGCGTCCGCTGGAGGCGCTTCCGAATGGATCCGTGGCGGGAGGCAATTCTGCCGCGGTTGTCATCACTCTGACCGTCATCTGCACCCGCCCCCGTACTGTGGCCAGCCCCCGTGCGAGCGACGCGCGACGCGTGGAGAGGATGAAGCGCAGTTCGTCCTCCGGGACGGTCGTGCCGAATCTGGCCGGCAGGATCGCCGGAAACCGCGCGGCAAGCTCGCGCATGGTGCGATCGTAGCGGCGCAGGTTTGCCGCAGATGGTGTCAAGGGCCGTGCGCGCTCCGTGACGACGGCTGCAACGCGTCCATTCCGGATGACGCGAAAGCGCTCCCCACTGCGTGTCGTGAATACCTGCGACGTCGCAGCACCGGTCACGATCGCGTAGACATTCGCGGGCCGACCTGACGGTCGGCCCTTACCCGCGGGCACGGCGTCCGGCGACTCGTGCGCGCCGCACCCGGCGATCGTGATGGCGTGCGACGAGGTCGGCATTCTCGTTCGGCAACACGCGATCCGCGGCGCACAGCAGCAGCGACAGCCGCGCATAGACCAGATCGACCTGTGCCAGCGCAATCGTCAGGTCGCCGGTGAGCACGACGCCCTTACTGAGCACGTTGTCAACGATGTCCAGCAGCGACGCGTCATTGGCATCGAGCACCAGGTCAGCGTCGCTGGGACGAGACCTTCCTGCAGGCTGTACTCGCGGGCGACGAGCCACGTCGGTCACCGCTTCGCCTTCCGGACAGTGCGCCGTGCACCGCCGTCAACGAAGTTATACGGAGGCCAGGGTCCGGTCAGCGACACGACAAGGCCGGATCCCGTCAGCTTGCGCGCATGCTGACGAAGCGCGTTGCGGAATGCGTTTGCCTTCGTCCTCGGCAGGAGAAACGCCGCATCCAGAAGCAGTCGCGAGCCGGGCGTCGTCTGCTCCGTCGCTGTGCGGCGGCGCGATTCGGTCGCTTCGCCGGACATCTCCCGGTACAAGCGATCGGCCGCACGTTTCGCCGCGGTCAGTTGCGCTCCGGTCACGTCCCGCAGATCGCGCTTGCGCGCCAGGTACGCCGCGCCGGATTCAGCAGGTGCCGCGCGGCCGGGTCGCCGCGAACCTTTCGGCGAAGGCGGTCGATGCGCATTCTCGACCGCCTCGCGCGCGCCCTTCTCGTCGAATGACAGCCGAAGTCCCCATTCCTGCTGGCGCTCGAGGCGGGTGAGGATTCGATCGACGCGTCGCCGCTCGCGCGCAATATGCTCCAGAGCCCGCTCATCTGTCGTGAACAGGGTAAAGAGCTGCATCGGGAGCACCGCCGGCGCCGTCAGAAAGTGTTCGACGATGACTTCGTGGGTCATGGCGCGGCGGCCGACCCAGTCGAGATTCGTGAGACCGGTCGCCAGCGCAGCCTCGTCGTACTGCGCTGCAGGCACCGTTGACACGATGAGCCACACATCACCACCGGCACGCAGCGCACGTACGGGCTTCGCGCCGGGCATCGACACCGGCGCGGAGCTCACAGCCGGAGTTCTGGGACTGCGAACGAGGCAATAGACGTAGGTCAGGGTCACTTACGGGTGCGAGAGGTGCGAGGGGTGCGAGAACGCTTCGAACTTTTGATGACCGTTTTCTGCGCAGCCTCGGACGGATCGTGGAAGTCTCCTGACACCGATGCTTCAACCTGGAAGCGGCTGTCGCCGGTGGTCTCCAATGGCTGGGCACCCATGTCGATCGGGCCACTGCCGCCCTCGCGCCGTTCCTTGATCTCGCGGATGCGCGTCAGCAAATCGCTCTCGATGTCGTGGAACTCCTCGTCGCTGATTTCCCCCATCTCGCGGCGCATCTCGGCTTCGAGCAACTGTTCGCGCAGCACGGAATCGTCGTTCATCTCGGCCTCGGCGGCGGTCAACGCCGTCTCGAGCGCCCAGCGGATTCCCGAGATCATCAGCGAGTCGAGAATGAACATCAGGGGTAGAGGTCTTTTTGGGACTTGGGACCCGGGACCTGGGATTTGGGATTGTCCTGACGCTGTCCTGCGCGCTCCAGCTTCAGCCGGATGTTGACGAAGTTGTACGGCGGCCATGGGCCGGTGTACTTGAATGTCAGCTTCTCGAAGCGGGACGCAATGTCCTTGATGCGGCGGTCGAACGCCTGTTCCTGATCGCGCTGCACGAGAAACGCGGCGTTCATGATCATCTTGTCGCCAATCGCGCGGTTCACGCGGGACGCCACCGACACATCGCGCAGCCGCTGCAGGAATTCCGTGACGTACCGCTCGGACCGCTGCTGCAGCGCCGCATCGATCAGGCGCCCGTACTGCATCCGCGCGAAATAGGTCGACCCCTTCTGCGAGGAGATTTCCGCTTTCAACCGGTGGATATCCTCGTCCTCCTGCTCGATGACACGAACCATGTCTTCGCGGTCCCACAGCACCTTGAGACCGAACTCGAGCTTGTCCTGCATCTTGTTGAGCACGTCGGCGAAGGCCTCGTAGGCCGACCGCAGCAGCTCGAGAATGTCTTCGCGCGTCTTGAAGATCGTGCCGAACGACATGGGAATGACAGTGTGATCGCGCATGACGGTCTCGTTGACGCGCTCGTGCGCCAGGACGTTTTCCCGCGTCGAATCGAGCGGCGCGATGGGCACGTCGGAGATCACCGCGGCCATGTCCTTGTAGTTGATCGTGTACACGTCTGGCCAGGTTTCATCCATGCCGATGGCGCCGAACTTCAGCGGCTGGGTCGACCGGATGATGCAGTACACGTAACGTCCGCGGCCGGCGCTGGCGCGATCGACGTCCGGCATGCTCGGCTTCGGCGCCCGCTCGACGAGACGCTCGACCCGTGTTTCGGTGCCGCGGACCTCGGTTTCGTGCGTCACGCGGGTCAGCGCGTCGGAGCCACCTCGTGCCTCGCGCGCCGACTTGCCGTTGCGCGGCGTCTGCACGGCTTTCCGCGTATCACCGGTGCCGCGGTTGTGCATGCTGCGCGGCATCGCCGCCTGCTGCGATCGTCCGCGCGCCGACCCGCTCCGTGCTGACTTGCGGGCTGTCGCTTTTGCCTTCGCCTTCGCCATTGGACACTCCGGCACCCTGGTCTCCGGGAACGCCTCAGCGGCATTCCTCGCCACGGTGCCTCAGATGCGTGCTACAGCCTACCCCTGTTTCACCGCGTCGAGCATTCGCCTTACTTCCACCACTAAATCGTCCGGCAGACACGGCTTCGTCACGAACGAATCGCACCCGGCCTTGCGTGCGCCTTCCGACGCTCCGGCGAGCGCGTGGCCCGTCAACGCGACAATCGGAATGTGCTTCGTCTCCTCGTCCGCTTTCAGCACGCGCGTCGCTTCCCACCCATCCATCCCCGGCAGCGACAAGTCCATCAGGATCAGATCGGGCTTCAGCGCGCGCGCCTGCGTCACGGCTTCGTTGCCGTTCTTCGCTTCCGCGACGCGAAAACCCGAGTACTGCAGGTACTCGGCGTACATCTCGCGCGCATCCTGGTAGTCGTCGACGACGAGAATCAGCGGTCCGGGTTCACTGGTCATTGTGGCGCTTCCACGGGAATCGTCAGTGTGAATGTCGACCCTTCACCGAGTCGGCTCTGCAGCGTAATGCGGCCGCCGAGCGCGTTGGCGAGGCGGCGGCAGATCGCCAGGCCGAGTCCGGTCCCACCGTATTGACGTGACGGCGAGTCATCGACCTGACGGAAATCCTCGAAGATCTTGTCGTGGTGCTCGGGGGCGATGCCGATGCCGGTATCGGTCACCGCAATGGTCGCCAGGTTCACGGACGTGTCGAAATCGACGCCGATTTCGATGCCGCCCTGATGGGTGAACTTCAGCGCGTTGCTGAGCAGATTGACGATGACCTGCTTCACCTTCTGCCGATCACTGATCATGATCGGCGATTCGTCGGAGAGCTTCGACGTGACCGTCAGCTTGGACCGCGAGATGACGGGATCGAGCTCGGTCATCACTTCAGGGACCAGCTCGTTCAGATTGAACTCACTGATCTGCATCGGCATCTTGCCCGCCTCGATGCGGGTGATGTCGAGAATCTCGTTGATGATCGTCAGCAGATGCCGGCCGTTGGAATCAATGCGCGTGAGCTGGCGGCGGATGTTGGCCGGCAGATCGCCCGCCACGCCCTGCAGCAGCATGTGCGTGTAGCCGAGGATCGCGTTGAGCGGCGTCCTGAACTCGTGCGACATGTTGGCGAGGAACTGCGACTTCAGGCGCGAAGCCTGCTCCAGCTCGATCGCCTGACGCCGCAGCAGCTCGTTCTGAGTCGCCAGCTCCGCCGTCGCCGACTGCACGCGCATCTGCAACTCGTCAGACGCCGCGCGCAGCTGCTCGTACAGCCGCGTGCGTTCCAGCGCCTCGCGGCGATCGTGCAGGATCGTCACCACGGCGGTTAACTCGCCGGTTTCCGTCAGCACCTTGCCGGCGATCGCTTCGACCGGAATCGGCTCGCCGGTCAGCGGATTCATCAAGCCGATCTCCCCGCGCCGGATTTCGCCGGGACCGCTCTCACCGAGCAGCAGCCCCGAGATGAACGAGGAGAAGTGCGCATCGTTGGACTGCACGGTGCGCTGCGCGGTGGATGGAGAATCAAGGGCGACCGTGAACAGTTCTTCCGACGGCGCATTCATCAGCACCGTGGCGCCGCTCTGATCAGTGACGATGATCGGGTCCGCCACTGAATCGATGATGAGATTGAGGCGATCGCGTTCGGCGCGTACCGCGGCTTCGGCGATGCGCAGCTTCTGGTAGTTCTCCTCGATCTGCTCTGTCGCGCGCCGCAGGTCGGTGATGTTCCGCAGGACCGAGACGATGCCGGTGCCCTCGCGGGGGTCCTCGACCGTCGTGCTCAACACCTCGAAGAGCAGGTCGGAACCGTCGCTCGGGTCCACCAGCAGCAGTTCGCGGGCTTCCGACGGGGCCTCCACCGCCGTTCGTGACAGCGCGGCGGAGAACAGCATGTTGTTCAGCTCGACGGCGCGGCGGCGTCCCTCGCTCTCTTCCTCGGTGGCCGCAAACAGCTTCTCGGCGCGGGAGTTGGCGACGATCAGCCGGCCTTCCGTGTCGGTCAACATGATCGGGTCGGTGACCGAGTTGATGATCGTGAAGAACAACGCGCGCTCACGACGGAGCTTCCGCAGTTCCTCCGTCATGCTGCCGCGGCCTCGAATCTGATCGAGCTTCTGTCCCAGGACCGTCGCCAGCCAGTTGACCTCGCCGGTGACCGAGGTGCCGGTTTTCACCAGCAACAGCCCGACCGCGTCACCATCGTCCTGGCGATCGTCGCGAAGTGGTACGGCCAGCACCGGCGCACTGCCGAATCCGGGGTGCCGGGCGTGTCCGTTCTCGCGGCCGCTGCGAAGGGCCATCGGCGCGGGGGCCGTGAGCGCACGCACGAGCGGATCGTGCAGGTGCAGAAGCGGGGACGAATACTCCTCGAGATCGTCTGTCGACACGCCCACTCCGGCGACGCCGACGAGCACGCCGGCGTCGGCGTCGATGGAGAGGCAGACGGAACGCCGCACTCCGGCATGACGCGCCAGCCACTCGAGACTGGCCTGTGCGCAGCGCGGCAGGTCCTCGCGGTGCACGAGGAAATACTCGAGCAGCTCGAGCCGCGCGGCGGCGTTGGCGGCCGGCGCGGTGACACGGCTGGTGCGTCGCGCCGAAAGCGAGCTGAGAGAGTGCCTGGGCAATGGTTACCTTGGCGCCCCGGGGGCGCCCTACGTGTCTTGGCGCCGAATCAGCGTATCCGGCGTCGGTTCCGGGGACTGGTCGTCCGCGGAGCCGTCGTCGTACTTGCTTCGAGCTGCGCACGCAACGCCACGTTCTCGGCGGCGATCTCTTCGTAGGGCCTCGCCGGCTCGAGGGCGGGACGTGCCGCGGCGGTCGCTGCGCCGACGGCTTCCGAGTACTTCAAGTACGTGTCAATCGACGCGACCACGACGCGTGCCTCGACGGTGATCAGATCGATCCCGACGAGTGAGACACGCACCCATGCGTCGATCACGATCCCCTTATCAAGGACCCGGTCGAGAACGTCGATCAGACTTGTCCCGCCCGCTGCTCGTTCGACGGCCATCGTGAGAGCTCCTTACTGATTCCTGCGCGAACGTTTTCCCGAGGCCCTCGTCAGCAACGCGAGCCGCCTCTCCATCACCCTGAGCTGCTCGCGCAGCTCGAGGTTCTCCTGCATCACCTGTTCGCGCCCGGGCGAGAGGTGACGGTCGTACTTCCACCAGTCGAGTCCTATCTCTTCCGCCTTGTCGATCGAACAGATCATCAGACGGATCCGGATCGTCAGCAGCTCGACTTCCGCCAGCGAGACCTTGATGTCGCCCGCCACGACCAGACCTTTGTCCAGCACGCGGTCGAGCACGTCAACAAGCCCGGCGTTGTTTCGGTTTGGGCCTGGTGTCAAATCGTGTGGCATGCGGCTGAGGGTTGGGACGGGGCGGCGGCAGTCACGAAAGGTGGATGATCATAGCTCGCACGCCCCTGATCCTCAACGGTCCCGCCGGCCCCTGTCCAGCGCGGCCGTAACTACGGCCGGGCTAGGTCGCGGCCTCGCGCGAGTACACTGCCGCTGGAGATGGATTCGCGCACCGCACTGCTGGCAACCGCCCTGCTTTGCGCGTCCACGCTGCCGGCGTCGGCGCAGGGAGATCTGAAGCGTCTCTCCATCGAAGAGCTGTCGCAGATCGACGTCACCTCGACGGCGCGCCGGGCGCAGCCAATCGGGACCACCGCCGCAGCCATCTCGGTCATCACTGGCGACGACATCCGCCGCGCCGGCGTCACGACGCTCGCCGATGCGCTGCTCCTTGCCGACGGCGTCCACGTCGCGCGCTTCAACAGCGGCACCTGGGCGATCTCACCGCGCGGATTCAACTCCAACACCGCCAACAAGCTGCTGGTGATGATCGACGGGCGGACCGTCTACTCGCCCCTGTTCTCCGGCGTCTTCTGGAACATGGAGGACTACGTTCTCGGCGATATCGACCGGATCGAAGTGATTCGCGGGCCTGGCGCGACCCTCTGGGGAGCCAACGCGGTCAATGGTGTGGTCAACATCATCACGCGGCATTCACGCGACACGCAGGGGGCGCTGGTCTCACTCGCCGCCGGCAAGGAAGATCCGCTCATTGTCGAAGCGCGATATGGCAGCGCCACCGCGTCGACCTCGTGGCGCGGATACGCCAAGATCGCCACGCGCGACGATCAGGTCTTCGCCAGCGGCCTCTCGTCCGGCGATGGTCGTCGTCGTGGTCAGGTCGGCTTCCGGATCGACGGCGGCACCAATCCGTCGCGATCAACGTGGATGCTCAAGGGCGATGCGTTCCACAGCCGTGACGATCTCCCGGATCGTGCCGCCGGGGCGTTCACCGAACTGGACCTGCAGGGGCGATGGTCGCTGCCCGTCTCCGGCTCGCGAATCGAGGTTCAGTCGTACTATCGCCGCGAATACCGGCAGATCCCGCAGCAACTGACACATCACATCGATGTGTTCGATCTCGACGCGCAGCACACCAGGACATTCGGACGCCGGCATGACGTCGTCTGGGGGGCCGGCGCACGGGTCAATCGCGACAAGACGTACGCCAGCGCCACGTTGTCGTTCACGCCACCCGACCGCGTCTACCCGGTCGCCAACGTCTTCGCCCAGGACGATATCGCGCTCATTCCGGCCCGGTTGTTCCTGACCGTCGGGACAAAGTTCGAGCACAATGCGTTCAGCGGCGGCGAGCTGCAGCCGAACGTGCGCGCGCGTTATCTCCTTCCGCGCAATCAGATTATCTGGGGCGCCGTCTCGCGGGCGGTGCGCCGTCCCACCCGCTTTGACGACGACATCGTCGTCAGCGGCCCCGGTGGTGTGGTGCTCGCGGTCGGCTCGGACGACTTCGTGTCTGAATCGCTCCTGGCGGGCGAGATCGGATACCGCATCCAGCCCTCACCGTTGTTCTCATTCGACGCGACCATCTTCAGGCACCGCATCAGCGACCTGCGCAGCCAGGAACTGCCGCCGACCGGCCTGCCGATCGTCGTCGGCAACACGCTGCGCGGCGAGGCGCGCGGCATCGAGGTGGGTGTCAACGTGCAGCCCGCGCCCTGGTGGCGTGGGCACGTCGGCTATACGTGGCTGCATACGGACATCGAACGTACCGCCGCAAGCCGGGACGTGGGCGGCGGTGCGACCGAAGCGGACGATCCGAACCACATGTTCGGGCTGCGCAGTTCGTTCGATCTCCCTCATCGAGTGGAGATCGACGCCATGGTGCGCGCGATCGCGGCGCTTCCGAATCCCGTGGTGCCGTCGTACGCCGAGCTCAACCTGCGCGCCGGATGGTGGGCCACGCCGCGCGCGGAGATCTGGCTCGCGGGGCAGGATCTGCTCCACGACCACCATCCGGAGTTCGGACCTGCGTTGCCGACACGAGTCGAATTCGAGCGCTCGGTCCGCATCGGCATCACCCTTCGAGCGGCACCATGATCGCGCGCGTGATCACGACTGTCGTGATCGCCGCCACGACGATCGCGATCCCCCGGGCGCAGGACGTGGCGCTCGAATATCGAGTCAAGGCGGCCTACCTCTACAACTTCGTGAAATATGTCGAGTGGCCGGGCAAGGGCCGGTCGTCGATTCTGATCTGCATCGCTGGGCAGAATCCGTTCGGCGACGAGCTGACGCTGCTCATTCGCAACGAGCGGGTGCATGGCCTTCCGCTCGCCGCCGAAGTGATCCTCGAACCGCGGGCCGACTGCGATGTCCTGTTCACGCCGAAAACGTCGAACGTGCCCGCCTATCTGCGCACGGCCGTCGGGATGCCGACGCTGACCGTCGGCGAGACGGATCGCTTTCTGGAACAGGGCGGGATCGTTCGCTTCGTCGCTGCCGGCCGGAATGTCAGGTTCGAAATCAATCCCGTCGCGGCCGACCGCGCCAAACTGCGGATCAGCTCACGTCTGCTGCAGCTCGCGCGCATCGTTGAACCGGAGTCCGACGAACGATGATTCCGTTTCGCGACCTGCCGATCCGGCGCAAGCTGCTCCTGCTCACACTGGCTCCGACCCTCGCGGCACTCCTGCTCGCCAGCACCGGGTTTCTGATCTGGGACGTCGTCCAGCGACGCAGCGAAATCAGGGAGGACGTCGTCGCCGAGGCTACCGTGCTGCCCGACAACATGGCGGCGTCGATCACGTTCCAGCGGCCGGACGAAGTGAACGCCACGCTGGCGCTGCTGAAGATTCGACCACATGTTCGACTGGCATGTGTCTACGACCTCAAACCGCAACTCGTCGGCACGTTTTCGCCCGACGGCGAGCGCTGCCCGGCGGTGCGGCCGCGCGACAGCCTGTTCGGATGGAACAGGTACGAAGTGTTATCCGATGTCACCTACCAGGGTGACAAGGCGGGCACGTTCTACATGTCACGCGACCTCCGTGACGTGCAGCAGCGGCTGACCGTCGGCGCGACGATCATCGTCGGCCTCCTGTTCCTGGCGGTGGCGCTGGCACTCGCGCTGGGGCGCGGGATGCAGCGGTCCGTGTCGGAGCCGCTCCTCGAGCTGGCCGAGACGGCCAGACGCGTGTCCACGAGCCGCGACTATTCGATCCGTGCGACTCCCGTGGCCCATGACGAGATCGGGATCGTGATCCGCTCGTTCAACGAGATGTTGAATCACATCTCCGATCGCACAGCGGAACTGTCGAAAGCCAATGCCGAGCTACTCCGCGAAGTGGACGAACGCAAGCGCGTCGAACGCGACCGTGTCGCCGCGCTGGAGCGGGAACGTGACGCCAACCGGGTCAAAGACGAATTCCTGGCGACGCTGTCCCACGAATTGCGGACCCCGATGAACGCTGTGCTCGGCTGGGCACGGGTCCTGCGATCGACCGGCGCCGACGACGGCACGCGCGAACGCGGCCTTGAAAGCATCGAACGGAATGCCCGGACGCAGGCGCGCTTGATCGAAGACCTGCTCGAGATCTCGAGAATCGTCACCGGCAAGCTGCGACTGCAGGTTCGCGAGGTCGATCTCGCCGCCATCGTCGATACGGCTGTAGACATCGTCACGCCGGCGGCTCTGGCCAAACGACTGCAGCTGACGACGCATATCGATGCACGCCCGGCGCTGACGCAGGGCGATCCGGATCGGCTCCAGCAGGTGGTCTGGAATCTCCTGTCGAATGCCGTGAAGTTCACGCCACCGGATGGCGCCGTGACCGTCGGTCTGACGCGGCAGGATGGGTACGTCCTGACGGTGCAGGACAGCGGTCCGGGCATCGAGCCGCAGTTTCTGCCATTCGTGTTCGACGCCTTCCGGCAGGCAGACGGCAGCGCCACGCGGGAGCACGGTGGACT
>Ga0070688_100001775_pt1 | contig 10793 bp, 9 predicted proteins | sample KBSS13HmetaG_FD_64679 | JGI IMG/M metagenome (GOLD analysis project Ga0070688, IMG submission 64679) | Switchgrass rhizosphere microbial communities from Kellogg Biological Station, Michigan, USA - KBS S1-3H metaG | ecosystem: Host-associated > Plants > Roots > Rhizosphere ...
GACCATATATTCTTTCGCCCGCGATTTCGCGCGGGCGGCCGAAGCTTCGGCTTCGGTCTTTACAAGACGTAATGCGCACGAAACTGCTGCGTGATGCGGTCGAGTAAAACTACCGTTTGCAAAATATTCAGTTGGGTCTGACGCCAGACTTCTGACTTCAGACTTTCACGTTCTTTGACACGAGATCGCTTGGGACGATCGACGTCGAGCGTTATGCGCCGCTTGTGGGTGGCGCCGCGAGACGTCGGACCCCAGGCACCAAGTTTGCCGGTGGTCATAGGAGTAGGGTCACACCCGTTCCCATTCCGAACACGGAAGTTAAGCCTGCTACCGCCGATGGTACTGTATGGGAAACTGTATGGGAGAGTAGGTCGCTGCCGGCATTAATCCTCAAGGCCCGATCGTGAAAAACGATCGGGCCTTTGTCTTGTACCTCGCCGGCGATCGTTCAGCTCGTTACACTCTGTAGAAGCGCATGTCGATGCTTCCCGATCGCTACCAGATCGAGCGCGAGCTGGGCACAGGCGGCATGGCGACGGTCTACGCCGCTCGCGATCTGCGCCACGATCGCCTCGTCGCCGTCAAGATCCTCCGCGCCGATGTCTGGTCCGCCGCCGGAGCGGAGCGCTTCCTCCGCGAAATCCGCATCGCCGCTCAACTGACGCATCCCCACATCCTGCCGCTCATCGATTCCGGCGAATGGGAGGGGACGCCGTTCTACGTCATGCCGTTCATCGAGGGCGAAACGCTGCGCGATCGGCTCAACCGCGGCGCGCTGCCGATCGGCGAGTGCGTGCGGATCCTGCATCACCTCGTCGACGCGTTGACCTACGCACACGATCACGGCGTGGTGCACCGTGACGTCAAGCCCGAGAACATCCTGCTCAGCGACCGGCACGCCCTGGTCATGGATTTCGGGATCGCGAAGGCGCTGCGCGACGCGACCACCGCGACGACGGCAACCACCCTGATGACCGCTGTCGGTATGACGCTCGGCACGCCGGCGTACATGGCGCCCGAGCAGATCGCCGGCGGCGCCATCGACCATCGCGCCGACCTCTACGCGACTGGTATCGTGGCCTACGAGCTGCTGACCGGACGGTTGCCCTTCGAGGCCGAGTCGCCGGCGCAGCTGATGGCGGCTCACCTCGCCGCCGCACCCGATCCGATCGAGAAATGGCGTCCGACGACGCCGCCTCGACTCGGTCGTGCGGTGATGAAGTGTCTCGAAAAGAAGCCGGCCGACCGCTGGCAAAGCGGCGCCGAGCTCGACGGGCAGATTGAAGCGGCGACGACCGATCAGCGGGAGACGCCGGCGGGGATCGGAACGGCGAATACGCTCGTCGAACGTCAGTTTCAACTGTCGGAACAGGTGTGCCGGAAGCTCGATCGCGCGACGCTCGATCCCCGGATCATCGGCGACCGCCTGACCTATGTCGACAACCAGGCGCGCTCGGACGTGCTCGTGGTGTTTCTCCACGGTCTCGGACTGGATCACCGCGACTTCGCGCCGATCCTCGAGCGGCTGCCGTACCGTGGCGTCAGCCCGACGCTCTACGGCTGTGAGCCGGCTCGTCGCACACGCATCGCGCTCGGTCTCGCCGATCATGTCGTCATCCTGCGCGAATGGTTGGCTGACGTCGCCGCACGCGTGCGGCCGACGATCGTGGCGGTCGTCGGCTTCTCACTCGGTGCGGACATCGGGTTCGAGCTGTTGATGACGCAGCCCGATGCATCGCCGCCGGCGCTCGACGCGTTTCTCGCGCTCGAGTGCAACCTCTCTCGCGATACCTGCCTGGTCTCTCGCGTGATGGCCCAGCTGAAGCCCGATGGCGGCGATGCGATTGTCGCGCAACTCCGCGACCTTGGCTCCGCCAGCACGTTCGAGGCGTGGTTGAACATCCACGAGTACCTGGTGGCGGTGCTCCGCAAATTTCAGCATGACGTCGGCCCGTTGCAGCGCGTCGCCAGCGATATCGTTCGTCCGCTCGACGATGCTCCTGGATTCCATCTTTTTGCCGACAGGTTCCGGCGCGCTCGCGCTCGGGTGCCCGTAATGCGCCTGATATTCACGGAAGGCTGGAGCGCTCAGGTGCTGGCGCGGCTGAAGCTCGAAAACCTCGATCGCCGGATTCTGGGCGAAGCCTTTCCCGACGATGTGTTCCGCATCATGCCGAACGCCGATCACTTCCAGCTGATGAACAGCGACGGACTCCTGAGGCTGGTGGACGAATTGATTGCCGATGCTCGGACGTGACAGGCCGTCCGTCGGCGTAGAGTCCGCGCCGCGTCAACGCTTGAGATCGCGTGCGGCAGGATAGCCGGCGATGCCCTCCGCCTGTCGAATCGCGCGGAGAATCGCCTGCGACATCACCTCCGCCGCGGCGGCGCCGATCCGCGACACGTTCGCCTCGCCCGACCGCTCCCCCGTCGCCAGCGCGAAAATCGTGTCGCCGTCGCCCGGCGTATGCGCCGGCACGATCGTTCGCGCGAAGCCGTCCTGCGCCATCTGCGCCACTTTGGTGGCTTGTGCTTTCGACAGCGTCGCGTTGGTGGCGATGACGCCGAGAGTAGTATTGCCGGCAATCACCGGCCGCGCTGTTTCGCCCGATCGCAGGAGCCGCCGCGCATCGGCGAGGCCGCGGCCGTCCGCTGTGCGAACGCCGGCGACGACCTGGCCGGTCGCCGGATCGATCACGTCGCCAACCGCGTTGACGGCGACGAGCGCCGCCACCATCGTCCCGTCCGCCAGCGTCATCGCCGCCGTGCCGAGCCCGCCCTTCATCGCCCGGCCCGGCCCCGCCAGTTTGCCGATGGTCGCGCCCGCGCCGGCGCCGACGTTGCCTTCGGCGATCGGGCCCGTGCCTGCCGCCGTTGCCGCGCGATAGCCGCACTCCGCATCGGGCCGGATCTTCGGATCGCCGCCGACGCCGAGATCGATCAGGATCGCCGCCGGCACGATCGGAATGTTGATCGTGCCTACCGAGTTTTTCCAGAAATCAAACTTGAATCCGACGTTGCGCTCGTCGAGGTATCGCATCACGCCGCTGGCGGCGTCGAGTCCGAACGCGCTGCCGCCCGCCAAAACGATCGCGTGAACCTGCTGCACGCTGTTGACCGGATCCAGGAGATCCGTTTCCCGCGTTCCCGGCGCCGCGCCTCGCACGTCGACACCGGCCACGGCTCCGCGCTCGACGATCACGACCGTGCAACCGGTCGGCCTCGCGGTGAGCGTGTGATGCCCGACCCGCACGCCCGCAACATCGGTCAGACGTCCCGCCGCCGGTGGCGTCTGACCCGCAGCCGTTGCGCCGAACAGCAGCCCTCCGCAGGTCACACGAAGCAACCGCGTCCGCATGCGCATCAGGTCCTCGCTATTCTGCGCGCAGGGCCATCAGGGGATCCGCGGCGGCGGCACGCCGGGCCGGAACGTAGCTGGCGAGGCACGCGCACACCAGCAGCATCGTGGCGACGACGGCGAAAGTGAGCGGATCGTTCGGCTGAATGCCAGCCATCAATCCAACGAGCGCTCGGGTGACGGCGAGTCCGCCGGCGACGCCAATTGCGGTGCCGGCTACGGCCAGACCGACGCCTTCACCCAGCGCGAGGCGAACGATTTCCGATCGCGATGCGCCCAGCGCGACGCGAATGCCCATTTCGTGCGCTCGCTGCGCGACCGAGAACGAGATGAGACCGTACAACCCGACTGCGGCGAGGACGACCGCGGCAACCGCGAAGGCGCCGAGCAACGACGTGAACAGACGCGGCTGTGCCATCGACCGCGCGATGACGGCGTCAAGGGTGTCGATGCGCACCAGCACCGCACCCGTCCCTGTTTCGTGGACCGCGCCCTTCACCGCGTCGGCGAGCCCGGACGGGTGGTTCGCGGTGCGCACTGCGAGGACGACCGACGGCCAGGTCAGCTCGGATTGCAGTGAGTTGACGAACACCTCCGGCCGCGGCGGTACCGCCAGCCCGACGTGCCGCACATCGTCGGCGACGCCGACGACGGTGAGCCGCACCGTTTTCTGCCGGGTGACGGGAAGATCGATCTGCTGGCCGATCGCTGAACGGTCAGGCCAGAACCGTTTCGCGGCAGTCTGGTTGATCACGATTACGCCGGGTGCGCCCGTGGTGTCGGAATCCTGGAAGTCCCGCCCCTCGCCGATCCGGATCCCCATTGTCCGGAAATAGTGCGAGCTCGCGATGTTGAAGCCGGCGTTGAACCAGCGATTGGGCGCGGGGTCGGGCCGTCCGGGAATGTGGAAGCTCTCGGAATCGCTGGCGCCGCTGAGCGGCAGGTCGGCGACGAAGGCCGCGTCGCGCACGCCCGGCAGACCGCGAATGCGCGCGAGCGTCGCGTCGAAGAACGGCACGCGGCTCTCGAGCGCGCTCAAGCGCGTGGGCGGCATGTAGAGATTCACGACCAGGAGGTTCTCGGCGCTGAACCCGGGGGGCGTGGCGCGCATGGTGAGAAGGGTTTTCGTCAGGGCGCCCGCACCGGCCAGCAGCACGAGCGCGAGCGCCGTCTCGAGGACGACGAGACCACGCCGAATGCGCGGGGCACGGCCGCCCGTCGACGACCGGCCGGCGTCGCGCAGCGCCTCGTTCAAACCGGTCGACGCGGAGACGAGCGCGGGCGCGATGCCGAACACGATCCCGGTAATCAGCGAGACGGACGTGGTGAACGCGACAACCCACATGTCGGTTCGCGTGGCATCGAGACGAGGCACCGGCGCGACGTCGCTGACCATGGCGACGAGGCCGCGCGCGAGCCAGTCGGCGACAAACAGCCCGGCGATGCCGCCCGCCAGAGCGAGGAGCAGGCTCTCGACGAGCAGCTGGCGGACCAGGCGACCCCGCCCCGCGCCGAGCGCCGCGCGCACCGCCATTTCGCGCTGGCGCGTCGCGCCCCGAGCGAGCAGCAGGCTCGCGACGTTGGTGCACGCGATCAGCAGCACCACGGTGACGACGGCGAACAGGATCAAGAGCGCCAGGCGGCCAGGGCCCGCGATCGCGTCGACCAAAGGCTCGACGTTCGCGCCGACGCCTTCGTTCGTGCGCGGATAGAGCTGGGCGAGGCGCCGGCAGACTTCGTCGAGATCCGCCTGGGCCTGTCGCGCGGATGCGTCGCTCCGGAGCCGCGCGATCACGCGGAGGAACTCGTGGTTGCGCGTCGCATCGACCGGCAGCGGCGCGTAGAGCTGCTCCATCTCGGCGACGTCGATGTGAAAATCGGGCGCCATCACGCCCACGATGGTGAAGGGCGTGTCGTTGATCTGGAGCGTGCGGCCGAGCACCTGCGGATCGCCGCCGAGCCGCTGTCGCCAGAAGCCGTCGCTCAGGATGACGACGCGCGAGAGCGCAGGCTGATCTTCGTCGGGACGAAAGGCGCGGCCGAGCGCGGGCCGGACGCCGAGCACGCCGAACAATGACGGCGTCACCTGTTTGCCGCGAATGACGCGCGACTCGCCTGCCGCCGTCGTCACGGTGAGCGGGCGGTTTGCGTAGGCGCCGGCGCCCTCGAGCGTCGCCGCCAGATCGCGCCAGTCGGCGAAATTCGGGTAGGAGACGGAGTCGTGCATGTCGACGCCGCGCGCCGATCGTGCGACGCCGTACACCATCACGAGCCGGTCAGAGTCGGCGAACGGCAGCGGCCGCAAGAGCACCGCGTTGATCGCGCTGAAGATGGCGCTGGTAGAGCCGATGCCGAGCGCGAGCGTCAACATGGCGGTCAGCGCGAACCCACGATTCTTTCTGAACGTGCGGAAGGCGTAGAGGATGTCCTGCGCGACCGCATCGACAAACGGCAGCCGGGCCCGGTCGCGATAGCGCTCGTGGGTCTGCGCGATCCCTCCCAGCCTGACGATGGCCACGCGCCGCGCCTCGTCGGGCGGCATGCCCACGGCGAGGTTGTCGTCGATATGCAGTTGCAGATGGCTGGCGAGCTCTTCGTCGAAGTCGCGGTCGCGCCGGCCCGGCCTCACCACGTCGGCGAGCCGGACCCACAGAGCTCGCAGGCGTCTCATGACGATTCGCGCGGCGCCAGAAAGCGGGACAGGATTTCGGTCGTCAGCTCCCAGGAGCGCGCTTCGCGTTCGAGATGTTTGCGTCCCGCGCGAGTCAGACGGTAGAACTTGGCGCGCCGATTGTTTTCGGAGACGCCCCATTCCGAGGAGATGTAGCCCTCCTGCTCGAGCTTGAGGAGCGCCGGGTAGATCGTGCCGTAGTTCACAGACAGATGATTGGAGCTCGTTTGCTCGATGCGGCGGGCGATGCCGTAGCCGTGCAGCGGCCCGAGCCCCTCGAGGGTTTTCAGCACCATCAACGCGAGCGTGCCTTGCCAGACGTCAGCCATGGACCTCGCAGCAGGATGGCACAACTCGTATGGGATTGCGATATGAGCGGGCTATCCGGGCGCACTACAATCGATTCGCCGCCATGAATCCCATCCTTCGCGACATGTTCGACCACCAGTACTGGGCGGATGCCGAGTTGTGGAACGCCATCGCCAGCCATGGGCCGGCGCGGGATGATAAGGCGATCCGCGATCGCCTGCATCACATCCACATCGTTCAGCGCGCGTTCTTCTGGGGCGTGGGTGGCGGCGCGGTGCCGTTCAATCTGACCAAAGCGGAAGACTTCGCGACCTTCGACGACCTGCGCGCGTTCGCACGCGGCAGTCACGACGAAATACGGGCGGGGCTCGACGGCTTGACCGAGGCGCGTCTCGAGGAACCGATTCGGATTCCGTGGTTCAAGGATCCACCGCTGACGATCTCGATCACGGAAGCGCTGACGCAATGCGCGATGCACAGCCACCACCACCGCGGCCAGAACGCGACTCGGCTGCGGGAACTGGGCGGCGCGCCGCCATCGACGGATTTGATCGTGTGGTATTGGAAGGGTCGCCCACCGGCGACTTGGGCCTGAGCCGTCACTATGACAATGGAACTCGATCAGCTCGAACGGCGCGCGCTCGAGCTGATGAAGCAATCAGACTTCGGCGACGAGGCGATCCGGGTCAACGCCGAGATCGTGGGCCTCGATCCGGCCCGCGAGTCGGCGTGGACGCGGCTGGGCCGCTGCCGCCTCGAGCAGCGGCAATTCGACGAGGCCGTCGACGCCCTGCGGGCCGCGCTCGGACTCAACCCTTCAAACGCCATCGCGACGCGGCTGCTGGCGGAAGTCCGCAAGCAGCGCGCGCTGACGCCGACGGCGCGCGAGCGCGCGACCACTGGATTTTCCACGCGCGAGTTCGCGGTTCTCGAGTCCCACGCGCCAGACGAAGCGATCCGGTTGCTCAAACCGAGACTCGATGCGCTCTTCGATTCGATCAACGCCACCAGCGTCGCCGGCCGCATCGTGCAAGCGCGGCAGCGGGAAGGTCAATCCGGGTCCAAGCTGTTCTTCGCGAACAGCTGTCATCCCGGCGGAAAAGGGCACATCTACGCCTACCACCACGGCGGGCGCTGGGAGCCGCAGTTCAATCTCGGATGGTTCAGCAGTCCTCCGCTCTCCGAGTGCTGCGTCCGCATCGGACTCGGCTTCAACTGCTCGCAGGCGGGACAGGATCCGGACCGCGCGTCGGGTCAGGAGCAGGTGCTCGCCTACTTCGAACGGTTCCAGCGAGCGCTCGACAAGGCCTGGAAGCGCGAGCTCGCAAAATGGATGGCCGCGAACGCCGGCTTCATCCAGCACGCCGAGCACGAACCGGCCACCGACATTGAGCCGGAGCGCGCGGTCGAATGGCTGTTGAATCTGCGAAATGCCTCGGCGGCAGGATGGGTGTTCGTCGGCCGCTGGCTGTTTCTCGAGAAGACTGCCGACGCCGCGATTCTCGGGGACAGAGCGAAGCTTGCGACGGTCGTCGACGAGACCTTTCGCGCGCTCTATCCAGTGTGGCTCAGCACCTACGCGTCCGACTAGCGCTTGGCGCGCCGTTCGCCTCGCTTCGCCACGTCGACGGCCTTTCGCGCCCATTCCGCGAGATCGCTTGGCTGTTCGAGAATCTCGATCGGCACGGCGAAGTACTCCATCGTGCCGGATCGATCCGGATAGGGCGTGAAGGGACCCATCTTGGCGCGCTCGTAGTCGCGCCGGTTCGTGTCGTCGACCTTCAGGTACAAGACATCACTGGCGATGATGCCGAAGAAGACGCCGCGACAATACAACCCGACGCCTCCGAACATCGCGCGGGCCACGACATCGCCCAGACCATCGAGTTGATCGAGGACGAACGTGCGGAAGGCGTCGGTGACCTTCAACGAGCGCAGACGCCGCGAGCGCGCTTTCTTCGGGGCCACCGTCGCGCCATAGTACCCGAGCAGGCTACGCGGGGTGACGCCGTCCCGTTTCCGCCTTCACGGCGGCGACGATCAATTCGATCAACTCCGCGGCGGGCATCGCGTTGAGCGTGTCAACGGGCAGGTCGGTCAACTCATAGTCGCGCGCGATGTTGACCAGGTGCCATGCCGACAGCGCCGCCAATTGCCTGCGCAGCAACGCCTCGCCCTTTTCGTAGACGGAAAACGGATCGAGGATGCTGGTCGGCGCGATGTCCGCGGACGTGGGGACCGTCGATGGCGCCGGCCGGGAAAAGATCGAGGGCTGCGGCGGCGGCGTCGGCACGCTCAATGGAGGATCGAGCGCGCGGCGCAATGCGCCTTCGAGGAAGACGTCGGTCAACCCCGTTGCCCAGTACTCGGTGTCGGCGCGATTCGGCTGAGTAGTCTCGCGCGGCGAGCGGACTGGCGCGCCGCCGTCCAGCGGCACGAACTCAATCCATCCTTGCCACATGTTGGCCGCCATCGCCGATCCGCAGGCGCGGGCGTCGTACAGCGTGCCGTCGGGAGCTGCGATGGGTCGCGGGAATTGCAGAAGAGTTTCGGCCACAGCTGGTTCGCTCCTTACACTGAGCGCGGCGGTGCAAGAATCCAGCCGGGCTAACTCTTCCGCCGCCGGGCTGTGGGCTTAGCGGCGCGCGCTGTCGTCTTTTGCGCGCCCGGCTGCAGACGCTTCGGCAGCTTAGCGACCACGAGGGCGTACGAGGTTTTGATCAGCGCCTCAATCTCGTGCCGGTCGAGCGCATCGCCAAGCTGCTGCTCCTGAACCCACATGTTGCGCGCCATGTACGGCGCTGGGACGATCCCCGGCCGCTCGACCAGCTCGCCAAACGATTCCGGCGTGCACTTGAAGGCGATCGAATGCGGCCTCTCCAGATCGACGACCGCGAACATCTTGCCGCCGACGCAGAAGCAGAGGTCGTGCGCCCACTTGATGTCTTCCGTGACGCGCGGCAATGCGCGGCAGATCGTGCGAACGGTCTCGAGCGTCATTCGTATCTCAGGGCACTGACCGGATCGAGACGCGTCGCCCGCCGCGCCGGCCAGAAGCAGGCCGCCAGCGAGACCACGATCATCAACGTCGCGATCACGCCGATGGTGACGGGATCGCGCGAGCTCGTCTGCACGAGCAGCGACTTCAACAGGACCCCGACGCCGAACGCGCCGGCGATGCCGAGCGGAACGCCAATCGCCAGTTGAATCAGCGAGCGGCGCATGACCAGCCACATGACCTGTTTCGGCTGCGCCCCGAGCGCCATGCGAACGCCAATCTCCGCCGTTCGCTGGGTCACGGAGTAAGCGGTGACGGCATACAGTCCCACCGCGGACAACACGAGCGCGATCATCGCGAACAGCGCGAACATCGACCCGAACGTTCGGAACGGCCAGCGCTGCTGCGCCAGCAGTTGATCCATCGTCTGAATGCGGAAGAGCGGGATGTCCGGCTCGATCGCGCGCATCTCTTCGCGGACCAGCGCCGTGATGCGGGCCGGATCGCCGGTACCGCGGACGATGAGCGACACGAACCGCTGCGGGTCCGCGCGATACGGAAGGTAGACCACCGGATCCGGATCGGGATCCTGAAAGTTGCGCTGGCGTACGGTCGGAGCAACGCCGACGATCGTCGCGTCTACCGGCGGCGGCTGCTGAATTTGAGGCGACGAATCGGTGAGGCGAATGCGGCGGCCGATCGGATCCTCGCCGGCAAAGTGCATCGTCACGAATCGCTGGTTGACAATGGCGGCCTCGTGCCCGGGTGTGCCGTCGGCGTCGGTGAAGCCGCGGCCGCGCTGCAGCTTGATGCCGAGCGTGTCGAAATAGCCGGGGCTGATGCTGACCATCGTGACATCGGGCAGTTTTTCGCCTGCTGGCGCGGGCCGGCCGTCCACGGACAGTTGCCGGAGAAAGCCGCCGAACGTCGGAACATTTGTCGTGATGCCGGCGCTCTGAATGGCACTCACCCTGCGCAGCCGTTCTTCGAGTTGCTGGTACAGGGCCGTCCGGGGTTCGGCGCGGGGGTATTTCGCGAGTGGCAGCGCCAGGTTCATCGTCAGCAAGCGTGACGTGTCGACGCCGATGTCCATGGCGTACAGCGTGAGGAAGCTGCGCATCATGAACCCAGCGCCGGCCAGCAGCACCAGCGTCAGCACGATTTCGACGACGATGAGCGCGCCCGTCCAACGCTTCGCGCGCATCCCGCCGGAGCCGCTGCGGCCGCCACCCTCTTTGAGGACCTCATGCACATCGGTCTTCGAGATGTGCATCGCCGGCGCGAGACCGAAGAGCACGCCCGTGCCGACGCAAATGGCCAGCAGGAACAGGAAGACGATGGGATCCAGCGTGAAGGTCATCCAGTAGGGCTTGCCGACGTCAGTCGTGGCGGCGTCGAAGAGCCGGATGCCGACGATCGACAGCGCCAGGCCAATCGCGCCGCTCAACAGCGACAGC
>Ga0070688_100001780_pt1 | contig 10784 bp, 4 predicted proteins | sample KBSS13HmetaG_FD_64679 | JGI IMG/M metagenome (GOLD analysis project Ga0070688, IMG submission 64679) | Switchgrass rhizosphere microbial communities from Kellogg Biological Station, Michigan, USA - KBS S1-3H metaG | ecosystem: Host-associated > Plants > Roots > Rhizosphere ...
CCGCGGGGCTGGAGCCGCCGCCTTGCTTCGCTTACGAGGCTGATGCGATTTTGAGATCACACGTCCATCTCTGTTCCGGAGCAAAACGGGGAATAATTCGACAGGTACGGCTCAACTGGCCCTCCTGATTACGATCCTGGTAAATGAATGCCCATTCACCGCCGTCGAAGACCGACATCCATTCATCCCACGACACTTCGCCGTCTTCCGGGGAGAACCCAATCGCCGGCAGCGCAGCCTCTGCCGACGGCCTTTTGACAATGGGACGACCTCCGCGGGATTGAGTCCACTCGATGATCTGCGCATGTTCGATTGTGATTCCAGTCATGGGAAACCTATGAGCCCGGCGCGTGCCAAAACGCCGCGTCCGTGAAAGCGTGCAGTTTTTGAACCTGAGTTTTCTCCGTCGATGAACGGTCCGAATCGATACATACATTCAGCGAGACCGATTTGTGAGGCAGAAAGGCCTCGTGAGAGGAAGTAAAGGAACGGTGAAGAAAGAGGCGCGGAAAATGCCTGAAAACGCATGACTTTTTGCAAATTGCAAACGTCGGCCGCTCCCTGCACAGGGGTTTTTGGGGGTTGCCGTGGTGGTATGGCACTTGCAAAACGACAACCTATGAAAACGTCATTCGGAAGGTTGCACCGGATGATCCTGCACGTAGCATGCATGCTGCGTGATCATCACTGGGTCTGGCATTGGCGCGGGATTCGTCGGGAGTTCTTTCATTCTTGATCCCGCACATTCGCTGTGGTCGCCGATGAACTACCTCTCCGAAGCGAGCTGTTCAGCATCGATTTGCTGAAGCGGCACTCCCGTAGTTTGGCTCAAAAACACCGCCTGGCTTCCGGCCGGGACTCCAACCCTCTTCTCGCCCGTCTCAGCGCCAACGAGGAACTGCTGCAGGACTACAACGAAAAAACCCTCCACGTCGAAAAGAAGCGCCGCATCACGCCGGCCGCCGAATGGTTGCTCGACAACTTCTACCTCATCGAGGAGCAGATTCGCATGGCGCGCCGCCATCTCCCGCGCGGCTTCAGCCGCGAGCTCCCGCGCCTCGCCATCGGCCCGTCCGCCCACCTGCCGCGGGTCTACGATCTCGCCCTCGAATTGGTATCCCATGTGGACGGCCGGATTGACGCCGAGCATCTGACCGGATTCATCGCCGGGTACCAAGAGGTCGCCCCTTTGCAATTGGGAGAGCTTTGGGCCGTCCCCATCATGCTGCGGCTCGCATTGATTGAAAATCTTCGCCGTATTGCGGCGCTTTTAGCCCGGGAGCGGAAGGACCGGGACACGGCCGAATACTGGGCGGACCGTCTGATTCACGTGGCGGAAAGCGAACCGGAGAAACAGATCATTGAAGTCGCGCGGCTGGCCCAGTCGAACGTGGGGCTCAATCGCGCTTTCGTCGCCCAGTTTTGGAGCCGGTTGCAGCAGAAATCTCCCGGTCTCAAACTGGCCTTGAATTGGATCGAGGAACGACTGTCCGCCGAGGGCCACACAATCGAGCAGCTCGTCCAAAGCGAAAACCAGAGCCAGGCCGCCAATCAGATCTCGGTCGGCAATTCCATCTCCAGCCTCCGGTTTCTCGACGCCATGGACTGGCGGGAGTTTGTCGAGACCCTCAGCTGCGTCGAGCAAACGCTGCGTAAAGACCCGGCCGGGATTTACGGGGAAATGGATTTCGCCACCCGCGACGCCTACCGGCACGTCGTCGAGCGGGTAGGCCGCCACAGCCCCGTGGGCGAGCTCCAGGCCGCGCAACTCGTGGTGAAACTGGCCGGACGGCATGAGGACGAGGGCGGGCGTCTGGCCCATGTTGGATACTACCTGCTCGATGAGGGGTTTGCCGAATTGCAGCGCGAGACTCGGATGAAGGAACCTTGGACCACCGCCTTGCCGGGTATCGCCCGAAAATATCCCCTCACATTTTACCTGGGAAGCATCGGGGTAATCTCCGTGGCGTTCACACTTTTGTTCTGGTGGGTTGCCGCGGCCGCGCCCGTTTCCCGATGGGTGCTGGCCCTCGTCGCCGTGCTCGGGTTGCTGTCCTCAAGCCAGCTGGCCCTTTCTTTCGTCAATTGGCTGACCACACGTGTCATTCGACCACGTCTCCTTCCGCGCCTCGATTTCGCCGAAGGGATTCCGGCGGAGTGCCGGACCATGGTGGTGGTGCCGACCCTGTTGACAAACCCACGTCGCATTGAGTCGCTCATCGAAGCCCTCGAGGTTCGCTACCTGGCCAACCGTGACAACAATATCTACTTCGCGCTGTTGACGGACTTCTGTGACGCGCCTGCGGAATCCCTGCCCGGCGACGAATCGCTCGTCCAGCAAGCCCGGGATGGAATCGCCGAGCTGAACGCAAAATATCAGGACGATCGTCCCTGCATTTTCTATCTTTTCCATCGTCCGCGACGATGGAACGAACGGGACCGAATCTGGATGGGGCACGAGCGCAAGCGGGGAAAGCTCGCTGAGTTCAATCGCTTCCTTCGCGGCGGCCCGCTCGGCTTTTCCCACATTGAAGGTGATTTGGCGGCATTACCCCATATTCAGTATGTCATCACGCTGGATACCGACACCCAACTGCCCCGCGACGCCGCGCGGCAGTTGGCCGGCGCCATGGCCCATCCCTTGAACCGTCCGGTCTATGACAGCAAGCGCGGACGCGTGGTGCAGGGCTACAGCATTCTCCAGCCTCGGGTGGCCGTCAGCCTCCCTTCCGCCAGCCGTTCCTTGTTCGCGAAATTGTTCTCCGGCGATCCGGGCATAGACCCTTACACACGCGCGGTGTCGGATGTGTATCAGGATCTGTTTCACGAGGGTTCATTCATCGGAAAAGGCATCTATGACGTGGACGCATTTGAGCGCGCGGTGGGGGGTAAATTCCCGGAGAACCGAATTCTCAGCCACGACCTGCTGGAAGGCAGCTACGCCCGGTCGGGCCTGGTGACCGACGTGCAATTGTTCGAGGAGTTCCCGTCCCTCTACACGGCCGACACCCGCCGACGCCATCGTTGGATGCGCGGGGATTGGCAAATCGCCATCTGGCTCCTTCCAAGGGTGCCCGGCGCGGACGTCCGTCGCGTGGCCAATCCGATTGGGGGACTGTCGCGGTGGAAGATCTTTGATAACCTCCGGCGCAGCGTCGTGCCCATGGCGCTGGTCGGGCTCTTGATTCTGGGTTGGTTGATGATCCCGTCCAGCGCGGCTTCCTGGAGCTTGTTCGTTGTCATGATTATCACGCTCCCGGGAATGCTGACGGTCCTGACGGAGTTGTTGAGCAAACCGGGGGAACTTCCGCTCCGACTTCATCTGCGCAACGTGGGCCAGGCCACGGGCAATCAAGTGGGCCAGGCGTTGTTGACGCTGATGTTTCTGCCCTATGACGCGTGGGTAAGCCTGGACGCGGCCATTCGCACCATTGGACGTTTGATTTTCACCCGCCGCAATTTGCTGGAGTGGCAAACCGCCAACGAGGCCGAGGAGCGAAGCGGGACGGACATGCGAAGCTTTTGCGTGACGATGTGGTGCGCCCCCTTCCTCGCCGTGCTCACCCTGCTGGGCATTCTCCTCACCCACGCGCCCACGTTGACTATCGCGCTGCCCTTCCTCGTCCTGTGGGCGGCTGCCCCGTTGGCGGCGTGGTCGATCAGTCAGCCATTGCAGGTCGTGACTCCCTCGCTGACAACCGAGCAGCGGCTGGATCTTCGGCGACTGGCGCGGAAGACCTGGCGCTACTTTGAGGAATTCACCACGGCGCAGGAGAACTGGCTGCCACCAGACAATTTTCAGGAACAACCGCAGCCCATTATCGCCACGCGGACCTCGCCGACCAACGTCGCGATGGGATTGCTCGGGACGCTGGCAGCCTGGGACCTCGGCTACCTTTCGCTGGACGGATTGATCGAGCGCTGTGGAGCCACTCTTCACACGCTTGGAAAACTGGAGCGATACCGCGGCCACTTTTATAACTGGTACGACACGCGCACGCTCAAACCTTTGCAGCCGCTTTACGTTTCCACCGTCGACAACGGCAACCTCGCTGGCCTGCTCCTGACCCTCCGTGCCGGGTTCGTCGAGCTTACGCAAAAGCCATGGCCGACAGCCGTCCTCCTGGCCGGATTGCGGGATACCGCCGCCGCCCTTCGAGACTCCCTGACCGCCGCGGCGGACACCGCGGCCACGCCGACGATTCTGGCACAACTGACCTCGCTGGATGAGCGGCTCGCTCAGCCGGCCTCGACCCTGAAGGAATGCCTTGACCAGCTCGATGAGACGCTGACGGCCGTTTCAGCGCTTCCCGTGTCCGCCAACGGCGACAACCCGGATTACACTTGGTGGTGCAATTCGCTGGAGACGCTATGCCGTCGTCATCGGGATGACTTCCTCGCAGCTTTTCCGTGGTTGCAGTGCGGGGCACTACCAAAGAACACGGAAGCGAGCCATCCCGTCCCGACAGAGGCCGCAGCCCTCATGCAATCCCTGGGATGGCCAACGTCGCGCCAGGCGCTTGAGGCGGTCTATCGCGAAATGGAAACTCTGGTGGACTCGGCGCGCGCATCATCGATTACCGGGCCGGTTCTCAATCAGCTCACGGAGTGGCAGCGAGCGCTGCAGTCGGCGGCGGACGAAGCGGATCGGCGGGCCACGGCGCTGTCCGGCCTGGCTGCGTTGTGCGACGACTTTGCGCGGATGGATTTCACCCTGCTCTACGACGTCACCCGGCGCCTGTTCACGATTGGATACAATGTGACCCACCACCGGCTCGATGGGAGCTATTACGATCTCCTGGCGTCCGAGGCCCGGCTCGCCAGCTTTGTCGCCATCGCCCTCGGGCAGGTGCCTCAGGAGCATTGGTTCACGCTGGGGCGGCTCCTGACCGCGGTCGGAGGACAACGCGCTTTGATCTCGTGGAGTGGATCCATGTTTGAGTACCTGATGCCGTCTCTGGTGATGCCGTCCTATGAAGACACGTTGCTGCAAGTGTCCTGCCGGGCGGCTGTGGCTCGACAAATCGAATATGGCAGGCAGCGACGTGTGCCCTGGGGCATTTCGGAGTCGGGCTATTTCCTGACCGATGCAGAATCAAACTACCAGTACCGGGGCTTTGGCGTGCCCGGGTTGGGCTTCAAGCGAGGGCTGGCGGAAGATCTGGTGATCGCGCCCTACGCCACGGTGATGTCGCTCGGCATCGATCCGCAGGCCGCCATCGCCAACCTCGCGCGTTTGCGGGAGGAAAATGCGGAAGGGCGCTACGGCTTCTACGAAGCGATCGATTATACGCCCTCGCGGCTGGCGCGAGGGCAGACCCGGGCCATTCTGCGGTCGTTTATGGCCCACCATCAGGGCATGTCGCTCCTCGCCTTGGAAGACGTGATTCTCGAAGGCCCCATGCAACGGCGATTTCAAGCCAACCCATTCTTCCGCGCAGCGGAATTGCTGTTGCAGGAACGGTTGCCCCGCGAAACCACCGTGTTTTATCCGCACGAACTCGAGGCCGGCCGCACGCGCGCCAGCTCCGTGGAAACCGAGGCCACCTTCCGTGTTTTCACCAATCCCAGCCTCGGCGCGCCCGAAGTACATCTCCTCTCCAATGGCCGCTATCACGTCATGCTCACCAGCGCGGGCGGAGGCTACAGCCACTGGAACGACACCGCGCTGACGCGTTGGCAGGCCGACGGCGTCAGGGATTGCTGGGGATCATTCATCTATTTGCGCGACCGCGACCGCGGTGCTGTCTGGTCCGCCACCCATCAACCGGTGCTCGCCCCTGTTTCCCAATACGAAGCCATATTCAGCCAGGGTCGGGCCGAGTTCCGCTCGCGGCACGTCGGCATCGATCTCCATGCGGAGATCAGCGTCTCGCCCGAGGACGACGTCGAAGTCCGCCGCATCACCCTGACCAACCATACCAACGAGCCGCGCACCATCGAGCTCACCAGTTTTGCCGAAGTGGTTCTCAACTCACCCACCGCTGATCAGGCCCATCCCACGTTCAGCAAGCTGTTTATCCAGACGGAAATCCTTCGCCCCCGACAGGGCATCCTTTGTTCGCGCCGTCCTCGAGGCCGGGATGAACAACCGCCCTGGATGTTTCACCTGATGCTGGTGGAAGGAGAAGAGGTGGGGGAGATCTCGTTTGAATCCGATCGCCGCGGTTTTCTGGGGCGCAGCCGAACAGCGGCGGCCCCGGTGGCGATGGATCGGCCCGGCGACCTTCCAAATCGGGATGGAGCGGTTTTAGACCCAGCGGTGGCCATCCGACGCACACTGCGGCTCCCGTCGAAACAAGGCGGGCGCATCACCCTTGTCACCGGGGGCGCGGCCAGTCGCGAAGCTCTGATCAGGCTGATGGAAAAATACCAGGATCAATCCATCGCCAGCCGCGTGTTCGACCTCGCCTGGACACACGGCGCGGTCACTTTGCGCCATCTCAATGCCACCGAACAGCAGGCTCAACTGTTTGCTCGGCTCGCCGGGGCGCTGTTGTATCCCCAATTGATACGACGGGCCAATGCGGCCACGCTGGCTCACAACCGCCGCGGGCAGCGCAATCTCTGGAGCCTGGGCATCTCCGGCGATTTGCCCATCCTCCTGTTGCGCTCGACCTCTCTCGACCGCCTCGAACTCGTCCGCGAAGTCCTGCAGGCCCATGCTTACTGGCGGCTTAAGGGCATGGCGGTCGACCTCGTTATCCTGAATGAAGATGATTCGGTCTATCGGCAATCGATTCATGACCAGATCATGTCCCTAATTGCGTCCGGGATCGAGGGACACATGCTCGACAAGCCGGGCGGGATTTTTGTCCGTCGATCCGAGCAATTGTCGCACGAGGACCAACTGCTCCTGCAAGCGGCGGCGCACGTGGTGCTCGCCGACGAGAACGGGAGCCTGGCCGAACAAATCCAGCGCCGCGCCCGCCCGGAGCAACTGCCGCCGGCCCTGCGTCCCCCGCGCATGCGGTCGGCGCCCGGCACGCCGCCCGCCCGCCCGGAACGACAGCTTATCTTCTTCAATGGACTGGGCGGATTTACGCCGGACGGGCGTGAATACATCATTTCGCTCAGCCCCGGTCAGACCACTCCTGCGCCGTGGGGCAATGTGATCGCCAACGCCTCGTTTGGCACTTTGGTTTCCGAGAGTGGCAGCGCCTACACGTGGAGCGAGAACTGCCATGAGTACCGGCTGACGCCCTGGCATAACGACCCGGTCAGTGATGGGAGCGGTGAGGCATTTTACATTCGCGACGAGCACTCCGGCAGATATTGGTCCCCCACTCCCCTGCCGGTCCGGCAACGGTCTACTTGCGTCATTCGTCACGGCCTTGGCTACAGCGTGTTTGAAATGGAGGATGACGGAATATTTTCCGAGCTGTGGATCTACGTGGCGATGGACGCGCCGGTAAAGTTTTGCCGGATGATCCTGCGCAACCGATCGGATCACGAAAGGCAATTATCAGTCTTTGGCTACTGGGAATGGGTGCTGGGGGACTTGCGGGCAAAGAATCAGATGCATGTCGTCACCGAACTCGATGGACGAACCGGCGCCATCCTCGCCCGCAACGCCTACAACACGGACTTCGGAAGCCGTGTCGCTTTCGTGAGCGCCAGCGACGTAATCCGTTCGCATACGGGGGATCGAGCCGAATTCATCGGCCGACACGGTTCGCTGGCTCTCCCTGCGGCCCTCAGCCGGGTCCGGCTCTCCGGAAAGGTTGGCCCAGGCTACGATCCGTGCGCGGCCGTCCAGGTGCCAGTCACCCTCGCGCCCGGCGAAGATCATGAAATCATCTTCAAGATCGGTGCCGGTCAAAATCGCGATGATGTCCATCGCCTCCTGCACGCCTTTCACGGGCGGGAAGCCTGTCGCGACGCCCTGGCCCGGGTCCACGGCCACTGGAACGAGACGGTGGGCTGCGTGCAGGTGGAGACGCCCGATCCGGCGTTGAACGTTTTGACGAACGCGTGGCTGCCTTACCAAATCCTCTCCTGTCGGCTGTGGGGGCGGACCGGATTTTATCAGTCGGGCGGCGCATTTGGTTTTCGGGATCAGCTCCAGGATGCGATGGCGCTGGTCCACTGCCGGCCCGTCCTGTTGCGGGAACAAATCCTTCGCGCCGCCGGCCATCAGTTCCGGGAAGGCGACGTGCAACACTGGTGGCACCCGCCCACCGATCGCGGCGTTCGCACCCATTTTTCGGACGACTACTTGTGGTTGCCCTACGCGGTTTGTCGCTATGTCTCCGTCATCGGGGACACGGGCGTTCTTGACGAGAACGTCCCGTTCATCGAAGGACGGCCGGTGCGTCCCGAGGAGGAAGCCTATTACGACACCCCGCGGCCGTCGGGTGAAACCGGCACGGTTTACGAACATTGCGTGCGCTCGATTCGCAATGGATTCAAGTTCGGACGCCACGGCCTGCCTTTGATCGGATGCGGGGACTGGAATGATGGCATGAACCGCATCGGGGAACATGGTGAAGGTGAAAGCGTCTGGCTCGGATTCTTTCTTTACGACGTGCTCAATCAGTTCGCCGCGCTGGCGCGGAGGCGGGGCGATGAGGCATTCGGCGGGGAATGCACCGAACAAGCCACCCGTCTGCGCGAGAACATCGAGATTCACGCCTGGGATGGAGCATGGTATCGGCGCGCCTATTTTGACAACGGCACTCCGCTCGGCTCGGCTTCCAACCCGGAATGCCAAATCGACGCGCTCCCGCAAAGCTGGGCTATTCTTTCCGGTGTCAGTGATCCAAAACGGGCCCGGACGGCGATGGATGCCGTGGCCCATCGCCTGGTTCGCCGCGACGCCCGCATCATTCAGCTGCTTGATCCTCCCTTTGACCACTCGTCTCTGGATCCAGGCTATATCAAAGGTTATCTGCCTGGCGTCCGGGAGAACGGCGGACAATACACCCATGCGGCTATCTGGACGGTCATGGCGTTTGCCATGCTGGGCGACACCCGCAGGGCATGGGAATTCTTCAATCTCATCAACCCGGTGCGCCACGCCGACACCGCGGCCGGAGTGAGCCGCTATATGGTCGAACCTTACGTCGTGGCGGCGGACGTCTATTCCGTGGCGCCGCATACCGGGCGGGGAGGCTGGACCTGGTATACGGGCTCTGCGGGCTGGATGTACCGCTTGATGACCGAGACGTTGCTCGGACTAAAACTGCAGGTGGACAGACTTTACTTCTTTCCGCGCCTGCCGGACGAGTGGACCTCGTTTCAAGTTCACTATCGTTACCGTGACGTGCAGTTCCACATCACGTTCCGGCGCCTGGGTGAAAACTGGCATGGCCCGCAAAAGATTCACCTCGATGGCACCGAGTTACCGGAGTCGTTCCTGCCGCTGCAAGGAGAACGCGGGGATCATCAGGTTGAGGTCCAGTTCCTCTAGCCCCGGACCTCCGGGAGGGAGTGCATTTCGCAGCTATCCTTGCAAAAGATAAGGATATTGCTGAGTCCGTTTGGGCAAATTGCCTTTTCCCGCCGCTAACCTGTTGTCATTAGCGATATGAGGTCTGGCATGATCGACGCTAAAGACACGTTGGAAGACGAGCTGCGAGGAAGTCGAAGCTCGAGGAAACAAAAGATGAGCCAGAGATGGCGAATCAGGAAACAGAATCGAATCGCTCCTCTGTTGGGCTCGCCTTCCATTTTATATAACATGAATTGGATAGGCTTCTGCCGGACCCGGTAGCTTGGGAGAATCCATAGCGTTCGCTTGACTCGAATCTGGGATCCTTCGCATTCTGCGCAGAGCAAGTCCCGGATGGCAAAGGAACGAGAACGAGTGGGTTGAAGTCGTCCTGAGTGTTGGGCTCGAGCAAAAAATGGAACCGCCTTCCTATGCGTTGAGTGACATTGCGCGCGTCGTAAAGCGCCATGCGCACGACGTACGGAACACCTTGAACGGGATGGAACTTGAATTGGCCCTCCTGGACGAGGGTACCAAGGATCTGTCAGCGCGAGCGGCCATTAAGCGGCTTCGTGATGCCGGCTCAGAAATCGGCCGTTTGATGCAGGCGCTCTCTTCAAAATATGGAATGGACCCCCCGTGCCTTGTTCCTGCAGTTCAGGTTGCGGAACGATGGAGCGCGGGTTCCCGCCATCTCTCCGGTGAGATTTCAATGGATTGGAACATCTCCCTCGATCGGGAATGCCTGTATGTGGAGCCAGGACTGATTCGCAGCCTGCTGGACGACATCCTTGAGGTCGCCGTCCGCCTGAATCGCAAGCGTCCCATTCATATCCAATGCGGTGCCGACAACGGCCGCGCGGTCTACGCCATCAAGGCGACCGACGGCCAGCCTCCCAGCAACGCCGTGATCGACGCTCACCAGCCCTACTGGACGGCCATGGGCCACCTGGCGGAGCGGTGTCAGGGGGCGATTTTTCCGGAAATTCTGACGTCGAGCGGCAGTTTTCCCATGTGGCTGTCGCTTCCCGTTCATCAGTCCACACCTTGAATTCAGCAGGCATGGGGTTTATCCCCAGCCCGATCCCAGGCCACTGACGCACGGACTTTGGCTTCAAATGGCGCTCTTCAATACCGTCAGGAACTGTTTCATGGCCGGAGAAAGCACCTTGTTCTTCTTGTGAATGGCGGCCAGCGGTCGGAACAGGTCCTCTCCTTCGATCCGAACCTCCATCAGCGTCTGCTTGGCAAGTTCCTGCGTGATTGTGCCGTGCGGGACGATGGCAATCCCGGCGTCGATTTCCACGGCGCGCTTCACTGTCTCGATGTTGTCGAATTCCATCACATGCTG
>Ga0070688_100001782_pt1 | contig 10782 bp, 8 predicted proteins | sample KBSS13HmetaG_FD_64679 | JGI IMG/M metagenome (GOLD analysis project Ga0070688, IMG submission 64679) | Switchgrass rhizosphere microbial communities from Kellogg Biological Station, Michigan, USA - KBS S1-3H metaG | ecosystem: Host-associated > Plants > Roots > Rhizosphere ...
CCGGCGCGAATCGCATTTTTGATGCCCTGCGGATTGTGAGCATGTGCTTCAACACGCAAACCAAAATTCGTTGCTTCGTCGACGGCCGCCTGCAATTCTTCTGGCGTGAATTCGACGGATTGTGGGTTGCTACCATGGGTAAGCACGGCTCCAGTCGAGAGCAACTTGATGTTATCGACGCCATTATGCGCAAGCAGCCGCACCTTCTGGCGCACTTCCCACGGGCTATTGGCTTCCCCATAGTGCAGGTCCCACGGTAGTTGTATGTCCGGCGCCTGACCGGTCATCGCACCTGCCCCGCCGGTGATGGTGATGTATGCGCCCGCGACGTACATGCGTGGCCCGATAATGTCGCCGGCAGCGATTGCATCTCGCAGAGCAATGTCGTTAAGCGCGCGGTACGTCCCTACGTCGCGCACGGTTGTAAAACCGGAAAGCAGTGTGAGACGTGCATTGGTTACCGACTCCAACGCGATTTGCGACGCAGTTTTCTTCAGAACATTAAATGGGTCTGCGCCCAGGCTCTTGCCATCTGCCAGGTGCGTGTGGCAGTCGATGAATCCCGGCAAGACGGTTTTCGAGGATAAATCGATCACTTTCGCTTCGGCAGGGATCGCGAGGCCTTTGCCGACGGCCTCGAACTTGTTGCCGCGAATCAGGATCACCTGGTCGCTGAGTACGTTTCCGCTGTCCGGATCTACTAGACGCCCGGCTTTGATCGCAATGACTTGCGCTGAGGCGCACGCGCACAGAATCGCCAAGATAAAGAGACGTACCAATTTCACGATGGGTTCTCCGGAAAGCTCAATCTGCCGCAGCCGCGATCTTGCCTAAACCGCTTTTTAGGTCAGCGGCCAATAGACGATGAAACAACTGCTCACCTGCTTCGCGACGAACGCTTAAACGGCCCGCGCCGTAAGCGCGTGATTTCAAGCCGCGCTGAACGTCTTCGCAGATTCCGAGATCTTCGTCCTGCACACGATCGCCAACCGAAACACTCTGTTCGTTAATGGACCGACGTGCTTCACTGACGTCGTCGAAATAAAAATCGAAAATCACTCGGCAATGATCGGTGTCGAGGGGAACCACAAGATTGGTGTCCATGTAACCGGCGTAGCAATTGATCATGAAGTTGGGATACTGCCAGAAGTACCATGCCCGATCACCTTTACGCGTTGCCCCAGTTGCGGCGTCTTCATCCGATTCAACCATTGGGCTCGACTGCAAGCAGTATCGGTCCTCGTTTTCTATCGTGTACTGTTTGTAATCAAGGACGCTGCTGAGTGCTTTGTGAAGATGCGGAACGTGGTAACCGCCATCGAGGTAGTTGTCGACAAAAACTTTCCAATTACACGCGATGTCCCAAGATTTGGTTGCAAAGTAATGGAGTCTCGAAAGGCTCAAAGGCGCACATCGATTTACGAGGCCACCCAGAAATTCTTTCAATGGAGGCGCGTTTGGATCGAGATTGACAAATACAAACGCTTCCCAGATTTCTGCTTTGACAGGAACCAATCCGTTGTCGCTACGCGCGAAATTGCTCACACCATCAAACTCTGGCATACCCTTTAAAGAGCCATCGAGTCCGTAGTTCCATCCGTGGTATGGGCAGTGCAAGATTGACGCGAGGCCGCACGGTTCTGTTACGACTTTCGCGGCGTGATGCCTGCACACGTTGTAGAACGCTCTAAGCTCACCATCGGTTCCGCGAACGACGACGATGGGCTCGTCCGCAATGTTCGCAGTGACAAACTGACCTGGTCGTTGAACCTGTTCGGCACGCCCAACCGCTTGCCAGGCGCTGCTGAACACCGTGCGTCTTTCGAGTTCAGCGATGCGCGGGTCGACGTACCACGGGGCGGGAATTGTAAATGCGTGTGACAGCGGCGCTTTGTCGTTGTAGCTCGAGAGAATTTGTTCGACGGACGAGTCGATCATCATTGTTCTGGATCTCCGACGCCAATTTCTGAATGGTCAACACACGCCATCCTCTAGGCGGCTTTTGTGCCAACAGCGCGCTTCAGCAAATCTAAAAACTGATTGATGCGTGCTTCGCGTTTGTCCGCTCCGTCTCCTTGGCGGCGAAACAAACCCGGATCGAGTTCTTCAGTAAGCAGCGCGTCCTGGAAGCGATCCATCGTCCATTCAAGGATGGAGACGATCATTTCCACGTCGAGATCGCTCCGCAGCTCACTACGCTTCAGACCAAAGCGAACAAATGCACCCCAGCCGTAAGGATCTTCAGTAACCAGAAAACGATTGATCTCACGGCGCAGCGCGAGGTCGGTGCCATAGTTGCCGATCAGGTAAATGCGATAGGGGACCCAATTGTCACGCAGGATGTTTTCGGTGCGCTGCAGACAATAGCGCAAGATCTCCCAGAAACCTCGGGCCTTTACGTCGGCCGGACAATCGAGATACGCAGGGAAAGATCGAACGGCTTTGATATACACCTCGAAAAAGAGGCCGTCCTTACTGCCGAAGTGTTGAAAAATGGAACCTTTGGCAATGCTCAGCTGCGAAGCGATGTCACCGACGCGGGCATCGTGATAACCATTCTCCGCAAAATGCTTCATCGAAGCGTCGATAATGCGCGCTCGCTTCGCTTCTGATCTGGGCCGCGGCGGCGAGTTCCGCCGGTACTGGGGGGGCGATGCAAGACTACTGGTGATCCCGGGCATATTGACCTTAAGTCAGGGAAAGATACCGCAAGGTTCAATGTGTTTTCAATAGCTATTTTTCAGAGCGTTGCGGTAATGTATCTCACCCGAACGAGCTTGCTTTGACCTGAGGTCATTCACTGAAATGCCAGTCCCTGCAAACCGTATTTATGACGCCGTCGTCATCGGCGGTGGGCACAACGGACTGACGGCCGCCGCATATTTAGGTCGCGCAGGGCTTTCGACGCTAGTGCTTGAGCGGCGTGAAATCGTGGGTGGTTGCTGTGTGACGGAAGAGATTGCGCCGGGCTGCCGCGTTTCGACGACATCGTACGTGGCGAGCATGTTGCGCCCTGAAGTGATTCGCGATCTGAAGCTTGCCGAGCATGGACTCCGCATGGTTCCCTGCGATCCCTCCATTCAGGTCCCATTCCCGGATGGTCGCGTCGTTCCGTGGTGGTCCGATCGTGATCGCGCTGTGGCCGAATTTCGCAAGCATTCTCCAACAGATGCCGAAACGTTTGTACGGGTCGATGACAAGCTCAAGAAGCTGGCTCGCTATCTGCAGCCGTTTTTTCTCGAGCCGCCCCCGGAGGTGGACAGTCGAAGCGCAGCCGGCTGGACCGACCTGGTGCGAGTGGGCAAACGCTTCCGAAAGATCTCGAGTGCCGAAATCGCGGAACTGGTTTCCTTTCTCACCGGAAGTCTCGGTGAGTTTCTCGACCGCAATTATGAATCCGACACGATCAAAACCATGTTTCTTGCAAACAACGTTTACGGGAAACATGGCGGCCCTTATCAGCCAGGCACTGCGATCGGGTTGCTGTTTCACTTGCTCAGCGGTGGAGCGCATGACGTGCAGGGCTTTTACGGCCACGTAATGGGCGGTATGGGCTCGATTACCCAGGCCATTGCCGCGGCAGGACGAAAGCTTGGTGTGGAGATTCGAACTTCTGCATCCGTTGCCCATGTTGATACACGAAACGGGCGTGCCCGCGCGGTCATACTCGAAGATGGTACTGAAGTAAGAGCGAAGATGGTTCTCTCAAACGCAGATCCGAAGCGAACGTTTCTGGGCATGGTCTCTGAGGCAGAATTGCCCGATGAATTCGTGCACGCAATTCGTGGGATCAAGATGGCCGGACCGTGCGCAAAGGTAAACATCGCGCTCTCTGAAGAGCCTCGGTTTAAAGGCACCCCTGCGACGCATGGGCCTCTTGAGCGCACGTTTTACACGCTGGTGCCGTCCCTAGAATTCGCTGAGCGCTGCTACGATATCGCAAAGTTCGGTGCCATTCCCGAAGAACTCTGGGTCGATTGCGTGATTTCCTCGAATGCCGATCCTTCGCTTGCACCCCGGGGGACGCACATCATGACGTGCTTCGTTCAGTATGTTCCCTACCATCTGCGCGCAGGATCATGGGATGAGAAGCGCGAGTTGCTGGGCGATCGCGTCATTCGCAAAATCGCGGAGTACGCGCCGAACGTGCCCGCCTCGATTACCGCCAGACAGGTGTTAACCCCGCTTGATCTCGAACGCACGTACGGCCTCACGGAAGGCAATATATTCCACGGTGACCTCACGCTCGAACAGTTGTTCTTCATGCGCCCGGTTGCGGGCTGGGCAAAGTACAGAACTCCGATTCATGGCTTGTATCTGTGTGGCGCTGGCGCGCACCCCGGTGGCGGAGTGACGGGGGCACCAGGACATAACGCTGCGCATCAAGCTTTGCGTGATTGGAAGAAGGGCTGGTTCAAGGAGGCAGTCGCGTGACGGGAAACGGTCAGCCGAAGACAGCCGACTTCGTCATCCTCGGGGCAGGCGTGATGGGCGCCTCGATCGCGTTCCATCTTGCCAAACGCAAGGCCGGGCGCATCATTGTCATCGAAAAGGAGCATGTCGCCACCGGCGCCAGCGGACGATCCTCCGCTCTGGTGAGGATGCACTACAGCTATCCCCCAGAAGTTCAGTTGGCACTTGTGAGTTTAAAGATCTTCCAGAACTGGCGGGACATTGTTGGCGAGGATGGTGAGTTTCGCAAAACTGGATTCGTGCGCATCGTTCATCCGAATGAGATGGACCTTTTGAAACAAAACGTCGAGATGCAGCGCGGACTGGGCGTTAAAGTCGAATTGATCGATCGAAAGCAACTTCAGGAACTTGAACCCGATTGGAAGGTCGACGAGGTTGAACTCGCCGCGTATGAGCCTGATTCGGGGTACGGCGACGGCAATGTGGTGGCAACCGATTTCCTAACACGCGCCCGGGACATGGGCGTTGACTATCTTCCTCGCACACGAGCCACAGCATTTTCGGTCGAGCGCGGAAAAGTTCGTGGAGTTGTAACCGACGAAGGCGAATTTTCGGCGCCCGTGGTCGTAGCCGCGACCGGCCCGTGGACGCGTCCATTATTTGCCGCAGCTGGATACGACGTGCCGATCGAGACTGAATATCACCAAGTTGCGATCCTGAAGAATGCCGCGGGGATGAAGGCAGGCGGGTGTGCATGCATCGATTCAGTTTCTGCTACGTACTTTAGGTCGGACGGAGCGGACAAATTTCTTGTCGGAGATTTCTACGGGAAGCGGCCGGTCGATCCCGATGATTTTCCGCAGAGAGCTTCCGATGAGTCTCTCGAGGAAATTATCGAGCGCGCATGCCGACGCGTACCAGCGCTCGAAAATGCCGAGGTCATGCGCGGAGTGACCGGGGTCTATGACTGCACTCCTGATGCGCGCCCTTTGCTGGGAGAGGTACCAGGGATTCGTGGGTTGCATTTGTGCGCAGGGTTTTCCGGTATGGGATTCAAGATTTCTCCGGCGATTGGCGTGGTGATGGCGGAGTTGTTAGCCGATGGAATTGCGAAAACGGTGGATATTTCATCGTTTCGTCCATCGAGATTTGCTGAGAGTGCACCGATAAAGGCGGCGTGGGAATACGTGGATGACTAAAGAGTTGTTGCGAGCAACTTTTTGAGAATCGTGTGGACGAGGGCCGTTTAGAAGTCGTTGTCGATAACATTCACTCATACTCTGCATTCGGAGGGATCGGGCATGGCGAAAAAGGGGATTCTGGAACGTTTGAAAGAAGGCGTCGTGCTGGGCGACGGCGGATACCTGCTCGAGCTTGAAAAGCGCGGGTGGGTGCGGCCGGGACCGTTTACTCCGGAGGTAGCAATTACACACCCTGAGGCGTTGCGCGAATTGCACGTCGAATTTCGTGAAGCTGGTGCGGACGTCCTCCAGGCGCTGACGTTTTACGCGAGCCGGGACAAGCTCGCGACCGTCGGTCTTGAAGACAAACTTGAGGACATAAACAAATCGGCTGTACGCGTGGCTCGCGAAGTCGCAGGAGATAAGTGTCTGGTGGCTGGAAATCTGAGCCTGACGTGGATGTATGAGCCGGGAAGTCCTGCTGCCTCAGATCGTGTTCGAAAAACTTTCGATGAGCAACTAGCACTGCAATGCGGCGAGGGCGTCGATTTCATCATTGGCGAAACATTCTCGTGGCTAGGTGAAGCTCTGATCGCGGTCGAGCGCTCGAAGACGACTGGGTTGCCCGTAATGGTGACGATCTGTTTCGAAAACAAAGACGAGACGGCCGATGGGAAATCCGCGGAGGAAGCAGCAAAGGCTCTCATCGATGCCGGCGCGGACATCGTCGGGATGAATTGCTTGCGTTCGCCCGAACACACATTGCCGTCGATGGAGAAAATGCGCAATGCTGTCTCTGGATATTTAGCATGCCAGCCGGTTGCTTATCGAACGCCAAAAGATAAGCCGGACTTTACTTCCCTGCCGGAATTTCCGTACGCGCTCGATCCGTTGCAACTGACCAGAAAAGAGATGGGAGATTATGCGGTGAAGGCCAAGGAGATTGGCATCAACTACATCGGCTCATGCTGTGGGTCAGTCGCGATGCACGTGCGGGCGATGGCGCAGGCACTGGGAAAATTGACTGACGACAAGCGGACATGGAAAAAAGGCGGCGAGAAGGCGATGTCCGCCTATGAATACTACGATCATGATTCAGTCATGTCGAAGAAATAGCAGTCGATGGCCAGACCCTGGAGGCCCGCGAATACGCGGGCCCTTGTTTTGAGAGCTGCTTCCATTTGATTAGGGTACGAGGAAGTAGAGCGGGAAATTAAAGGTAAGGTCACGCGACAACGTTCGGCTCGCGTGACCGATATGGACCGCTGTCGCTTCCAAAAGTGTCGCACCCGGCAACGGGCCTCATGAGCTGCCAATCAAAATGCCCGTGGCAAACACCAGAACGCCTCCGAGGACGACCTGAAACACAGCTGATACGAATGGGGTGTCCATGTAACGATTGCGGATCCAAGCGATGGCGGCCAGTTCAAGGGCTACCACGACAACCGCCACAACAAACGCGACGTGGAAGTCTCGTATCAGAAATGGCAATGTATGACCCACGCCGCCGGCGGTGGTCATCAGTCCGGTGACAGCTCCGCGCAGGATTGGCCGCCCGCGGCCGGTGAGTGACCCGTCGTCGGATAGGGCTTCGGCAAACGCCATCGAAATGCCTGCGCCGATCGAAGCCGCCATTCCAACGAGGAATGCATCCCAGCTGCTTTTCGTCGCAAACGCGGCGGCGAAGACCGGAGCCAAGGTTGAAACCGATCCATCCATCAAGCCCGCGAGTCCCGGCTGAACAACTTGTAAAACGAAGAGACGGCGCTGCGCGTCCTCTTCTTTTTCCTCAATTGCAGGAGTGATTCGTTCCTGGAGTGACTCTGCGGTCGCATAGTGTTTGCGCTCGGCATCTGCGAGGTCTCCCAGAAGTTTGCGGATACCGGCATCGGTAACCTGGCGCATGGCACGCTCATAGACGCGGCGCGTCTCGAGTTCCATCACCTCGACTTGCTTGCGAACTTCCTTAATGGGTAACGGGCGCATCAGCCAGACGGGTCGGCGATTTACAAACCCTTGCACATCCTGTCGTCGGATGAGTGGAATGTGCTCCCCAAAACGTTCACGGTAGGTTTCGATCAACTGGGCACGATGCTGAGACTCTTCTTCCCGCATTTCGTCGAAGAGCTTGGCTGTCTCACCGTAGTCTTCGCGCAGGCCGTCAGCGAAGTCGCCGTAGATGCGTCCGTCTTCTTCTTCAAGGGATATTGCGAGGGCGAGCAGTTCGCGCTCGTTAAGATCTCGAAACTTGCGAGCCATGCCGTCTCCTGTCGGCGGATTATAGAGCAGCCGACGGCCACGATCGGTCATGGTCATCACTAGCTAAGACTGTGAGAAAGCGATCGCGTTTGAGATTAGGGCGATCGAGAGACCATTCTGAAGTAGCGAGGAAACTTGTTGCGTTACCTTCTCGCGTGAGCTTCGGAGCGCGCTTCCTGAAGAAGTTCGGCGGTATTTGCTTGATCGTCACCTGAAATTCAAACATCGGGGTTTCGGTGCCGCGACCCCATCGGGCCACTTCCCAATGTGCGCGAAGAAACTTCGAGTCGGAATGCTGGCTTAGATCGACCAATAATGGAGTCTGTCCGCGATAAAACTGTTGCGGAAAAGAAGCCACAGGTTTCGTGAACCACGTGGTTCCGTCCGCTGATGCGTAGATCGACACGTCGAGCGATTCCTGCTCGACAATATTCGAAATGTCCAGGGTGGCGAGAAGAACCGTGTTGAGTGCTGACCCCACATCGACGCTGGGGCCGTCTCCTTTAGCGCTAACGGTCGTCTTCGCAGGAACGAGGAATGTGTCGAGCATGGCGGGAGGATTTTAGCAGAGGAAGACGCAAATTGAAGACGAATTGGAAGGCTTGGCTGGTTGATGTTTTCGATTTATAGCGTTCCCGCGAGGGTGCCGCGCCGTTGATGTCGCAATCGATTGGCGGGTGCACAAAAAAGACGGATGTTAATGATTGATACTTTGAATTTCACAAACACGCGGAGGTGAGCTAACTTCGCTTCAACAGATTCAGTTGACTGTGAACAGTGGCCACTGGGGCTTCAGCGTAATCGAGAGCTTGTGTTCTTGCACACCTTGCGATGTGGACGCAAAACACGCTAAACGTTTGGAATAACGGCGCACTTTGGGGCTGCGCCTAACGCGCTTTCTACCCAAAGCAGTTTGCGTTCCAAGGGATTGGAGCAGTACACCCCACACCAACCTGATAGCCGTACTGCTCCTCGCCGCGCTCCTGACTGCCCAGTCAGGAGCGCATACGACATAGTACCTAGTGCGACTCCAAAACCCAGGTATCGCGAAGTAGCTTGCCGCCGAGTTGCCCGCCGAAAACCACTGTCTTTCCTATTGCTTCGTCGTAGGTGATACCGAAGGACTCGCGAGCCGGGATCAAGCCTTCCGGAGTCATTTGTATCCAGTCGCTTCCTGTCCATGCCCAGGTGTCGTTCAGATCGGCACCGCTCAAGCCACCGCCGAAGCAAATAACAGAATCGAAATTCGGATCGTAAGCTGCGCCTCCAAAATAGCGATATGGAGGCAGTGCGGAGGGTTCTTGTCGCGTCCAGTTCGTGCCGTCCCACGTCCAGGTGTTGTAAGGGTTGATGGCCGCGAGACCAGCGAAGATCACGACGTTTTTTCGAACGGGATCGTAGGCAGATACCATCGCGCCTCGACCTGTAGGTGAATCAAGAGGCCGCATCTTATGCCAGTTCCCATTTCGCCAACGCCAAGTTTCGATGCCGTAAAAGCGGCCATCGAAGCCCCCGTACGTTGTCACGGTTCCGAATTTCGGGTCCGTGAAAACAGCCGGTGCGGTTGATCCGTGCGGCGACGCCTTTGGATGGACCTGTGTCCACTGCATCACGGCGCCATCCCACAGCCAAGTCTCGTTCAGATATCGGTTGCCATCGTAACCACCGAAGAGGACCAGTTTCTTCGAAACGTTGTCGTACGCCATATTTGACGCGGCCCGACCGGAGGGGGCTGTCGGCGTATTGAGCTTCGTCCAAGTGAGACCGTCGAATATCCAAGTCTCGTTCAGGTAGTTCGCATAGTCAAAACCCCCAAACAAGATGATTTTCTGGCTTACTGGATCGTAAGCCATCGCCGAAGCGGCACGTGCAGACGGGGAGTTCTTTGCCTTTAGGGGAACCCAACGTGCCAAGGAAGGGTCGACGGCAAAAGTGGATTGTAGGAACAGGCAAGTCCATAGGAATAGGCCAAAAATGGTCAGCAAGCCGTGGGAGAAGCGGCGGGTCATGAATCTTCCTCCTACAAAGTTCGCGAAGTTTACCACAGCGTTGAAGCCGATTCTGGTGGCTGCACCCTCGGGTGTGGAGAGGCTGAGAGTAAAATTGTCTCCAAAACAGGTGCCTGAGAATGCCGCGCGTCGGCACGCACTCCAAAAGCAAAATTCGGGTCGACACGGTAGAAATATGATCGCCAGTCTTGACTCGGCTGGTAACCAAAGTGCTTATGGCAGCGTCTAATACGGGTAGAGGGGCGTGTTATACTGCCTCATAAAGGCGGCCCCGGGGACCCTCAAAATACCCCTGCCAAAGGACAATCAAAAATGGCCGGTAGTTCTCGTCGTTCTCTCTACGTAGTCACCTTTCTGCTGGTCACCTGCGGCTTCCTCGGAATGCTGTTCGGGCAGAAGCTTAACCCGTCCGCGGCCCCGGGAGGCGACGCGGATGTCCGCGACAGCCTGAAGCAGTTCACCCAGGTTTACGATCTGGTGGAAGAGAACTACGCTGAGGCCGTCAACGCCGACAAGGCCATTTATAACGGCGCGATTCCGGGCATGCTGCACTCGCTCGATCCGCACTCCAATTTCTTTGATCCCAAGTCCTATTCCCTGCTTCGCGAAGAACAGCGCGGAAAGTACTACGGCGTCGGCATGACCGTCGGGCCCCGAAACAACAAAGTGATCGTCATCGCCCCATTTGTGGGCACTCCAGCGTATCGGGCGGGCATTCATCCTGGTGACATCATCATTGCCGTTGATGGCAAAGCAACCGACAACATGAGCACCGGCGATGTGGCTGAGCTCTTGAAAGGACCCAAAGGTACAACGGTCCGCATTACAGTTCTGCGCGAAGGTTCGGACAAGCCGCTCGACTTCAATGTCGTGCGCGATGAGATTCCTCGCTACAGCGTCGATTTGCATTTCCTGATTCG
>Ga0070688_100001785_pt1 | contig 10774 bp, 9 predicted proteins | sample KBSS13HmetaG_FD_64679 | JGI IMG/M metagenome (GOLD analysis project Ga0070688, IMG submission 64679) | Switchgrass rhizosphere microbial communities from Kellogg Biological Station, Michigan, USA - KBS S1-3H metaG | ecosystem: Host-associated > Plants > Roots > Rhizosphere ...
CACCACGAGGTCCGGCGTCATGTCGGCGAGCAGGCGAGTCGCTTCCTTCCCGTCGCTCGCGAGCGTGACGTCGTAACCATAGTACTGCAGCATCATCGCGAGCGTCTCGCGCGTCAACGTATCGTGCTCCACGACCAGGAGCCGCGGCTTGGTGTGGCCGTCGCGGCTCGATTGAGTGGCAGACGCGCCCATCGCGGATCGGATCCGCCGATGCACGAGAGCGCCTGATACGACTGCGCGCCGAACCTGGCGCCGGGTCACTGATGTCTGTCGTGCTCGTCGATCTGCCTGGCTCACGTCTACCTCCGCCAATGTGTCACTTCGTGTCTTCCGCGTCTTCGCGGCTTCTCGTGGGCGCTACGCGCGGCGACGGCCGATGGCGATCAGCGCGACTCCCGATGCGGCCGCCGCGACGCCAAGAACTGGCGGCAGGAAGACATGCTTCTGTGTTTCTGTCTGCACTTCGATAGGGCCGATGTCGACGGCCTTCTTCCGCTCGGTGTAGGGAATCGCCGGCCACGCGAGAATCGCCAGTCCCGCGAGCAACAAGACGATACCAAGAGCGAACGAGCCTCTCATCGAGTTCCTCCTCGTGCGTCGCCACGACGCGCAGTGGTCAATGAGCACGTTTCGTGCCCTGTCACCGATGCGCGGGTTGAGGAATGAAGCTGATCACCACCCGAATTCGTTGATGAGGTTTGCAGGATGTGCTGCGAAAGCTGCAACTCTTACAAGCAAATCACATGAATGCCCTGAGCGCCCGTCTGTGACTGGCCCGGCCGTGGCATGGCACGGCGTGTGCTCCATCGCGAGGTGCGGACCGCATGGTCGGCGGTTCCGCCGCGCTGCTCCTCACGGCGCGTCAGAGTTCGACCGATGTGAGAATGACCATGCTGTGGACACTCTTCGTCGTGTTGTTGCTGCTGTGGCTGTTGGGAGTCGTCAGCTCGTACACACTCGGTGGATTCATCCACCTGCTGCTTGTACTCGCGGTCGTCGCCGTATTGGTGCAACTCATTTCAGGTAGACGAGCCGTGTGACAAGGCCCTCGAACGACGCATGCGGCGTAGGTCGCGCAAGGCGGATCCTGGTTGAGACCCATCCAGTCGACACCAGGATCCGGTTTATGACATCACCTGCGACGTCGCGTCGGGCGGGGGAGGAGAACCTCCATGGACAACTACAGTGAAGCGTATGATTCGAACTACTCGGCGGGAACGTGGTCAGCGTTCGTCATCGGCGCAGCCGTGGGGGCTGCGGCGGCGCTGATTTTCGCTCCTGCCAACGGTCGCGACACGCGTGCCTATTTGCGGCGCCGGGGCAACGAGCTTGGGCGTGATGCCGTGGAACGCGGGCGCGACACACTGCGGTCACAGTCCGAGCGCGTGAAGTCCGCTGTGGCAACCGGCTGGGAACGTGCCGGTGACGCCATCAGCCATGCACGCGAACAGGGCGAAACCGCATATCGCGAAGCCAGGGAATCGTTTCAGAGTGACCCTGGCACGTCGCGCACGGGCTATCGGACAGAGCCGCAACGGTCGTCGGAGTAGCTCGCGCGCAGTCTGTCGTCTGTCGTTTCTTGGCCGGGATACCGGGGCGTGCACCACTCCTTTCACTCCCTCGAAAGGTGGCACGCCCGCAGGCGTCGCGTTCGTTGCCACTTCCACGCGGGGCGGATCTCACCGGGTTCGCCCGTCTCCTCTTTGAACAAGTAGAAAAAGCTGCGCGCGCACGATGCGCCTTTGTACAAGAGCGTCCGCAGATTCGTCAAAGAATCACTGGCGACGACCGCCGCCCGCGTCGCGGCACGCACTTCGGCCTACAATACGAACTTTCGGCAGCGGGGTTGAGACCCCGCCGGAGGAGACCGAGCATGAGGCGAGTGGTCGCGTTCGTGGTGACGTTTTTTGTGTGCGCAGTGGCGGCATCTGCTCATCATGGGCCTGGCACGTTCGAGCTGGGTAAGTCAGTGACCTACACCGGCAAGCTCACGCGAATCGACTTCGTCAATCCACACTCGTGGCTGTATTTCGAGGTCACCGATGCCAATGGACAGGTATCGAAGCACAGATGCGAAATGCGATCTGCGCACACGCTGCGACGCTCGGGTTGGTCGAAGGAGCTCTTCCCGATCAACAGCAAGATCACCATTGAGGCGGCTCCCGACCGAGCCGATCCGAATTCCTGCTACCTCAACACGATCCGTTTCGAGAACGGCAGCCACATGGATCGATATGGTCAGTACGTGAAGGGGGCGGGAGGTGGTGTCACCGAGGTACGCGGCGCGCTGCCGTTCGCGTCGAAGGCACGCGAGGCGCGTCGTCCGACCGGCGAGCCCAACATCACCGGTGATTGGGCTCCGGAACAGGTCGTCATGGCCGACCCGCGAGGCGCCGGCGGAGGCCTGGTGCCGTTGAGCCAATTGGAGACGAGCAAACCGGGCGAACGGCGGGGCGGTGGTGGTGGCGCTCGCAGGGGCGGTGGTCCACCTCCGGGACCACGCCTCTATGGAGGCACTGAGCTGACGCCACTCGGCGAGCAAGCGGCAGCCAAGTTTGTGCGTGACGACAACCCGCGTTTCCGGTGCGAGACGACGAGCATCGTCTTCGACTGGACCTTCGACGGTCCGGTGAACCGCATCACGCAAAACAAGGACACGATCGTTATCCAGTACGGGCAGATGGACCTTCGGCGCACTGTTTACATGAACGTGAAGACGCACCCGGAGAACATCAAGCCCACCCGGGCTGGTCACTCGATCGGCCGCTGGGACGGCGACGTGCTGGTCGTCGATACGGTCGGATTCGAACCCGGTGTATTGAACGCGCCGGTGCGACACAGTAACAAGCTGCACGTGGTCGAACGTTTCACGCTCGATCCAAAGACGACGAAATTGACGCGTGCCTACACCGCGGTCGATCCCGACTACTTGAAGGGTCAATACACTGGCTCGGACGTCGTCGCCATCGCCGATCAGCCGTTCACGAAGGACAACTGTAAGGACCAGACGCTCGTCAATTACTCGAAGCAGAAGTAGCGAGGACGGCGGATTCTTGGAGATACGGAAAGGGGACGGCGGCCCCCCAACGGCCAGCACGCTCCGTCGTGTGGCAATCGCCGTCGTCGCCTTCGCAGCGTTCTTCGTCTTCCGCCTCCTGTACGGGCTGACTCGGGAGTTTTTCTTCGAGGACCCCACGCAGATTTACTTGATGGGTCTGCGCTGGTACGCGACCGGCGACTGGCCATACTTCGGCCCGGACGTCACGTGGACGGACAGCCAGATTCCTGGCGCACTGCAGCCGCTCCTCGTGGGCCTTCCGTTCGCGATCGCTCCGGTGCCGGAAGCGCCGTACGTGCTCTTGAATCTCTTGTCGCTCGCGGGGCTCGCCCTCTTCGCCTGGTACATCCGGGCCCGCCTGCCCCAGCTGCCCAGGTGGCTTGTGTGGGGATGGCTCATGAGCCTGCCGTGGACCCTCGAGTTCTCCACGCACGTCATCAACCCGTCGTACTTGCTGGCCCCCGTTTTGGTCTTCTTCATCGGATTCTTCGAGGCGCTGCCGACCTTCCGCCTCGGGAAGGTGCCGGTGCCGATGACGTTCCTGATGATGGGAGCCGCCCTCGGTTGGGTGATGCAAATCCACCTCTCCTGGCCGCTGCTCCTCCCTTACGTCGTCCTCGCCTGGGTCTTGGGCGTCCCGCAGGGCGTGCGCTCGGTCGCGCTGAACACGGTGGCGGTCGTCGCCGGGCTGTTGCTGTTCGGATCGCTCCTGCTGCCGACCTTCGTTGTTTACGGCATGGGCGGCGGCTCCGGCGGCACGCTGCGCAACCTGCGTCCGCACTGGGTGAGTCCGGATGTCCTGCTGTCCTCGCTGGCTCGCCTCTTTTCATTCGCGAGCCTCGAGATCTGGCGCTTCATCGGGACCGGCGGTGGTAACCGGACGATCTTTCTGTTCCGGCACCTCTGGATGGTGCCGTTGACGGTCGTAGTCTGGGCAGCTGGCATCTGGCAGCCGTTCTGGATGCTGCGGGAGTGGTTCCGCACGCAATCGCCGCATGCCGGCTGGCAGACGCTCCGGTGGCTCGTCGCGGGATCGGTCGTGCTCGTCTACGTGAGCTTCTGGTTCGTGCTCGAGCCGCCTCAGGCTCACTCGCTCTACGTGCTGGCACCCGTGGCCTTCATGTTCGCGGCGTACTGCTGGACGTTCGTCGACTCGCCGCGGTGGCGCCGGATCGCCGGCGCGATCCTCGCGGCGAATGTCGCGTTTCACGTCGGACAGGCGTGGATCCACGCCCCGGAGAAGTCGATTTTCCGCAACCGCGAAGTGGTGGCAGCCGCCATTCGCACGAAGCAGCCCCAGTTGTTCGCCCACCGCCGCGGATTCGCAATTGCCGGGGGCCCGTCGTCCCTGCAGGATCCATCGAGACCGTACGACGCCCTGCGCGACGTCCACCTCTCGAATACCCGCCTGACGATGGGTCCTCGTGGCGTCGCGCTATGGAATGTGACGCTCCGCAACGACAACCCGCGGGTGGCCTTCCGAGACGTTTTGTACCAAACGAGCTACCGTGACGCGCACGGGCAGGTCGTCGAGCAACGGCACGAGCGCATCAAGGACATCTTCCAGCCGGGCGCGGTAGCCACGCTGGAGGTGAACGACGGGCGCGTGACCACGCCGTTCGCCTCCGCCACGATCGAGGTGCTGGCCGCCGAAGCTTTGCTGCCGCTCGAGTGATCCACACCCAAGGGGCGACGTTGCTGGCCGCGCGCTACGGAAAATCCGGGAGCTGCGCGACAACCCCGGGCGCGAGCGGCGTGCGCGCGGTGTTGAGCAGCATTGCGACCATCGTGTAGTAGCCCGAAATGCTCACCGCTTCCACGACTGCCTGCTCGCCAAACTTCGACACGGCCCTGGCATAGGTGGAATCGCTGACCGTTCGGTTGTGGAGCAGTTCCTGGATCAGGTCGTACAGGCCCGCCTCGTCTTCCGCCATCTGCCCGGGGCGCCGGCCTTCCGCGATAGCTTTGGCGACCTCGGGATTCAAACCGCCTTTGATTGCGAGCGGTTGATGAGCGTTCCACTCGTAGTTCTGACCCCATTCACGGGCGGTCATGAGTATGACGAATTCACTCAGTCGGGGCGGGAGCGTGCTGTTGAAGCGCAGGTAGTCACTCAGCATCAGGGTGCGTGACATCAGTTCCGGACTTCGTGTCAGCACCGCCCATGGACCGCCGGGCTCCCCGCCGCGTGCCTTCTTGTATTCATCAACAGTCTTCTTCTGCGCCGGTGTCAGCTTGTCGGCGGGTATGGGCGGCAATCTGTCCTGAGCGCTCGCGAATGCCCCGAAGATCAGCCCGAACACGAACGTGCCTGCCAACAGGCCCTCGATTGTCTTGGTGCTGCCGCATGCCATAGGAACCTCCAGGCACGGCGTCGCATTCGCAGGAACACGGCGCTGTTGCTGTTGCCGGGATTCTACACGTCTTCGCTGACGCGATCAGCGCTCGCTTCAATCGCCCGGACACATTTGCCACGATCAGGTAGCGCCGGAAGGAGCTGAAGATGCGCGGTCTACTCGCAGCGAAGCGCGACCGTGGGATCGACCGAAGCAGCGCGGCGAATGGGAAAGAACGCCGCCGCGATCCCCACCACGACCAGCAACACTGATACCGAGACGAACGTCGCCGGGTCGGTGGGCTCCACATTCCAGAGCTGTGATTGCAAGAGACGCGTGAGTATCAGCGAGACAGCAAGCCCGACGGCCACGCCCAGCGACAACATCATCAAGGCACGGCCGCCGACAAGCACGATGATCTCGAGCCCCCTCGCGCCGAGCGCGAACCGGATCCCGATCTCTCTCGAGCGCTGCGACACTGCATACGCCAGAACACCGTAAATGCCGATGGCGGCCAGCAACGTCGCGGTCATCGCGAAGGCAGTGATGGCGAACACAAAATATCCGCGCTCCGGCATCATCGCAGCAGTGCGGCGTTCCATCGTCCCGACGTCCGCGAGCGGCCGATCGGGATCGACGTCCGCGACGACGCGACGCGCGCCCGAGAGCACGCTCATCGGGTCACCAGTCGTGCGCACGAGGAACGACATCTGACCGAACATTGTCACCGGCCGCGGATGACGCCGTGGCTGCTGCAGATAAGACGTATAGATGATGGGCCGCAGCTCGCCTTGCAAGGTCAGCGGGATGTCGCGCACAACTCCCACGATCTCGCGCGAGCCTTCATCCGGCACATCCAGAATGGTCACTCGGCGGCCGACGGGATCCTGGCCCTGCCAGAAATGGTGTGCAGCGCTTTCGTTGACGATGGCGACCCACGGCGACGACGAGACATCCGTCGGTCGGAAGTCGCGGCCACTCGTGAGTTCGGCGCGAATCGACGTGAAGAAGTCCGGCGTCACCAGAAAGTACGCCGCGCTCTCAGAATGACGGTCGACGATGTGAGTCGCATCGCCTCCGACACCGATGGCCAGGCTGGCCGCGGGTGTGGGCGTCCCGCGGAGAACGCGCGACTCTACGCTGATGGCGGCCGACGGAACGACGACGCTATTCAACAGGGGATACGAACTGCCGGCCACCATCTCTACGCCGGGAAGGGCGCTCAGTCCACGGTATATGCGTTCGAAGGTGAGCGCCGGCGGGGGATCGATCTCGAAATAACTGTCGGCAGCGGTGACGCGCCGCTGCATGTAGTCATTGAGCGGCACGTGGATGTCGAACGAGAGCAGCCGCTCGGGATCGAACCGCAGATCGCGTGAGGAAAGCTGCACAAAACTCTTCATCAGCAATCCCGACCCCACCAGCAAGACGACGGTGACGGCGATCTGCGCGGCGAGGAGGGCGTTGCGAAAGCGCGGCGGAAGATTCGCCGTTATCGCAGGCGGCGAGTCCTTCAACATCGTGCTCAAGCCCGATCGCGCGCTCACCACTGCCGGCGCAAGGCCGAACAGCAGTCCCGTCACGATTGAGATCAACGCAGTCAGCGCCAGCGTGCGCAGATCCAGGCCGACGTCGACGATCCCCACGCCACCTGGTGGGGGATTCATGGCGACGAGCGCGCGAATGCCACCGATGGCGACGAGTACGCCGAAGGCGCCGCCGATCAACGAGAGCAGCAGGCTCTCGACCAGCAGTTGACGGACGATTCGGCCGCTGCCCGCACCGAGAGCCGAACGCATTGCCATCTCGGGCATGCGCGCAAGTCCACGTGCCAGCAGCAGCCCGGCAAGGTTGGCACAGGCGACGAGCAGCACCAGCGCCACAGCCGCTTCGAGAGTGAGCAGCCGTTCTCGACTCCATCCAAACATCGCGTCGCGAACCGGCTTGACCCGGACGCCCCATCCGTCATGACGTTCGGGGTCTTCTCGCGCCAGCCGTGCCGCGATGATGTCCATATCGGCTTGTGCCTGTTCGGCGGTCGTTCCTTCTTTCAAACGAGCTGTCACCACGAAGAAGCGCTGGAGATTGGGTAGCCGCGCCGGCTCGCTGACGACAAGAGGTATCCAGTAATCGACATCTTCGTTCGGGTAATGAAATCCCTCCGGCATCACGCCGATGATCGTCCGGTTGAGGCGATCGAGGCGGGCGGTCTGCCCGATGATGTCGGCGCGCGCGCCGTATCGCCGCTGCCACAGACGATGGCTGATGACGACGATCGGCGCCGGCGGGCCGACATTGGTCTCCGAGTCGTTGAAGACCCGGCCGGCGATCGGTTGCACCGCCAGCGCCAGCAACGTGCCGCCGCTCACCGATTGTCCCTGTATGCGCTCCGCCGGGGCGTTGTCGCCATCAGCGCCGAAGTCGGCCTGGTTGCCGAGCGCCACTCCGATCGCGTCGAACGAGCGATTGGCCTTGCGCCATTCGACGTAGTCGTCGAGCAACGCGTGCGTCTCCTGCCGCGGATTGTCCAGCGGATAGGTGCGGATGACGACCAGTCGATCGTCGCGTGGAATCGGCAGCCCGGCACGAAGAACGGCGTCGATCACGCTGAGGATGGCAGTGTTCGTGCCGATGCCGATCGCGAGCGACAGCACGGCCACGGCGGTGAAGCCGGGATTGCGCCGGAGCATCCGCAGACCGTAGAAGACGTCCTGTCGAAGATCGTGGAACCACGATACGCGTCGATGATCGCGGCACTGTTCTTCGAGTAGCGGGATGTTGCCGATTGCCCGTCGCGCCGCGCGCTGCGCGGCTTCGAACGACAGACCCTCGGCCCGGTACTCTTCGACCAGATGCTCGAAATGGAATGCGAGCTCGCGACTCAGTTCGTCGTCAGCCGCGTCCTTCTTCAGAAGGCCGCGGATGCGTTGCCGTGCGACGCGAAGCAGGCGAGAGGGAGATGTCATCGACGTGGCTCGAAATCATGCGCGTTCCAGGAGCAGGCCGACGGCCGAAGAGAGCCGTTTCCAGGTTTCGAGCTCGCGCTCGAGTTGACGCTTGCCCTCGCGCGTCAACGTATAGAACTTTCCGTTGCGGCCCTGTTCGGTCCCTTTCCACTCTGCGGTGATCCATCCCTGTTGCTCCAGCCGATGGAGCGCCGGGTACAGCGACCCCTGTTGCACGGCGAGCACCTCGTCGGAGAGGAGCTGAATGCGCTTCGAGATGGCCCAGCCGTGCAGTGGCTCGCGCACGAGCGTTTTCAGGATCAGGAGGTCGAGCGTGCCTTGCAGAAGGTCTGATGGTTTGGGCATGCGTCTTGACAAGCATACCTCGACTATCGACAATAGCGATACCTAGATCATCGACAACACCGGGGTCAGACCCCTTCCCGGAAATGCACATGCGACGAGCAGCCATCCTTCTGTGGACCATCGCTTTTGCCAGTGCGATCGTTGCAGCTCAAGCCGGACCCGGGAAGAGACTGACGCTTCGCGACCTCAACGGCCGAGCCCTGACGCCGTTTGCGCCCACTGGGCCAGCGACGGTCTTGTTCTTCGTGGCCACTGATTGCCCCGTCTCCAACTCGTACGCGCCGGAGATCCAGCGTGTGTGCCGCGATTACAGCCCGCGCGGCGTCGATTGCTCGCTCATGTACGAGGACGTCGACCTCTATCCCTCCGCCGCACATCTCGATCAGGACGTTCGTCGGCATCTTCACGAATACGGCTACGACGGTTTTACCGTCGTCGTCGATCGTGAGCGAACGGCCGCGACGTACGCGAAGGCGTCGATCACGCCACAGGCCGTCGTGATCGATCGATCGGGAGAGATTCGCTACCGCGGTCGCATTGACAACCTCTACGCGGCCTTTGGCAAGACGCGCCAGCAGGTCACCAGTCACGATCTGCGCGACGCGCTCGATGCCGTGCTGGCCGGAAGAGCAGTTCCGCACCCGGAGACCGAAGCGCTTGGGTGCTTCATCACCGACCCCGCTTTCCTGAGGAAGCACAACCATGAGTAGACGGCCGGTTCTGTTTCTCTGTCTGGTGGCTGTTTTTTTTCTCAGGCCGCTCATTGGGTACTCGCAGGCGCCGCGTCCGGCGGCGTCGGGAGCGGCACCAGTGGCTGCACGCATCAACTTCACCGAAACGATCGCGCCGATCGTCTACGCGAACTGCGTCACGTGCCATCGTCCTGGTGAAGCAGCCCCGTTTTCGTTGATCTCGTACGAAGACGTGGCCAAGCGCGCCATGTTGATCGCCAGGGTCACCGAGTCGAGATACATGCCTCCGTGGCATGCCGAGCACGGCTACGGCGAGTTTCTCAACGAGCGGCGGCTGACCGACGCGCAGATTGCGGCCATCGGTGCATGGGTGAAGCAGGGGATGCCGCGCGGCGACGACGCGAAGATGCCGAAGCTCCCGGAATTTCCTCCGGATGGCTGGCGGCTGGGACAACCGGATCTGATTCTCGAGATGCCGGTTGCGTTCGAAGTGCCGGCGAGTGGGCCCGACGTGTTCCGCAATTTTGTCATCCCGACGGGATTGACCGAGGACAAATGGGTTCGCGGCGTGGAGTTCCGACCGAGCGCACGAAAAGTCGTGCACCACGCGATCTTTGCGCAGGTCCCTGGTGGAAGCAGGGCCAACGTCGATGGTGCAGACGGTCGTCCCGGGTTCGGCGGTCTCAGTGCCGTCGGCATTGCAGACCGTACCGATTCGCCAGGTCTCGGCGGCTGGGCGCCCGGCACACAGCCGACGATGTTCTCAGAAGGACTCGTCTCCCGGTTGCCGAAGGGATCGGATTTTCTGCTGCAGGTCCACTTTCACCCGAGCGGCAAGGTCGAGCACGAGAAATCGCTAATCGGGATCTATTTTGCCGAGAAGGGCGGGCAGAAGGATCTGTTGTCGTTGATGCTGCCGGCGGTGTTCGGCTTCGGCGCCGGCATCGACATCCCGCCCGGCGAGAAGAAATTCACCATCACGGATTCGTTCACTCTACCTGGCGACGCGAAGGTGTACGGCGCGTTTGCGCATGCGCATTACCTCGCGAAGGAGATGAAGGCGGATGCGACGCTGCCCGACGGGTCGAAGAAACCGTTGCTCTGGATTCGAGACTGGGACTTCAACTGGCAGGACAGCTACACCTACAAGCAACCGTTCACGCTGCCCAGGGGGACACGGCTCGACGTCACCTTGACGTACGACAACTCCTCCGACAATCCGCGCAATCCGATCAACCCGCCGCGCCGCGCAATCTTCGGCGAACAATCGTTCGACGAGATGGGCGCCATCGGCTTCGAAGTCGAAATCGTGCACAAAGCGGATGTCGATGCGTTCCAGCAGGCGCTCGCCGTACGAGGGAAAGAGGCGATAGCCGC
>Ga0070688_100001787_pt1 | contig 10762 bp, 7 predicted proteins | sample KBSS13HmetaG_FD_64679 | JGI IMG/M metagenome (GOLD analysis project Ga0070688, IMG submission 64679) | Switchgrass rhizosphere microbial communities from Kellogg Biological Station, Michigan, USA - KBS S1-3H metaG | ecosystem: Host-associated > Plants > Roots > Rhizosphere ...
TCCACGGCGACGGCAAGTGGGGTCCGTTGAGCGTCAGCCACGCCTACTACGAGGCGTTCGGGCACGACGACGACAACGCGGTGGCGCGGGCGTTGACCGGCGCGGCCTCTGCCCCCATCGACATCAGCGCGCGAATGGCGGCGGTCGAGCTCTCGTGGGACGCGGACTGGAAGCGGTATCGCTTCTCGTGGTTCTACAGCTCGGGCGCGGCGAGCGCCGGCAATGGATCGGGCTTCGATTCGATTACCGACAACCCGAATCTGGCCGGCGGCCAGTTCATGTTCTGGGATCAGCAGAAGGCGACTGTCGACGGTCTGCCGCTCGCCAATCTGCTGAAAAACAACTTCAGCCTGCTGCCAAACCTGCGCGGCAAGTTCAACCAGCGATCCAACTTCGTCAATCCCGGCCTGATGCTGGTGAACGGCGGCGTCGATTTGCGCCTCAGTCCGAAGCTGAGAGTCGTGACCAACGTGTCGCACGTGCGCCTCGCCGATCCGACCGTCGTGCGCGAGTTGCTGCGTCTCGACGGGAGCAACGGCTTCGAAGACGCCACGGTCGGCGTGGATATCGGCGCCGGCGCCAAGCTGCGGCCGTTCGTCAACGAGAACCTGTTCGTCGTGCTGGGATTTTCCCTGCTGAAACCAGGCGATGGCCTGGCGAGCGCGCTCGGCTCGACGCAGTCGCTGCATTCATTTGTCGGCGCCATCCAACTGGCCTACTGAAGCGCTATGACCGATTCTTCGCGACGCTCGCGGGTTTTTCCGCCACTCCTGGTCATCCTGACGGCGCTGTGGATTGTCGGCGCGGCGGCAAGCGGTCCGACCCCTCAGGCCCTTCGACTCGCCCAGACGTCCGCTCGCTCAGGGCAGGCGCCGAGCGACGGCTGCCTGACGTGCCATGTCAACGCGAAGGATCCGCATCCGGTGGCGCAGTCGCTGACCTGCGTCGACTGTCACGGCGGCAACGGGACGGCGACGACGAAGCAGGACGCGCATCCGCGGCCGGCATTCCCCGACGTGTGGAAGAGCTCCGCGAATCCGCACGAGACCTACACGCTCCTCAATCACGAGCGGCACGAGTGGATCCGCTTCGTCAACCCGTCCGATCTGCGCGTCGCGCCCGTGGTCTGCGGACGCTGCCACGAAAACATCATCCGCAGCGTGCAGAAAGGCTCGATGATCAACAGCGCGCAGGTGTACAGCACGGCGCTCTACAACAACGCGTCGGTGCCGTTCAAGGACGCGATGTTCGCCGAGAACTACACGCCGCGTGGCGAGCCGCAGCTCATTCGCACCAACCCGCCGCCGACCGCGGAAGAGACGCGGACCAAGGGCGTGCTGCCGTTCCTGGCGCCGTTCCCGCGGTTCGAGGCGGGGCAGCCGGGCAACATCTTCCGCGTCTTCGAGCGCGGCGGCGGTCCGAAATCCGAGTTGGGCAACCCGAACCGCGAGGACATCCCCGGTCAGCCCGACGTCTTCGTCAGCAATCGTGGATACGGCACCCAGGCGTCGGTGGACCCGGTGCTGCTCGGCGCGCAGAAGGTCCGGTTGAACGACCCGGTGCTGTCGTTTCTCGGCACCAACGATTCACCGGGCGATTACCGGCAGAGCGGATGCGCGTCGTGCCACGTGGTCTACGCCAACGATCGCGATCCGTTCAACGCCGGTCCGTACGCCGCGCACGGCAATCGCGGCCTGAGCGTGACCGACGATCCGACGATTCCGAAGCAGGAATCGGGTCACCCGATTCGGCACCAGTTCACGCGGAAGATTCCGTCGAGCCAGTGCATCACCTGTCACGTGCACAACGGCAACGGCTTCCTGAACACCTACCTCGGCTACATGTGGTGGGACGAACAGACCGACGGCGAGCATCTCTATCCCAAGGTGCAGCACGATCCGTCGCCGGAGGAAGTCGATCGCATCGGCCGCTTCAATCCCGAGCAGGCGGCGTCACGCGGACTCTGGGGCAATCCCGCATTTCTCGAAAAGGTCAGCGAACTGAACCCGACGCTGAAGCAAGCGCAGTTCTCCGACTACCACGGCCACGGCTGGATGTTCAACAAGGTCTTCAAGCGCGATCGCAAAGGAAACTTCCTCGACGCGACCGACAAGATCATCCCGTTCGACGATGCGGAGTTGTGGAAGAAGGCGGTGCACCTCAAGGACATCCATCTCGAAAAAGGGATGCACTGCGTCGATTGTCACTTCCGGCAGGACGTCCATGGCTCTGGCAAGATCTACGGCGACCGCCGGGCCGCGATCGAGATTTCCTGCAAGGACTGCCACGGCACCGGATCGCAGAACGCGACGCTGGTCACGTCCGGTCCGGCGTCGGAAGGCCGCGATCTGTCGGTCGCGCGGGTGACGCCGTTCGGTGTGCCGCAATTCATCACGCGCGGCGGCAACGTCATCCAGCGCAGCATGGTCGAGGAAGGCAAGCAGTGGACGGTGCCGCAGCTGGCCAGTCTCGAGAATCCGAAAGCGCGGCTGGCGCACACGATTCAAACCGACGGGCAGACGTGGGGCGATCCGCAATCGCCGCGGCTGGCGCATCCCGAGTCGCGGATCACCTGCTACTCGTGCCACACGTCGTGGACGACGAACTGCTTCGGGTGTCACCTGTCAGCGAAGGTCAATACGAAAAAGCCGACGCTGCACAACGAGGGCGACGAGACGCAGGTCTATGCCTCGTACAACCCGCAGATTCTGCGTACCGACGGCTTCATGCTCGGCGTCGACGGCACGATCCAGGGACACAAGATTGCGCCGGTGCGCTCGTCGAGCGCCGTGACGCTGAGCGTGCAGAACGGCACCCGCGGCTGGGTCGCCAACCAGGTGCCGACCGTGTCGGCGGCCGGCTACACCGGCAACGCGTTCAACACGCACGTGCCGCACACCGTTCGCGGCGCGGAAACCAAGCAGTGCACCGACTGCCACGTGTCGCGCGACGGCGATAACAACGCGTGGATGGCGTCGGTGCTGATGCAGGGCACCAACCAGGTCAATTTCATGGGCCGCTACATCTACGTGGCGCAGGGGAACGGTGGTCTCGCGGCGGTCGCAGTGACCGAGCGGGACGAGCCGCAGGCCGTGTACGGCAGCCATCTGCAGTCGATCGCGTATCCGTCCAACTACGCCGCGCACTTGCAGCGCGGCCGCCGGCTCGACGAAGCGGCGCGGCATGGCGGGCGCGCGCTCCAGGTGCAGCTCTACGGCGAGTATCTGCTGGCCGCGTCGGGCTCCGACGGGTTCCAGGTGTTCGACATCGCGAACGTCGGCAACAAAGACTTCGCGCAGCCGATCGTCACCTCGCCGTTTGCGAACCAGCGCATGAAGGTGGGGACGAGAAACGCGACCGGCCTCGCCATCGGATCGCCGGCGCCGCTCGATCTGAAGCGGGTCCAGCTTCCGGTCAACGAAGAACAGCCGATCGCGCCGATCTACGGCTACGCGTTCGTCAGCGACGCGGTCGAAGGTCTGGTTGTGATCGACATCCGAACGCTGTCCGACGGCATCCCGACCAACAACAAACTGCGGCGATCGGCCACCTTCAACCCGAACGGTCAGCTCACCGGCGCTTCGTCGATCACCCTGGCCGGCGATTCCGCCTACGTCACCACGCCGCGCGGGCTGGCGATCGTCAACGTCGGCGATCCGCTCAATCCACGGGTGGCGACGGAGATCACGGCGGGGCTCAAGTCGCCGCGGCACATCGCGATTCAGTTCCGCTACGGGTTCGTCACCGACGCGGACGGTTTGAAGGTGATTGACGTCACGGTCCCGGATCGTCCGCGCCTCGTCGACGGGGCGGTGGTTCCGCTCGCGGACGCGCAGGGACTGTATCTGTCGCGCACCTACGCCTACGTCGCGGCAGGGTCCGCCGGGCTCGCGATTGTCGATATCGAGCGGCCGGAACGGCCGCGGCTCGATCAGACGTTCAACGGCAACGGCGCATTGAACGACACGCGCGACGTCAAGGTCGGCATGGTGAACGCCGGCCTCTTCGCCTATGTCGCCGACGGCCGCAATGGTCTACAGGTCGTTGAGCTCGCCGCGCCCGACAGCGTGCCGGGGAACCTCGGATTCAGCCCGCGGCCCAATCCGCGCGTGGTCGGACAGTACGCCAAGGGCACCGCGATTGGCGTGTCGGAAGGGTATCGCCGCGATCGCGGCGTCGACGAAAGCGGGCATCAGATCGGTGTGTTCGGCCGGCGCGGCGCGCGGCCGTTCAACCTGCAGGAGAGTCAGAAGCTCTACCTCCGGAACGGTCAGGTGTGGACGGTGACCAACGCTCCGCCGAGACCGCCGATACGCTGATTTCGAAGACACACCAATGAGGCCGGCCGGAGCCGTGTTCGAACCGGCCCCCTCCGCCGTTGTACCGGGTGAGCGCCACCGTGCTCGAGCGCACGGTGAGCGGCCCGGAGGTGTGTATGAAGTGCGGAATCGCGATCATCCTGACGTTGCTCGTCATCGGCGCGAGCGACGCCCAAACCCACGCCAGCAGCACCGCCCGCCCGGTGACGGGCTATCTCTCGATCACGACCAATCCGGCGGATGCCGCCGTCTACCTGGACGGTCAGCACGTCGGCGCGTCACCGGTTCAGTTGTTGACCGTCGCAGCCGGCGAACACCGCGTTCGCATCGTCAAGGCCGGCTACCTGGAAAATGCCCGCCTGATCACGGTGGGTGCTGGCCTGGCCAGAAACGTTGACGTCAAGCTGACGCGGACGGCCGCCGAATCAGCCGCCGGACAGGTCGTGTCGAAGACCGGCGGTGGTGGAGGCGGCTCGAAAAAGTGGCTGTACGTCGCGGCCGCCGGCGGCGCGGCCGCCGCGGCAGGAGTCGCGGTGTCGAGCCGCAATCACGCGCCGAGCGCCGGCAGCGTCGCGGCGTCGCCCATCGGCGCCGGCGTCGCCGCGGTGACGAGCTTTTCCTTCGCGGCGCAGGGCGGGACCGATCCGGACGGTGACAGCCTCACGTTCACCTGGAACTTCGGCGACGGCGGCAGCGCCACCGGCGCGAACGTCACGCATGTCTTTCAAGGCGCCGGCACGTTCAACGTTGGCCTGACCGTCAGCGACGGAAAGGCCGAGGCCAAATCGGCGGATATGCCGATCACGGTCAGGAACGTGAACGGCACCTGGGTCAGCAACGTGTCGGGGACGATCCGAACGTGGACGTTCACGCAGTCGGGCACCAGCGTCAGCGGCACCTATTCAAGCAACGCGGCGCCAGGCACGCCGGGCACGGTGTCGGGCACCATTACTTCTCAGCGGACGTTCAGCGGCACGGCTGGCCTGACCGGCTTTCAGTCCTTCACCGTGTCGGGAAGCTTCGATAGTGCCGTGTCGGTGCTGACCGTGGTCGCAAACGGGTCTGGTTTCGTCGGGGACACGCTGACGTTCACTCGCCAGTAGAAGGCGTCTCGTCCTTCGTCCCTGGGCCTTCCGCGCGAGACCATCTCGAAAGCGCGCGAGCGTGCGCGTCAGAGGTGGTTGATCAGGCTGGCGATCGTCGCTGCGCCGAACCCGTTGTCGATGTTCACCACTGACACCCCCGACGCGCAGCTGTTCAACATGCCGAGCAGGGCCGCGATGCCGCCGAAGCTCGCGCCGTAGCCGACGCTGGTCGGAACGGCGATCACGGGCACGTTGACGAGCCCCGACACCACGCTCGGCAGCGCCCCCTCCATTCCGGCGACGACGATGATGACGCGCGCCGCTTCGAGGCGGGCGCGCTCGCTGAGCAGCCGGTGCAGGCCGGCGACGCCGACGTCGTACAGCCGGCACACGTCGTTGCCCATCACGTCGGCCGTCACGGCGGCCTCCTCGGCCACCGAAAGGTCGGCGGTACCGGCGGCCGCGACGAGAATGGTGCCGTGGCCGCGGGTGACGTCCTGCTGACGAAACGCGATGATCGCTGCATCGGCGTAATACGCCGCATCGGGGACGTTCACCCGGACGGCGTCGTACGCCGCTTCGCTCGCGCGCGTCACCAGCAGCGTGGAACCGCGGCGAACGATCTCCGCGGCGATGGATCCGATCTGGGCAGGCGTTTTGCCTAGGCCGAGGACGACTTCGGGGAACCCCTGGCGCACCGCGCGGTGATGATCGACGCGGGCGAAGCCGAGGTCCTCGAAGGGGCGGGCGCGCAGGGTCTCAACGAGACGGTCGCGGGCCGTTTCGACGTCGAGCTCGCCACGTGCGACGTCCTCGAGGAGTTGCTGCAGCTGCTTGTTTGACGTCATTGGAACCCGTCAGTAATATAAATGATTGTGTCCGTAGAACATGACGCCCTCTGAGACGCTCATCCTCGCGGCGTATTTCTTCGTCCTGATCGTCCTCGCGATTTACGGCTGGCACCGCTATTACCTCGTGTACCTGTACATGCGGAACCGCGGGAACGGGGCGAAGCCGGGTCCGGCGCTCGATCCGCTGCCGGTGGTGACGATTCAGCTCCCGCTGTACAACGAGATGTACGTGGCCGATCGGCTGATCGAGGCTGTCTGCCGCATCGAATATCCGCGCGAAAAGCTCGAAATCCAGGTCCTGGACGATTCGACCGACGAAACGCGCGGCATTGCCGAGCTGGCGGTGCGGCGGTTCGCCACCGAGGGCATCGACATCAAGTACTTGCACCGGACGGATCGCCATGGCTACAAGGCCGGCGCGCTGGAGGCTGGCCTGCGAACGGCGCGCGGCGAGTTCGTCGCCATCTTCGACGCCGACTTCATCCCCACCTCGGATTTTCTGAGCAGGCTGATGCCGCACTTCAGCGACGCGAAGGTCGCGATGGTGCAGGCGCGCTGGGGCCACATCAACCAGGACTACTCGCTGCTGACCAAGATCCAGTCGATCCTGCTGGACGGCCACTTCGTGCTCGAGCACGGCGGCCGGCACCGCAGCGGCCGGTTCTTCAACTTCAACGGCACGGCGGGGATCTGGCGGCGGGTGGCCATCGACGACGGCGGCGGCTGGCAGCATGACACGCTCACCGAGGATCTCGATCTGAGCTACCGGACGCAGCTGCGTGGCTGGCGCTTCGTGTTCGTGTCCGACGTCATCGCGCCGGCGGAAGTGCCGGTGGAAATGAACGCCTTCAAATCGCAGCAGTTCCGCTGGGCGAAGGGGTCGATCCAGACGTGCCGCAAGCTGCTGCCGCGGATCCTTCGCGCCGACCTGCCGCTCGGCGTCAAGGCCGAAGCGTTCTTCCACCTCACCGCCAATTTCAACTACCCGTTCATGTGCGTGCTCTCGGTGCTGATGTTTCCAGCCATGGTCATCCGCTACAACATGGGCTGGTACGAGATGCTGCTGATCGACGTGCCGCTGTTCTTCGCGGCGACGTTCTCGGTCTGCAACTTCTACATGGTGTGCCAGCGCGAGATCCATACCGACTGGCGCACGCGGATCAAGTACCTGCCGTTCCTGATGTCGATCGGCATCGGCTTGTCGATCAACAACACGCGCGCCGTCATCGAAGCGATTTTCAACAAGCAGAGCGAGTTCACGCGCACGCCGAAATATCACATCGAGCGCGACAGCGACGAGTGGGTCGGCAAGAAGTACCGCCAGTCGGTGGCGGTGCAGCCGCTGATCGAGCTCGCGCTCGGTCTCTACTTCACCTCGACCGTGTTCTACGCCATCGCCAACCAGATCTACGGCACCGTGCCGTTCCTGGTCCTCTTCCAGATCGGCTTCCTCTACACCGGTCTGCTCTCCATCGTCCAGCAGTACGCGGGCGACTCGAACGTCGTCGCTGCCGGGCTGCAAAAAGTCGGCAGTTAGCGAGCAGACGCCAGAAGGACCGTGGCCACGTCCAAAGTCGCAGTCATCCGAGTTACGCCTGAAGGCATCCTGCACGACATCGATCGCCTGCTGGATCTGGCCGGCGTGTCGCAGGCGCTGGCGCGCGACAAGACGACCATTCTCAAGGACAACATTTCCTGGCACTTCCCGTTCCCCGCCGCGAACACGACGCCGTGGCAGCTGGAAGGGACGATCCGCGCGCTGTCGCGCCGTGGCTTCAACGACCAGGTCTGCGTGCAGAACAAGACCGTCGTCACCAACGCCTTCAAGGGTGAGGATCTGAACCACTACGTTCCGATCTTCAAGCGCTACGGCATCCCGGTCCTCTACAACTTCAAGGACGAGGACATGAAGTGGGTGCGGTTCGAGCCCAAGGCGCGGATGCGCGTGCTCAAGCGGATCTTTCCCGAAGGCATCCACATCCCCGAGTACTTCCTCGGCAAGAACATCGTCCACCTGCCGACGACGAAGTGCCACATCTACACGACGACAACCGGCGCGATGAAGAACGCGTTCGGCGGGCTGTTGAACACGCGCCGGCACTACACGCACTCGTGGATTCACGAAACGCTCGTCGACCTGCTGGCGATCCAGAAGGAGATTCACTCGGGGCTGTTCGCGATCATGGACGGCACGACCGCCGGCAACGGACCCGGGCCGCGGACCATGTATCCGGTGGTCAAGAACGTGATGCTGGCGTCCGCCGACCAGGTAGCGATCGACGCGGTGTCGGCGAAGATGATGGGCTTCGATCCGATGACGCTGGATTACATCCGTCTCGCGCACGAAGACGGCCTCGGCGTCGGCGATCCGCGGCACACCGAGATCGTGGGGGACGTGGACGCCGCCAACGAGAACTGGAAGTTCCACGTCGGCAAGAACCTGGTGCGCATCGGCGGCGGCGACCTGATCTGGTTCGGTCCGCTGAAACGGTTCCAGAATCTGTTTTTCCACACGCCGCTGGTGAACGGCTTCATCCTGGCCAGCGACGTCTATCACGACTTCTACCGCTGGCCGTTGATCGACCGCCGCGTCTTCGAGCGCTGGTGCGAGACCACGGCCTGGGGCCAGATGTTCCTGCGCTACGCGCAAATGGGTCCCCAGGGCGAGGCGCCGGTGCCCGGCACGCTCGCGGCGACGCCCGTCTCTCCCTCAATCAGAATTCATTAGAAGCCGCCGCGTTTTCGTGGCAGATTCTAGGCGCTCAATCCCAAGGCCGGAACTCGTGTCTTCGAAAAGGAGAGCGTATGAGTCTGCGCCGCATCGCCGTGCCTGCTCTGGTCGCCTGGCTGGTCGACAACGTATTCGGATACGTGGTGTTCGGCGTGATGATGGAGAGCGAGTTCGCGCAATACCCCGGGGTGTTTCGGTCGTTCGCCGACGTCAGTTCGCTGATGCCGTTGATGGCGGTGTCTACGCTCGTCGGCTTCGTCGCGGTCGCGTACATCTTTGCCAAGGGCCATGAGGGCGGTTCGGGCGTCAAGGAAGGGTTCTGGTTCGGCGTCGTGCTCGGCAGCGTGATGGTGTTTCTGGTCGGGCTGCCCAGCTATGTGATCTACAACGTCAGCCAGAAACTGGCCGCCGAAATGTCCGTCTGCATGTTCCTCGAGTTCCTGATCGACGGCATCGTGCTCGGCCTCGTCTACAAACCGGCGCCGGCCGTTTCGCGGCGTGCCGCAGGAGTATGATCGAGCTGCAATGACGACGACGGCGGACAAATCGTTCGACGCGGCTCAGGGCAAACCCAAGGCGGGGCTCGAAGACACCGTCGCCACGTCGTCGGCGATCTGCTACCTCGACGGCGATCGTGGCGTGCTCGCGTATTGCGGCTACGACATTCACGATCTCGCGCGGCACGCCACCTTCGAAGAAGTCTGTTACCTGCTCTGGCACCGGCGACTGCCGACGCGGGCCGAGCTCGGTGATCTGCAATCGCAGTTGAGCGCCGGCCGCGCGCTCCCGGAAGCGGTGCTGCGGCTGATGCGGTCGCTGCCGGCGGGCCACGGGATGGATGCGCTGCGCACCCTCACCTCGGCCCTCGGCCATTACGATGCCGACGCCGCCGACAACTCGCCGCAGGCCAACTATCGCAAGGCCGTCCGTCTCACCGCGCAGCTCGGGTCGCTGGTTGCGACCATGGGCCGGCTGCAGAAGGGCGGGGCGCCGCTGCAGCCCGATCCGGTTCTGAGCCACGCGGCCAATTTCCTCTACATGCTCACCGGCGACCGGCCCAGCGGCCTGGCGACGCGGGCGTTCGACGTCGCGTTGATCCTGCACGCCGATCACGAGCTCAACGCGTCGACGTTCGCGGCGCGGGTTGCCGCCGCGACCCTCACCGACATCCACTCGGCCATCGTCGCGGCGATCGCGGCGTTGAAGGGTCCGCTGCACGGCGGCGCCAACGCCGACGTGATGCGGCTGCTGCTCGAGATCGGTCCGAGCGTGCCGGTGGAGAAGGCCGAGGAAGTCGTCCGGGCGAAGCTGGCGCGGAAGGAAAAGATTCCGGGGTTCGGCCATCGCGTGTATCACACCGAGGATCCCCGCGCGACGCATCTGCGGCAGATGTCGCGCGATCTGGGTCAGCGCGCGAACCAGCCGATCTGGTTCGAGATGTCGCAGCGGATCGAGTCGGTGGTGAAGACCGAGAAAAAGCTGAACGCCAACGTGGATTTCTATTCAGCCTCCACCTATCACTCGCTGGGGATCGACATCGATCTGTTCACGCCGATCTTCGCGGTCAGCCGCATCTCGGGTTGGACCGCGCACGTGCTCGAGCAGTACGCCAACAACCGGCTGATCCGCCCGCGGGCCGAATACGTCGGCCCGTCCTATCCGCAGCGTTACCAGCCGCTCGAGGCACGTTAAGATCGACGTAGTGGACCCGCAACGCATTCGGAACTTTTCGGTCATCGCGCACATCGATCACGGCAAATCGACGCTCGCCGACCG
>Ga0070688_100001788_pt1 | contig 10759 bp, 7 predicted proteins | sample KBSS13HmetaG_FD_64679 | JGI IMG/M metagenome (GOLD analysis project Ga0070688, IMG submission 64679) | Switchgrass rhizosphere microbial communities from Kellogg Biological Station, Michigan, USA - KBS S1-3H metaG | ecosystem: Host-associated > Plants > Roots > Rhizosphere ...
CGCCAGGTGCTCGATCCTGAACTTCCCGTCCTCGCCAACCGGCGCCGAGAACTCGGTTCCGACATGGTCCTCCAGATCGCCGGTGGACTTGCGTTCCTTGCGATACACCTCGGCCACGATGCTCGCAGGAGACTTGCCTTGCGGCAGCTGAGTGTCGCCTTCGATGGAGCCTCCCTCGCCGAGCTCCACGATCACTGGCCCGCCACCGACCTTCGTTGGTCCGGCAATTCCCTCGGCGTAGCCCTCCTTCCAGGCGCGGACTTAGTAGGTCATGTGGGGGAAGTCGCTCGGGATCAAGAAATGCCCGAGCGCATCGCTCCGAGTGTTGGTTCCCTTCCAGCCGTAGAAGAGCCCGCTGCGCTGTTCTCCGAGGACGCCGTTGAGGTGGTCCGGATCCGCGGCCACCAGTTCGACGTAGCAGTCGAAAACGGGTCCTCCGCTGTAGACCACGCTTCCGTCAACGCCCGCCGGGGAATCGAGCCGAACCTCGACGATTTCCGGAAGGGTACCGGTGCCGAGCTTCTCCAGTGTCTTGCGGTTGAACCCAGGTGCATCCACCTCGATCTCGATCGGGAAGTCGGGAACTCTGATCGTCGCGCGACCAGATGGATGAGTGTCGGGGAACACTCCGGAGTGCGAGGAAATCTCACCCTTGTCGACTCCCACGAACCAGCCGAAGTTCTCCACCGGCTTGCCCGACGGGCCGAGGACGAGCATGTGAAGCTCCCGCATGGCACCGAGACGCACAACGAGATCGCGTGATCCAGGTCGAACGTTGTTCAGAAAAGTCTCGTCGAAGCGATCGTCCCCCACGCGGGCCCGGAGATCGAGCGGACCATCGGGAAGCTGAGACAGGTAGAGCGCGAATCGTCCCTGTCCGTTCGTCGTGGCCCGCCCTTCTGGGGTCGACACTTCCGCCCTGGAAACCGGCTTCTCGTCCGGACCGAGCACCGTGCCTTCGATTCGGTACTCATCCGGGAGCGGATCCAGGCGTAACTCGGCGACAGGGACATCCTTGCCGGCACTCACCTCGACGAGTTCCGTCGCGTCGCGCCACGTCGTCTCATGCTTGGCGATGATCCAATAGCGTCCTGATGGCAAGCCGAGGAGACGGAACGTTCCATCATCCTTCGTGCTCCCGGAGTCGAAGGTCTCCACCTGGTCGCGTCCTGCTTTCTTCTCGAAGACGACTGGCCGCGGTGAGTGCGCCGCGTCGACGACCCTGAGGAACGCGTCTGCCAATGGCTTCCCTGTGTGATCGAGAACGCGCCCGGAGACTGCCCCACCTGGATCGAGCTTGATCTTGCCGAGGTCGACCTTGTCGTTGGCCTTGAGGTCGGCCCGCGTCTGCCACTTCGCGTATCCGAATCCCCGAGCGATTCCCTCGTACCAGGTCCCCTCCTTCTTTGCATCCCACTCGACGCGGGACTCGAACCGACCGTCTGCCGAGCTCGTCGTGGGGAACTCAGCTCCCGGGTACACACGGCTGATGAATTCGACGCCCGAAATCGGGCGACCGTTCGCATCCACGAACGTGCCGGAGATGTGGGCGGCGTTGGCCTTCACCTCTCGAACCTGTGTTCGAGCAGAGAGGCAAAGCAGGAGAGTCAAGAGCGGTACCGCTGAACGCGAGCGCCGGGTGATCATCGAGGGGGACTCCGGAAAGGCGACGCCGGACCATACCCGAGCGGTCTCACGCGGCAACGGACCGAGGTTTCCGGGCGCGCGATCCCGGCGAGAGCGTGCAAACCCGCGTGCCATCGCGAGTTGAGTGGAGCGGCTGAAGGGACTTGAACCCTCGACATCCACCTTGGCAATCGCGGGTCAGAGCTTCAGTCGATGTCTCGCCCTGCCGCCTGTTGTCCCCGGTTGTCCTCCCGTGTCCCCTCCTGTCCCCGATCAGGCAGTGGGCGGCGCGAGGCAACGGGAGACAGGCAAGGGTCCGAAGCGTGGCACGGTTCGGACATTCGCCCCCTCCCCGCGCGACGCGGGGCGAGGCGGCGAAGGCGCGCGACCGGCACGACTTGGCCGTCGGCAACCGGATGTTCGTGAAGGAGATCGCCCTGGTCGGGCTACCATCCGTTGGTTCTGCGTCGTTCCGGGCACTCCGAGGATCCCATGCAGACCCGCACTGACGAGATCGCCGATGGCATCTACCGCGTCTCCACCTTCGTTCCCGAGGTGACGCCCCTTGGGTTCACCTTCAATCAGTTCCTGATCCGAGCCGAGCAGCCGCTCCTGTTCCACACCGGGCCGCGCGCCATGTTCTCCGCGGTCTCGCAGGCCGTCTCGCGGGTCATTCCGCTCGCCGATCTACGCTGGATCACGTTCGGCCACGTCGAGTCGGACGAGTGCGGCTCGGTGAACCAGTGGCTCGCTGCTGCGCCGCGAGCCCAGGTTGCCCACGGTGCGGTAGGCGTGATGGTTTCCCTGAACGACCTCTGCGACCGCCCGCCTCGCGCTCTGGAGGACGGAGAGGTCCTCGACCTCGGCGGCAAGCGCGTGCGACATCTCGACACGCCGCACGTGCCACACAACTGGGAAGCCCGCGTGCTCTTCGAGGAATCCACACGGACGTTGCTCGCCGGGGACCTCTTCACGCACCCGGGGAACGGGCCCCCCGTCACGGAAACGGACATCGTCCTCGCCGCAAAAGCCGGAGAAGAGATGTTCCGCGCGAGCTGCTACACACCGGGAACTGGACCCGCGATCCGCCGACTCGCCGATCTCCGCCCGGCGACGCTCGCGCTGATGCACGGCTCGTCGTTCCGCGGGGACGGCGCGAAGGCCCTGAATGAGCTTGCCGGTCTCTACGACGGCTGGCTGGGTAGCGCGTGAGGGCACGGCCAGGTCGGTGGAAGGAGGCTCTGTCTACGCCCTCCCCACGCGAGCCGGGCGTCCACGACCTGTTGGGTGCGCGTTGGATCTGCGTCGGATTTCAGTCGGGCCGCCCCGACCGCACCAGGCCGCAAGGACGCTCGACGGCATGTCGGGCAGGCGGTGGCTGACCGCCGCGAACGAATCCGATCAAGGACTCGTCTGGGCTCCGAATTGGGAATCAGCCCGTCGAAGCGATTCAGGTCTAACTGCACCCGCGCAGAGCGTCCGACAGACGGCATGAGTTCCCTGACCTCCAAGACTTCCTTCGGGAGTTCCCACTCGATGAAGCGCACTCCGAGTAAGACCGAACGACGTGTTGCGTGTTCGGCGAGTATGCGGTCGGCGGCTATTCTTCGCCAATGCTCAGCACTGGTGCTATTGCTTGCGGCGGCAGGCTGTAGCGAGCAAATCCATTTTCGGAAGCCGGCCTATCCCGCTTCGAGGGACCCAGAGGATCAGCTTGATCAAGTGCAGTTGGATGGTCCCGCTGGGATCTATGCCCTTACTTCGATTCCGGCAAGTATCGATTCCAAGCTTTCCAGCAGACAGGAGCATGTTGAGCAGGATCTTCACAAACTGGACGTGTTCGTGGGCGAAGCCATTGGCTATGCCTTTCGGAATGATCCCGCAGCGAGGGTGAGTCTGACGTGCAATGACTCACGATTTGAGACAGAGGTGCATGCAGGCGACCTCTTCGACGCGAATTCGGAAATCACCTATACTATGTATGCCATGGTGTCGATTGATGCCGGGGCGGTTCAATCGGTTGTAGCTACCGGCAGGGTTGCGTCAATGACCTTCAAGGAGTCTGTCAGGAGAGCCGTCGCGACTTGCGTACGTGATCTCCACGCCAGAATCGCCAACCTTTTGCAGGTTGAAGATCACAAAGCCGCGGGCGCAAGGACTGCAAGGGCCAACTAGTCGAGTTGATGGCCTAACAGGTAGCAGCCGCGAGGGAACTTGGAACACCTGGGTCTCCCGCCGCAGGTCGTCCCGTCCTGTCCCCTTGGGTCCCCATTGGGAGGTGGGCAGCGCGAGGCAACGCGTGCGTGGCGCCGGGCCGGAGCGTGGCACACTCCACGAGGTCTCTTGCCAGCGGCGGTCCAGTGCCGAGAGTCCTCTCTCTGAGATCGCGGAGATATGCGTCGGTACCGGCCGGGCACAACGACGGTGGCCGCCTTCAGGCGCGTCGTCGATCCGCGCGCAGGCCAGGCAATGCGGGCACGCCCGGCACGGTTACGTGATCGGACTTACCATTTCAGGCCAGAGACCTGGCCTGCGATGCCCTTGTGATCCGCACCCGGATCCTTGACCCAGGTCACGCCCGGAGTAGTGTCGGACTTGTCCAGATCGTTGATGATCAACTCTGTGGCTCCTTTGGGGATCTGGAGCCGGATCACGTCGTCGTCATCCTTGAAGTCCTTGGACTTGTAGAGCGTCACGCTGGTTTCCGAGGGACCGAAGAGCGCGACCGACTTGATCTTGTCGTTGAACTCGACTTCGCGGTCATCGAGATCCTTGTAGCTCCCTGCGTAGCCACGATCAGCGCCAGCCTCCCGCCAGAACTCGGCGATTGGGCCGCGGCGGTTGGCGTTTTCATAAGCAATCAATTTCGCGGGCGGCGGGGGCGGTGCGTCCTTCTGAACGATCGAATTGGCCGCCCACAGCGCGCTCGTCAGGGAAGCGATGACCACACAAATCGGGAATCGGCTCATCGAACAGGAACCTCCTCGGGCCCGGATTGGACGCGGCTCGCGTCCACTAGTCAAGGATAGTGCTCGGTCCCGCAAGGGATGCGAGCTGCATTTGGTCCTATCTGGTGCGGTTCTGGGAATGGCCTCCTCGCGCTGGGCGGAGGCACGGTGCTGGTCGGATCCGGGTCGGATCTGCGTCGGGATTCGGTCGGATCCCCACGTGTCGCGGCTGGCAGATGGTGCCGCCGAGAACGGTGCGGTCCGCCGACCCGATGAGCCGCCTCAGTCCTCCGTAGGTCCGTCACCGGCGCCCCAGACGCAGGATCCTGGCCGGCAGGAGCACGATCGAGCGGACGAATTCCAGAACTCCATTCACCGTGATCCCGACGAGTCGGAACGGCAGCAGCACCAGCCAGACGATCGGGTAGAGGACGAGGGCGAGCAGCGCCAATGGCCAACAGAGCACCAGAAGGAGGAGCCAGAGCAGGAGCCCGAGCATGGATCCCCAGCATGCGGTCGCCCCCGACCATCGTTTCGCGATTCCGCGGCCGATCGGAGCGTCGAACCCTTGGCCAGCGCCGTCAGGCAGCGCGCAGCTCGATCAGCTTCGCCCAGTTCCCGCGCCCCGCGTCGTAGCGCCAGAAGTACCAGCCGTTCCGGCGGAAGCCGAGCGCAGCCGCGGCGGCGGTGTGCGGGCTGTCGAACTTCCTTCCCCGGACTCGGATCTTGCCGTTCTTGAGGAGTATTCCGGCGTACTCCTTGCCCTTGTAGCGCCCGACTAGCCGTCGTCGCCTACCGGAGATCGTCGCCAGGAGCGCCGCACCGCGAGTGTCGCGAACGGCGCGGCGCTTGGCGCGATTGCTCCATTCCCCACCCAGGATTTCGCCGATGTCCCGCCGGTATCGATCCTTGATCACTTTGCCCAGGCACTTCTTCAGGTCCTCGGAGCCCTTGAAGCGCCCCCGGACCCGATTCCCTTCGGGAGCAAGGATGCGAAGCGACAGACATTCCAGCTCGCGCACCTGGTCCACACGATGCGTGACGTACGCGCTGAAGCGGTCCCAGCGTCTCCCATGTCTATCGCGAGTGTGGTGCTCGATGCGAGCAAACAGGTTCGTGGCGAGGCCCACGTAGTAGATCCGCCCGCGCCGATAGAGCGCGTAGATGCCATGGCGACGACCGAGGACTTCCTTCAGAGACGCACGGTGCTTCTTGAACGCGCGAACATCCAGATCCTCGAGATAGGCGGCGACCGCGTGGTGTCTCTTGCCATGACGCATAGGAACGAGCTCCAGTGGGCTGACCCAAGGGTCGATCAGATGTGCGCCGAGCCTTGATGGCCATCCATCGGGCGCGTTGAGAATCCCGAGCATGAGAGACGTTGAGAGGGTCCCAGCGCCGTCGGCCGCACAGCTTGCTGCGGCCAAGCAGATCTACGGGCGCACCGTCGAGTGGCGGAGGAGCGACAGGGCGCTCCGAGTCCTGTCGAGGCGCGTTCACGGATTCAGCCCAGAAGCCACGCTTCTCAAGGCAGTGGCGATCAACTCGCTCTACCGCACGAACATCTACGCGATTGTGCGGGTGGCGGCACACGTGCAGCGAACGCTTGGGAGACCGGACCTCCGGAGTGCCGGGCCCGAGCTGGTGGAACGTATGGCTGCTTGCCCGATGACAGACGGCACTGTCCGTAGCCTCCCCAGCTTCGCATCCAAGTTCGCTCACTTTTTCATCGCGCCGGAGCGTTTCCCGATCCTCGACCGATATGCCGAGACGGCGCTGCGGCGGCACCTCGGCCGAGAAGCGATCAAGGACCCGCTGCGCCCCTACCTCGCCTTCGCGCGCAACATCGAGTGCTTCCGCAAGTGCCTCGGGTTCAGGGTGACGCTCGCCGACCTCGACCACTACCTGTTCATCGCCGGTCAGCACCTCGAATGGAGCGACAAACGTGAGCAGGCTGCGATCGGCATGGAGATGAAGGCGATGTTCATGCGGGGTGGGAAGGATCTCCAACGGCTATTCCCAGGGGCCTAGCTGAACCGCGCCAACATGGGCCCATCCCCAGGACACCGCGAGCCGAGCGCGCTGTCGCATCGAAGCGGACCCGCCAGCTAGCATGGCGCCGGCCTCGGCCATGACGACTCACTCGATGACGACACTCCTTCACCCGCAACCACGTGCCGAACTCCAGCGACCGGCAGCCGTCGAGTAGGAAGATCCGATGCCCCACAGTCCCGGCTCCCCCTCTTCGGAGGTCACGCGCACCTCGCGTTTCGCACAGTTCCTGCGCAGCGCCGTCGCCATCAAGAGTAAGCCTGTCACCGAAGTTCAGAAGTACCCGACTGTTGAATGGTTCTCGAACATGCCTGCCGAGCTGGACGAGGTTCGCTCGCCGCTCTTCAGCGCGCACTGGCCCAGCGACGACACGCGCTGGCTGACGGTAGCTCGCGTCATCGAGCCGACTCGCCCCGATCCTCCGGATGAAAGCAATCCGTGGCTGGTCGATGTCGACCTCGACAACCCGGTTGCAGCGCCCGTCCTGAATGCGGAATGCGAGCAGAGGACCCAGAATGGTGGAATCGCGCATGTCTCCCCGACGGACTCCGTGCTCGCTGCATGGGAACGGTATCTGGCGGAGCAGTGGACGCCTTGGTCGAAGAGGGCAGCGATAGCCCGCGCGGTCAAACCGCTCTACCAGAGGCTGTTCTCGACCTACCAGGACATGCAAGGCCACGCCGATGCCTACGACTTGTTCGTCGGCGTTGGACTCCTCGACATTCGCGCCGAGCCTGCACAGCGCGTACGACGGCACCTCCTCGCGTTTCCCGCAGAGCTTGCTCTCGATGAGCGCACAGGAGTGATCAGTCTTGGCCCTTCAGCAGAGTTCATCTCGCTGAGGCCCGAAATCGACTTTCTGCCGACAGGTGATCGCGCAAAGGTCCTACCACAATTGGACAGGCTCCAGGACGAGTTCGCACAGCTTGGACCATTGGTCCAAGATCGAACGGCGATCGCCGACCTGATGAAGCGGCTCGTGACATCTCTGAATGCAGTCGCTGAGTACGTCGATGCGCTTGCACCTGCAGACGCAGACCCGGGTGGGACTCGCGCATCATTCGCGGCGGCTCTGATCCGCAGACCTCGGAGCACGCGATCGCTCGACGCTCTTCTTGCGCGCATCCAAAAGGACACATCCGGGGAGACCCCAGTGGTCCGGCTGGATGATCTGCCTGTTGCCTGGCGCAAGATGATGGAGGACGAGCGCACATGGGACGCCGACAGCGCGCCCAAGCGCACGTTTCAATCAGGTGCACCGAACCGGGTGTACTTCCCGCTGCCGAGCAATGAGGAGCAATCCCGCATTGTTCGGTTCGCGAGTGACTCGGCCGGAGTGGTCGTGCAGGGGCCGCCCGGCACTGGCAAGAGCCACACGATCGCGAACCTGGTCTCGCACTTCCTTGCGAGCGGCCAGCGCGTTCTCGTGACGGCTCAGACCTCGCAGGCCCTCACTGTGCTCCGCGACAAGATGCCGCCGAACCTGCAGCCGCTGTGTGTCAGCCTGCTGGGCGATTCTCGGGCAAGCGATAAGGATTTGAAGCGAAGCGTCCAAGGCATCCTGGATCGAGTCGCGGGCTTCGACGCGAAGCGGGAGCAGAAACGCATCGCCAGCCTCGAAGCCGAGCTCGTCAAGTCCGAGATGGTCTTGAACGACTACAGTCGAACGTTGCACCAGGCGCGAGCCACAGAAACCGAGAGTCTTGAGCCATTTCCGGGCGTCATTGGAACGAAGGCGTCAATTGCGCGACGCCTCCTATCGGAGCGCGCGCGCTTCGCCTGGTTGATTGACACCATCCCTGCTCAAGCCGAATGCCCGACCTACGCGTTCGGTTGGAAGCGGCTCGCCGAATACCACCGCGCGTTGGATAGCCAGGTGCGCGATGAACTGGCTCTTGAATGCCCTCCGCTTCCGTTTCCTGGCGAAGTCGCCGTAGAGGCCCTCTCTTCCATCGTCGATGCGAAGGGTGCAATAGAGCAGACTGCCCCCGGGAGCGCGTTCCCGGCTCTGCCACCCAATACAGACCGAAGTGTAATTGTCACGGTGGCAGGATGGCTCGAGCGGCTGCAAGACGCCGAACTGGAAGCAACAGCCGACGATCGGCCCTGGATCGGGGAGCTGCGGACACAACTGCTTCAACACCCGGGCGGCTGGCGAGTAGTTCGAGAGGAGTCGTCCGAGGCCCTCGCAAGGTTGTCGGACGCAGTCGTCGCCGACATCCGTCCCGTTGAAGTCGCGCAGCGCACTGTGGCGGAGGCACGTCGCGACTTGGCGCGACTTGAACTCCACGACGCCTCGGGAAGAAGCCGCCGCATCCTCGGCGTATTCAAGCCGAGGGTTGTGAAGGAGACCGAGTGGATCGAGCAGGCAGTTACCGTCGTCGGCCTCCCGGCACGGACTGTTGAAGACGTTGTACGCGCCCGAAAGGCGCTGGACGGGCTCGCGTTCGTTGAAGCTGCGTGGGAGGTCTGGGCACGGTGGCCAGGCCCGAGGACCGGATCGCCTCGATCCCAGGTGGAGCTGCTACGCCACCGTGGAGTGTTGCTCGACCGGCTGCTGATGCTTTCCGATTCGGCATCGGAGTTCCGTGGAGAACTCCGGAAATGGCTCGACGACAGCCTCGCGAACGGAACGGCCACCATCGACCTGTTGCGAGTTGTCCAACATCAGATTGCCGTGCTCGATCTCATGAATGTACGGCGGCGTCGAGATGGCCTTCTGCAGCATCTGAATCAAGCCGTCCGGAATAGAGCCGTTGTGCCCGCAATTCGAGCACTCCTGGATGCCTTCGCGATCGAGTCTCCCGAGGCCGCATCAGTTGCCCTTGTCTCACTCTCTGAGGACAGGACGCGGCGAGATCTGCATGAACGATACAAGGGATTCCTGGAACTGACTCGCCAATCCGCACCTCGACTCGAAGAGCTCATTTCCGGAGCGGAAGGCACGCCACACTGCGAGCCTGTGTTTCAGGAGTTTGAGGCGGCATGGCAGCACGGCCGAGTCCGAACCTGGCTCACCGAGATGCTGTCCAAGGACAAGATTGATGCAACTCAGCGTGCCGCAAAGGTCGAGAGCCAGCGGGCGCAGGACAAGCTCGGCGAGCTGACCGCTGCCCGAGCCTGGGTCGCCGCCGTACAGCGCATCGATGATCGACGCAGGGCATCCTTGGTTGCCTGGGCAAAAGCCGTCGCGAGCATTCCAGCGTCGGGGCTTTCCGTTTTCCGGAAGCGCGCCGTCGCCCAGCAGCTCCTTGGAAGCTGCTTGAGTTCGATCCCTGCGTGGGTGGTCTCGCTCGGTCGTCTCTACGAAACGATCGAGGCGGTTCCCGGGCTTTTCGATGTCGCCATCGTTGATGAGGCGTCCCAATGCTGGCTTGATTCACTAGTGCTGCTCTACCTGGCGAAACAGGTGATCATCGTCGGTGACGACAAGCAGATCTCGCCCACGCTCGTCGGAGTGAATGCCGCGGATCTCGACAAGTTAGCTTCAACCTATCTCCCTGACTTCCAGTATCGCGGCAGTTTTACGCTGGACTCGAGCCTCTTTGATCACGCGCAGCGATATCTACCGAACGGTGTGCCACTCCGAGAACACTTTCGCTGCGTGCCCGAGATCATTCGATTCAGCAACGAGCAGTTCTACTCGGGTAATCCTCTTATTCCGCTCCGCCAGGTAGGCAAGAACCGGCTCGATCCCCTCAAACGGACCTATCTCCCCAACGGACTGCGCACGGACGATATGAACGAGGAGGAAGCGAAGGCAATCGTCGATGCAATCGCGGCCTGTCACGAGAACAAGGACTACGAGGAGTCCGACTTCGGGGTCATGTGCCTCCAGGGTGACGACCAAGCCTCTAGGATCGAGCAGCTGCTCGTCGAACGACTGGGACCGGCCGTGTTCACACAGAGAAGACTGCGCTGCGGCAACCCGTACGCGTTCCAAGGCGACGAGCGCGACGTGATGTTCATCAGCATGATCGCCGCCCCTAACGCCCAGCAGCAGTCGCTCACGACGATGATGTACCAGCAAAGGTTCAACGTTGCGATGAGCCGTGCCCGGAATCAGGCGTGGCTCTTCCACAGCATCCAGGAGGACGAACTGGGTGCCAATTGTCTTCGTCGCAGAGTTCTCG
>Ga0070688_100001794_pt1 | contig 10749 bp, 17 predicted proteins | sample KBSS13HmetaG_FD_64679 | JGI IMG/M metagenome (GOLD analysis project Ga0070688, IMG submission 64679) | Switchgrass rhizosphere microbial communities from Kellogg Biological Station, Michigan, USA - KBS S1-3H metaG | ecosystem: Host-associated > Plants > Roots > Rhizosphere ...
TCGTCGTCGATCCCCGTCTTCTTCGAGATCGCTGTGGCGAGGTTCCCGATCTCCCCGGCCGTGACCTTCGCCGCCCCGCCCGTGGACTTCAGGACAGCGTTCGTCTGAGCCCCCACCTTCTGGGCTTCACGGAACTCCGACACCGCCGTCTTGATCCCGCCGGCGAGACCAGCGGCCCCGAGGGTGACGCCCGCGAGGCCGGCTGTCTTGCCGATCATCGAGAACGTCTTGCTTGACCGCTTGGCGGCCGTCTCCGTTGCCTTCAGCCCGGTCGCGGCCTTCCGTCCCGACTTGTCCAGGGCGCCAAGCTGCCCCGCTGCTGCCTGGGCGCCCTGTGTCTTGACGAGGATCGAGAGAACCGCGGCCGGGGTCGCCATCTAGCCCACCTGGAACGGCATCGGGGCGTTACGGGTAACGTTGTTCTGCCGGTCCGCTTCGCGCTGCTTGTGCCGGAAGTACGCAGGCCACACAACGCCCAGTTCATGGGCGCTCATGCGGTCCGCTAGCTCACCGACAGGCATCTTCATCTCAAGCGCCAGCTCGCACATGAAGATCGGGTCCGGCACTCCCATTGGGAGTTCCATCACCCAGTGCCGGCCCCTCCGGGCTTGTTCCGCCAGCAGGAAATCGCTGCTCCGTGGCCTCGATCGCCTCCTTGTCGATGCCGGAGAGCTCGTCGATCCTGGCGATCACCTTCCGGAACGCGGGCCCGAACTTCTCCTGGACCTGCCGGGCCTCCGCCTCGGTGAACACCGGGTCGATGACGCCGTGAACGAACTGCGTGAGTTCCATCTCCGGGACGTCGATCTTCGCGACCTGCTCCCGGCCCTCCTGGGTGAGCTTCAGCTTGCCCTGAACCTCGGCCGAGTAGCGGGCCGACAGGCCGCGGACACGGACGCTCTCGCCGGGGACCGGGACGTCCTCGACGTCGTCTTCCTTGAGGTCGCCGGGGCCCGTGAGCCACGACTCCTTGGTTGACCGTGCCATGCACGGCTCCTTTCACTTGGCGCGGCCCCTTGCGGGTGACCGCTGGTGGGTGGATGGGCTGACCTCGAGAGGCGCCCGGGTGCTGCGTACGGCTAGGTGGTGCCCCAGACGAGGCCCGCGGTGCCGGCGTTGCGGAACGCAGCGTCGAACGTGGATGCGTCACCCACACCGCCGCTGATGCCCGAGTAGCTGTAGATACGGGCGGTCATGGTCGCCTTCGGGTTCGTCGCCGACACCGCCGCGCTGGTGGGGCGGATCTCGACGCTGAACGTGCCACCGGACGCGTAGAGCGGCTGGATGATGCTGTTCACCGAACCGGAAGCGAAGTCCGAGAAGAACGTGCAGGTGATCGTGGCGTCCTTCAGGCCCTGCCCGATCTCCTTGTAGCCGTTCGTGCTGAACCCGGTGAAGTCGATCTCATCGGCCGTGTCCTCGAGCTCCACCGAACTGGCGAAGTTGGAGACTGCGGTGCCGTTGATCGCGATGTAGGCGTCCTTCAGGACGTACTTCCCCATGATGCTGTCCTTCCCTGTGGTGGATGGGCTGACCGTCAGCGAAAGGGATGACGGCACCCGGTGTCATGGGTGGCTATTTAGTCCGTCACGAGCCGGAACAGACTGCCGGCGTGCTTGTACTGCACACCGTCGATCTCCTCCGGGTACTCCACATCGCTCTGCCGTCGCAAGTACAGCAAAACGCTCCCCGAGATGGACAGGGACGCGTCGTTGAGCAGAACGATGATCCTGGCCTGCGCCGCCTCGGCCGGATCAGCCGAGGTGTTGCGGTCGACGGCTTTGACGAGCCAGACGTCGGTGTCGATCGCGGACGGGTCACCGAACGCCTCCGTCGGGTTGCCCGCCTGCTTCTGGAACAGGACGTACGGGAACCCTGCGCCCGCCGGTGCCTGCTGGTGGTAGATGCTCTTCGAGTACCCCGCCGGTGGGGTGCCGAGGATGCCGTTGAGGGTGGTGTCGCCGGCGAGCTTGCCGTAAATCGCTCTGCGGACCGGGGTGCTCACAAGCGCCTCAACGCCGCCGCTACCAGGCCGATGATCTCTTCCCGGCTCTCCTCGGCAGCCGGGATCAGGAACGGATGGGCGGGAGTTCGGGCGCCACCGTGCTCGACGATGTGCCCGTAGAACGCCTCGGTGTCCCCCGCGATCACCGCGAAGCCGCCATCGTCAGATTCGACGTGGATGGCGTCACGCAGCTTGCCCGTGTCCACGGGGACGCGCTGCTTGGCGCGTGCGGCGATGAGCTCCGCGCCCGCGGCCGTCGCGGCCTCGAGCTTCGGGATCATCTCAGCGGTGATCTTGGGGATCCGGCTGCTGAACATCAGGCGCTGGTGCGGGCCTCGTTCTCGGCCTTCGCGACCTTCGCCGTGACGGTGCCCTTGCCGTCACACACAGCGCACTCGACCTCTTCGGTCGCGAACGGGATCCAGCCGCGGCCGGAGCAGTTCGGGCAGGTTTCCTTGTCAGCCATCAGTTGCTCCCCTTCGTTCTCGTGTTCTTCGCCTCGGTGACCTTCACCTCGGTGACACCGGCGCCCCTGAGCGCCTCGATCTCGCTCTTGTCAGCGGTCTCGTACGTCTCACCGGCGTTCACCCGGATCGGGTCCGGCCGGTCCGGCACGTAGATCGAGACCCCCGTGTCGCTCTTGAACTTCTTGGCCTGCGCCATCAGGCTGCCTTTCTCGTCGCGGCGTAACGCCCCTTGCTATCGAACTGCTTCACCCACTCGAGGACGCGGGCCATGCCCTCCTCGATCTCCACGGTCGGCCGCCAGCCGAGACTCGCGAGCTTCTTCGTGGAAAGCCGTTTGACGACCGTCTGAGCCCGGGGTGGGTCCACGTCCCGGATCAGGTCACGCGACGCGCCTGTGAGGTCGCAAGCGGCCTCAGCGAGACTCCTGAGCGGCCTCGGGTCGTCGTCGCGGCCGATGTTCCACGCCCCGTCGAGCTTCCGTTCGAGGAGAAGCACGATCGCGTTGATCGTGTCATCGATCCAGCACCACGACCGTTCCGCGCCGCGGTGGATCGGGATCTCCTGCCGAGTGTGGGCTTGCCACAGGATGTTCGGCAGCGCAGCCCTGCCCCGCCCGGGGGCGACCCCGGTCCCGTACGGCATCGAGAACCGCATGACAGTCAGGCCGTCAGGCATGTAGAGGCGGCACACCTCTTCGCCCCAGCGCTTACTGAGCCCGTAGATGTTGTGCGGCAACCCGAACGGGCCGCGGTCCTCATCGCAGACAGCTGCGCCCTGATCCCCGTACACCTCTGAGGTTGAGGCGTACATGAGCTTGACGTCGGCGTCAGCGCAGACCTTCACGACCGTCGCGGTCATCTCAGCGTTCGACCTGACGCTGTTGCGGATGTCGTCCTCTCCGAACAGCCGGCCGACCTGGGCTGCGAGATGGACGACCACGTCCGGCTGGTATCTGCGGACAGCACCGGCGAACGCCCCCGGATGCAGAAGATCGACGGCGTGGATGATCGCGTCGCCGCGATGGACTGGGGTGCGGTCCAGGCCCTGGACGTCATGGCCGCCGGCGAGAAGGGCTGTGGTGAGATGCGACCCGATGAACCCGCTGGCACCCGTGATCAGGACCCTCATCGGTTCGCTCCAGCCGTCCCGATGAGCCTCATGTATTCGCGGGTGTCGTCCGGCACCCGGCCGTAGTTGCGGCCCGCCTGGGCGGTGTGATGCGTGAACCGCATCCCGGTCCGGACCACTGTCTGCCAGCCGTTTCGTCTGCCTTGCTCGCTGACCCACAGGTCGGTGCAGTAATGCACCGGGATCATGCCGATCTTGTCCCACTGGGTGGCGGTGAGGAACGGGACCGTGGTGCCTTCGACGAACATCCAGTCGTCATGCGGGCCCCGGTAGCAACCGAAGTTCATCAGGCCCGCGGACTCCAAGTCACCCGTCGGATGGAACACCAAGGGCGCCGGGATGTACCCGCGGTCCACGGTGTCCATGGCGACGTCCAGCCAGCCGTCATGAGGCTCGAGGTCGTCGGCGGTGAGATGCAGGTACGTGAAGCCGTCCCGGCGAGCCTTTTCGGCGCCCGCGATCCAGGCTTCCCCGCAGGACGGGTGCCCGTGCTCCACGTACATCCGCAGACCGGTGGGGACGGTCTTCTCGTACGCCTTGATGCAGCGGTCGAGGTCTTCTGCGCGTCCGTCGATGGTGGGGATCACCACAGCGATCTCAGGCATCGAGGACCACGCCCCAGAAGTCCTCCGCCGCCGTGTCCATCGCTTCGGGGCTCTCTTCAAGCCAGTAGCGGGCACCGACCAGGCCGTTCGTGACGATCTCGCAGCCTGCTGCCCATGCTTCGGCGACGGTGCGCCCGAACGGCTCGATGACCGTGGGCAGGAACACGAACGTCTGGTAGCGGGCCATCAGGGCCGGCATGCCCTCGTAAGCGATCTCGCGGGAGCCGGGGGGTGCGAGGTAGCCGCCGCCGTAGATGTCGATGCCGCCGTTCGCCTCGGCCCACTCCATCACCTTCCGCTGGCCCTTGCCGGCGTTCCGCCACGAAGCGACGCACACGGCTCCCTTACGACCACCGTTCATTCGGGAGGCCGCGTCCATGAACCGGTCGAGGTCCACGGGGGGCGGGATCACGAGGGCCTGCAGGTGCATGTAGTCGGCCTGGAGCGGCGAGCAGCAGATGCTCAGGGCGTTCTCGATCAGCCAGTCCTTGACGCCGTCCTGTAGCCACGGGCCCACGTCATGCCAGTACTTGACGACCGGCTTGCCGTCCAGGCGCTGGAGGTCTTCGAGGTCATAGGTGACGCAGTTGTGGACCACGTACCGGTCGCAGTCCTCGATCTGCCCTGGCTGACAGTCGACGATCTCCACGTCGTCGGGGGCTGCGGCACGGAACTCGGCCTGTGTGAGTTCGGCACCGCCGACGGTTGCGCCCTGATCGAACAGCCAGCCGACCCTCATGACTCGTCCTTCGGCTTCAGCGCGAGCAGCGTCACCGTGATCTCGGTGACGCCATGCTCCGGGCTATGACTGACGCTCGCGTTGGTGCATCGCATGACGTCGATGCCGTTGTACCGGAGGATCTCTTCCATCTCCGGAAGGATCGTGGTCGCAATTTTCATGCCGCAGCCTTGAGCCGCGGCTTGATCGTGACCGGCTTCTGCAACGCGAACCGCTGCTCCGCCGCCCAGAGCGCCGGCAGCATGAACTGCCTGAGCACCCGCTCGATGTCGTAGCCCATCGCGTGGGCCCGGGCGCCGGAGGACAGCTTCTGGCGCTCCCTGGGCTCGAGGCCGTGGCATTCCTCGAGGGCGTCCGCGATGTCGTCGACCTTCGGGACCGCCTGCCACGAGTTCAGCCCCGTCCAGTAGCGGTCGTGGTCGACCTGCCAGCCGGCGCCGCACACCTCGCTCATGGCGGTGCAGTCCGTGACGATCGTCGGGACACCGCACGCCTGGGCTTCGAGGACCGGGATGCCGAACCCTTCGCCCATCGCCGGGTTCAGCAGCACGTCCATCGCCGAGTACACCTTCGCCATGGACTGGTGGCTGTACGGGTCGAACAGCACCCGGTACTGATCAGCGATCATCACCCGCTCCTGCGGGATCCCCAGCCCCTCGAGCATCGCCGGGATGTCCTCCCCGCCCGCGATCCCCGGGTTGACCATCGTGTGGAGGTACAGGTAGGCGTCCTCGTGCTTCTCAGCGAACTTGGCGAACGCCTGGAACGCCTGACTGAAGCCCTTCCGCGAGGGTCGTCCCTTGTTGGCGGCGACCATGCCGACGAGGAACCCGTCCTTCGGGAACCCGACTTCCTCGCGCACCTTGCGCTGATCGTACGGCCGGTACTTCGATGTGTCGACGCCGTGAGGGACGTACAGCGGGTCGAGGCGGCCGAGCATCCGCTCCCCGAAGCGGCTCATGGCGATCGGGACCGCGTTCGACTCGAACAGGAAGTCCACGACCTTCGGGGGTGCGGGCTCATGGTCGACCGGGACCCAGCAGGCCATGTTGACCTGCTTCGCCCAGCCGGCGTTCAGGACCCAAACGTCCATCAGCGTCACGACGAGACCGTCCCTGGGGTCGCCGCCGAAGAACCGTTTGGCGTGCTGCACCAGATGCTCGTCACCGAACGTGCCGCCCATCCCCGGGAACACCGGGATGCCTTCCCAGGTGATGGGAGATCCCTCGAGCCCGTAGAACGAACTGATCGCCATGTCGTACTTCTCGGCGAGGTGCGGGGCGAACAGGCCGGTCTGCTGGCCGTAGCCCGTCGGGGCCCATGGGGCGTTGCTATGCCATAGGAGCTTCGTCACCGATCCGTCACCTTGAAGTTCGCGGGACGGGGCGTCCCTAGCGGCATGCCTGGCATGGACATCTTCTCGACGGTGCCGACGATCGTCAGAGACGACCCCTTGCCGACGATGATCCGCACCCGCATCCGACCATCTTCGGTGTCCTCGATCACGACAGAATCTGGCTTCACTACGAACTTCGCCATGATGCGCCCTTCTGTTGGGTGGCTATTTCGCGGGAAGGGACGCCAGGAAGCCACCCAAGCAACCAGGCGACCCCTTCCCACGCTGGTTACGTGGTCTGAACGACCTCGAAGAACCGGGCGAGCTCACCGGTGGTGTCCTGCACCCCAGTGACCTCATAAGTGCCGCGACCAGCGATCAGAAACCGGCTGTTCACCGACACCGGGGTCCCCGCAGGAACCGTTACGAGATGGGTGGAGCGGTCGCTGATGCGGCCGGCGGCCAAGGTTTCGTTGTTCGTCAACGGGTCGATGCGGCACGGGACGCTGGATCCCCATGTCCAGCCTGAGGTGACTCCGCCGCCGCCGTCATCGGTGGTGGTGTTCGTGCCGACCTGGCCGGTGTCTGAGAGGGCGAGCCACGCGAGACCGCGAAGCTGGCTGACCGTGCCGTCGTTGAGGAACGACGCGAGCGGCATCAGCGGATCCCCCGGTACTTGCCGAGAATCCGGAGCTCACCCGGAGTCAGATCCGTAGCAGCAGCCGCGTACTTGATCCTCGCCGGCCCGATCGACTCCTCCAGAGCCGGTCCCTGGACGGCGAGACGCACGGCGATGGAGAGCGCGACCATCCTGACGTCCCTCGGCAGATCGACCGTCTGGTAGCCGTGATCGTAGGTGACCCGGACGTTCTGACGGCCCGCCGGCCACACAGGGCGCGGATCGCATCCCGCCGTGCCCCTGAAGAGGACGCCGTTGCCGTTCAGGACGTAGTCGGTGACCGTGCCGCCGTTCACCAGCACCGTCCCCGCAGCGGTGACCGGGAGTTCTGGGAGCAGGATGGCGTCGGTGCCGGTGCCGTCGAGCGTCACGGTGCTTGTGTCCGCGTTGAACGAGCGTTCAGCGACCGTGCGGCAGATGTCGCACGCGGCGTCAGCCACGATGACCATCCCCGGGTCCGTGGCTGTGCCACGGCCGAGATAATCGACGATGTCCTGGGTGCTGATGAAGGGATCAGGCATAAGAAGGACTCAGCGGGGGCCGCCCGCCCACGGACCGGCCCCCGCCAAGGATTTTGGCTACGAGAGCCGGACCTCCACGAACCCCTGCGGCCGGTACACGGCCAGGCCCAGCCGCTCCTCCGCCCGGATGGCGATGAGGTTCAGCTGGAAGTAGTTCGCGTGGCTGTTGGTCGCCTCGACGGACAGGCCGCCGCGACGCCACACCTGAGCGGCAGCGCGGGTGCCGACGAGGGCGGTGCCGGCCCCGAGGGCGCCCGTGACGTACACGGGCTTGCTCCACAGGGCGTCCGTCGCGCCGGACACCTGGCTGCTCGACGTCGCCGGGCCCTGCGGCCCACCGTACGGACCGAAGAACGGGCCGCCGCCGTACAGCTGGCCGCTGTTGTCCTTCAGCAGACGGATGTCCTGCCAGTCCGTCGGGTTGATGATCACCCACTCGGGCTCCAGGAACGCGGAGCCTCGCATGCCGTTCATGCCCTTGAACAGCTGCTCCGCCTTGTTGCCCTGCGCGGTGCCGCCCGCGTACACGGGGACGTTGCGGGACGTGAGGATGCCCTGCACCTCGTTGCCGCCGCTGGCGCCGCGGAGAAGCTGGCGCTCCTCCTCAATGCGGACGAACAGCGACAGGCGCCCGTTGATGTAGGACTGGATCGCGGGTGCGTCCTCGAGCATCTCCTCCGAGACCGGGAGGATCGTCGCGATCTTCTTGATCGGCTCGTCCGTGGTCGTGAGGCCGAGGCTCGACTCCGGCTTCGTGCCGCCCTCCGCGACGCCCGCGGCGCCGCTGGTCGCGGTGCCCTCCACCACGTAGCGGATGCTGTTCGTGGACGCCTGGCCCTGCATGAGCAGGTCGGCGACCGTCAGCTGCTGGAACAGCCGGTCTACGACACCCGGGACGACCTGCGGGACCGTCGCAGCGAGAGCGCCACCGCCGCCGCCCGCGCCCTCCAGGAGCGTGCCCTTCGCCTCGAGGCCGACCGCGCCGGTCGAGAACCCGGACGGGAGCCTGCCCGCGGACTTGTAGGCATCCACGGCGGCCTTGTAGCCGGCGCTGTCAGTGAACTGCTCACCGATGCTCTTCGCCGTGAACGACTGGATCGCGTGATTCATCCGGTCGTGCGGCTCGGAGATGACGCTCATCGAGCCGACCGCCGGTCCGAGCTTGCGGCCGAGGTCGTCGGCCTCCTGGATCGTCTTCAGGTTCGCCTCGGCCTGCTCGCGCTGCTCGTCGAGCACCTTGATCGCCTTCACCGCCTTCTCGACGTCGAGGCGCTCCTCCTCGGTGAGGGCGCGGTCCTCCTCCTGCTCCTTCTTGTACAGCTCCTTGATCTCCGTGGCGTGCTTGAACTTCGCCTCGTCGATCCCCTTGATCTCCCGCTCGTAGCGGTTCATGTCGTGACCTCGATTCCGGTTAGCACTGTCAACATCAGGTCACGCGAGTGCCTACGCAGGTCTTCCGGATCCATCTCCGGTACCGGCGCGGGCTTCTCCTTGGCGACCGCGGGTGGCTTCGCCCCGCTCGTGAGGACGCCCAGGGCGGCCTTCATGGCGGTTTCCTTCAGCGGGTCCACCGAACGAGCCGCAGGCTCCTTGCCGGTCACTTCCGCGTCCTGCTGGTCATGCTGGTCCTTGTGCCCTTCGCTTTTCGCCGGGGCACCAAGTTCGTCGTTGATGCGGCGAGCGAACGCCAGCATCTGCTCCGCCGTCGGGGCGGCCTCCGCGTCGAGCATCCGGCGCATCTGCTGCATCAGGCCCGCCATGCCGGCGGCCTTCTCCTCGAGCGCCGTCTTGACCGCGTGAAGCTCCGTCGCCGGGTTCATGCCCTTCAGCGTCGGGCCGACCTCCGCCAGATCGATCAGCGAAAGCTCGTTCGCGCCGTCCTTCGCCCGCTTCTCGCCGCCCCTCGGCACCGAGTAGCCGAAACTGAACTCCTTCAGCGACCGGCGCTTCATCAGCCGGTGAACCTGGCGGGCAACGTCGTTGTCGGCGACGTCGAGGGTGCCCTTCACCCACAGGCCCCGCTCGGTCTCCTTCGCCTCATCGACAACGCCGATATGGGCCATCGGGTTGTCCCACTGGTGGCTGAGGATCACCGGGATCGGGTCACCGGACGCAGCCCACTTCGTGAGCGTGTCCTTGAACGCGCCGGGCATGATCCGGTCACCGCCCTTGTCGACGTTGCCGAACACGGCCACGGTCGCTTCGAACGTGCCCTTCTCGCTGTCGGCCTTCGCCTCGAGGATGTCGAACGACTTGTGCAGCATCAGTCCTCCTGAGAGGGCTACGGATGTCCATGAAGCCGCCAGAGCGGCAGAAGGGTGGCTTGGTACTACTGGATCGCCTGGGTGCAAGCGCACCCGGGCGCCGAACCCGGGGCGAACCCGGCCGGCCAGTCCTCTTCGAGCGGAACCGCGTCACCGTCGAACTCGGCGTGACGCTGCGTATCAGCGATCCACACCTTCACCCTGTGCTCGGTGCCCGGGGACTGCCTCGCCGCCTCCTCACGAGCCCAGCGCGTCGCACTGGCGCCCAGACCGGACCCTGCGGAGGCGACATGCTGCGGGGCGCGGGCAAGGGCGCCGTCGAGGCCGAGGTCGTCGATCTCCTGACGGACCGTGGAGTTGATGCCCTCCGCCGCGCCCTCCGCCATCGCCCGCAGATAGTTCTTGACGCGGTTCATGTCGAACTGGCCGGCGAGCTTGAACGCGTAGATCGTGCCTTCCTTCTCCACGATCTGCTCCACCACCCGGTGAAGGTCATCACCGAACTCCCGATCCCAGCGGGACCAGTCGGCCTTCCCGTTCTTCTGGCGAAGCGACCGCTCGAGCCGGTTGAAGTGCCGCTGAACCGCCGCCTGCGATAGGTCGATGTTGCGGTGCTGGCGATCAAGGTCGGCTTTGCGGCCCGGATGCATCTGCGGCAGCGGCGAGAACTCCTCCGCTTTGCGGGCGATCTGACGCCGGTTCTCGCGGTGAGAGCCGTCCTGCGGGGGCCCGTTCGGGTCCTGGATCGGCATCACGTCCACCGAAGGCAGCGGATTGTCGCCGACCGTCACGTTCGCCGGGGTGACAAGCTCGTCGCCGCCGTCCACGGGGGGCAGGTTGATCTTCGCTCGCGCCTCGTTCGTCAGCATCACCGGCCGGCCCGTCGCCGAGGTCAGGGCCTTCAGCCGGTCGTCGCCCATGTGCTTCTCATCCAGGTTGAACTCGAAACAGCCGTCCGTCCAGCCGTAACCGCGGACCAGGATGCGCTGATTCGCGGACTTCGTG
>Ga0070688_100001799_pt1 | contig 10734 bp, 14 predicted proteins | sample KBSS13HmetaG_FD_64679 | JGI IMG/M metagenome (GOLD analysis project Ga0070688, IMG submission 64679) | Switchgrass rhizosphere microbial communities from Kellogg Biological Station, Michigan, USA - KBS S1-3H metaG | ecosystem: Host-associated > Plants > Roots > Rhizosphere ...
ACCAACACATCCATAATCGCATCCTATGGCATATACATCCCTGCCATTATCACATACATAACGGACATTTAGCCAACAATAAGAACCGTTACCGTCAGGATGCATACTACAATATGCTGCCTCACTGGTTCCGATCAGAAGCCAAAGGAAAATTATAGACATTGGATCACATTTATGAGTTCGAAGTGCCTCTAGTTTGCCAATTTTATCTCTTTTTCGTCCAGACGAAAAAGGAATAGTTATATAAATATAAATCTAACAGCTCCGCCGACTCTCGGTTTCCCCAGTCTATTAGCCAATTTTATGGTTTGACCATCATATCCTATTCTCTCCACCATGGGATCATAAAGGCGCTGGCTTTCCACGTAGTGATCCTCCCATTTTAGATGTTTATGCAACTGATATTGATGATTTCTATATTCATCACCCAAATACATTAAAACTCGTTGATTCATCTTAGGAATAGTTTCTAGTCTCTCTCCCAGTACTCGTTGCATGATTCTAATCACGCTAGCTCTATCAAAATTGATTCTCTGACAAAATTCGCCATTAAGAACATCGGCAATCTTATTACGAATGAAAGAAATATTATCATCGTCAAAGAAACCGTCAGGTACGAATCCTGGAAAAACAGTATGTGTGTAAGCCGCCATTAATATATGCTCACAGAAAAACTCATCCAACTAAAAAATTGAAACCAAATCAATACCCGGGTATGATAGTGTATGAACTTTATTAGTCCCCCAACTTCTTTTTCTAATTGGGTAGTATATCCCCTTCTCATAGTTGGGTATGCCAAAAATAAAGACGAACTATCGGCCTTTGAAAATATCCAAGATCAGATTAAGTGGACAGCCCAAGATAATTATACAGTACTTCCAGATGAGAAAATAGCCGATTGGGTTGCTAATCTTTGTTCCTTGATACGTGCTGGCAGAAAAGTATATATAAATGATGAGAGTGGATTTTATCAGTCTCGAATTTATTTGACATGTTTTATTCAATCCTGGTTTAGGTGGGATCTCAAGCGTGCCGAACAATATCTCTCAGGATGTCTAAAGTTTGCAGAAGTACGGGGATGGTTGATCCCCGATTTGATCAAAAGACAACAACAGGTAAAACGCTATCGCAGGCCTCTCCGAGTATTAATGTGTGGAGATCGGAATAGCGCCGTGTGCTTTGAAGAAAACATTACCTTTGAACTCAAATCTCTTCCTAAATATAGTGTTGTGATACACGGAGGATGTAAAGGAGTGGATTTATATGCTGCAGAACTGGCCACTCTTCAGGGAATAGAAACTAAAGCATATCCCGCCGAATGGGATATTTATGGATTGGGTGCGGGGCCTATACGAAACAAAAAAATGCTAGTAGAGGAAGCCCCAGATATGGTTATAGCATTTCATCCTGATATTGAGATGAGTAAAGGTACGAGGAATATGATGACTACGGCTTGGAAATATGGAACACCAGTCTATATTCACGATCTTAAGCGTAAGATGAAGTTTGAGGGTGATTTTAGTGTCTTGTAGAAGATAATTTCCAAAAATTGATAATGAGATATAGATATTTATTTGGAATATTGGCTTTTGAGCATCATGTTATCATCACCAGTCGAGAGAAAACTTTATTCTGCAGGTAAAGATACACCTGGAATATCGATACACTGGGTAAATAATGATTTGTATTGGTCTATTGAGGCTCCAATTGCAACGGGAGATAATGTAGATAACTATATCATTATGGATGGACAAGTCTATAATAAAGATATTCTTTATCCAGTTATACTGGGCGCCATATATCTTAGACCTATCTTTCCTGTTCCTGCCGAAGTCATTAACGATCGAGACATTTTGGGATATCTTCAAGAACGAATAGGAGATGAAGAAATAGGAACTGCTATAAAAGCACTTTTGAAGGCTAGAGAGTCAAAGGAGACATATTGAAATATTTTTCGCTTTGGCGAAAAAAATGAGACTTCTTGTCTGGAGTTGGAAAGAAACTGGATTCGAATATAACGAGTAACACGCCCGATGACAGAGATCCCGATAGTGCTTATACCTCGTGAAAATAGAAAAGTGAGTGATAAATTAATAGAATATGGTCAATACATTATTAATATGCTTCAAGGTAACACCAATACCACCGCAACGCTTGGTGCGCCCATTACGATTGATTTGAGCGATACTATGACGCATTGGAAGATTAACAAATGGGAAGAGAAGGGCGCGATAATGCTAGTTTATGGTGAACGGGATATACATAACAACGAGATAGAGTTCCGATATAAAAAAATCAAAATTATCGTACAATTATCAAATTTACAAGAACAATTGTGTCTCCTGCGATCTAGTTAGAACAGTTCTTGTCGATAACTATTAAGAGTTCTTTTTCGTCTAGACGAAAAAGAAATAAAATTGGCAAATCAGAGACACTCTATTATTTACTCGTGATACACGCCTCATATTCCCTAATTTTGTATTTGGATGGACCCCTCTTGATAATGATCTCCTGTGGACGTTTAGAGATTGGCTATTGGGAGAGTAAGAGATTAGTCACCGGGCGATAACAATAATCTTTATATCCCTCGCTGCACATACACTCATGAAAATTAGGTTCGAACTGATTAGTGACCGTGGCTCTACATTCGCAACAATCATAAATGTCCATAATTTTACCATTTCCATCCCTAAAACAATGACCAGCGCAGACGTCACTATCAAAGTTAGACTTTTGCTTACTACCACAGAATATTATAGCCACTGCAATGATGAGAGCTATAACAATTAAACCTTTAACTACTCTCGACATGACCTATTCTAGAGACAGAAATTTTGTGTTTAGTTTACTAGTTTTCGCCAAGGCGAAAACTTTTTCGAGTATATTAATATGGAGAGAAACCGAGCTGTCAAAGTAGTTCTCTATGGAAATTCAGGGGCCGGTAAGTCGGCATTGGCAACAAGATATGTACTTGGATCATACGATTCTAATCTTCCAAGTACTATAGGGGCAGCTTTTTATGCAAAAATCATTAATCTTAATCCTAAATTGACTTTGAACATTTGGGATACCGCTGGATCAGAAAGGTATAATTCTCTCGCCCCCATGTATCTTAGAGGAGCTAAAATAGTTTTACTTTGTTTTGAAGACCCAAATATAGAGGATTTAGACAGAAAAATCTCTAAAATTAAGGAGATAAATCTAATAGCTACTATATTTTTGGTAGCGACCAAGATGGACTTGTCCTCTAATCTTACTCATCCTCTAGTTGATAATTATGCACGTAGTAATGATTTAAAGCTATTTTACACTAGTTCTTTTCATGGAACTGGGATCTCTGAACTTTTCGATGAGATATATAAGATAGGCAAAGACTCAGTTACCGACGAGTTTGATAGACCTATAAAGATCGAACGTCAAGAAGAGCCGAAAAAAGATAAACCATGCTGTGGTTATGTGTAAATAGTTAATTTTTGACTAGTCAAAAATTATAAATATAGACTATTCTTCCCCCAAAAGTTGTGTCTTGGCGGTCTTTAGCAAAAATTCTTCATTTACATTGGCAAGTTGCCCTTTGAGATCTGATAAGAGTTCGCGGAGCCCGTCTACTCCAGTCTTGTCATACGCATCTCCATTCCACACTTCAGCGAGAAAAGGACACCCCTCAAGATTAATCTTGAAAGTATCATTATCGGGCATTGCTATAAATCTATCAATTTCTTCAATTACTCTAATCGCGTCCTTGGCCCATTCAAGACTTGTTTCTTGAAGAATTTCGGCAGCTTGAGTGTGAGTGAGCCCTGGTATGTCTTCCATTAGTGAAGAAATATACTCTCCATCTTCCGCGATTATGGTCTCCATTAATGGAATAGATTTACGAATAATAATCTGTGCACTCTTTTTAATTTCAGAGAGAACTTTAGTATAAACTTTGAACTGCTCCATTGACCACTATGTGATGATTACTTTAAACTTTTTCGTCTTGGGTGCAAAAAGTCAGAACCTAAAAGTTTAAAAGATTGAAGGTCATTTTTAATGGACCCCAATCATGTCTATCAAGAAGGTGAAGCTGCGCCGGGAGGTATACAAATTGAAAATACCCTTAACCGTGCTGATGACTCACTCCCATTTGGATTTTTTAATCCAGACACTGAAGGCAAACTAACGTGGATTTGTAACTACGGACCAGATAATGACATTATCAGCGTGTTTTGTATGGATCACGGGGACCATTCTGACAGAGATGTAAAAATGCTCAAGGATCTCGAGGAAGCAAAATACTTTCGAGAACAACTAATCAAAAATGGGTGGAGAAAATTAATCCCTCCAAAGATTCAATTTACAGTCTCTGGTGAGGATGGAAAGAAGAAACCAATGACGAGGAAAGAAAGAAGATATCTTGATCGCAGAATTAGACAAGTTGGACGACAACAAGCGAGGTTACAAACTAACTTAGATGAAACGGCGGAACATAGTGATGACCCAGAACCAGGAGACGAAATCTAGTCAGAATCCATCAGGGTTGTGGAGACGACACTGCGAATTTTCTTCTGATTTGTTTGGAGGATTTGGCACTGACCTCGATATCAGTTCTGTAACTTCGTTAGATGAAATAATTGCTATGGTCGTGTCTTCTCTTTTTGAAGTTTTGGAGATACATAAATTTAGAGAACTCATCAGGGATGCCAGAAAAAGGTCATTTCATATTCATAATTATACCCTTGATCAATTAAGAACGAACACTGATACTATATGGATTTGCGACCATGATCTCGTATAAATAATCTTTACTTTTCCAGGAAAAGTAATATAAAAACATACAGACCATCAATTATGGCTTCGGTTGAGACCTATATTTACCAAGTAGAGCGTGGTGTAAAAGAATCAGATCTTTTAGCTTTTCTCCACGATTCCTTATATATTACGACTAGTTTTGGTGATATTAAGTTTATATACGATCCTTTAACACAGCTAATGCACCCCGTTTCTATTCCCGATCGATATATAGAAGTATGGCCTTTGGACCCATTGACCCCTCGTAAATTTTTGGCTTTACTCTCTGATTCTCATTTTCTCGTTTATCATAGTTCGGCACGATTCGGACACCGATTGGTAGACATGCGTATCCATTTCGACTATTCAAAAACTATAGACGAATTGGAAAAAGCAGGGAGAGTAAAAACCGTGGTCTCGAAGAATTATTTGGCCAACGATCCTCGTAAATTTTCATTTGTAAACGATCAGCAAAACTGTGGTGAATATGAGGTTGATTGTTTAGGTACAAAATTGTGTCAAGATATAACGGATCTTGTTGTCGAAGCATGGATAGACATACAGCCTAAATAAGTTTTTTATCTGAATCTAGGTGTCTAAAATTTTTGTACCCAAGTACAAAAATTACACTCTATTCTGGATACTCAAATAATTTCCTTGGTTTCTTTTTCCATATCACATCTTCTGGTATTTTTACACTTAGAGTAATATCTTTGACACCACAAATCAGTCCTGCGTAATAAATAGCTTGAGCAACGACATCTATCACGTCACATCGAAATACAATGGGTTTCCCCGTGGCCTCAGATATAGAATGATTAGGAAATCTAAACCCATAATAGTCCCACAATGCCTGTTGAATATAAAGTTTCTTGGCAGGAATTGCACCCCATTTCTTTTTTTGTTCCTTGGTAGGTCCTGGTCTCCCAGAAACAAAAGTTTTCCATGCTGATATATTTAAAATAGTGTATTCTAGATTATTTTGACGTGCTAGGATATGAATAGCGGTCCTAAATGCCGCGTTTACGTTAGAGCCATTACAAAATCGCTTGCTGAAAAAATAGTCTTCCACGGCGATATGGCCAACACTATTTTCGAGGATTAGGTCTTGAATTCTACTCATTAAATCTACACAGTGATCTCCTTGAAAATCAGAGGATGTATCCACGTCTATAAAATTATAATCATATATATCTGCAGAGGTATAACTACCTTGATCATCGACCTCTAGTCGAACAAGACAATATCCAGTGCTAGTCCCCGGATCCAAAACTAAGAGTGTAAGTGTCATGACTTATTATGGGTACCATAGTCTTTAGTCTATTTTCCTAGATCAAACATAAACCATGTATATCAGAAAAAAATGAAATATGAGTCAGAGACCCCGAATATCAATCGTCCTCTTTTCCAGCCAATGTATAAACTCAGTTCGTTTATTGTACTGCTAGTTTGTGCTATTGCATTCGCAGCTCCCGAACAAAAGTTCTTCGATGCTCGTTTCACTTTAAAAACCCAGGGAAAATATTCTCAATTTCCGGGTTCGGTTTATGCCTCCAATCCTAACTATTACACCTCCTGGTCTGCTATCAAAGACGACGCTTACACTGCTGGATTTGTAACCGATGATCACATCGTTGTGGGTTATGAAAGTTATTCTGGACTTCCAGGAGGTAATACCACCTGGTTCCTAACACTTGATACTAGCTCTGGTACTCCTACGGAAACCAGCCGTGTTCCCGCTCCTTTGGGAGTTGCCAGCCAAGTTAATGTGGAAAATTCCTTCGCAGATGGGTCGGGTGTCATTGGAATTGCGTCTGGATGGGGATTTAATGGAACTTTGACGTGTCCGATATGCAATGGTTTCATGAGACAATACGTCTATCTTGGAGATCGCAATGGTACCTTTAACCAAACTCCCGCCCTTATTTACGATTTCTTGAGTTTAGGAGATCCTTTTTACTATACCACGACTATCGCCTATGGCGGGACTACTGCGGTTTCCACTGACGGAAATTATGCAACATTTAGCTATCCCACGTGGAGTGCTCATCCCTTTGCAATTTCCAGAGAGAAACTAGGAGTGTTCAAAATTGATACTCAAGGCGGACCCATTTTGACTCCTGTTGTTGTCGTTCCCTATCCTGTTAATCCCCGATCTGGATATACTTATACCCCCTTTCTCACTAGAATGCAACCCCTAGAAGATGGTAAATACCTTATCTCTATCGCTGCTGATTCATATGCAATTAATTTGCTCGCTGGTGTTTTTGACGTTCTCAATACTCCGTCGGCTGTTTTCTTGTACATTTTTGACGAAAATGATAATTCGTTGACCTTGATTGGAAATGTCTCCCAACCTACAATTGTTCGAGGTGTGGTGATGGACAAACAATCAAGTATGATGGTTTCATTTACTAATGCTGTTGGTACTCCCACTGTTTTGTTGTCTCCTGCCCAACCCGAATTGACGGGAACTAGCGCTAGTTTCCATGGGATGTTCATGAATATGATGAATTCAAAGCATACCAATCCTAAATATCTTAATGCTTTTGCCCACGCCAAAAAGTCTGTCTTCCACCAGGATGTTTCTTTGGTTGACAGCCCAAATTCTAATGTGCGAATGTACAGTATCGATACTGAATGCCACGGTCACGGATGTAATGGTTGTAACGGTCTAGAATGCAACGCTCTGAAGTTTGTTAGCGGTACTCAAGTTGATGGAGCACGTTGTTGGAATGGAGCTTTTAGTTCCGACGGTTCGCTCTTGGCTTATCTGTGTCAACCTGGATCTACTCTTTTAGCGACTGTTCCTAATGTTGTTCCCAACCCCATCTCTGGACCAAACACCCAAATTTCTCTCCTCGGTGTCATTACTTTGGTGAGTGTAGATCGACAAATGTCGGTTAGAATGTCCAATTGGTTGACCACTTCAATTATTCCTGTAGCGATCTCGTTTAGCCCTGATAATACCAAAGTTGTTTCTGTAGGAAGCGATAATACTATAGTTGCGGGTGTCGATCAATATGAAGTAGAACGAAATTATTAATTTCTCTATTTTTCGCCGAGGCGAAAAATTAACTAGTTGACTTATAAAATTGCAGACTCTATACGCTCTGGATGAAATCTTATTAGTGCTTGTCTAATTTCGCCTTCCAAAATAACATTATCTTCCTTTATTCTTTTTGAGGATGTAGACGGGCGTATGCCTTGATATCCAGGTTCTGCCAAAGTACCAGATTTACCAAAATCTATCAAATATAAGCGATATTTACCTAGGCTAGTATCAACAGACGAATCATTGGAGACGCGTTTCATCATAATATTTGCAAAATGATTGTCCCCGTGATAATAACCAAGGTTATGTAATTTTTGCATTAGTTTCGTGACCCCTGAGATGACATGATCTGCATCTTTGACGGAAATGTCTTGAATAAGAAAATCTTTGACTGTGATATCCAAACTTCTCATAATTATGACCCCCATCTTGATAGGCATCTTACATTTCCAGCTGTCTTCTACAGGAATCGTTATACCATGACTAGCCAATTCCGTTTGAATCTTTACTTCTTTATCAAAGGATGCAGCTGTAAATCTTTTACCAAAGGTTATAACCTTCATCACATAAGCACAGTCTTCACGTTTACACGCCCCATACACAACTCCTGCCTGCCCCTTTCCAAATTGTGGATGTGTTATTATATGCCATTTGTTCTTCTTCTTTTCTTTAATGGGCAAACAGAATACTTCTGGGACGTCTTCCATATAACTATATATGTATTAGGTTTTTATCTCTTACCTTTTTTCGCTTAGGCGAAAAATGATATTATTTTTATGAAACTAACTAAACTGTGGTGATGAATGTCATACACCTCTTTACCACAGAGGAAGGATCATGTTTATCAGAAGAAAAGATAGCCAAGATTAATCCTGGAGATTTTATACAAGGACTCACATATCCACAACTTCTTGTTTTAGAAGAAAGGTTGAGAGCGAGAATTAAAAACATCCTCATTTTATTGACAGGTAGCGGTTATGGATTTATCTCTCAAGTTTGGGAATAAATCAGAATTACCTATTTTTCGCCTAGGCGAAAAATAGAGTTTTACCTATTTTTCGCTTAGGCGAAAAATAGAATTTTCATTCTTTCGTAATACTAATAGGGATGAAGATTGTCATTAATGATCAGCCATTTGAGGTATATGAATATGATGACGATACTACCATCCTCGAGAAATACGCTTTTTCCATCCCGGGATCCCTTCCTTCTTTTTTCCGAATTGAGAACAAGGATTTTATTATCGAAGATGGGATGTCTCTAGAGATTAGTAATGTCAACGAACGTATAAAGGAATTAACAGAAGAAAATTTACGAGAACCATCTGTCATAGAGTCTATATTATTATCATATCCCAAACTTAAAAAAAGAGACATTGGGATATTATGGATTTTGGCTAATTATGATGTAGTTGGGGATAAAATTACTGGACCTATCAATGTAGATGTCCTGAAAATACTTGATAGAATTGCTTTTTTAACTCCAGCAAAAGCGGCTAGCACAACATCCGATTTTATCAAAGGAATAGCCAAGGAACGCGAGAGACTCGGGGATAAAATAAAACGAGAAAAGAAGATCTTTGATTCTTTGGCCAAATACAAGGCAGTTGATGGAATAAGCCCGTTTGCATTAGAGGAAGTTATATTTCAAAGCGTTCTCAGACTTCCCAATGGTGAAAATCTATTGGACGTCTTTGATGCGTGGGAACCATCCAAAAACGTTCCATTTATTATTTTGGCCAGAAAGAAGAAGATATATTATAAGATTTTCAAACATTTAATACCCCCAAATAGTTGGGTGGACTTTATCCCACCCGTGGAAGGTATTTATTTTAAGATTTTGAATGTAGCCCCAAGCAAATTATCTTCTAGACTCTTGGTAGAGAATCTTTATTCGGATGGTATTTGGTCCGTTGATAATAGAATTGAGATTGGATTCAAGGCGCGTATAGGAATGACAGAAGAAAGCATTAAAAAACGAGTATTTGACTCGTTGGGAGATAGAGTAGACTATGAAATAGTAATGACCCGACAAACAGCAATCAAAGGTGTATTCACCATCCAGAATATTAACTTTGACAAATCTATTTTTGCTGATCTTGTGGCCACCAATGAAACTTTCCGCTTCTTCCTTTTTTTCAACGAAAAGAATAAGACCGTTCTCACCAAGCCTAGATTTTATATCTATTATGCTCCTGATCAACAAGGAGTCATTTCAAACTCGTTAGCATTGACTATAACCCCTCAGCTTGAAGAAGGAAAACAGTCTGTGGTAATACGAGTATCTCACGCCCTTAATTCTCAACAGGCAAATGCTGCACGTTTAATTACATCCAAGTTATTCTCTTTGTATTTGCAAGAGTATGACAAAATCTCTGATGTATATGCCAGTCTCATCTCTGATTTTAGAAAGACAGTGGTATACTCTAGGAAAAAAGAGGATAAAAAGACAGGCCCCAGAGCTACAGCGTTAAGAAAAACTCAGCCAGAGATGTTTGGATCTAGATATCCAGATCAGTGTCAAAAAGAAAGGCAACCATATGTTCTTACCGCAACCGAAGCTGCAGATAAAGCAATAGAATTGGGAGATCCTCACAAAGTAATGTTCTTTGAAGGTCTTTGGTATGCGTGCGAGCCCCGAGAACCTTATTTAGATCCCCTCGGTAACAAGGATAAGGATGATAAACATCTCTTCCCTGGTTTAAAGGAAAATAAACCAAAAACCAAAGATACAGAACATGACAAAGACTATCAAAAGAAATTTAAATTGCTACCTTGTTGTTTTACCCAAGATCAATACGAGAAAAAAGCTTCACAACTCAGAAAATATAGAGAAAATCTGGAGACTGGACGTGTGGAACCAGATTTCCCCGAAAGAGAGGCCGGTGCTGGATATATCGTGGGTGC
>Ga0070688_100001800_pt1 | contig 10733 bp, 13 predicted proteins | sample KBSS13HmetaG_FD_64679 | JGI IMG/M metagenome (GOLD analysis project Ga0070688, IMG submission 64679) | Switchgrass rhizosphere microbial communities from Kellogg Biological Station, Michigan, USA - KBS S1-3H metaG | ecosystem: Host-associated > Plants > Roots > Rhizosphere ...
GGGCCGCGACTTCGGCGATGCGGCCCGCCCCCTTGGTAATCACCACGAAGTTGATCACCACCAGGATGAGAAACACCACCAGTCCGACCACGTAGTTGCCGCGAACGACAAAGTTGCCAAATGCCTCGATGATGTGGCCCGCGTAGCCATCGATGAGAATGAGGCGGGTGGAAGCGATGTTCAGCGCCAGGCGAAACAGCGTGATGAAAAGCAGCAGCGTGGGAAAACCTGTAAAATCGTGCGGCTCGCGAACGTAAAGGATGACCAGCAGGATCAGGAGCGACAGGGCGATGCTGATGGAGAGAAAACCGTCGAGCAGAAACGGCCCGACCGGCAATATCATCAGGAGGATGGTGCCGAACAGGCCGACGGTGAACAGCAGATCCCCATTGCGGAACAAACGGCTGAGGCTTGACCTGGGAAGTGCGGCGACGGCGCTCATCGAATCGAAAAAGATCCGATGGCCAATGCCGACAACAAAAGCGCATCTCCCGCGCCGTCACGGCACGGGTTCAGACGTTCAAGCGATTGCAGCAGGCCAAATTGGTCCATCACGACGGCAAATTCTGCTCACGATAATAGCGGTAGGCGTTGATCCTGTAGACGTAAGCGAGGATCTCGGCCACCGCCACGTAGAGCTGAGCAGGAATTTCGCCACCCACCTTCGCGTATTTGAAGAGCACGCGCGCCAACGGCTTGTTTTCGATAATCGGAACTTGATGCTGGCCGGCAATCTCTCGGATGCGCAGAGCGTTCAACCGCGAACCCTTCGCTACCACTTTGGGCGCCCCCATGCTCTTCCGATCGTAACGCAGCGCGATGGCCAGGTGAGTGGGATTGGTGATCACCACGTCCGCCTTGGCCACTTCGGCCAGCATCTTGCGTTTGTTATTGGCCTGGCGGCGGCGGCGCATCTGCGACTTCATGCGGGGATCGCCTTCCTGGTTCTTGGCCTCCTCCTTGATCTCCTCCCGCGTCATCATCAGATCGCGGTTGGTGCGCCAGAACTGGTATCCGTAATCGATGGCAGCCAGCACCACCATGGCAAATCCAATGCGCATCACGATGCGAAACGAAGCCTCCGCCAGAAACCGGCCGATCCGGGCGACGTCGACCGCGCTGTAGAAAATCGGGTCCTGCAGAATCTCGACAATGACGCGGTAGGAAAGCGCGACCACGACCACGAGTTTCACCGCGGCCACCCCCGTCGGCATGGCCGATCGGATGGAGAAAATCCGTTTGAATCCGTTCAGCGGATTGATCCGGTTCCAGTCCATCTCCAGGACATCCGGTGCCGTGCGAAAACGGCTTTGCAGACCCATGGCGAGAAGTCCGCCCACCGCCGTCGCGGCGAACACCGGCCAGATGCACTGGGCGGCCAGGAGCAGGCCGTTGATGGCGTGACTTTGCATCTGGTTGCTCGTGATTGGGATGTCATGGAGATGGCCGAGGATTCCATACATGGCCATGGCGAGATGGTGCCAGATTTCCTTGCCGGCGAAGAGCAGGGCCATCATGGCGCCGAAGAGAACAAGCACCGTCTGGACCTCCGCGCTGCGCGCGAACTGGCCCTTCTTCCAGGCTTCCTCCAGCCGCCTGGGTGTTGCCTGCTCTGTTTTCTCGCCTCTCTCTTCAGCCATCGGAACCTCGGTTCAGTTCAGTTCAGTTCAGATCAGTTCATTCCCATCAGTTGCGCCACGCGAACGACATCCTCCGGCAGGCGCCCGATATAGTTTGCGATATGTTCACCCATCAAATGGCAGGTCAGTCCGAAGACGGTGAGACCGGCCAGCAGACGGACGGAAAAATTCTCCATGAAAACATTCATTTGCGGTACGGCGCGGCTCAACACGGAAAAAATTAGCGTGACCATGAAGCTTACCGCCAGAATCGGGGCCGACATCTGCAGCGCGAACCAGAACAGGTGGTTGGTGCGCGACAGCATGTCGAGGACGACCGCTTCGTGTAATCTTCCACCTCCGATGGGCAGGAAATCGTAGCTGCGCTGGAAAGCAACGAGCAAGCCGTGGTGAAGGTTCAGGCTCAGGAATAGCACGACACCCAGGTTCTGCAAAATGGTCGCCACTTCCGTGGTTGACGTATTGGTAAATGGATTGAGGCCGCCCGGCATGCTGAGCCCAATCTCCATCGCGATGAGCGAGCCGGCGATTTCCAGGGCGTAGAGGAACATCCGGCTGACGAATCCAAGGAGCAAGCCGACGCCAACCTCTAGTGCCATCAACCCGGTCGCCGACCACAAGTCGAGGCTGGCCGTGGAAACGATGGGAAGAAGGGGCGTTATCAGAAACGCCAGGATGGCACCGAGCGCGATCCGAACGGGCCGGGGCACATTGCTGTAGGCAAAGAGCGGAAAGACCGCCAGCAGGGCGGACGCGCGCAGGAACACCAACAGCCAATTGAACAGGTCAGGCACAAACGTTTCGTGCGCCGGGAGGGCGCGCTGTTCTCAATTCACCATTTGCGGCATCCGTTCGATGAACGCCGTGATGAACTCCATTAAGGACCGCAGCATCCAGGGCAGCAACAGCACGAGAATTCCCACCACGGCCAGAGCCTTGGGCACGAAGCTCAGGGTTTGTTCATGAATCGTCGTCACCGCCTGGAACAGGCTGACGATCAGCCCGACGACCATGCCGGTGAGAAGGACGGGCGCCGCCAGGGAAACGGCCTGAAACATCATGTCCTTGATCAATTGAACCGCGAGTTCTGGATTCATAAGTCAGCAATGGAGCGGACCGCGGGTCTGCGACCCGCAGCGGGGACGATGGGCCGGGCTCGTTCGGGTTGGCCTAACGCGGCGTGAAGTTCGGGCGCGCTGCGGCTCACAGAGCCGCGGTCCGGACGGTTGCTGCAAGTTTCGTTTCTCATCCGCCGAAGCTAAGCACCACCGACCGCACGATGAGGTTCCAGCCGTCCACCAGGACAAAGAGGAGAATCTTCAACGGCAATGAAACAGTGACGGGCGGCATCATCATCATGCCCATGCTCATCAACACCGTGGCCACCACCAGATCGATCAGGATGAATGGGATGAAAAGGAGGAACCCCATCTGAAACGCCGTGCGCAGCTCGCTGATGATAAATCCCGGAATGACAACTTTCAGCGGCAGTTGCTCGGGCGATGTCGGACCCAGCTTGGCCAGCGCAACAAACAACTCCACGTCCTTCGGACGCGTCTGTTTCAACATGAACGCGCGAATGGGAACGGACGCGCGTTCGAGTGCCTCCGCCCCGCTGATCGTTTGCGAGCGATACGGCATAATGGCTTCGTCATCGATGCGCGACCAAGTTGGAGCCATGATGAAAAATGTGAGGAAGAGCGAAAGCCCGATCACGATTTGATTCGACGGAGTGGACTGCAATGACAGGGCCGTGCGGACAAATGACAGCACGATGGCTATCCGCATGAAGCAGGTCATCAGGAGAATGATGGACGGCGCCAGCGTGAGCAGCGTGATGGCGAAGAGAATGCGGACCGCCACGTCCACGTCCTGGGGCTTGCTCAAGCTGTCCGTTCCGATGTTCACGGTGATGGGCAGCGAGCCCGAACCCGGGCCGGGCGCGGGGAAGGACGTGGGAATCACGGTTTGCCCTTGCAGGGCCGTGGTGAAAAGCAGGATGAGGAGCAACAGCAGGAGCTTCACGACCAGCGAAAGAATACCGGAGCGCAGGAAACGCCTTCCCGGATTGCCTCCCGGCGGCACGGAGATTTCGGGATAGGCGTCTTCCAGCGAGGAGACTTCCTCGATCGCGCCCCCGGCCAGCCGGCTGCTGGTAAAACGAATATCGAAAATCGAGAATCTCATCTGCGCATCAAGACTTCTGTTGCAATGCCTGTTGCAATGCGTGAACGAAATTCTGATTTCCCCCCTTCTCTGGACCAGGGCTGGCGACCGGTTCGGCTTCGGCAGCCGGCAGATGACTGAGGAGCGAGACTCCGTTGGGCGATGCGGAAAGCAACAGCCGCTGGCCTTGATAACCGACGACATAGAGCGCGTGCCGGCCTCCCAGCGAGCGCGATTCCAAAACCTGCAAGTTTTGCAGCCGCCCACGAACTCCGACGCGATGCCAGTTCTTGAAGATCCACACGCCGGCCAGGAAGAGGGCTATGACCAGGGTTAACGCGCCAAACACACGAATGACGGAAAATCCGGCGTCCGGAAGTGGCGGCGGCAACAGGGACGGGACGTTGGTGGAGAGCAGCGAGGCCCCTTGACTGTCAGCTGAACAAAGGCAGCCGAGCGCGACTAAGAAATACAGATACCAAGAACGTGGAAGGGGAGGTGTTTGGATTGGCGGCGACCGATGAAGCGCGACGGCCCGGGCCGTCCCGCGATGGACGCGGCTCGCTTCATTGTTCGGTGTGGGTTTCCAGCTCATGAATCATTGGGCCAGGATCGATGGCTTAGGGCGATTGCGCGCCGAGCACTTTTGTAATCTTGATGCCGAGCCGATCCTCGACGACTACGACCTCGCCATGAGCGATCCGTTTCTGGTTTACGTAGAGATCGACGGGTGCTTCCGCGATCTTGTCCAGCTGCACAACCGAGCCGGAGGCGAGTTGAAGAACTTCGCGCATCGGCATCTGGCACGAGCCAAGTTCGACCGTGACCTTCACGGGGACATCGAGGATGACTTCGAGATTGGCGGGCGGAACGTCGGTGCCTGGATTGGGTGCTGCCATACGTAGGATCAGATCATTTACAAATCGCTGCGAAGGACATCGGTGACCGCCACGGCCCATTTGCCATTGGAGGTTCCGAGGCGTCCCTGAAACTTGGGCATCTCCGCCAAACGAAGCTTGATCTGGCGTGGACTGGCGGCGTCGAGCGGCAGGATGTCGCCTTCGCGCAGATTGGCCACCTGGCGCGCCGTCAGCTCGAGGTCATCCCAAATCGCCGTGACGGGCACGGGCACTTCATCGAATCGCCTGTTCCATTTCGGAGTGGTAGCCGGCACGGTCGACTCTTCGATCGCGGTTTCGGTGAATTGACCGAGCTTTCGAATGATCGGTTCGAGTGTAAAACAGGGCAGCGCCACCTGCATCTGTTCCACGCAGTCGCCAATCTTCGCCTCCATGGCCAGGACGAGCATTATCGTGTCGTGCGGGGCTGTCTGGAGAAACTGCCCATTATTTTCGTGGCCCAGAAGGGTCGGCCGCACCTCCTGGATCGACGCCCAATGATTGCACCATTCCGCCAGGACGACTTGAACCGCCTGGTCCAGCAGCGCCATCTCAATTTCGCTGAAGTCGTGATCGGCCGTGATGGACTTGGCCGGTCCGCCCAGCAGGCGGTCAACGATGGTCAACCCCAGGCGTGGGTGAATCTCGAGGATCCCAATGCCACGCAAGGGGTCGACCTTGAAAAGGGAGAGATGGGTGGGATTGGGCAGTGATTCGCAGAATTTCCGAAACGTGATCGTTTGCAGCTTCGAGATCTGCAGGGAGAATTCCAGGCGTAGATAGATGGAAAGCCGCGCGGCCAGGGCGCGGATGAATTCCTCGTGCCGGATGCGCAGCCGCCGCAACTCAGCGGGCGAAAGGAAAACCGGATGCCGGAAGTCGTAGGGCTGGATGCTCTCCTTGTCCCTCTTCTCGCGGCTCTCGCCCTCCTGGACGACGTTGCCGGTGTTCGGTTGTTCCGCGGCCTGGGCCAGCAGGCGTTCGACCTCGGATTGCGACAGGACCTCACCAGCTGGTGGTTCGTTCTCGGCTGGCATCGCGCTCCTCCTACTGGATGGCAAACTCCGTGAAGAAAATCTCCTGCACGTAGCTTCCGCCGAGCGCGTTGTTGAAAATAGAGATGAGCTCGGCGCGAATCTGGTTTCGGGCTCCGGGTTTTTCGAGATCGCTGATGCTTTTGCTGGCCAGGGAGGTGTTCGCCAGATCGAGCAACTGATCCTTGTTCTCGTCGAGCACGTCCTTAAAATCCGCCTGGCTTCCCACCAGGGTGAAGCTGGTCATCAAATAGCGGGAGCCCATGCTGCCCGCGACGTTCACAATGACCTTGGAGACTTGGTAGTTCTGGCGCTTCTTCCCGGCTGTCCCATGAGGCCCTTTGCCCTCCTTCCTGCCTTCCTCCTTCTTCTCGCCATGTCCGCCCGATTCCTTCTTTTCCCCGTGTCCGCCTTCCTCCTTATTGATCGATTCGCCGTCGGCCGCCCCGGTTTCCTCGGGTTCGCCGCCGCGGGCATGGACGATTTTGGGAAGAATGAGGAAGTTTGTCGTGGCGAAGGCGAGGACCGGCATAAGGACGACGGTGACGATGAGCGGCAGCCAGTTTTTCAGGGCGCCGCCTTTGCCTCCGTCGACGGCCGCATCCTTGGCTGGCGTCTTCGCTTCAACTTCGCTCTTGGCTTTGGCTTCTGTCGCGGACATAGGGTGCGTGGGAATCCGTGCGGGCGGTGGATTTGCCTAACGTTTCAAGTTCACCAGTTCCTGCAGTATTTCGTCGCTGGTCGTAATGACCCGGGCGTTGGCCTGATAACCGCGTTGCGTGGTGATCAGGGCGGTGAACTCGTTGGCGAGATCGACATTGGAAAGCTCCAGCGCTCCCGACTCAATCTGGCCCAGGCCGTTGGTTCCTGGTGGAGCAGGGGTTGGGCTGGCGGCGCCTCCCAAAGGCCCTGCGGCCCCAAGCGACGAGTAAAGATTGTTGCCCTCCTTCGTCAGACCCTGCGGATCCGAGAAGTTTTGCAGGAGAATCTGGCCGCGAACGAACTGGGAGCTGTCCGACAGGTTCACGTTCACCTTGCCCTCCCGATCGATGGCGAAACTCACGACGGTGGCGTTCGGATCCGAGGTGGCCGGCATGCCCGTCGCGTCGATGCGAATGTCGCCGATGGTGGTTAAGGCCGCGTCGGAGTAACCCTGCACGCGAAGCCCGGTGTTGCTGACCAGATAGCCGTTTTCATCGACCCGGAAGTCACCGGCACGAGTGACAAACGTTTCTCCATTGACGGGATCGCGGACCACGAAGAAACCATTGCCCGCCACGGCGAGATCCGTGGTGATGGCAGTGCGGGCCAGCGCGCCCTGGGTGAAGAGATTGTTGATGGTCTGAATGCTGGTGCCGAGTCCGATTTGCATGGCGGAGGTTCCAGCCGAGCCGGCGGTCCCGGCGCTGGAACTGCGGAGCGTCTGGTTAAAGGCATCAGCGAAGCCGACGCGGGCCGATTTGAAGGCGGTGGTGCTGACATTGGCAATATTGTTGCCGATGACGTCCAGTCGCTGTTGAAAGTTTTGCAGTCCGCTGATGGCGGAGGTTAAGGAACGTAGCATTTTTTGAGTTTGAGTTATGGGCTGGCGGCCGCCGCCGTCGGCATGATGCTGAGCAACTGGCTCAGATCGTAGGTCGCCCCGTTGACCACTAGTTTTGGCGTCCCTTCCTGCATGAACACGGCGTCGACCACTCCGGCGATCGTTTGCCCGGATCCTTCCGTGAGTTGCACCGTGCGTCCTAAAAGTGAATTGGCCTGCAGCACCTGCTGCTGCGAGCGCAGGCTGGCAATGTCCTGCTGCATGGATTGCGACTGGGCCAGCGTGCTGAACGACACCAGCTGCGGGATCATCTCAATCTCCGACTTCGGATTCAGCGGGTCCTGACTGGTCATCTGCGCCACGAGCAGTTTTAAAAAGTCCTTCTGGTCGAGGGACTGCACCGGCAGACGGGCTTCCGTGCCAACTTTCTCTCCGAAGTAGGTGACCGGCGGTGTTGGATCGATGGTTGGCATAAAATCAAGCCCAGGTTTCCCAGCCTGGGCGACTGGTGGAGAGGCGGTGCCCGGATTCCCGTCGGCTTCGCACATGAGCCGGTTCTTGGTCTCGGGATGCAGGCGCAGGCCATTCATCCATGAAATCGTCATCCGAACGCGCATGACGCGACGATTCGTCGCGGCTGGAAAACCCAAATCCGTTGGCGTCGCGAAAGGCTGATCCCGAGCCGGACCCGGTGTCGCCCGCCGATTCCTGCAGCGGGTTCAATCGCACCTTGTGCTGCGCCAGGACCTCCTGTAGCTGCGACCACAGTGCATTCAGCTGATGAAAATCGCCGCGCTCGCACCGGACGCTGGCTTCAATCTGGCCGTCACGACGATTCAGATGCAGAAACAACTCGGTGTTCGCATCCGGCCGCAACACAACCGACATGAAGTCGGAGGTATGCTGCCGAAAGAGCGTGACCTCGCGGTTCACCATTTTGGAAATTCGTTCCACCGCTGCCGCGGCATCCACGGACGCCGGCGTCGCGACTTCGGACGAAACGTTGTTGACTCCATTCCATGGCGCGGGCGATGGCCATTCCGCTCCCGACACAACTCTGGGCGGGACGTGTAGGCCAGACGCCGGCAACTCTGTGGCGTCCTTCGAATCCTCCGAAAGGGAGCCATCGTTTCCCAGCGGGTCGAAGTGTGCGGATGCCGAACGTGAATCCATATTCCTTTCCCTCCGAGCAGTGGATGTGCCACGGTCCGGAACGTTCGGCCCCCCCATGCCGCTGTCCCCGTAAAAGCGGGCTTTGGCGTTGGTTTTTGGGGTATCCGACGCATCCCCTGTTACGGGCTCCAGCTTTGCGATTTGGAGGGTTAACCCTGCAGTTTTTTCCGTGTTCGGCCCGTCTGACGGCAATTGTGACTCCAAGGCTGTCGACGCCGGATCCAGGGCGGCAGTCCCTGCGCCAGGGCTGAATTGGACCGGGATTATCTTCGAGTCGCGGATGGATTGGCCAGGGAACGGGATGATTTTCGAGTCCGACGCTATGGCGCCCATCTCCTCCGTTTCGGCCTCTTCCAGCCGCGAGATCGCCGCCCGCAGATTCAAGACGAGGCTCTCGCGTTGATTGACCGACTGGAGTCCGAGGGTCCGCAAGTCCAAACCGTTCGCCGATCCTGATTCCGAAATATCCTCGTCGTTTGCCGATTCCAAATCCGACGAACCAGCATCGCCGCCGGCGCGACGTGAAATCCCTTGTCCCGAGGGAGAAAGGGGCAGGGGAATAACCGGAGCGATGGGTGCGGAGAGGGGGACGATGTTGTTCCTGGCTTCTTCCCGGGGGGTGGCCGCGATTTCGACGTCGGAATTCGCAGCATTTCTCTCCCTGTCGAATTCGTAATCGCCGTCGGAGTCTTTCGGGCGACTGGGTTCCTTGGACTTCGCGGCGGTGGTGCGCTTCATCACGTCGGAGAAGTGCTGACTGGGAACCGCGTCTGACTTCGGCCGTAGTGTTTCGACGGATCGCGACGGATCCGCGGGCTGGCTTTCGGGGAGAAAGAGGTGTGATGGACTCATGGTTTAGCGGGTTTATTGGAGGCGACGATGCGGAGTGTCTCGGCGATGGCCGCGGCCCTTTTGGTTTCGGGATCACCGGTTCGGGCAAAAGCCTCGAGGATGGCGGCGGTTTCCGGCTCCTTCATCAACGTCAGGATTTTTACGATGACGGCGTCATCGATCTCCCGAAGGATGCGGGCGGCGCCGGGGGGTTCCATGGTGGCGTACATTTTGGCGAGTCGCTTCAGGTTGGCAGCTTCGTCCTCCTTGATCTGAATGATGCTGCGGTCAACCATCTCCTGCACGCGTTTGATTCCGCGGACGGCTTCATCCAATTCGGCTTTCTCAGCCTTGACGCGATTGGCCATTTCGGTGAGCTGCTTTTCCTTGGCGGCGATGGCTTCTTTTTCGATGCGAAGGTCGGCAATGATCTGATCCATTTCCGGATTAAAGAACGACCAGGAAGGTCCTTTGGTGTCGCGGACGGGGCCGTGGATTTCCTCATTGGCATGAACGGTGATGGAGGCGACTCCTTTGATGGTGAGCAGGGCGGAGGTGCCCAGGAAGATGAGTGAGCCCAGCAACGAGGCGAAGAAGGTGGACTGCAGGAATTGCATGGGATTTTAGATTTTAGATTTCCGATTTGCGATTGGTTCGTGCTCGGCAGCGTCCAACGTCCTCACTCAATTCCACGTTGGCCTTTGCAACAGTCCAGCGGACGACACCAGCGGCCGCCGGTTCACCAAATCATCGATGAGCCGCTGCTCGGCCAGGCGTGCTTGCAGTTCGTGAGCCTCCCGTTGGCGGTGCAACAAATTCTCCACCGCTTCCCGCTGTTGGCGGGCAAACACCATGCGCTGACTCGCTTGAGCCAGATTCAGGTCCGCTTCTTGCAACTCCTGGTCGGCCCGCATCCGGCGTTCATCAATCGAATGACAGAACGCCAGCGTCTGCGAGGCACGAATGGCCGGACAACCATCCGCCATTTCGTTCAGCCATTGGCGGCGTGTTTCGCTCAGCTGCATCTCATAGTATTGCAATTGCGCCGCCGCCGCTTCCCGGCGTCGAATGGCCGCGCCGAAAATTTCCATCGCCGCCTGTTCAGCCCGTTGGCGAAGCGTCAGCACCGCTTGCAGTCGAAATTCAAATCGTTTCATACGCTCCCCCGTTGAATGTTGAATGTTGAATGTTCAATCCTGAACGTTCGCCCGAAAGCGTTGGCCAGGCCCTGTCCACCGCTCGTGTCCGCCGGGATGTTCCGGGCCGGATGGCCGCGTCAATCCCGTTACACAGGGAGCCGGCGGACGAAAATGAAATGAGGCAAGGCGGCGTCATGCGCGTTTGGGCGGCGGTGGCGGCGTTGCCCCGTTGGGTTTGCCACTGGCGATCGGTGGAAGCGCGAGCACTTGCGCCAGTCGGTTCCAGCTTTCCGCGGCCGGCACGCCTT
>Ga0070688_100001802_pt1 | contig 10731 bp, 4 predicted proteins | sample KBSS13HmetaG_FD_64679 | JGI IMG/M metagenome (GOLD analysis project Ga0070688, IMG submission 64679) | Switchgrass rhizosphere microbial communities from Kellogg Biological Station, Michigan, USA - KBS S1-3H metaG | ecosystem: Host-associated > Plants > Roots > Rhizosphere ...
TGCCCGAGTACGGCGAGATGATCGGCGCGTACTTCGACGACCATCCCTGGCACCAGGAGATCCGGGTGAAGGTCGAGGATCGCGAGCATCCCGCGACGAAGCACCTCGGCGCGAGCTTCGTCGTGACGGACGAGATCTACCAGTTCAAGGATCCCTACGACCGGAAGAAGCTCCACGTCCTGCTCTCGCTCGACACCTCGTCCGTCGACACGAAGAACGAGCACGTGAAGCGGAAGGACGGCGACTTCGCGCTCGCCTGGTGCAAGGACTACGGCAAGGGCCGCGTGTTCTACACGGCGCTCGGCCACGAGCCCGGGCTGTGGAAGGACGAGCGCTACCTCGCGATGCTCGACGGCGGGTTCCGCTGGGCGATGCACGCGGGAGAGAGCGCCCGCGCGGACGGTGCAGCGAAGGAAGAGAAGAAGCCCGAAAAGAAGAACGAGAGGAAGCCCGAGAAGAACGACGAGAAGCCGCCACGGTCGCCAACGCCGCTCGTCCCCGAGGGATTCGCGATCGATCGGATCGCAGAGGCGCCGGAGATCCTCTGGCCGAGCTCGAACACGTGTCTCCCGGACGGATCGCTGCTCGTCGGCGAGGACCGGATGGACATGCCCGGGCCGACGAACGAGCCGCTCGACCGCGTGATCCGCCTGCGCTGGAAGGAGGACGGGAGCTACGAGAAGACCGTCTTCGCGGACAAGCTCTTCGCCGTCATGGGCATGGCCGAGGTCGACGGCGCCGTCTACGTGATGAACATGCCGCACCTGACGCGGCTCGTCGATCGGGACGGCGACGGCGTCGCGGACGAGCGCAAGGAGATCCTGACCGACCTCGGTCCGCCCGCTCCGGGTTTCCCGGGCGGATTCAACGACCACATCGTGTCGGGGATCCGCCTCGCGATGGACGGCTGGCTCTACGTCTCGGTCGGGGACAAGGGCATCCCCGGCGCGCACGGGACGGACGGCTCGACGGTCGTGCTCCGCGGCGGCGGCGTCGTGCGCGTGCGGCCGGACGGGAGCCGCCTCGAGGTCGTCGCGACGGGATTGCGCAACGTGCTCGACGTCGCGATCGACGAGAGCGGCGAGATGTTCACGTACGACAACACGGACGACGGGCTCGGCTGGTGGACGCGCCTCACGCACGTGATCCCGGGCGGGTACTACGGCTACCCGTGGGACTACCACGAGCACACGGACCGGATGCTCCCTTGCATGGCCGAGTACGGCGGCGGATCGCCGACGGGCGGCCTCGCCTACCGCGAAGCGGCGTGGCCGGCGGAGTTCCAGGGGAACCTCTTCTTCTGCGAGTGGGGGAAGGGCTCGCTGCGCCGCTTCGTGCTCGAGCCCGACGGCGCGACGTTCCGCGTCGCGAAGGCCGAGGACTTCGTGCGCGCCGGCGACGTCGCGGCGTTCAAACCGCTCGACGTGTGCGAGTCGCCCGGCGGACGCTTCCTCTACCTCTCCGACTGGGGGTACGAGGGCTGGCAGAATCCGAAGGAGGCAGGGCGCCTGTGGCGGATCCGGCGCGCGGACGACGATCCGCGGAAGCTCGACGCCGCCGCTCCGGTCGCCGGCGACATCGAGGGCTGCGTCGCCGCGCTCGGCGACCCGAGCTTCAACCGCCGGCTCCGCGCGCAGCGCGAGCTCGAACGCAAGGGCAGCGAAGCGCTCCCGGCGCTGCGGCGCGTGCTCGCCGCGGCGCCGGCGGATCCAGCGTCGGAACGGCGGCGCCGCCACGCGGCGTGCGCGGCCGCGGCATTCGACACGAAGAGCGTCGAGGACCTCGGGACAGCGCTCAATCTCGGAACTCCCGTCGAGAGGCGCGACGCGGCGACCGCGCTCGGGCGGTTCGCGGCGAGCTCGAGCGCGGGCTCGATCTTGATCGACAAGCTCGCGTCGATGCGACCGCGCCCGATGGACACGGAATCGGCGAGCTGCGGCTTGTGGAAGCCCGACTACGATCCGACCGTGCGGTTCGCGGTCGTTCAGGCGCTGCGGCGCTTGCGCGTGTACCCGGATCCGACGGCGCAGTACTCGAACGCGCCGAGCGCGCTCGTCGAGGTGATGCGCGACCAGTGCGAGCCCGCGGCGGTGGAAGTCCTCGTGAAGGCCGCCGCGAGCCGCCCGGATCCCGCGCTGCAGGCCGCGGCGATCGACGTCCTCGCGAGCGTGTGCAGGAAAGCGGAGCCTTGGGACGGGAAGTGGTGGAGCATCCAGCCCGCGAAGGCGCCGCCGCCGCCGAGAACGGTGAGCTGGAGCGAGACGCCGCTCGTCGAGCGCACGATCCGCGAGCACCTCGCCGATCCGGCGGCGGAAGTTCGGCGCGCGGCGCTCGACGCGGTGCGCACGACGGCGGATCTCGGTGCGCTCCAGACCGTCCGCAAGCGCTGGAGCGAGGAGAAGGACGTCGCGTTGCGCGGCCTCGCGCTCGACGTCCTCGCGGCGCTCAAGGACGCGGAGGCGACGGCTCTCCTCGCAGCGGCGGTCCGCGATCCCGAAGCCGGCTTGCGCAAGCACGCGATCGACGCGGTGTGCGCGATCCGGACGCCGGCGATGATCGGGATCCTGACGTCGATCGCGGGCGATCGCACCGCGCCGGCGGCGCACGTCGTGCCGTGCCTGCAGGCGCTCGGCCGCCTGAAGGAGCCGGGCACGGCCGCCGTCGTCGCGCAGAGGCTAGCGCCCGGCGACGACGAGATCCGCGTCGCGGCGGTCGCGGCGCTCGTCGACGTCCAGGGCGCGGCCGCGGCCGGCGCACTCGAGCCGCTCCTCGTCGACCCGTCGAACAAGATCCGCATCGCGGCGCTGCGCGGGTTCGCGCGGTTGAAGCTCCGCGACGAGACGCCGCGGATCCTCCCGCTCGCCGACGACGAGCCGATGCGCGACGACGCGATCCAGGCGCTCGCGGCGGCGCCCGACGCGCGCGCGTGCACGGCGTACCTGCGCGGGCTCGCGCGGAAGTCGAAGCCGGTGCAGGACGCGAGCCGGCTCGCGCTCGCGGCGATCCGCGACGACGTGCGCACGGAGCTCGAGGCGCTGTGCACGCAGGGGAAGCTCGACGAGCTCCAGCTCGCGACGCTCCAGTCGATCTACTCCGAGCCGCAGCCGATCCTCGACTGGCGCATCCTCGGTCCGCTGAAGCGCGGCGCGGAGCCCAGCCCCGACGACGGCGCCGCCGGAGCCCTGGGACTCGCGTGGATCGACCACCGCGCCGAGGCGAAGGACGGCTTCGTCGATCTCGAGAAGCTCCTCGCGAAGGCGACCGAGATGAGCGCCTACGCGACCGCCGACGTGCGTTCCGCGACGGATCGCGAGGCGGACATGGCCGTCGGCAGCGACGACGCGGTCTCGGTCTGGATCGGGAGCGAGCTCGTGCACGAGTTCAAGGGCAACCGCGCGTGGAAGGCCGACGAGGACCGCTTCCGCGTGAAGCTGCGCGCCGGCTCGAACCCGATCCGCCTCCTCGTCGGCAACGGAACGGGCGCGTGGGCGTTCAACGCGAAGATCGCGGGCGATCCGACCGGACCGCTCTTCGCCCGGAAGGCGACGCGCCCCGACGTCGAGGCCTACCGCAGCTTCGCGCTGGCGCACCACGGCGAGCCGGCGCACGGGTTCGAGATCTTCCGGCGCTCGCGCGACGAGGCGATGTGCATCCGCTGCCACACGGTGTTCGGCGTCGGGGACCAGGTCGGGCCGGAGCTCTCCGACATCGGCGCGAAGTACGGCCGGGAGGAGATCCTCGCCTCGGTGCTGACGCCGTCGCAGCGCATCGCCGAGGGCTACCGCTCGTCCTCGATCGAGCTCCAGGACGGCCGCGTCCTGTTCGGCATGATCCGGAAGGAGACGGCGGAGACGATCGAGCTCTTCGACACGAACGGGGAGCTCCAGCGCATCGACAAGATCGACGTCGCGAGCCGGCGCGAGCTCGACACGTCGGTGATGCCCGACGGACTCTGGTCGACGCTGTCGCGCGAGGATTTCGCCGACCTCGTCGAGTGGTTGACGACGCTGCGCGGCGCTCCCGGGGCGAAGTAGGCTCGCGAAACGGAGCGGGGATGCCCGGAGGCATCCCCGCGTGGTTCCCGACGCCGTTGCGTCGCTATTCGACGACGACCGTCGCGAGCTGCGCCGCGATCGTGTTCGACGCGGCCGTGTAGACGCCGACCGCCGCGACGTGGTCGATCGTCGCTCCCGCCGTGAGCAGGTGATCGAGCGCGAACGTGAAGTCCGCGAACACCGTGTACAGGGTGGTCGATCCCGTCGCCTTGTCGCGGATCGTGTACCAGCGCGGTCCGTTGGCCGAGGACTGGATCGTGGGGTTCGGAGTGAACGGCAACGCGACCGAGCCGATGAACGACTGGTCGATGATCGCGAACTCGCCCGGGACGGCCGTGCCCGAGATCGTGAGCACGATCGAGGAGGCGCTCGCCGTCGCGTCGACGACGAGCCCGAGGGGCCGGTTGTGGACGAGCATGAGCGAGGGCACGGCGTCGAGATTCGCGAGCGCCGTCGCCTGGAAGTCCTCGTTCGCGTCGTCGAACGCGGAGAAGTACCCGACCGCCGCGACGGGCGTGGTCGCGACGATGCCGAGGCCCGCTCCGAGGTTGTTGACGAGCACGTTGAAGTGCGCCGGATCGGGCGGCGTCGGTCCGCCGGAGGTCCACGTGAACGCCGACTCCGGCCGGAAGTCGACGAGCGTGAGACCGATCTCGAGGTCGGGCGGGACCGGCGCGCCGGCTGCGTGCCCGAACACGGCGGTCGGCTGCATCCGGACGACGTCCCTCGTGGCCGTCGCGTCCATGGTGACGCCGGTCAAGGTGCCGAACACGCGGATGCGCTGCCCGACGTTGAGGTCGTCGGTGTCGTAGACCGTCGTCGAGGCGGGGTGCACCACCTTCGTGTTCGGGAAGCTCGCGGTCACGGTGAACGTCGTGTTGAACTGGAACACCGTGTGCGCCGCGTTGCTGCTGTGCCCGAGCACGGTCAGGATCGGATCCGTTCCCGCGGCGCCCGCGCGGTCGACGATGTGGCCTTCGACGATGTCGTCGCCGCCATTCCACGTGCCCGAGCCGACTTCGAGGACGACGACCTCGAGCTCCGGCTGGAGCGGGTCGATCGTCACCAGCGTCTGGAACGAGGTCCCCGCGGGCACCGCCGCGAGGTTCGTCAGGCCCGCCGCGCCGACCGAAGGCACGCCGTCGATCTGGTAGACCGTCGCCGTGCTCACGTGGAAGGTCGCCGGCGCGATCGGCGTGCCGTCGAGCGTCGTGATCTCGCCGACGAACGTGCTCATCCCCGTGTCGACGCTCGTCAACGTGCCGAGCGCGATGAGCGGCTTCGGCGCCGACGGGTCGACGTGCATCGCGAACGCCGGCTCGACGGTGACCGTGTTGCCGACCGTGTCGGACATGACCGACTGGTTCAGGTCGAAGTCGAACTCGAGCAGCTTGTGCCGGTTGAACGGGCAGATCAGGCGATTCGTGCCGAACTGGATCGGGAGCACGAGCGGACCCGTCAGCGGGTTGCCGGCGTCGTCGAGGATCGTCGCCGGCGTCGACTGCCCGTTGAGCATGCAGACCGAGTTCGTGAAATCGAGCGTGATCGTCGCCGAGAGGTACGTGCCAGCCGGCACCGTGCCCATGTCCAGGATCTGGCTCGTGTCCGACAGGGTCGCGAGATCGACCGTCGCCGGCGTCGAGATGATGCTGACGACCGCTCCGCCGAGCTTGTGCAGATCGAGCGACGTGACCTCGACGGTGAACGACTCGACGTCATCGGAAGCAGCGTCCGTGATCGAGACGGTCAAGGTCGGATCGGCTCCGCCTCCGCCTCCGCCCCCGCCCGGGTTGCCGCAGCCCGAGAACAAAGCCAACCCGACGAGAACCGACGCGAGTCGATTCCCAAGGAGAACACGATCCATGGAATCCTGCCTTTCTCTTCTGTCCGACGTTCGCGCTGAGGATGTCGACTTCCGGCGTCACGTTCTGGATCACCGACGGTCTTTTTACAGCAAGCGAAGCCGGAAACCGAACCTCAGGCCTGCGCGGGCTCGATCTCGAATTGCAATCGCTCGACCGCTTCGTGCGCGCGGGCGTACGCCGCGCGACTCGATGTCGGATCCGTCACCAGGACCCACGCGAGGTGCGGCGTCGCGTCCGGATGCGGCGGCGCGTACGTCCGCTCGTCGAGATGGACCGCGAGACCGGCGCGCGCGCCCGTGCGCTCGATCGCGGCGAGCTCGCCGGGCGACGGCACGCGGCGGACGACGCCGTCGACGCAGGTCGACTGGTACGCGACGGCGCAGCGGACGTCGCGCCGGCGCTCGAAGCCCGGACGCGCGCCGAGTGCGAGCTGGAGGCAGAGGAACCCGGGCTGCGACCCGGTCACGACCTCGAAGAGGTCGCCGAACCCCTCGTCCCAGCCGAGTCGCCCGTTGACCTCGATGACCGACGCCTTCCCTCCGTCGAGCTTCATCTCGATCGAGTACCCCGTGTCGGAGACGCCGAGCGCCGCGAGGGCCGCGTCCGAGACGCGCTCGATCTCGTCCAGCTCGGTCTGTGGACGGTCCGCGGGGAGCAGGTAGCCCTCGATGAAGAAGAGCGGAGGCTTCATCAGGATCTGCTCGGTCACGCCGAACGAGCGCGGCTCCCCGCCGACGACGATTCCGTCGGTCTCGACGGGTGCTCCGCGCGCGAACGACTCGACCAGGAACTCGTTCGCGGGGTCGTACCCGAGATCGATCCCCGTGCAGCGGCCGAATTCGCGGAGGCGCAGGATGTCCGTCGAGTCGCCGAGTCCCGCGCGCACGAGCGCGACCGCCGCGTCGACCTCCTGCGCGGATCCGACGAGCGTCACCAGGCGACCGAGCGCCGACGCCGTCGCCTTGAGGACGACCGGGTAGCCCGCGTCGGCCGCGAAGGCGCGGACGTCCTGCGCGTCGCGCGCGAGGCGGAATCGCGGTTGCGGGACGCGCGCGCGCTCGAGCTCGCGGCGACAGAGGAACTTGCTGACGCACAGGAGCGCCGCCTCGACGCCGATGCCGGGCCTGCCGATCTTGCGCGCGGCGAGCGCGCCGAGAAAGATCGCGGGCTCCGACTGGGCGAGCACCGCGTCGACCGCGTGCGCGTCGAGCCAGCGCTCGAGGACGCGCCAGCCCTCGACGACGCGATCGCAGGGAGGCAACGCGACGACGTCGTCGAAAACTTCGCGGTCCGAGTCCTGCACGAAGTCGTCGGCGAGCACGGTGCGGATCCCGAGCTCCGCGAGCAGCGCGCGGTGCCGCGCCATCTGCTCCTGGCGGAAGTGCACGGAACCCGGATAGATGATGAGGACGGTCGCCATCGCGCGCTCACGTGCTCACGTGGAGCAGCCTCCCGATGCCGAACGTGCTCGCGCCCGCCGCCGCCCCGATCGCGAGCATGCGCACGCCTCCGAGCCAGGCGTTCCGGCCGGAGAAGAGGCTCAAGCACGCGCCGACGGCGAAGAGCGCGAGCGCCGAGAGGCTCGCCGCCCAGACGACGCCGTGCTCGACGCCGCCGAGCATGAACGGCAGGAGCGGCACGAGCGCGCCGAGGCCGAACGAGAACATCGACGCGACGGCCGCGCGCGTCGGCGATCCGAGGTCGTCGGGATTGAGCCCGAGCTCCTCGCGCGCGAGCGCGACGAGCGCCTTCTCCTTGTCCTGGAGCACGCGCCGCGTCAGCGTCCGCGCTTCTTCGAGCGGCACGCCGCGCGCGTTGTAGATCAACGCGAGCTCCTCGGCCTCCTCCTCCGGGTAGCGCTCGAGTTCCTCGCGTTCCTCGCCGATCTGGCGCTCGTACAGCTCGCGCTGCGAGCGCACCGACACCCATTCGCCGGCGGCCATCGAGAACGCCCCGGCGAGGAGGCCGGCGACGCCCGTCGTCAGGATCAAGGACGGCGAGTCGGACGCGCCCGCGACGCCGAGGAGGAGGCACGAGTTCGAGACGAGCCCGTCGTTGAGCCCGAACACGGCCGCGCGGAGGCTGCCGCCGCGGCCCGCGTTGCGGTGGCGCTCGCCGACCTCGCCGACCGAGACGGGCATCGGGTGGCCCGCGATCCCCGTGTCCGCGGCGTGCGCGCGGTAGGCGGAGAGACCGCGCACCTTGAGGGCGGCGAGGAGCGGCAGCGCGGGCCGCGGCCCGAAGCGCCGGACGAGCGCCGCGACGATGCGCGCGCGCAGCGAGGGAGCGAACGCGGGCTCCGCAGCACCCGACGCGCGCACGTCGCCGAGCAGGATCGCGGCCTGTTCCTCCGCGGCCTCGCCGAGCGCGCGGAACATCTGCGACTTCACGGGATCGCGCTCGAGCTCCGTGAGGAAGCGGTACAGCCACGCCGACTGCTTCTCGGAATGCCAGCGCTCCGTTGCGGACATCGCGGAGATCGTGCGGATCGAACCAGCCCGCGTCCACCCAGTACACTCCTGCGCATGAGGACACCGATCCTGACTGCCCTGGTCCTGGCCGCGAGCGCATCCTGTACCGCGACGCCCGACGCGAACGCGTGGAAGCCCGTCGCCGGCTCGTTGACGACGCGGTGGGCGAACTCCGTCGATCCCGCGCATCCCTTGCCGGAGTACCCGCGGCCGCAGATGGCGCGCGAGACGTGGATGAACCTGAACGGCACGTGGGAGTTCGCCGAGGCGCGAGCCGACGAGGCGCCGCCGATCGGTCTCCCGCTCTCCGGGCGCATCCTCGTGCCGTTCCCCGTCGAGTCCGCGCTCTCGGGCGTCGGGCGGCGCGTCGAGCGCGCCTGGTACCGGCGGACGTTCTCGGTGCCGGAGGCGTGGTCGGCGCAGCGGGTGCTGCTCCAGTTCGGCGCGGTCGACTGGGAGGCCCGGGTCTTCGTCAACGGTCGCGAGCTCGCGCTGCACCGCGGCGGGTACGACCCGTTCTCCGTCGACATCACGGACGCGCTCGCGCGAGCGGCGTCGCAGGAGCTCGTCGTCGGCGTCTTCGATCCCTCGGACGGCGGCGACCAGCCGCGCGGCAAGCAGGTCCGCGATCCGAAGAGCATCTGGTACACGCCGACGACCGGGATCTGGCAGACGGTGTGGCTCGAGCCCGTCTCGAACGTGCACGTCGAGTCGTTGCGCCTCGATCCCGATCCGCGCACGCAGAGCCTCGAGATCGGCGTGGACGCCGCGCACCTGACGCCGGAGATCCACGTCGAAGCCGAGATCCTCTCCGCCGGCGCGGTCGTCGCGCGCGGGAAAGGTTCTTCCGCGGCGTCGTTGCGCATCGGGATCCCCGATCCGCACTTGTGGTCGCCTTCCGATCCGTTCCTCTACGACCTCGAGGTCCGGCTGGTGCGCGGTGCCGTGATCGAGGATCGGGTGCGGAGTTCGTTCGGCATGCGCACGATCGAAGTCGGCCAGGACGAGCACGGCGTGAACCGCCTCCTGCTCAACGGCGCGCCCTTGTTCGAGATGGGCGTGCTCGACCAGGGCTTCTGGCCCGACGGGATCTACACCGCGCCGACCGACGAGGCGCTGCGCTCCGACATCGAGCTCGTGAAGCGCCTCGGCTTCAACATGATCCGCAAGCACGTCAAGGTCGAGCCGGATCGCTGGTACGACTGGTGCGATCGGCTCGGCGTGCTCGTGTGGCAGGACATGCCGAGCGGCTTCCGCGAGGACTCGGGCGGCAAGCGCGTGGAGCTCGGCCCGGCCGCGCGCACGCAGTTCCGCGAGGAGCTCGCGCGCCTGATCGCGACGCACCGGAACCATCCCTCGATCGTGCTGTGGGTCGTCTTCAACGAAGGATGGGGACAGCACCAGACCGCGGATCTCGTGCAGTTCGTGAAGGGTCTCGATCGCAAGCGCCTCGTCTCGAACGCCAGCGGCTGGACCGACGCGAACTGCGGCGACGTCGTCGACGTGCACGTGTACCCGGGACCGGGAGCTCCGGCGCGCGAGTCCGCGCGCGCTGCCGTGCTCGGCGAGTTCGGCGGCCTCGGGCTCGGCGTTCCGGAGCACACGTGGCGCGCGGAGTCGTGGGGCTACCGCGGCGTCGCCGACGCGGAGGAGCTGACGAACGGGTACGTGAACCTCCTGCGCCGCGTCCACGAGCTGCGCGAGGGTTCCGGTCTCTGCGCCGCGGTCTACACGCAGCTCACCGACGTCGAGACCGAGTGCAACGGCCTCGTCACCTACGACCGCGCGGTCGTGAAGCTCGACGCGGCGCGCGCGCGCGACGCGAACGAGGGACGCATCGCGGCGCTCGAGGTCGTCGTGCCGACTTCGCAGGAGAACGGGATCCCGTGGCGCTACCGTTTCGACGCGCCCGCGGCCGGCTGGGAAGCGGCCGAGTTCGACGACTCGTCCTGGAACGAAGGGCCGGCCGGATTCGGCTCGCGCGGCACGCCCGGAGCGGTCGTGCGCACCGAGTGGACGACGCCGGACATCTGGTTGCGCCGCCGGTTCACGCTCGACGCCGATCCCGATCCCACGCTCGCCCTGCTGCTCCATCACGACGAGGATGCCGAGATCTACTTGAACGGCGTGCTCGCCGCGAAGGCGGGCGGCTACGTCTCGGGCTACGAGCCGACGACGATCGCGCGCGCCGCGAAGTCCGCGCTCGTCCGCGGCACGAACGTCGTCGCGATCCACTGCAAGCAGACGTCGGGCGGCCAGTACGTCGATGTCGGAATCGTGCGCGAGAGACGCTGAAGCGGAGGCCGGTCTTGGAGTCGAACCAAGCAGTCCGCCTTTCCA
>Ga0070688_100001823_pt1 | contig 10693 bp, 9 predicted proteins | sample KBSS13HmetaG_FD_64679 | JGI IMG/M metagenome (GOLD analysis project Ga0070688, IMG submission 64679) | Switchgrass rhizosphere microbial communities from Kellogg Biological Station, Michigan, USA - KBS S1-3H metaG | ecosystem: Host-associated > Plants > Roots > Rhizosphere ...
GGCCGGTGCCTTCAAGAATGGCCACCGCCTAAAGTACTTTCCGGCATCGTCCGGACGAGAACCGATATCCCCCATGGCCCTCCTCGCGGCCTTTGCCTTGGCCCTCGTGCTGTCGTTGCTCCTAACGCCGCTAGGAGTGCGTTTGGCATGGGTATCGGGCTACCTGGATCATCCCGAGGCCCGGAAGCTCCACACGTCCGCGACCGCCCTGCTTGGCGGTACGGTCGTGTTCTTCTCGGCGTTGGTCGCCTGGCTCATCTCTCTGGGCGGCACGTCGGCCCCGGCGCGGGATGTTCTCTGTGTGCTCGGAGGGGCCGCGGTCATCCTGGTCGTGGGCCTGTGGGACGACCGATTCGGGCTCAGCGTGCATGTCAAGATGGTGGGCCAGTTGAGCGCCTCGGCGCTCATGCTGGCCTCCGGCCTGGTCCCTGACCTCGGCATGGGGCCCGTCGCCAACGTTGCCGTGACCCTGATGGCGATGGTGGCGCTGATGAACGCGGTGAACTTCCTCGACAACATGAACGGAATGGTCGCCGGCCTGGCCGCCATCGCCTTGGTGGGGTTCGCCTGGGGATCGATCACTCGAGGCGCTTTCGGGGTCGCCACGGCGCAGCTCGCCCTGGCGGGGGCCTGCGCCGGCTTCCTTCGGTACAACTTCCCCCGGGCGAGGATCTTCTTGGGGGACGCAGGCAGCCTGTTTCTGGGCTATAGTCTCGGCGCTTCGGCCGTGATGGCCTACGTCGGTCTGCCCCGAGGGTGGGGGCTGGCGGGCCCTTTCCTGGCGCTCGCTTACCCGATGTTCGACATCATCTTCGTGGTGGTCAACCGCCTGCGTGAGGGCCGACCGGTCTCCCAGGGCGGGAAGGACCACAGCAACCACCGACTCGCGAGAATCATTCAATGTCAGAAGAGAACCGTGATCCTGACCTGGCTCGTTGGGGCCGCCCTCTCCGCAAGCGCGCTCGTGGCCCAAAGCCTCAACTCGGCGCTTCCGACGCTCCTGCTGTTGGCCCTGTGGGGGATGTTCTTCCTGATGGCGGGGCTGCGACTATCATCCGTCGATCACAAGACGCCGTGACCCTGGCGCCGGCTCCGGCGCCGCCCAGCGACCCCGACGAAAGCGACCACTTCCTGCGCGACCTGGTGGTGCAGATGGCGCGCGGGATCGTCGACCATCCCGACGACGTCAGCGTCGAGATCCTGCGGGCCGGTGAAGACGCCGAATTCGAGCTGCGGGTCCATCCGGACGACCTGGGCCACGTCATCGGCAAGCAGGGACGCACCGCAAGATCCCTTCGCCTGACCTTGGGAGCCGCGGCCGCACATCGCGGGCGTGACGCAGGGCTGGAAATCGCCGACTGACGGCACGCGTCGCCCCGAGCGGCTCATGACCAAGGACGAGGTTCGCGTCGGGTATTTGGGTCGAGCCCATGGCGTCCAGGGAGAGATCGCGCTCGATGGAGCTTCGCTCACGGCCGAGGATCTCGAGCAGGTGAAGAACTTCACCTGGCGCAAGGCCGGAGCTCGACGCGCGCTCGTCCTCGAGGAAGCACGGCCCATCCATGGACGCGTGCTGGTGCGCTTCGCCGGGATCCGCGATCGCGAGCGCGCCGCGGAGCTGACCCTGGGAGAGCTCCTGGTCGAGCGCTCCAAGCTCCCGGCCACCGGTCCTGGGGAGGCCTACACCTTCGAGCTGGTGGGCCTGACCGTGGTCGATTCCACCGGCCGCACGCTGGGCCGGATCACGGAAGTGATGCGCACGGCCGCTCATCCCGTCTGGGTGGTCCACGGCGAGAAGGAGCTCCTGATCCCGGTAGCCGACCACATCGTGCAGAGCGTCGATCTCGAGGCTGGGGTGATCATCGTGACGCTCCCACCCGGGCTCGACGAGCTGTGAAGATCTCGATCCTCACGATCTTCCCCGATTTCTTCGGCCCGGCCCTCGACGAGGGCATGATCCGCGCGGCCCGCGAAAAGGGGCGTCTCGAGGTGGAAGTCGTCGGCCTGCGCGAGTTCACCGACGACTCGCACCGCACCACCGACGACTATCCCTTCGGCGGTGGGCCGGGAATGATCATGAAGGTCGAGCCGCTCGATCGCGCGCTCCAGCGCATGGGGCTCGGCGATCGTACCGCTCGGACCGCGGAGGATCGGGTCGTCCTGCTGTCGCCTCAAGGGCGGGCGTTTCGACAGAGCGTGGCTCTGGAGTACGCGCGGCTCGAGCGGCTGATCTTGATCTGCGGTCGCTACAAGGGGGTCGACGAGCGGGTCTACGATCACCTGGCCGACGAGGAGCTGTCGATCGGTGACTTCGTGCTCTCGGGTGGCGAACCCGCGGCCCTGTGCGTGGTGGATGCCGTCGCTCGCCTGCTTCCCGACGTCGTCGGGGCCTTCGATTCGGTGGAGAGCGACTCCTTCCATTCGGGTCTCCTCGACGCTCCCTACTACACGCGGCCCGCGGAGTACCGTGGTTGGAAGGTGCCCGACGTGCTCCTGTCGGGGAACCACGCGGCGATCGCCCGTCATCGCCGGCAGCAAGCGTTGCGAAGGACCTTCGAGCGCCGCCCCGATCTGCTCGAGAACGCGGCACTCACCGACGAGGATCGCCGCTTCCTGGCCGAGCTCGAGCGCGAGCGGCGCGACCGATCGTGAGCGAACGGGCGCCGGCCGCGGACTCTCATCCCATGGTCGGCCGAGTGGCGGCCGCATCGTTCCTGTTGTTCGTCGCCTGCATTCCGTGGTCGATCGCGACCATGTCGATCGGGGCGGGCATCTGCGTGACGTTCACGGTGGTGGCGTGGGTTCTCGACCGAGAGCCTTGGCCTCCGTGGGGAGGAACCCCCGTCGATCGCGCCGCGCTGGCATGGCTGCTGGCGCTCGTGATCGTGACGCTCTTCGCGCTCGATCGAGCGGGCAGCATGACGCGCATTCCGAAGGGGCTGATGCCCTTGCTCGTGGGGCTGGCGGCGTACCATGCCGCCGACCGCAAGCAGGGACGGCGCGCGCTGGCGATCTACCTGGGGATGGCTTCCGTCGTCGCGCTGCTCGGCTTCGCGATGTGGGTGGGCCATGGACATACCTTCTCCGCGCGGGCGCGTGGATTCGCGGGGCACTACATGACCTTCGCCGGTCAGCTCCTGCTGGAAATACCGCTGGCGCTCGGTGTCGCGCTCACCGCGCATGAGCGGCGCTGGAGGCTGGGCGCGGGATTCGCCGCCCTGCTCGGGATCGCCGCCCTCTCGGTCACGTTCACCCGCAGCGCATGGGTGGGACTGTTGGTCTCCGCGGCCGCGCTGTTCTCGGCGTTGATGCCGTGGGCCTTGCCGGTGCTGCTCGGAGCCGCGGCGGCAGCGTGGTTCTTCGCGCCAGGAGCCTGGCATGCGCGGATCCATAGCATTGCCGACCCCAACAACCCGTGGAATCGCGAACGGGTGATCATGTGGCACGTCGGCTATCGCATGTTCCTCGAACACCCCATCACCGGCGTGGGCCTGCAGGACCTCCGATCGCTTTATCGGATCTATCGCACCACGGGTTCCACCGAAGTCGTCGGGCACTTGCACAACGTCTACGTGCAGATCGCGGCACAGATGGGCGTCGTGGGTCTGGCGGCCTTCGCTTGGCTCTATGGCTCGCTCCTTCGTGCCGCCTCGGCCGGGCTCGGCTGGAGCCGAGCCCAGCGGGAGCGTTGGCGCGCCGAGGGATTGGCGGCAGGGGTGCGGATCGGTGTGACCTCGGCGCTGATCGGATTCCTGGTGGCCGGGCTGTTCGAGTGGAATTTCGGTGACGAGGAGCTGCTGTACGCGCTCTACACGCTGGTGGGAATGGCCTGGGCTTCGCGCCGCTGGGAGCGCGCGTGAGCCTCGACGTTCCGCTCGCGCGTCTCACCCGGCGCGTGCCACGCTTCCGCGGCTGGCACCGCATGCTCGAGCCGCTGCGCCAGCACTACGCGAAGGTGTACCGAGAGCGCGCGGACCGGTGGATCGTGATCGACGATTTTCAGGGCGACCTACGGATCGGGCTCGATCGCTCGGGTCACATCGGGAGCGCGATCTACTGGCGTGGGATCCACTCGTTCGCCGAAGCGCAGCTGATCCGGGACCATCTGCCGGTCGACGGCGTGTTCCTGGACGTGGGCGCCAACCAGGGGGAACTGACCCTGATCGCCGCCCGTCAGGCTCGGCGGGGGCGCGTGATCGCGTTCGAGCCGGTCCCGCGATGGTTCGCGATGCTCGAGGAGAACGTGCGGCGAAACGGGTGGTCTCACGTGACCGTGGTGAACCGAGCGCTCTCCGACCGCGAGGCGGAGGTGGAGATGTACACCTCGGAGGAAGGGCGCACGAACGAAGGCCTTTCCTCGCTTCGCTCGACCGGAGACCGCAACGTTCCCGTCGCCACCGTCTCGACGCTGCCGCTCGATGCCTTCGTCGAGCGTGAAGGATTGAGCCGCGTCGACCTGATCAAGATCGACGTCGAAGGCGCGGAGCGAGCGGTGATCGATGGAGCGAGCCGGACGCTCGAGCGCTTTCGCCCGAATCTGATCCTGGAATGGAACGAGCCGGCCACCGATCCCGAGCCGACGGCGCCGAGTCTGCGCCGCGATCTGCGGGCGCAGGGATATGCCTTGTTCACCGCGGATCCCTTTGCGCGCGTGGTCGCGGTGGCCGACGGCGCCCCGATCCTCCTTCCCACCATATGGGCCCGGCATGAGAGCCGCGTCTAACGCGCTGGTGGTGATGGCGCTCAAGGGGGCGGCGCCGCCGCTCCAGTTCCTGCTGCTGGTGTTGACCGCGCGCTGGTTCGGCGTCGCGGTGCGCGGCGAGATCGCGCTGTTCAACGCCGCGGTCAACTTGCTGGTGCTGGTCGTGGGTTTCACCGGCGGCGCGTCGATCGTCTACCTGGCGAGCCGCGATCCGAGTCGTGTGCTGCTACGCCGCATTCTGGTGACGAGCTATGGGTTCTGCGTCTTCATCCCGGTGACCATCGCGCTCGGCGCCTCGTGGCTCGGGCGACCGGTGAGCCACGAAACGCCGTTGCTGGTGTGGGTGGCCGTGATGAACGCGATCCTGGTCGTCCACGTATGCGTGATGATGTCCGGACACGCGGTGTGGCAGGCGACCCTGCTCGAGTTCATTCGTCCGTTCTCGCTGGTCGCGCTCGCCGTGGCGGTCGCGTGGATCCGCGGGTATCGATCGCCGGGGGAGTTCTTCGTCGTGTGGGCCGTGGCGGCGACCCTGGCGGTTCTGGGCTCGATCCCTATGATCGTCGCTCACTATCGCCGTCTGCCTGCCGCCTCCGCCGCGGCGGCGCCCTCGTCACGGGCGGTCGTACGCAACCTCCTCGGCTACGGATTCCTGGCGCAGGCTTCGAACTTCACGCAGTTCCTCAACTACCGAGGCCTGTTCTTCGCGCTCGAGCGTCACGTTTCCGTGACCGCGGTCGGCTTGTTCTCGACCGCGGTCTCGTTCGCCGAGATCCTGTGGATTCCCGCCAACAGCCTGGCGGCGGTCACGCTCAACCGGGTGACGCGCTCCGGGGCGACGGCCGAGACCCGCTCGTTCGTGCTTCGCATGGCGCGGCTGGCGCTGGTCGCCACCGCATTCGCCGCGCTGCTGATCGCTCTGGTGCCTCGAGGCTGGATCACCGCGCTGCTCGGGCCCGACTTCGGCGCGGTGCGCGCGCAGCTCCTGGCCCTGCTGCCGGGTGTCATCGCGATCGGGCTTTCGGTGATCGCGAGCGCCTACCATGCCGGTCGCGGGCTCTACAAGACCAACCTGGTCGCCGCCTTGAGTGGCTTGCTCGGGACGCTGGTCGGGATGTTCGCGCTGGTTCCGCTTTGGGGATCGAAAGGCGCCACCATCGCGATGAACGCTTCCTATCTGCTCACCGCGCTCAGTCTCCTGGTGAGCCTCGCTCGCCGCGAGCGGGTTCGCCCCGACGAGCTCGTGCCGCGGCCCGGCGACCTCCCGCAGTCGGTGGCGCGCCCGACGTGAACGTCTTCTACATTCCCTCCTGGTATCCCGATCCGAGCGGACGGGTGCTCGACGGCATCTTCTTCCAGGAAATGGCGCGAGCTCTGGTGCGCCATCGACCCGAGATCCGGATGGTCGTGAGCCTGTGGGGCCAGACCGAGCGCAACCTCTCGATCGCACGCATGCGGTTCCTTCTCCGCCATCCCGCGGCCGCGCTCGATGCGCGTCCCCCGCGCGCGGAGATCCAGCCGCGGCTGGTCGAGCTCTACCGTCCGACCTGGTCGTGGCGTTACCGGACCTCTCGCGGCAACGCCGAGTCCATTCTCCGCGCCAACCGCCAGTCGTTTCTCGAGGCTCGCGCCGAATGCGGCGCCATCGATCTCATCCACGCGCAGGTCAGCTTCCCCGCCGGCTACATCGCGAACCGCCTCGGTGAGGAGATGGGCGTCCCCCACGTGATCTCGGAGCACATGAGCCACTTCCCGTTTCCGCAGTTCGCGAACGGGAGGGAGGTGGTCGCGGAAGTGGCGACACCGCTTCGCCGCGCGCGCCGAGTCACCGCCGTGAGCCGCGCACTGGCGAGCCAGATTCACGAGAGGACCGGAGTGGCCGCGACGGTGATTCCGAACGGCGTGGACGAGACGTTCTTCTCTCCAGGCTCGCCGGCGCCGACGCCGGGGTTCAGGTTCCTCACCGTGGCCACGCTCGAGCCTCGCAAGGGAGTCGAAGAGTTGTTGCGCGCGATCGCCGTGCTCCGCCCTGAGGCCGGCGTTCGTTTCCAGATCGCGGGAGTCGGCACTCAGGAGCGTGCCTATCACGGGCTGGCGAACCACCTGGGTATCGCCCGGCAGGTGGAATGGCTCGGCCTGCTCGACCGCGCGCAGGTGCGGGATGCGCTGCGCGCCTGCGACGCGTTCGTGCTCACCAGCCGCCACGAGAGCTTCGGCGTGGTGTACGCGGAAGCGATCGCCTGCGGCAAGCCGGTCATCGGGACCCGTTGCGGCGGGCCGGAAGACATTGTCACCGATCAGAACGGACTGCTGGTGCCCGTGGGGGACGTCCATGCCATCGCGCACGCACTGGGAGTCATGATCGAGCGGGCGCGCCGGATGGACACCGGCGCGATCCGCGCGGACTTCGAGAGTCGCTTCTCGTCTCGAGTCGTGTCCCGGCGCTATGCCGAGCTCTACGCCGAAGCGATCGGGAGCTGACCATGTGCGGCATCGCGGGGTACGTGGGCCAGGTCGGCGCGAGCACGGAGGCGGTGCGCCGCTGGGGTGAGCGGCTCGCGCATCGCGGCCCCGACGACCGAGGGATTGGCGTCCTCGGGCCTTCCGGATTCACGGTGGGCCGTGACCCGAGCGCGGTGACGCCCGAGGCTTCGCTCGTGCTGTGGAACTGGCGGCTCGCGATCATCGATCTCTCGGCCGCCGGATGGCAGCCGATGCGGAGCGCGGATGGCCGGCTCGCCCTCGTCTACAACGGCGAGATCTACAACTACCGTGAGCTGCGCGCCGAGCTCGAAGGGCTCGGGTGCGTCTTCCGCTCGCACTCCGACACGGAAGTGCTGCTCGAGGCCTTTCGAGTTTGGGGTGTGGAAGGCATCCCGCGGCTCATCGGCATGTTCGCGTTCGCGATGCTCGACCTCGAGGCTCGCAAGCTCGTGCTGGCGCGCGACCCGTTCGGAATCAAGCCGCTCCACTACGCGGCGTGGCCGGGTGGATTCGCCTTCGCCTCCGAGCAGAAGGCGCTGCTCGACCTCGACACCGTGTCGCGCCGCGTGAATCCCCGCGCGGTCTACGACTACCTGAGGTTCGGGATCACCGACCACGGTTCCGAGACTCTGATCGATGGCATCCACACCTGTCCGCCAGCCCATTGGATGGAGGTGTCGCTCGAGACCGCGCGGCCGTCGACGCCCACGCGCTACTGGAAGCTCGAGGCGAGCCGCCGCTTCTCCGGCACCTTCGACCAGGCGGCGGATGAGCTGCGCGCCCTCTTCCTCGACAGCGTCCGCTTGCACCTGCGCAGCGACGTGCCGGTCGGCGCCGCGCTCTCGGGCGGCGTCGACTCGAGCGCGATCGTCGCTGCCATGCGACACCTCGAGCCCGACCTCGAGCTCCACGCCTTCGGGTATGTCACCGACGATCCCGTCGTTGGAGAGGAGCGGTGGCTCGATCAGGCCGCCGGCGCGGTATCCGCGACCGTGCACAAGACGCGGGCGACCGCGGACGATCTCCTCGCCGATCTCGACTCCCTGCTCTCCGCGCAGGACGAGCCGTTCGGCAGCACCAGCATCTACGCTCAATACCGGGTCTTCCGTCTGGCACGCGAGGCCGGCATCAAGGTGATGCTCGACGGGCAGGGGGCCGACGAGCTGCTCGGCGGATACCACGGCATGGTCGCGGCCCGACTCGCGTCGCTCCTGCGGCAGGGCCGTCTGGTCGATGCGGCGCGCTTCACCGCACGGGCCTCGCGCCATCCGGGGCGCGGGAGCCTGGCGTTGTGGGCCGGAGAGTTCGTGGTGCCTCCCATGCTGCAGGCTCCGCTGCGCGCACTGGTCGGTCAGGAGCTGGTCCCGCGCTGGCTGAACGCCGGCTGGTTCGCGGCGCACGGCGTCCATGGCGAGCCGTCCAAGTACGCGAGCTCCGCGTCGAGCGAGGTGCTCCGCGAGCAGGTCCACCGTCTGCTGACTCGCACCAACCTGCCCATGCTTCTCCGTTACGAAGACCGCAACTCGATGGCCCACTCGATCGAGAGCCGGGTGCCGTTCCTGACTCCGGCGCTGGCCGAGTTCGTGTTCGCGCTTCCCGAGGAGTTCCTCATCGATCGCGACGGCCTCACCAAGGCGGTGTTCCGGCGCGCCATGCGCGGCCTGGTTCCCGACGCGATCCTCGACCGGCGCGACAAGATCGGCTTCGCCACGCCGGAGCACACCTGGATGGTCGAGCTCGGTCCCCGGATCGAGCGCTGGCTCAATCCCGACACGCTGGCTCGCATCCCCGCGCTCCGTCCCGATGCGCTGCGCGCCGAGTGGGAATCGTTTCAGCGCCGCCGGCCGCGGCGCGACTTCCGTGTGTGGCGATGGATCAACCTGATCGAATGGGCGTCGCGGACGCGAGCCGAGTTCGCATGAGTCGCGGCCCGCTCGTCGCGCACCTGACCTCGGTCCACGACGCTCACGACGTGCGCATTCTCGGCAAGGAGTGCCGCGCGCTCGCCGAGGCGGGATATGACGTGGTGCTGATCGCTCCTCACGACCGCGACGAAACGGTGGAAGGGGTGAGGATCATCGCCGTCCCGCCGCCGCGGAGCCGATGGGAGCGGCTCACATTCACGACGCCCGCGGTGGTGCGCAAAGCGCTCCGCTCGGGGGCGCGCCTGGTGCATCTGCACGACCCGGAGCTGCTGCCCTGGGGGCTGTGGCTCAAACTCCGCGGACGCCGGGTGATCTACGACGCGCACGAAAACCTGCCCAAGGACATCCGCACCAAGCACTATCTGCCGCTCGCGCTGCGCGCCGGAATGTCGATGGTCGCGGATGCGCTCGAGCGCGCGCTCTGCGCGGGACTCGACGGGGTGGTCACGGTCACTCCGGGCATCGCGGTCCGCTTTCCCGCCGCGCGGACGGCGCTGGTGCGGAACTATCCGCGACTCGACGAGCTCGAGGGGGATGACGCGAGCCCTTACGCGTCGCGCCGGTCCGTCGTGCTCTACCTCGGCGGGCTCAGCGCAATCCGCGGAACCCGCGAAATGGTGAGAGCGATCGGCCGCGTCGATGCCGGCATGGGCGCCGAGCTGTGGCTCGCCGGACGTTTCGATCCGCCTTCGCTCGAGGCCGAGCTCGCCTCGGAGCCCGGATGGGCGCACACGAGGCGGCTCGGATGGCAGACCCGATCCCAGGTGGTGAGCTTGCTCGGACAGGCGCGAGTGGGATTGCTGGTGCTCCATCCGGCACCCAATCATCTGGACTCGCTGCCCATCAAGCTCTTCGAGTACATGGCCGCGGGCCTTCCGGTGGTCGCTTCGGACTTCCCGGCGTGGCGCGAGATCGTGGGCGAGGGCGCGATGTACGTGGACCCCATGGATCCCGACGCCATCGCGCGCGCGGTGCAGTGGCTGCTGACCCATCCGTCCGAAGCGGCGGCGATGGGGGCGGCCGGCCGCGCGGCCGTGCGCGAAACGCTCCACTGGGACCGCGAGGCGGCGACCTTGAAGCAGCTCTACGCTCGCGTGGTCGGTCCCCCGAGGAGTGGCGGATGAAGGTCGCGCTCATCTGCCAGATGTTCCCACCCGAGAGCGCGGCGGGTGCACTCCGCACGGGGGCGATGGCCGAAGCGTTCCAGCAGGCCTTCGGTTTCTCCGTGGTCACGCTGGAGCCGAGCTATCCGGATCCCGGGCTCTTCACGCGCTCGGAATGGGAGGCCTCCGATCGCGAGCGCGGCGTCTCGATCGTCCGCGCTCGCGCATTCAAGCCCCACGACGCTTCGCTGCTGCGGCGTGCGCTGCGCGAGATCGGCATGAGTCTCGACCTCGTCTCCAGGGTCCGCGGAAGGCCGGACGTGCTCGTGGTGAGCACGCCCAGCATGTTCCTCGCGCCGTGGGCCTATGCGCGCGCGCGGTCCTTGGGCGCGCGCTTCGTGTGGGATGTCCGCGACCTCACCTGGCGCTACGCGCAGGAGAGCGTGCCGGCGCGCGGGGTGAAGCGCCAGCTCCTGATC
>Ga0070688_100001825_pt1 | contig 10688 bp, 9 predicted proteins | sample KBSS13HmetaG_FD_64679 | JGI IMG/M metagenome (GOLD analysis project Ga0070688, IMG submission 64679) | Switchgrass rhizosphere microbial communities from Kellogg Biological Station, Michigan, USA - KBS S1-3H metaG | ecosystem: Host-associated > Plants > Roots > Rhizosphere ...
TTACCTTACGCTCGATGACTTGCGGCAAATCGTATTCCGCTGAGTGGGCGTCCACCAAGATCCGCCCGGTCCCGTCGCTGAGGTAAAACTTGTAACCATCCGCATCTGTGCACCAGTGTTGCCAGCTTCCACCGCGATCCTCTCGCTTCCAGTGTTCAATTTCGACGCGATAGAAACAGCACGGCGTCTTGGAAACAGGGCTGGTCAAGATAGTCGACGGCTCGGCCTTTCCGCGCACATGCACAAATCCCATGGGGACGCTACGGATGTTGATCCGAGGGGTGTCGCTGACGAGCTTGTATTCCCTGAACTGACGGAATCCTCGATAGAAGACCAGCAGTCCAGCGCCGATCCCAAGAAGCAATCCGCCAGTCGGATCTGAGTTCGACATGCTGCCGCAAATGCTAGCGGAAGCACGGGACGACAGCAATATTTCGGGAGATAACGGCTACAGAGAGCAGGCCGATGCCACCGGTCTATTTCGCATCGACCTTCAGGTTGATGGACACTTGCTCGCGATTATCGAATTGGCTGACCGTCTTGCTGTCGCTCTTGCGGCCTTGGAACTGAGCGTACACCTCGTAGTCGACATTCGGCGCCAGTGCCGGAAACCGGAAGGCTCCGTCAGGTCCGACAATATACGTCTTTACCGCGCGGTTCCGCGTGTTCGTCAGGTAGACCACCGCGTTGGGCAGGGCATTGTCGCTGTGATCGAGTACTTTCCCTGTGAGGAGTCGAGTTGGAGCACCTTTCTGCGCGGAAGCGGGCAGAGTTGCGAGGGCGATAACCAGAAACGCCAGTACAATCACCCACAATTTTTTTACCAAGGTTTCCTCCCCAAGCACTTTCAAACCCACAAACTCTTGCACTTACTTTAGATGCAGTCCGATATCTGTGCGCTCGTCATTTTCAATGTGGACGGTTACTTCGGGGGGAGCCTGGAAGTGCTTTCCATCCAATGACTTAAAGCCCTTCATGTCAGCGAAAACAACGTAGTCAAGCTTGCCCGCAGGCACGCGGATCGCAAATTCGCCGCTGTGATCGGAGTAAAGCTCCCACCGCACCTTCTTCTCATTTGCCCTCCGACACTTAACTTTGACCCCGTAAACGGGCCGATTATCCGGCGCCCAGACTGTGCCGAAAATTAAAGCGTACGGCTTTTCGTAATGTTTCTTGTCCTTCTTCTTGTCTTTCTCTTCGGAGTCTTGATTGTCTGCTTCGCCGGATGCCGGTAAGAGGGGTGACTTTGCGAGGCACAGCTCCGCTGTGGCCAGACTCAAGACCCAGAGAAGCACTAACGCGGAAGGACGCAGCAGGCGATTTCGAGAGATGAGCATGAAGCGGAAGGAGCAACCAAACGAGGGAGTCAACTCTCCTCTTCTTCGGCTTCTTCTTCCTCCTCCTCGTCGTCGAGATCGTCATCATCCACGGTCTTCAATTCGATTGGATTCGTCGTGACGATCTCGAAGTCAGTGCCACATTCCGCACACGAAACGACTTCACCTTCTTCGACCTCTTCTTCGTCTATGTCGAGATCGCTTTCGCATTCGGGACAGAAAACCATCATGACCTCCGTTCCAAAAAAATCTACCCTGTTAATATTTATTGACTCCCCGAGCCGAGGTCAAGGGGCCTCGACAAGATTTCAAAGAAAGAATTTATGTCACTGAAATACTCTGGTGCTAGCTCAATTTTCCCTAAAATTCTGGCCCGAGTATGGGTACAATGCGCCGCTATTGGCGTGTTGGCATCGTCGCCTTTATTCGCGCAGGAAACAGTCAAACCTGATCCTCAGATTGCCCAGGCACTCACTGACATCTCCCCAAGCCGCGTCCAGGCCAACATAGAAAAGCTGGTTTCTTTCGGCACTCGGCTGACGCTCTCGGCGCAAGACGCCGATTCGATCAAGCAAGGCCGTGGCATCGGTGCGGCCCGCGAATGGATTAAATCCGAGTTTGAAACTTACTCGAAAGCATGCGGCGGATGTCTCGAAGTCAAGACAGACACCTTTCTAGAACCGGCTGCCGAGCGCATCCCACAGCCGACGCAACTCACCAACGTTTATGCGGTTTTAAAAGGCAGCGATCCTGAGAATGCTAAGCGGATTGTTCTGGTCACTGGCCACTACGATTCGCGAAACAGCGACACGCTGGACACGAAAGGCGATGCGCCCGGCGCCAACGACGACGCAAGCGGCACAGCCGTCAGCCTCGAGTGCGCTCGCGTCTTGAGCCAACTGAAGTTTCCGGGCACCATCATTTTTCTCACCGTGGCCGGTGAAGAACAAGGTTTGAACGGCAGCAAGCATTTTGCTCAGATGGCAAAAGAACAAGGCTGGAATATCGAGGCCGTTCTCAACAACGATATTGTCGGAGGCGACAAGAGCCCAAAGCAGGATCATGGCGTGGTGCGCCTGTTCTCGGAGGGAATCCCCATCGCTGCTGACGAGAAGAAGATCCGGTCCATCCGCGGTTTGGGTGGGGAAAGCGACTCTCCGTCACGCGAACTGGCGCGATACGTTGCTGAGGTGGGTCATGTTTACGACACTGGCGTGAAACCGATGCTGGTGTTTCGACTGGATCGATATCTGCGCGGAGGCGACCACTCTTCCTTCAACCAGCAGGGATTCACCGCTGTCCGTTTCACTGAATTTCGGGAAGACTACAACCACCAGCATCAAAATATTCGTACGGAAAAAGGACTGGAGTACGGAGATCTCCCAAAGTTCGTCAACTTCGACTACGTCGCCGCCGTGGCGCGGTTGAATGCGGCGACGCTAGCCTCCCTCGCATCGGCACCAGCGCCACCTGCCAAGGCCCGGATTGTGACGAAGAACCTTGAAAACGATTCAACCTTGACCTGGGAAGCGTCTCCAGGCTCATCCGCGGCGGAATATGAAGTCGTTTGGCGGGCGACTACGAGCCCCGCTTGGGAACACGTCCAATCGTGTGGTGACAAAACCAGCTGCACGCTGCCACTATCGAAGGACAACGTAATTTTCGCCGTTCGCGCTGTGGACAAGGCCGGACATCGCAGTTTGCCGACGGTGCCGGAGCCGGAACGATAGGTTTGAAACTGATACGATGGTTGAGTGGCAGAGTCCAGTGGGCACAGGCGCAATTCGCGTCTGCCCCGGTTAAATTTCAAACTGATGATTCGCTGGCCACGGCCCACTGAACTCGCATGCCTTCCGGACGTACATTCTCGTTGAGTTTTCCACCCTTCACCAGGTGGGTAAAACGCCTGATTCTCGCCTGCGCCGCGATTTTCTTCGTGCAGGTTGCTTTGCATGCGCTTGCTCCGCAAGTGGAGAGATACATCGTTCCGCTGTTTGGACTCGTCCCTGCAGAGGTGCTGCAAGGCTGGATCTGGCAGTTAGTAACGTATTCGTTCCTTCACGCTAGCCTGGGCCATCTGTTGGTCAATATGCTGACCCTATGGATGTTTGGGTCGCAGGAGGAATCCGACTGGGGATCGGCTCGGTTTCTTGAATTCTATTTCTTCTGCGTTGTCGGAGCCGCACTGGTCACGATGGCCGTCGCATACGCCGGTTGGGGATTGACTCCAATGACACCGACGGTGGGCGCATCGGGAGGAATCTATGGTTTGCTGATCGCCTTTGGGATGCTCTACGGCGACCGCGAAATATTCCTTTTCCCGTTCCCGTTCATGATCAAGGCGAAATACCTCGTCGGGATACTTATCTTCATTGTCATCATCGCAACGTTTCAGCCTTCCCAGGGAGGAGTTGCCAACTTTGCCCACCTGGGAGGATTGCTTTTCGGGTTTCTCTATATCAAATTCATGCCTCGCCGCGGCGCAGGGTACGCGGCGTCTGAGAAATACTTCGGCCTTCGCAATTCTTACTACCGCTGGAAGCGACGCCGAGCCGCCAAGAAGTTCGAGGTTTATATGCGGAAGCACGATCGAGAGGTCACGTTCGACGATCGCGGCAACTACGTACCACCCGACGACGCGGACAAAAAGAATGGCGGATCGAAATCGGGGTGGGTGAATTGAAGATCACCTTTTTGGCAGCAATCTGTTAGCCCATTAGCTGAATGCCCTGAGCGCTACAAGTCAATCCTCAGCGATCAGTGGTCATCGAAAGAATTCCTGGAAGTCACGGGGGAGTGTCGAAGCCATGTTTTCGGTGTGGGGTTTTCCTTTTACATTCAGATCGTGACCTGCCCCTTCGACAACTATGAGTTTCGTCGGCGAAGGAATCAGGCTCAGCGCGTCCTGCATTTCCTCGATTGTTCCAAACGGATCTCTGGTGCCGTGTATGAACAAGCCCTTGGTCCTCAGGTTCGGAAGGTGCTGCGTCCGTAATTGTGTCGGCTTGCGTGGCGGGTGCAACGGGTAGGACAGCAACAGCAGACCATCAGCCAGGTCCGGCTCCTTCGCGCACACCATCGTCGATTGACGTCCACCATAGGAGTGCCCGCCAACAAAAACTTTTCCGGTCACTAGCTTTCGCATCGCGAGAACAGCATTCCTTATTCCAGCTTGATCCAGTTCGGCGGTGCCGAGCGGAGGCCCCGACGGTTTATTTTGTCGAAAAGGAAGATCGCCTCGAAGGACGGCGAAACCCGCGCTGGCAAAGGCTTCTGCCAGTTCAACAAGCACCGGTGCATTGCAATTAGATCCCGCACCGTGGAAAAGAAGAATGCCGTTGTTGTTTGGCGTTTCAGGCCGGTGGAGAAAGCCCCGTACGGATGGTTGCGCTGCGAAATCAGTGAACGCTTCAGGGGCGGGCATGGCCTTCGGGGCTGACAGCAACTTCGTCCAGGCTCTCGTAAATTTTCACGATGCGAATCTCGTGAGCAAGTTTGGCCCATCCACGCTGAATCTCCGGATCCTCTTGCGCGTTCCGGCGAGACTCATCCGACTTCCAATACCGGAATAGAACATATTCGTGACTGGCGTTCCCGGAGCGATAGAGGAAATCCCGGCTGAGCCCTTTTTGCGAAAGGGCCGCCATGATTTCGCGCATGGTGCTCAAAGCGTTGTGTTCTTCTCCAGCGACGGGCTCAAAAATCGCAACTGACAGTACTTCCCGCGTCATGTCACCAGCCTTTTCCTGATAAGACTATTTCTGCTTGCGTCCGGTCGCAGAGTTATTCGGTTCCGTACGAACGACATTGTGCAACCGCATAAAGTTGGTGGAGCCTGACGAAAGCCGGGTTCCCGCTACAACCCCGAGCACATCTCCGGCACGAATCTCTCCCCGGCGCTGCAGTTCTCGTTCTGCCGTCGATACCATTTCCTCGGTCGAACTCCAGCGAACGTGATGCACCGCCTGAACTCCCCATAAAAGGTTCATTCGGTTGCAGACCGCGTCGGCGCGGCTGAATGCGAAAATTCGAGCCTTTGGCCGATGTTTGGACAACATGCGAGCGGTGTTGCCCGTCTCAGTAAAGACGGCTATGGCGCCCATGGGCAGATCTTCGGCCGCGTGTGCAATGGATTCACAGATCGTTTCGGCGATCGACAACTGGGGAGTCGAACGCCGCCGGCGCGGCTGCATGAACTCGCCCATGTTGCACTCTGCCTCAACAACAATTCGGGCCATCATTGCGACGGCTTCTCGTGGATAGCGTCCGGTAGCTGTTTCGGCAGAGAGCATTACAGCATCCGTACCATCAAAAATAGCGTTCGCTACGTCGCTTGCTTCAGCGCGAGTGGGCCGAGGATTGTCAATCATGGACTCCAGCATCTGCGTCGCAATTATCACCGGCTTGCGCCATTCAGCCGCCCGCACAATCACATGCTTCTGGATAACTGGCACTTGCTCAGGCGGGAGCTCAACCCCGAGATCGCCGCGAGCGACCATTACGCCGTCCGATGCCTCAAGAATCTCTTCGAGTTGATCAACGGCCTGCGGCTTTTCTAGTTTTGCGATCACGGGCACGCTTGACTTGCGCGCCTGAATCAGGTTCTTCACCGTCCGAACATCGGAGGCGGACCGAACAAAAGAGATTGCAACCACATCGACCCCGTGGCGCAATCCGAACTCCAAATCTTTGCGATCCTTCTCAGTCAACGCGGGGATGCTCAGCGCGATGCCTGGCAAATTGATGCCCTGATGTTCGCCGAGCGATCCGCCATGAACCACTTCACAGTCCACATCGCGTCCGCGAATCGTGCGAACGCGCAATTCAATTCGGCCGTCCGACAACAAGATTCGAGCTCCACGCGTGAGCTCTTTTGCGAGCGAGGGGAACGTCGTACTGATCAGGTCAGAGGTCCCGGGAATGTCCCTAGGCGTAATCGTTACGCGAGCACCCGCTTTCAAGACGACCAAGGCGTGGTCTCTCAGGCGCCCAGTGCGGATTTTTGGGCCTTGCAGATCTTGCAGGATGCAAACCGAGCGTCCTTCCTTGCGCGCCGCCCTGCGCAGTCGCTCAATATGTTTGGCATGCTCTTCGTGCGTACCGTGCGAAAAATTCAGCCGCGCCACATCCATGCCGAGCTGAAGCAACTCTCGCATCGCGGCCTCGGAGTTACACGCAGGACCGATCGTACAAATGATCTTGGCGCGTCTTGGCACACCCGTGGCGCCGTTGCCCCTTCCTCGAGAAGGGAACCCTCCGGCCACTAAATCCACTTTGCCCACTTTCAAGTCTGAGTCTCCCTCACCCGGTTTGACGTCAGTATTTTTGGCGGAACGAGGAAAGCCGATGTTTCACTATTGGGTCAGAGTCCGAATTCACTCACCCGCAATCTCCTGGGGACCGGATTGGCCAGCGCATCTCGGGAACAACATGGCATTGAATTCCGCGCCCACCAGAATGATCAACGAGATCATGTACATCCACACCAGTAAAGCAATGCCGACCCCGAGCGAGCCGTAAATGATGCTGTAATCAGCGAATCTCTGAAGGTACCAGCCAAACAATGCCGTGGAGCCGAACCACATTGCGGTCGCCATCGTGGCACCGGGTAACACACTGTGCCAGGGCTGCGTGCGGGGCACGGCGTTGTGATAGATCAAAGCAATAACCGCAATGCTGGTCAGGATTGCGATCAACCACCGAATGGTCATCCACATCAGCAACACGTAGGGCCCGAACTCTCGTCCGATGTGAAACAAGATCCGCGTTTCAATCCGGCTTCCAAACGCCACCAGAATCGTCGAGAACGTCATCGGGATACCAGCCAGAATTACCAACGAAAACGCGATGAGACGTTCCTTTAATAGTCCCCAGGTCTTCGGCAGGTTATAAGCCGTGCGGAATCCTTGCATCCACGAGATCACCACGCCGGATGCGGTCCACAGCGTCAGCAGGGAAGTCGAGATCAGCAGATTAACGGGCCGTTGAGTCGTCCCTTTTAGATACGCGATCGCCGTGGCGCTGCCGGCGGGCAGAATGCGCCCCAGCGCGTACGAGATCTCACGCAAGTAGGCTTCGCCTTTGTGAGATGTGGCAAGCACCGAACCAAGAACAAGTAATGCCGGAAAGAACGTAAGTATGGATGAGTAGGCGGAGGCTTTGGCAACGGCGAAAGCGTCATGCTCAAACGCACGCCACAGGGCCAGACGGAGCAGACGCAGGAAGCGGAGCATCGTTGAGGCTAGGGTATTGTGGACTTGAACCGGGCGCAACTGGGAAATGTCCCGCCCTGAATCGTCTCCCGCAACATGTTTTGGATTCGCGTGCATCGCAGAATAGAAAGCATGGGGGCGACTTGCGCCGCCCCCGTGCTGACTTTAGTTGCGGTTACTCCGCAGCGAGTTCCTCGGTCTCGCCTTCGTGACGCATGAGTTCGAGCGCGCGCTCGGCCTCTTCGTACGCTTGCGAAACCTCCTCTTGCACCTTCTGTGCCGCCTCTTCCATTTCCGGGGAGAGACGCACGTTGCGGTAGTACTCCATGCCAGTGCCGGCTGGAATTAAACGGCCGACGATGACGTTTTCTTTCAGGCCGCGCAGGTGGTCCACCGCGCCCTGGATTGAGGCTTCGGTGAGGACTCGCGTGGTCTCCTGGAACGATGCCGCCGAGATGAACGACTCGGTCGACAGCGATGCCTTGGTGATTCCGAGGAGCAGCGGGCGGCCGGTAGCTGGCTTTCCGCCTTGGGCTATGACGCGTTCGTTTTCCTCACGGAAGCGGAACTTGTCAACCTGCTGTTCGAGCAGGAACTGCGTATCGCCCACGTCTTCGACCTTCACCCAACGCATCATCTGGCGAACGATCACCTCGATGTGCTTGTCAGAGATGTTCACACCCTGCAACCGGTAGACTTCCTGGATTTCGTTTACCAGGTAAGCCTGCAGCTCTTTTTCTCCGAGCACGGCCAGGATGTCGTGCGGGTTGAGCGGGCCGTCCATGAGCGGTTCGCCCGCCTTGACGCGCTCGCCTTCCTGCACGTTGATGTGCACGCCACGCGGCACCGAGTATTCCTTCTCGGTACCGTTGTCGGCTTGCACGTAGAGTTTGCGCTGACCTTTCGAAACCTCGCCGAACTTCACGACGCCATCGATTTCGCTGATTACCGCCGTTTCACGCGGCTTGCGGGCTTCGAACAGTTCGACCACGCGCGGCAGACCACCGGTGATGTCCTTGGTCTTCGTTGTTTCGCGCGGGATCTTCGCCAACACATCGCCAGGCGAAGTCGTGTCTCCGTCCTGCACCATAAGGTGAGCACGGGAAGGCATGAGGTAACGCTTGCTGCTCTTGCCTTTGATGACGATTGCCGGCTGGCGTTTCTCGTCTGGCGAATCCGCCACAACGTGACGCGACAGGCCCGTGACTTCGTCCACTTCTTCGTGCAGCGTGACGCCTTCCTGCAAGTCCTTGAACTGAACGGTACCGCCGATTTCAGTGAGGATCGCGAAGGTGTACGGATCCCACTCGACCATGACCTGGCCAAGTTCGACCTGATCACCGTCAGTGACCTTCAGCTTGGCGCCGTACACAACCGCATAGCGCTCGCGCTCGCGGCCCTTTTCATCGACCACCGCAATCGAACCCTGACGATTCATGACAACCAGATCGCCCGACTTCGCTTTGACGGTCTGCAAGCCAATGAAGCGTACAGTTCCGTTGCTCTTCGCATCGAGACGCGATTGTTCCGAGACTCGCGATGCCGTACCACCGATGTGGAAGGTACGCATCGTGAGCTGCGTTCCAGGTTCGCCGATCGACTGCGCAGCGATCACTCCAGTGGCCTCGCCCAACTCGACCAATCGGCCGGAAGCCAGGTTGCGTCCGTAGCACATGACGCAGACGCCACGTTTCGATTCGCAGGTCAGCACGGAGCGGATTTTCACCCGTTCGATACCGGCAGCCTGAATTGCGCCCGCCAGCTCTTCCGTGATCTCGTTGTTGATATCGACGATTACGTTGCCGTCGTAATCCTTGATCTTCTCGAGCGACACGCGACCGACGATGCGGTCACGCAGCGGTTCGATAATTTCGCCGGCTTCGACGATACCGGAGACGTAGATGCCGTCCACCGTTCCGCAATCGTATTCGCTGATGATGACGTCTTGCGCAACGTCCACCAGACGGCGAGTCAGGTATCCCGAATCGGCCGTCTTCAGCGCCGTATCGGCAAGACCCTTACGAGCGCCGTGCGTCGAGATGAAGTACTGCAACACGGTCAACCCTTCGCGGAAGTTCGCCGTGATGGGTGTTTCGATGATTTCGCCCGACGGCTTCGCCATCAATCCACGCATGCCGGAGAGCTGACGGATCTGCTGTTTCGATCCGCGAGCGCCCGAGTCGGCCATGACGTAAATCGGATTGATTGCGCCTTCCTTGTCGTGTTTCTGCATGTCGCCGAACATTTCGTCTGCGACCTTTTCGGTAATCGCCGACCAGATTTCGATGACCTTGTTGTAGCGTTCACCGTTCGTGATGGCGCCATCCAAATATTGTTGCTGGACGTTGACCACCTGTTTCTCGGCGTCGCGCACCAGGACTTTCTTGTTGTCCGGAATGACCATGTCGTCGATACCGATTGAGAGGCCGGCGCGGGTTGCGAAACGGAACCCGAGCGACTTGATCTCATCGAGCATCTTGACCGTGGTCTCGAGTCCGAACCGCAGATAGCCGTAGTTCACGAGCTGGCCGATACCTTTCTTCTTGAGCAGACCGTTGATGTACGGCATGCCCTCAGGAAGATGATCGTTCAGGATGGCGCGTCCCACTGTCGTGTTCAGGAATTCACGCTCATAATTCACAGGTTCCGTATGCGTGACATCCTGATCATCGTAGGCAGTCGTCAGGTCAATGACTTCGCCCGAGTAGCGCAGACGAATCGGGGACAGCGTTTCCACTTCGCCCGCTTCCAGCGCCAAAAGGACTTCGTCAATTCCCGCGAACGCGCGGCCTTCGCCCTTCGCTCCGGGCTTCGCTTTGGTCAGGTAATAGAGGCCCAACACCATGTCCTGCGTAGGCACCGTGATCGGCTGGCCTGAAGCAGGCGACAGAATGTTGTGCGACGAGAGCATCAGCACGCTCGCTTCAACCTGCGCCTCCGGCGACAGTGGAATGTGGACCGCCATCTGATCGCCGTCAAAGTCAGCGTTGAACGCCGTGCACACCAGTGGGTGGATCTTGATTGCCTTGCCTTCCACCAACACCGGTTCGAATGCCTGAATGCCCAAGCGGTGAAGGGTTGGAGCGCGGTTCAAGAGCACCGGGTGGTCTTTAATGACTTCTTCCAGGATGTCCCAAAC
>Ga0070688_100001827_pt1 | contig 10686 bp, 8 predicted proteins | sample KBSS13HmetaG_FD_64679 | JGI IMG/M metagenome (GOLD analysis project Ga0070688, IMG submission 64679) | Switchgrass rhizosphere microbial communities from Kellogg Biological Station, Michigan, USA - KBS S1-3H metaG | ecosystem: Host-associated > Plants > Roots > Rhizosphere ...
GTGGCGGCGTCGACGGTGAGGCCTCCGTCATAGGCCAGCGTCGCGCGCGTCGCGATGATCGAGCCGCCCTGCGCGGTCGCGTCGACGACGACGTCGACCTCGCGGTGAAAGGCGGCGCCGACACCGACCGTGCCGACGTTCCAGGTCACGACGCCGGGGACCCCCTCCGTTCCCCCGTTGCTGATGGACGCGACAGTGGTCCCGGGCGGCAGGGTGACCTGGAGCGTCGTGCCGGACAGGGCGGTGACGCCCAGCTGCCCGGCGTCGAGGTCGAGCGTGAACCGCCCGCCGGGGAGCACCGGGTAGGTCGCGGTGCCGATCGCCAGCTGCGAAGACCGCTGCATCTGGATCTTCGTCGTCTTCATCAGGGTGGTGGCATTCATCCCGGTCGCATTGAGCGTGAAAGTGGACGTGAGCGAGGTGCCGTCCGCAACGGTGTTCAGGATCTGCGCGTCGATCGCGATGTTGCGGGTCTCGCGGGCCGGGATCGTCCCGATCGTCCAGGTCGCCATGCCGGCCGAGGTGCAGGTCGTGCCGGTACAGCTCGTGTTCGGCTCGGTGTCATAGATGTAGTTGAACTGCATGCCGACGGGAATGACCATGTTCACCGAGACGCCCTGGATGGCGGCGCCGGATCGGTTGCCGATGGTGAGCGTGTAGAGCAACCGGCCGCCCGGCACGGCCGGGTCGACCAGCGTCGATACGTCGAACGCCAGCGGCGGCGAGGACGTCGTTCCTCCCGTGCCGCCGGTGCCGGCGCTGCCGCCGCCCGTTCCCCCGCCGCCGGTCGTACCGGCGACGCCGCCGGCCCCCGCGACGCCCGTCGTGCCCGCGCCGCCGCCGGTGCCCGCGACGCCCATCGTGCCGCCGCTGCCGCCGGTGCCCGCGACGCCGGTCGTGCCGGCGACGCCGCCGGCTCCCGCGACGCCCATCGTGCCGCCGGTGCCGGCGCTGCCGCCGCCCGTTCCGCCGCGGCCGCCGGTCGAGCCGCCGGCACCACCGGTCCCGCCGCCGCCAGTCGTTCCCGCGCTGCCCGCGCTGCCCGCGCTGCCTGCGCTTCCGCCGCTGCCCGTGGTGCCTGCGCCTCCCGTCGTTCCCGCGCCGCCGGTCGTTCCCGCGCTGCCCGCGCTGCCCGCGCTGCCGCCGCGGCCGCCGCCGCCGCCGGTTCCGGCGCCGCCGTCCTGTCGGGCCGGTGGCGAGCCACTGCAAGCCAGCGAGATCGACGCGAGCGTCACCAGCGAAACCAACCAACCTCTCACAACACCACGGGAGACCATTGTCGTGTCCTTTCCTGCGTTCAAAACGCACCGTTCATTGTCAAACCACCCGCCCCGGCCGTAATCCACGGCGCGAGGCTCACGTAGCTCGTTCGTTCCGGCACCGTCGCGACCACGACGATGCCGCCGATCAACACGGCCGCGCCGATGCCGGCGACGATCCAGCCGCGCTGGTTGCGCGACTTGCCCGCGTTGAAGTCGGCCAGGGCCGCGTTCCACTCGTCATCGGTCAGACCAGGAACAGCGAGCCTGGCTTTCGCGTCGTTGCTCTGGTTCGAACCGAGGTACGCCAGCACGCCGCCCGTCGTGGCGGTCGCGAGGCCGCCGGCGATGACGACCAGGCCCACGATGCGCTGGATGCTGATCGACGACGGCGGCGGCGACCGCAAAGGATCGCCGGCGCGCCTCTCGACCGACGGCGTCTCGACATACGTCCGCTCGATCACCGTCTTCTCGATGACGGGCAGCTCGACGACCGGCTTCTCGGTCACGACCGGCGGCGGTGCCGGCGGTGCCGGCGCCGGCGCGCCCGCCGACGGCGCGGCGACCGGCTCCAGCAACAGCTCCAGCGCAATCTCCGCGCGGCCCGCGACGTCGACCTCGCGAACGACCGGCGTGTGGCCGTCGAGGATCGCGCCCACGGTGTGTCGCCCCGCCGTCACCCGCAGCGGATGGGCCAGCGGCGACTTGCCCACCAGCGCGCCGTCGACGCGCAGCTCGGCCCCGGCGGGCGACGTGCGCACCGCGATCGTGCCGATGCGCGCCGCCTGCTTCTCGATCTCGGCCTGCACCTCGCGGCGGCGCTCCGCGGAGATCGCGGAGGCGCCCTGCTTCAGATATTTGTCGAACGCGTCGACCGCCTCGACGGAGCGCCCCAGGATGACGTCCACCTGCGCGATGTTGTAGAGGACCACGAAGGCGGGCGAGAGGCGGTACGCGGCTTCGAACTCCTCCGACGCTTCGGCGAAACGGCGCTCGTCGAAGGCCGCCACCCCTTTCTGGAAGTGCTCGCGCGCCGCCGCCTTGGCATCGGTCTCCGCGCGCGCCGACGACGCGATGCCGATCAGCAGCGCGAGCAGCACGAACGCGACGAACAGAGGAGGAACCGGCATCGTGAATCTCTCGGGCGGGCGTGCAAAGCACGGCGCGTGCCGGCGCTCATTGGCCATAGGGATTGTCTTTCTCGATGTCGATGGGCCGCGGGCCGCGCGGCGCAGCCGCGGGCGGCGCCGGTTTTGGCGGTTCGGGCGTCGCTGCGGGCGGAGCGCGGGTGGCCTTCACGCGCAGCGCGCGCTTGTTCGAACGCTGTCCGGACTGTTCGGACGGCGCCGCGACGGCCTCGGCCGGCGGGGGCGCGGCGGCGGGCGGGGGCGCGGCGGCGGGCGGCGGCGCCGGGGCGGGGGCCACCTGCGTGGGTGCGGGCGACGGGACCACCGGCGCGGTTGCCGTCGTCGGCGCCGGCGGCGGCGGCGCGGGTGTGGTCGGCGGCGCCTCGCGGCGGCCCCGCGCCACCAGTGCCGCGACGACCGCCACCACCACGACGGCCGCGCCCAGCGCGAAGGGCACCATCGATCGACGGCGCGGCAGCGCCGGCGGCGCATCCGCCGGCACAGCGACCGACGCGCGCAGCTCGTCGGAGACAGGCGGCGGCGGCGGGTTCGTGGCCGGCGACGCCAGCGTCGCCCCCGACGCGTCGACGCCGGGCTTCGCCTCGGGCGCCTCCGATCGTCCGGCGCCGAACGGACGCAGCTCGTCGGCCAGGGCGCCGACCGACGGGAAGCGCGCCGACAGGTCCTTCGCCATCGCCCGCTCGACGGCCGCGACCAGCCTGGCGGGAAGGCCCGGACGCAGACCCGACAGGGGAGGGGCCTCGACGCTCAGGATCTGATGGATGACCTGCAGGAACGCTTCGCCCTGAAATGGCTTCTGTCCGGAGAGAAGCTCGTAAAGCACGACGCCCAGCGACCAGACATCCGACCGCGCGTCGACCTCGCCCGCGCCGCGCGCCTGTTCGGGCGACATGTAGAAGGCGGTGCCAAAGGTCGCTCCCGTCCCGGTGATCACGCTGGCGTCGGACGCGCGCAGCTTCGCGATCCCGAAGTCCAGCACCTTGACCAGGTCGCTGCCGTCGCCGGCGTCGGTCAGGAACAGATTCTCGGGCTTGAGATCGCGGTGGACGATCCCCGCCTGGTGCGCCACCGCCAGCCCGCGGCAGGCCTGCGCGACGATGTTGACCGCCCGCGGGACCGGCAGCGGCCCCAGCCGCCTGAGCAGCTTCGCGCAGTCGTCGCCCTGGAGAAACTCCATGACGATGTAGGGCGCGCCGTCAGCCGCGGTCCCGAAGTCTGTCACCGCCGCGAGGTTGGGGTGCTCGAGCCCGCCCGCGGCCTTCGCCTCGTTCTCGAACCGCCGCAAGAGCTCTCGGTTCGCTGCCAGCTCGGGCAGCAGGAACTTGATCGCAAACCGGCGCGCCAGTCGTGCGTGGCGCGCCTCGTACACCGCGCCCATGCCGCCCCGGCCCAGCAGGCGCACGATCGTGTACCTGTCGACGACGGCGCCGATGCGCGCGCCAGCATCGCTCGGGCGCGCCGTCGCAGAGCTCGCTTGTCCGGGACCTTCGTCGCCGCCCGCCATGCCTACGAGCGCACCCGATCGAGAGAGAAGTCGGGATTCGCCGAGATCAATCGGTAGGCGCGGGCCCGGCTGACGCCGATCAGCGCGGCGGCCTTCGCCACGCTCCCCTGCTCACGGCGCAGCGCCTCGATGAGCGCCTCGAACTCCGAGCGATCGTCGGTGGCGCGGCGGGACGGCTTCGCGTCTCCCGCGGGCTCGCCGTCGGACGCGCCCGCGCCGGGAGCGGTGTCGGCCCGGCCCGCCGGCAGGCGTTCGGCCTGCATGCGTTCGGCCAGCATGCGTTCCGGTAAGTGCGTCCGCTTCAGCACCGGCTCGTGCCCGTGAAGCGCGAGCAGCCGCCGCGCGAGTAACAGCAACTCGCGGACGTTGAGCGGCCAGTCGTAGAGGCAAAGCGCCTCGACCAGCTTCGGCTCGACGTCGGGCGGTTGACCACCGGCGTGCTGGCGCAGGAACGCCGCGAACAGCGGCGCGATGTCCTCCCGCCGCGCGCGCAGCGGCGGCAAGACCACCGTCAGGCCGTCCAGGCGCGCGTGCAGATCGGCGCGGAACCGGCGGCTCGCGACGGCGTCGGCCAGTGACTCCTGCGTGGCCGCGATGACGCGCACGTCGACGGGCGCGTCGCGCGTCTCGCCGAGCGCGCGCACCTGGCGATCCTCCAGCACGCGCAACAGCTTCGGCTGCAGCGCCAGCGGCAGGTCCAGGATCTCGTCGAGGAAGATGCTTCCGCCTTCCGCCGCGCGAAACAGGCCCGGGCTGGTCTGGGCCGCGCCCGTGAACGCGCCCTTGCGGTACCCGAACAGCTCCGCCTCCGCGAGCTCCGCCGGCAGCGCGGCGCAGTTCACCGCCACGAACGGACCGGGCCGTCCGCTCCAGGCGTGAACCGCGCGCGCCGTCCCTTCCTTGCCGGTGCCGGTCTCTCCCTGGATGACGACGGGCAAATCGATCGCGAGGCGCCGGGCCGGCTCCACGGCCGCGCGCAAGGTGGCGCCGCCGTACCACCCGGCGCCGATCTCGCCGAACGACGCGGCCGGGCTGGCGTCGGCGGTGGAGACGAGAACGCCGATCCATTCACCGCAGCGAACCACGTCGCCCGCAACCAGCGGCGCATCGACGACGCGGGCGCCGTTGACGAAGACGCCGTTGCGGCTTTCGAGATCGCGAACCGCCGCGATCGGCCCGTCGATTCGAAATTCGGCGTGGCGGCGCGAAACCTCGCCGCCCGCGAGGACGGTCGCGCACGAATCGTCTCGACCGACGACGCTCTTTCCGGCGAGCGCCGTCGCGAGCCGCTGCGGGAACACCCACTGGACTTCGGTCGCGCGGGCTCGTGCGACGCCGAGCCCTGTGCTCGCGGAAGGGACCGTGGTCGAGGGCGGACTCATGGAAGCTCGGATGAGCTTCAACCTGTGTACCAGCTAACGAAGCGTTTGTGCTGTAAACAGCGTGTAAATTCGCGTTCCGCACGGGGTTGCGGCCCGGCCGCGTCGCGTCCGGACAGGTTCGAACAGGTCCGGACGCGCCAAGAAACCGTCGCTGGCAGGCTGGAACCGCGCAAGAGCCGCGCCGCCCGCCGGCGATCCGCCCGCACCCGACTGGCACCGCCGGTGCAATTGGCGGTTGCGCGAACCGGCAATGGTTGCCGGTAGCCGAAACGAACATTGCAAAAGAAGGGAAGCGGGAAAATGAGCAAGGCGTTCAGATCGTTACTGGTAGCCGCGATGATGCTCGTCGGGGCGCAGGCGTACGGCCAGGAGTCGCCGCGGCAGGTGGACCGGGCCCACGACGTGGTGGTGAAGAACGCGCCGGGGATCATGTCGTGGGTCTATCCGTCGACGACGTTCGAAGCGCTCGCAGGATGCGAGTGGTCGCGGCCGGGGGCCGGCTTCGCGCTCGCCTGTCGCTTCAACTATGTCGACGACGGCGACCACGATTCACGGGTGTTGCGCTTCCGATTGAATCAGCAGGGACTCATCGTGGGCATCGACGACCGCGGCGGCGACAGCGTGTTTCCCGCGTTCTTCACGCTGCGCGTGACGAAGAACCTCGCGGCCTCGATGGCACAGGAAGAGCTCGCGAAGAATTCGACGACGCTGGACGCCGACCAGCGCGCGCTCTTGCAGTTCCTGTCGAAGAGCCGCGAGCCCGAAGAGATCCTCGCATTCTTGCTGAACGTTCAGATCGTCGCCGGCTTCTGAACCGCGCCCGCAGGATCGCTCACCCGGTCGACCCTCGCGCCTTGACGCCGCGTGGGTCGATGCGCGACCGTTGATCCGTGCATCGCCTCGTGACGCTGGCAGTCGTGGCGGTGCTGGCGGCGGCCACCGGGTGTGGCGGGGGAGGGCAAGGTGGACAAGGCGGGCGCGGTGGCCAAGGTGGATCAGGCGGCGCCGGGCTCACCGGCTTCGGCGGCTTCGGCCTCACCGACGGCGGCGGATCCACCGGCGCGGACGGCCCGCCGCTCACGCCCGCGCCGCCCATCTGCGGCAACGGCATCGTCGAGGCCACCGAGGCGTGCGACCCCGGCGACACGACCGGCTGCGCGCTGGGCCGGCCCTGCAGCGCCACCTGCACCTGCGTCGCCGGCCCGGCCGCGCCCACCAACCCAGGCGCGCTGATTGCGCAGGCGCTGGCCGACGGCCGCATCGACTATTTCACGTCGCTGCTCTACCGCGCGTACCTCCTGGCCGGCGACGGCCGCCTGCCCATCGAATTCGACGGCGACCTCACCGTCGGTGAGGACAGCGCGCTGTTCCTCGAGGTGTCGGCGCTGTGGGGATCGCTGACGACCGCCCAGCAACAGCAGCTGGGTCCGTACGTCGTGCGTCCCAACGATCCGACCAGCATCTACTCGGCGCCGCCCACGTCGATGTTTTTCGGCGACGACGACTTCCTCGCGATGCCCGGCGATCCGCCGGCGCCATGTCCGGTCCTTCCGGGTGGCGGCGTTGACTGGCGCTACCAGACAAGCACTCACTTCGTGGTCTGGTCGTGCGGCGACGGCAATCCCGCGACCTTGACCCCTCCGGTCTCCGATCTGAATGCGGGCAAGCGGCAGGCGGTGGCCGCGCTGGCCGAGCAGGTCTGGGCGAAGGAGGTGCCGAGCCTGGGCGCGCCACGCGTGGACATCGACCTCACCGACTCCGGGATGCGGACCGACATTTACCTGGTGCCGCTGAACGTGTGTATCCGCCGCCGCGACGATAACGCCCTCTGCGTCCCGCTCGGGTCGCCCACGACCATCGCGGCGGCGGTGCCGGCGCCGCCGTGCGACACCAGCCGCGGGCCGTTGACGTCCAGTGGGTTCGTGCTGATGCGGCTGGACCTGGTTCCCGACGCCGCCCCCGCCGCGAGCACGCCCGAGACGGCGCGCTCCGACTTCGCCCACGAATTCTTCCACCTCATCACGTACGGGCTGAACCTGCAGGCGCAAGGCGGCGACTGCCGCGACAACCGATTCACGGGCCCCGTCGCAAACAAGACCAGCTGGCTCACCGAAGCGTCGGCGACGTGGGCCGAGTGGGCGTACACGCGCGACGACAATCCCGACTATCGTCTCCGCAGGTTCCACGGCTACCAGGGGCGCGATGCGAAGATCCGTTCGTTGCTCGACAACGACCTCCGCGCGGCCGACAACCCGTCCTACCAGGCGTACGTGTACCCGTTGTTCCTCAGCCAGGAGGCCGGCGGCCCCATGCCGTTCGAGCAGTTCTGGAAGACGGTGACGACCGCGCGCACGCGCGAGCAGCTGGACGACCTTCTGAACGCGCGCTTCCCGTTCGAGAATCACTTCCGCGACTTCGCGGCGAAGATGCTGAACAAGACGCTGCCGGGAGATCCGCTGGCGCCGCTGCTGTCGACGACCGACAGCGCCGCGATGGCGGATGTCGTGCCGCAGAAGATGCTGCCCGAAGTGGCGCTGCCCGAATCGGACACCGACATCCCGTTCCGGATGACGATCGCGCCGCTGGCCGCGCAATATCAGAAGTTCACCGTTCCGCCCGGGACGCGCTGGGTGGACGTCGACATGACGGGCGCCAGCGCCGACCTGACCATGGAAGTCATCGCCGGCGTCAACGACCGGTGGACCCGCCGCCAGCGCGCCGGCCTGCGCTTCGCCTTCTGCCGCGACGAACCCGAAGACGACATCTCGGAGTTCTACCTGGTGGTCGCCAACACCGCGCACCGCGCCGGGGCACGGGCGCAACCGAACTACAAGGTGAAGACGCGCAAGTCCTGCCCCGGCTCGCTGACCGGCTGGATCCAGTCGAACAACTCGCTCGTCAAGCACTACATCGACGGCGACGAGACCGTCGACCAGTCGGAGGGGACGCGCGAGACCTGGTCGCTCGGCCAGCAGCACATGATCAATGCCGGCCTCGGCGTTCAGGTCCCGGGCATCGACATGCACTGGACCGCCACGTTCGCGCACCACGAGAGCAGCGTGCGGGCGTCGTGTCAGGTGAACACGACCGACGGCGAGGGCAGCGGCTCGCACGCGACGCCGTTCATCGTCACCGAGGGGGGCGGCGCGCTGACCCTGTCCCCCACGGGCATGGACATGGGATCATTCGACGTGCCGATGGTGATCCAGTACGCGATGTGCGACGGCTCGGTCTACACGATCACCGATCCGCGGACGATTCCCGAATCCGGCGCCGCGGCGGGCTACGTGCAGTTGACGCCGATGCCGGGGCGTCCGGATCGGTTCGTGGGGAGCCGGGTCGTCATCGACAGGGACACGCCGTTGAATGGCGGGAACGAGGTGATCAAGTGGGAGGTGAGCTGGGACGTGACGAGGACGCGGGCGCCGTAGGGGGCGGGCGTCGCGAATTCCCTCGCGGCCCAAGGTGGCGTACGCTGTCGCGCATGGCCACCAGCGACAAGCGAAAGCAGAGTCTCTATTTTCCCGAGGAAATGTTGAAGGAGATCGGGGCCGAAGCGACGCGGCAGGATCGCTCGCTCTCGTGGATCGTGCAGAAGGCCTGGAAGGCCGCCCGGAAGGACATCATGAGCATCCCGTCCGTCGAGGGTGGCTCCGGTGACGGGGAAAAGAACGATCCAGCCAAGTAGGTAGTTGCGCGAAATCATTTAGTAAAGTTCGCGCGGGCGCGGCGCCGGTGCCTTGTGTTGGCGCCGTTGTGCGCATTTCACCTACATTGGCGCTCAAAATCTGATAGAAGGCCGCCCATGGGCGACAACTTCTTTCAGAGTCATGCGCAGGCGAAACGAGCCATGAAGGACAACCTCTTCACCGAGGTTTACCTCTCGACGGCCGTGACCACTCCAATCCAGATCAAAGGATGGGTGAGCCAGGCGAACCCCTACGAGCGCCACGGTCAGCGCTGGCACCTCTATCTCTCGCGCGTCGAGATCTTGCGGCGGCTGGCCGCCCGTCACCGGAAGAACGCCGCTTCGCCCGCCGTCGCCGCGAAGCCGGTCGCCTGAGCGATCCGATCCGGTCCCCTCGCCCCGCGTCGCGTGCCGATGCCCGGCGCGTGACCGCGGGCGGCCCTCAAGGATAGGATAGGCGCCATGGCCGGTGGACCGCCGTGGCTGAATCCCGAGACGCAGCAGGGTGTGGTGGCGCGGGACGGAGACATCTGGATCTCCGTCCCCGTGAAGAGCGGCACCAACTGGATGATGAACATCGTCCACCAGCTGCTCACCGGCGGGGACGCGAGCTTCGATAGCATCTACAGCGTCGTGCCGTGGCCGTCGTTCGTCGAACGGCCCGGACAGCCGCCGCAGGAGATTCTCGACCGCATCGCCGCGATGCCGGCCGACCGGCGCCGCGCCATCAAGACGCACGCCGCGCCTCCGGAGCTGCCGTTCATCAAGGCGGGCACGGGCAAGGACGTCAGGTACGTGGTGGTCTGCCGCAACCCGGAGGAGGCGGTCGTCTCGTTCAAGATCTTCCTCGACCAGCACACCGATGCCTTCTACGACCTGTGGAAGGTGCCGAGGGGCGCGATGACGCGGCCTGATTTCGCGTCGTTCTATCGCGAGGTGTTCGATGCGCGCGGCATGCAAGGGATGCTGTTCGGCTTGGTCGCGTCGTGGTGGCCGCTGCGCCACGAGAAGAACGTGCTGCTGATGCACTTCGCCGACATGAAGCGCGACCTTTCGGGGTCCATCCGCAAGGTCGCCGACTTTCTCGGCATCGCGCCCAGCGCCGCCGCGTGGGCGAAGATCGACGAGTACACGTCGTTCGACTGGATGAAGCGAAACGAGCAAAAGTTCGACACGCTGCCCAACACGCCGGTGCGCGTGCTGGAACCAGGCGGGATGATGCGAAAAGGGAAGGCGGGCGCCAGCAGCGAGGACGGCATGACCGACGAGATCGCGCAGCACCTGCGCGCCGTGGGTTCGAAGATCGTGCGCGACGAGGCGGCGCTGCGCTGGTTCTACGGCGGCGGCCCGGTCGAGTCGGTCGCGTAGGCGCGCGCCGCGCCGCCGTCAGCGCGCGATCGTCAGCCGCACGGCGGGCGGCTTGCCGCCGACGCTGGACAACCCGACCGTCACCGCGCCGTGGCGCACGTCCTGCGGGATCTGGATGTGCACGGAGACGTCGGCGGTGATCTCGCCGGCGTACTCGCAGCGGCGGCACCAGACGCCGCCGGGGCGCGCGATTCCGCCGCAGGTGGGGCAGGGGACGGTGAGCGGCATCGTGATGACCGACGTTCCGCCCCTGGCGGCCTCGGCCGCGGTCATGCGCAGCTCGACGATGCCGTTGCCGTCGACGACCGCGACGCCGGACGCGACCAGCTTTTCCAGC
>Ga0070688_100001833_pt1 | contig 10670 bp, 6 predicted proteins | sample KBSS13HmetaG_FD_64679 | JGI IMG/M metagenome (GOLD analysis project Ga0070688, IMG submission 64679) | Switchgrass rhizosphere microbial communities from Kellogg Biological Station, Michigan, USA - KBS S1-3H metaG | ecosystem: Host-associated > Plants > Roots > Rhizosphere ...
CCACCCGCGGTTGCTGAACCGGAACGCGATGTCGTCGGAGAGCTTGTACGACCGCAGGAGGATCTTGATCTTCTCGCAGCCCTCCGGCCGGTACACGCGGTGCGGACTGCGCCAGCCGAGCAGGTGGTCCGCGCCCTCGCCGAGGATCACCTGGAACCCCATCTCCTCCGCCGCGCGCGCGATCTTCTCGTCGACGACGAGCTCCGTATTCCGGAACGCCGTCGGACGGCGACCGAACAGGCGTTCGATCCGGTCCGCCTGCGCGTTCACCTGCGCCTTGAACTCCGCGACGTCGAAGAGGCCGCACAGCGAGTGGTGCGAAGTCTCCGCGAGAAACTCGACGCAACCCGTCCGCGCAAGGCGCATGAAGCTCTCGAGCGTCTCCGGCGTCCAGCGTTCCATCTGGTCGAGCGCCGTCCCCGAGATCGAGTACGCGCACCTGAACTTCCCTCCGTTCTGCTCGACGAGGTGCTGGATCAGCGCGTTCATCGGCAGGTAGCACTTCTCCGCCACGCGCCGGACGATCCGCGCGTTCTCGACGTCGTCGAAGTACCGGTCCGAATGGCCGATGTCGAAGAACGTGTACCGCCGCAGCCGGAACGGCTGGTGCACCTGGAAGTAGAAGACGAGGTCCGTCACGCGACGAGCTCCCGGTAGACGTCGCGCAGGAGCGCGGCGGGATGCTCCCAGCGCAGGGCCTGGATCTCCTCGCGGCCTTCGCTCGTCAACTGCTCGACGAGCGCCGGATAGCGGAGCAGCGCCAGGATCTTGTTCGCGATGTCGTCGACGTCCCAGAAGTCGACTTTGAGCGCGTTCCTCAGCACTTCGGACACGCCGCTCTGCCGCGACAGCACGACCGGCGTGTCGAGCGCCATCGCCTCGAGCGGCGTGATCCCGAACGGCTCGGACACCGACGGCATCACGTAGATGTCCGCCATCGCGTACATGCGCTCGACGTCCTCGCCCTTCAGGAAGCCGGTGAAGTGCACGTGGCGCGCGAGACCGAGCTTCGCCGCGCGCTCGATCATGACGGGGAGCATGTCGCCGCTCCCGCTCATCACGAACTTCACGCGCGGCTCGATGTGGATGACGCGCGCGGCGGCCTCGAGGAAGTAGTCGGGCCCCTTCTGGAACGTCACGCGCCCGAGGAAGAGCACGATCGGCTCCTCGATCGCGCGCGTCACGTGCAGGATGTCGACCTGCTCCTTCTGCGTGACTGCGTTGTGCACGACGCGGAGTTTCGCCGGGTCGATGCGGTAGCGGCGCTGCAGGACGCCGGCGGTGTAGTGGCTCACGCACACGACGCGGTCCGCCGCGTCGAGCCCGAGCTGCTCGAGGTCGCGCACGCGCTCGTTGACGTGGTCGCCGCTGCGGTCGTACTCGCAGGCGTGGACGTGGAATACGAGCGGCTTCCCCGCCGAACGTGCCGCCGCGAGTCCCGCGGGCAACGTCATCCAGTCGTGCGCGTGCACGACGTCGAACGAGCGCTGGACGCCGAGCTGCGCCGCGACGAGCGCGAAGCGCGCGACCTCCGACATGAGATCCGGCCCGTACCCGCCCGAGAACGGGAGCGGAGACCGCGCGAGGAGCCGGCGGCTCGTCTCGGCGCCGCTGGCATCGCCGCGCGGGACCTGGAGGAGCTCCGCGAGCGCCGCGAGCAGCTCGACGCGCCGCCCCGAGCCCGACTCCTCGATCGCGGTGAGGCGCTCGAGGTACTCGAGCTCCGTCAGGTACGGCGTCAGCGGGCTCTCGATCGCGAGGAGCTCGACGATCGAGAAGGCGCGCGACCAGGCCTCGTCGGAAACCTTCGAGCCCGCCTCGCGCCGCACGCGCCGCTTCGCCGGCTTCGGCGCGGCCTCGGACACGGACGCGGACTCGACGAGCTCGAGCGCCGGCACCTCGTTCGCGCCGACGACGGACACGAAGCGCTCGTCCTCGTCGCCGTAGGCGCGCGGGACGACGAACAGGACCTCGACGCCGTGGTGGGCGAGACCCTGCGTGATGCCGAAGCAGGCCGTGCCGAGGCCGCCGGAGATGTGCGGAGGGAATTCCCAGCCGAACATCAGGACCTTCATCGGCGCGCTCCGCCGGCGACGACGACGGCCGGTTCCTCGACGAGACTCCACGCGCGCAGGAGCTCGGCGGTGTTCCACGCTTGCGCGACGGTCCCGCCCGGCCGGTGCGGCGGATCCCCGTCGTACACCTCGGACACGTGCAGGAGTCCCGCCTTGTCGATCTCGCCGTCGAAGGCGGACAGCGCGCCGCGCACGCGCTGGAGCTGCGCTTCGCCGCGGCCGAACGCGCGCAGGAACGCCTCGCACCAGAATCCGAGGAGCCACGGCCACACGGTGCCCTGGTGGTAGCTCTTGTCGCGTTCGTCCGGTCCGCCCTGAAAGCGTCCGCGGTAGCGCGGATCGCGCGGCTCGAGCGTGCGCAGGCCGACGGGCACGACGAGCTCGGTCTCGGCCGCGCGCACGACGTCGGCGCGCTTCTCGCGCGTCAGCGGGCTCCATTCGAGCGCCGCCGCGATCACCATGTTCGGGCGCATCGCGCGGTCGACGACTCCGTCCTTCCAGCTGTCGGCGAGGTACCCCTCGGGGAGCCAGAACCGCTCGAGGAACGCCGCGCCGGCGAGGCGTTTCCGGGCGCCCCACTCCTTCGCGAGCGCCTCCTCGCCGCGGCGCTTGTGGATGTCCTCGAGGTGCGCGAGGAGCGCGTACCACAGCGCCTCGATCTCGACCGCGCAGCCGTCGCGCGGCGTGACTGGACCGTCCGCGGTCTGCGCGTCCATCCACGTCGCGTTCGCCTCGGGCGATCCGGCGCGGACGAGGCCGCCTTCGTCGGACCGGATCCCGAGACGCGTCCCCTCGGAGTACGCGCGCGCGATCTCGGTCAGCGCCGGGAGGAAACGCTGCGCGATCGACTCCTCGGAGCCGCTCGCGACCTCCAGCAGCCGCACCGCGCGCGCGAACCACAGGCTCGCGTCGGCCGAGCCGTAGCTGCTGTCGGCGCGCGTCGCGCCGAAGATGTTCGGCATCAGGCCGCCGTCGAGGAACGGCAGCGCGCCTTCGAGGGCCTCGCGGCAGCGCTTCACCTCGCCGCGCGCGAGCAGGAGACCGGGCAGGGAGATGAACGCGTCCCTCCCCCACTCGCCGAACCAGGGGTAGCCCGCGATCACCGACGAACGGCCGGCCGCGGTCCGGAAGAGGAAGTCGTCGGCGACGAGGAGCGCCGCGGCGCGCGAACGCACCGGATCGTCGGCGCAGGAGCCGAGCGACTTCTTGCGCGCATCGGTCTCGCGCTTCCAGAGCTCCGCGATTTCCTCCACGGGGCCGTCGATCGACGCCGCGACGAAGACCTCGACGCCGCTCTCGACGCCGATGCGCAGCGTCCCGGGCGAGAACTGGTCCTCGCGGCCGTCGTAGCCACGGGCGAGGTCGGCGGGGTACTCGAGCTGGCGGTACCACACGGGGTCGGCGTCGAACCGCACCGGAGCGCCGGCGACCGCGATGTGGATCGAGGGCAGCGCGGGATACGGCTGGCAACGGATGCCCGACGCGCCGCGCTCGGTCGACGGATCGAGCGCGATGTTCTCGAACGTCAGCGCGTCCGCCTCGCGGAACGGGAGCAGCGGCCGCAGCGCGAGCTCGACCTCGTTGCGCTGGCCGGTGACGCGGTAGCGCAGGAGCACCGCGGGGCGGCTCTTCGCCATCAGGACGTCGCGTTCGATGCGCGCGCTCCCGAATAGATAGAGGAAGGAAGGCCACGGGCGGAGGTCGAAGCTCTCGATCGCCTGGTGCCCGTGAGGCGCCCACAGACCGGGATAGCGGGCCATCGAGATCGGCACGGAGCGCCCGCCGCCGTGGAGCGTCTCCTCGAAGCGCGAGAGAAAGACGAAGCGCGTGCCGAGTCCCCCGCCTCCGGACGCGGGCCGCGGCGCGATGAGCAGCCCGTGGTAGCGCCGCGTCGGGCACATCAGGATCGTCGACGACGCGTAGCCGCCGCGGCCGTCGGTCTCGAGCCACTCGCGGGTCATCGAGCGCTCGAGCGTCAGCAGGGAGTCGCGGTCGAAATGCAGGAGGGCGCTGTTCGCGGGGACGGGCATCGGGGGCTCGCGCGGGCGGGAAGTCTACGCGCCTTGGTACAAAGGAGTAGTGAGCGACCCGACGCCCGCGTCCGAGCAGCTCGTCCCGGCCGCGATTCCGGCGCCCACCCGCGGTCCGGGCGAGCCGGCGTGGCGGACGGTGCTCGTCGTCATGGTCACCCTCGTCGCGTCCGCGGTCGCGAGCATGGCCGCGCTGTTCGTCGCCGTGCGCTCGAGCTCCGACGCGACGACCGGGGCCGACTTCTCCGAGCGGATGGACGCGTGGATGGCACACCACCTCACGACGGTGCCCGGGATGCTCGTGCTCCTCCTGCCGGGGCAGCTGACGATGTTCGCGATGGTCGCGTTCTTCTCCGGCGCGGACGAGCAGGGTCTGCTGCGGCGCCTCGGCTTCGTGCGGCCGCGCGCGTCGCCCAAGGCGATCGTTCTCTCCGTGGTCGGGACGCTCGGCGTCCAGTGGCTCGTGTCCGTCGCGTTCGATTGGACCGGGGTGGAGCCGAACGAGCAGATGAAGCACATCTGGAGGATGGTCGCGACGCCGACGGGCGTGAGCGCGGCCTGCGTCGCGCTGTTGATCAGCGGGACGCCGGCGCTGTGCGAGGAAGCCGTGTTCCGCGGATTCGCGCAACGACGGCTGCTCCAGCGCTGGTCGCCGGCCCTCGCGATCGCCGTCGCCAGCGTCCTCTTCGCCCTCGCGCACATGAACGTGCAGCAGTCGCCCGCCGTGCTCCCGATCGGCCTGTGGCTCGGCTTCGTGGCGTGGAGGACGGGCTCGGTGTGGGTCTCGGCGCTGTGCCACTTCGCGAACAACATGTCCGCGTTCGTGTTCGGGCGGATGTGGGGCGATCCGGACAGCGGCGCGCTGCCGAGCTCCGCGCCGTTCCTCGTCGCGGGCGTCGTGCTGCTCGCGTGCACGTGGCTCGCCGCGCGGACGTTGAACCGGGAAGCGGCGCCGGCCTAGCGCCGGAGCCGCAGCGCGTTCCAGATCACCGACAGGGAGCTCACGCTCATCGCCGCCGCGGCGATCATCGGCGAGAGGACGATCCCGAGCTTCGGGTACAGGATCCCCGCCGCGACCGGCACGCAGATCGCGTTGTACCCGACCGCGAACGCGAGGTTCTGCTGGATGTTCCGCGTCGTCAGGATCGAGAGCCTGCGCGCCCGGACGATCCCGCCGAGGTCCCCGTTCACGACCGTGACGCCCGCGCTCTCGATCGCGATGTCGCTCCCCGTCCCCATCGCGATCCCGACTTCCGCCTTCGCGAGCGCCGGCGCGTCGTTGATCCCGTCCCCCGCCATCGCGACCTGCTTGCCCGTGAACTGACGTCGTTCCACGACGTGCGCCTTCTCCTCGGGCAGCACTTCCGCGACGACCTCGTCGATCGCGAGATCGTGCGCCACGCGCTCCGCCGTCGTCCGGCTGTCGCCGGTCACCATGATGATCCGCATCCCCATCGCGTGCAGGTCGCGCACGGCCTCGCGCGCTCCCGCCTTGATCGGATCGGCGACGACCACGAGACCGGCGAGCTTCCCGTCGACCGCGACGAACGTCACCGTCGCGCCGTCCTCGCGGAGCTCGTCGGCTTGCGCCGTCGCAGCCTCGACGTCCAGGCCGACCATCTCGAGCAGGCGCTTGTTCCCGAGCGCGACCGCGCGGCCGTCGATCGTCCCGTGCACGCCCTTCCCGGGCACGGATTCGAATCCGTCGAGCTTCGGGGTCTCGATCCCGCGCTCGCTCGCCGCGGCGACGATCGCGTCGGCGAGCGGGTGCTCGCTCCCCTTCTCGAGCCCCGCCGCCAGGCGCAGGACGTCGTTCTCCGTCCAGCCTTCCATCGGCACGACCGACCGGAGCTTCGGCCGCCCCTCCGTCAGCGTCCCGGTCTTGTCGATCATCAGCGTCTCGACCTGGCCGAACCGCTCGATCGCCTCCGCGTCGCGGAAAAGCACGCCTTCGCGCGCTCCGCGACCGACCGCGATCATGATCGACATCGGCGTCGCGAGGCCGAGCGCGCACGGACAGGCGATGATCAGGACGGAGACGGCGCTCACGAGCGCGTGCGCGAGGCGCGGCTCGGGGCCTTTCGTCGCCCACACCGCGAACGCGACGGCCGCGATGCCCGCGACGGCGGGCACGAACCAGCGCGAGACCTTGTCGACGGTCGCCTGCACCGGGGCGCGACTGCGCTGCGCCTCGGAGACGAGCGCCACGATGCGCGCGAGCATCGTCTCGGCGCCCACGCGTTCGGCCCGCATCGTGAACGTGCCCGATCCGTTGACCGTCCCGCCCGTCACGCGCGCCTCCGCGTCCTTCGCGACCGGCATCGGCTCGCCCGTGATCATCGACTCGTCGACCGCGCTCGCTCCGTCGAGCACGACGCCGTCGACCGGCACGCGCTCGCCGGGGCGGACGCGGAGCACGTCGCCGACCGCCACGCGTTCGAGCGGCACGTCCTCCTCCGCGCCCCCGGCGCGCACGCGCCGGGCCGTCTTCGGCGCGAGATCGAGCAGCGCGCGGATCGCCTGCCCCGTCGCCGCGCGCGCGCGGAGCTCGAGGACCTGTCCGAGCAGCACGAGCGTCACGACGACCGCGGCGGACTCGAAGTAGACGGGCACCGAACCGTCCTCCATCCGGAAGGACGCGGGGAACGAATCGGGCGCGAGCACGGCGACCACGCTCGACGTCCAGGCCGCGCCGACGCCGAGCGCGATCAGCGTGAACATGTTCGGGCTCCACGCGCCGCCCGCGAGCCCGAGCGAGCGCAGGCCGCGCACGAAGAACGACCAACCGGCCCACAGGACGACCGGCGTCGCGAGCGCGAGCTCCACGAGATCGAGCGTCCGCGGCGACGCGATGTCGTGCAGCGGGATCGCGTGGATGTGCCGCGCCATCGCGATCACGAAGAGCGGCACCGTCAGCACGGCGGCGACGCGGAAGCGGAGGAGCATCGCCCCGAGCTCGGGATTCGCCTCGTGCGTGGCGATCAACGGCTCGAGCGCCATCCCGCACTTCGGACAGCTCCCCGGTCCCTCGCTCCGGACCTCGGGGTGCATCGGGCAGGTGTACAGGGAGCCGCGCGGAGCAGAGGGCGCCGGCGCGGGCGCGAGGTACCGGCCCGGGTCCTGCTGGAACTTCGCGAGACAACCCGGGGAGCAGAAGGAGTACTCCCGCCCGGCGTGCTCGCAGGATGGGGCGCCGCGCCCCAGGTCGACGCTCATCCCGCACACCGGATCGATCGCGGTCCGCTTTCCGTCCATGCGTGGGCGGGAGCCTATCCCGATTTGAGGCGATTCCTCAATTCCGTCGCCGCCCCCCCAACCGCGGCGCGGCCCCCGGCGTAGGTCCCCCCCTCGTGAAGATCGGCATCAAGCTGATGTTCGCTCTCTCGGTGCCGCTCGTCGGGCTGATGGCCCTGTTCGGATGGCTCGAGGAACGCCAGGGGCGTTCGATGCTCGCGAAGGGGCTCGCGGACGAGCGGACGGAGATCGCCCGCGCGATCCAGACCGCCGCGGAGGACTCGCAGGCCGAGACGACGCCGAAGACGGCGCTCGAGCTCGTCGACCGCGTCAGCGCGTTCACCCGCGTGCTCGGTCTGCGCCTCTTCGACGCGGAAGGCGAGCTCGCGTACGAGTCCGAGGCGCTCGCCGGCCAGGCGCCCGCCGACGCCGCCGCGATCCGGGCGGCACTCGATCGACGCGAGGCCTCGGAGACGCACCTCGCGATCCGGGGGGCGCCGGTCGCCTCGTTCGTCTTCCCCATCGCGGGAAGCGACGGACGGCTGCTGGGCGCGGTGCAGGCCTTCCAGCAGGAGGCGTTCATCGAGGAGGCCGCGGCCGCGGCGCGCCAGTCGATCCTCCTCCTCACGGCGGCGATGATCCTCGCCGCGTCGAGCATCGTCTACCTCGCGATCCACCTGACGGTCGGTCGCCCGATCGCCGAGCTCGCGCGCAACTTCGAGGAGGTCGCAGCCGGCGATTTCGCCGCGCGCGCTCCCGTGCGCACGAACGACGAGCTCGGCAACCTCGCGGGCGGGTTCAACACGATGTGCGAGCGCCTCGAGGCCGCTCAGCGCTCGTTGAAACGCCACGAGGAGGAGCGTCGGCGCATCGAGGTCTCCCTGCGAAAAGCCGAACGTCTCGCCAGCGTCGGCCGGCTCGCGGCGGGCCTCGCGCACGAGATCGGAACGCCGTTGAACGTGATCGTCGGGCGCGCGGAATCGCTGCGGAAGAAACTCCAGGGCAACGATCCCGCCGAACGCAACCTGCGCATCATCACCGGCCAGATCGAGCGCATCGCGACGACGGTGAAGGGGATGCTCGACTACTCGCGGTCGCGCGAGCTGCGTCTCGCGCCGACGTCGCTCGCGGACCTGCTCGGCCAGGTGATCGAGTTCCTCGAGGACCGCTTCGCGCACACGTCGATCCGGGTCGACACGGCGTTCGATCCCGCGTGCCCGCCGGTCCAGGCCGACGCCGATCGCCTGTACGAGGTCTTCCTCAACATCGCGGTGAACGCGATCGACGCGATGCCGGAGGGCGGCCGGTTGACGGTCCGGATCGGCACGCAGACGCGCACGTACCCCGAACGCCCCGGCCCGGAGCGCCCGTTCGCGGTCGTCACGTTCGAGGACCAGGGCTGCGGCATCTCCGCCGGCGACCTCGAGCGGATCTTCGATCCGTTCTTCACCACGAAGGAGGTCGGCAAGGGCACGGGCCTCGGCCTCTCGATCTCCTACGGCATCGTGCGCGAGCACGGCGGCTGGATCGAGGTGCGGAGCTCCGTCGGCACCGGGACGGGGATCGCCGTGTACGTGCCGCTCGAGCACGTGGAGCAACCCCTGACACACAACGGGAGGGCGGCATGACGACACTCGGCAGGATCCTGGCCGTCGAAGACGACGAAGCGATGCGCATGTTCCTCGAGGAGGAGCTCCGCGACGCGGGCTACGACGTCGTCACCGCGACGAACGGCATCGCGGCACTCCACCTCTTCAACCCGAGCACGATCGACGTCGTCGTGTCCGACGTCATCATGCCCGGGATGCGCGGCGACGAGCTCCTCGCCGAGCTGCACGCGCGGCACCGCGACGTGCCGGTCGTCCTGATCACCGCGTTCGGCAGCATCGATTCCGCCGTGGGCGCGATCAAGGCGGGCGCGTACCACTACGTCGCGAAGCCGTTCCACATGCCGCAGCTCCTCTCGACGCTCGAGGAAGCGATGCAGGACCGGCGTCTCGTACGGCGTCTCGACGAGCTGCGCGCGCGGCTCGACCAGGGAACGCAGACGATCGTCACCGAAGCGGACAGCATGCGGGAGTGCCTGGATCTCGCGCTGAAGGCCGCGGCGAGCCAGTCGCACGTCCTCCTGCTCGGCGAGAGCGGCACCGGCAAGGAGCTGATCGCGCGCATGATCCACGAGCAGAGCGGACGCAGCGAACGGCCGTTCGTCCCGGTGAACTGCTCGGCGATCCCGGAATCCCTGCTGGAAAGCCATCTTTTCGGCCACCGCCGCGGAGCGTTCACCGACGCCCGCGAGGACCGGGCCGGACTGTTCCAGGAGGCGACCGGCGGGACGATCTTCCTCGACGAGATCGGGGACATGCCGCTGCCGCTGCAGGCGAAGATCCTGCGCGTCCTCCAGGAGCGCGAGATCCATCCCTTGGGCGCGCCGATGCCGATCCCGGTCGACGTCCGCGTCGTCGCCGCGACGCACCGCGACCTCGACGCGCAGGTCGCAGCCGGCGCGTTCCGCCAGGACCTCTACTACCGCCTCCACGTGCTCGTGATCCGCGTGCCGCCGCTGCGCGAACGACCCGACGACGTCCTCCCGCTCGCGGCGCACTTCCTCGCGAAGCACGGCAAGCGTCACGGGCGCACCGGGTGCACGCTGACGCCGGAAGCGTTGCATCTCCTCGTGCGGCACAACTGGCCCGGCAACGTGCGCGAGCTCGAGAACACGATCGAGCGGTGCATCGTGCTCGGTCGCAACGAGGAGATCGACGCGTCGGATCTACCCGACACGCTCGGCGCGCACTCGACTCCGCTCCCGGAGGCGGGCGAGAAACGGTCGATGGCGGAAGTGGAGCGCGAGCACATCCTCCGCGTGCTCCGCACGACCGACGGGAACAAGGCGGCCGCGGCGCGGATGCTCGGGCTCGATCGCAAGACGCTGTACCGCAAGCTCGCGGCGTGGGAGTCGCACGCGCTCGAGTGATCGCGTCGCGTCCTGCCGCAACGACGCGTTTCGCCTCGGAGATTCCCGCGCGCACGGCGCGCGGCTGCGCGCAGAAGGCACTCGCATCGCTGGCGCAGGGTTTGCCTTCGCGGGAGCACGTACCTGAAAGGAGGTACTTCTCATGAAGACAACCTGCATCGCATGGAGAGTCGCAGCGACAGCGGCGTGGATCGCCTGGAATCCTTCCGCTCCCGCACAGGACTACCGCCGGATCGATCTCCTGTCGGACGGCGCCGTCCAGGCTCCGCACGTCGACGAAGCCCTGGTGGATCCTTGGGGCCTCGACGCGTCGCCGTCGGGCCCCTTCTGGATCGCGAGCGCCGGAACGGGAAC
>Ga0070688_100001840_pt1 | contig 10662 bp, 3 predicted proteins | sample KBSS13HmetaG_FD_64679 | JGI IMG/M metagenome (GOLD analysis project Ga0070688, IMG submission 64679) | Switchgrass rhizosphere microbial communities from Kellogg Biological Station, Michigan, USA - KBS S1-3H metaG | ecosystem: Host-associated > Plants > Roots > Rhizosphere ...
TCCTCGCGGGGCAGAACGTCGAGAAGCCATCTTAAACGAAAGCTGGAGGCTGCTGGGCCGGCCGCAGCACTCAATGGCCAGGGATGAAGGAATCCTACAGAACCAGCGCCCGACATCAGCGCTGCCAGAAAAGTTCGACGCGAACGCATGGGCGCAGCTTAAGAACGTCTCCGCGCCGCTCAAGCTCCAAGCGGCATTATTTACATCCCAGATTTTGCGGAAACCCGCACCACTGGGCGGCGTCTGAACCAATCAAGGGGCGACCCGTTGCCGCACAATTGCGACAACGCGTGGACGAATGGCGTTGTCACCTTTTCCGCTTTTGTGACCATGCATCGATGATGAGGACGACCTTCATGGACTCGGCAGTGGCAATACGCCTTTAGTTTCACTGCCGGAACGGAGCGTAAAGAGTCTTTGCGACCGAAGTCGCATTGTTGGATTTGACGCCCCCGTGCTACTGCTCTCGCGACGATGAAGGCTCGACTGCTGGAACCAATCTGGCGCCACGGCAAGGCGCATGACGAACACTATGACATCCCATGTCCCGAGTCCTCCAAATCCTCTCACCGCATGAAAAATACTCTCGCTCTCGCCGTTTTGTATGCATTTGCCACGCTGGCTCCAGCGGCTCGGGCGCAACTTGCCAGCGTCAGTCCGTTTCCCGGTTATTTATCTGAAAACTTCGAGTCCTTTCCAACAAGCTTCACCACCCCTCCGTTGTCCATCATGGGCGGCGCAGCGAGTGTGCAGACCTTGGACGGGATCTCGATTTATCAGGCGTTGTCCTGGAACTTTGGGCTGGGTTCGAGCAGCGAGAATGCACCGGCCAACTGCGCTCTCGGTGCCAACGGCCCGCGCGGACTTGCATTGGAGAATGGCTCCGGCCAGGCGCAGGCAACGATTACCTTCAACAATCCGGTAAATGCATTTGGCGGCTTCTGGGGTGGGGGTACCGTCGAAACCAATCCAATGACAATTTCAATAAAGTTCTTTAACGCCGCGAACCAAGTGATTGGCGTGCCACAGACGTTCACGTATCTCCGCCCAGCAGGAGACGGCATGCTTGAATGGCACGGATGGGCCACCACCGTGCCCATTGCGAAAGTGATGCTTCTCGCCGATGGACCGACGGCCGTGGCAGATGATTTGCGAATCAGTTTTGCGCCGCACTTCTCGAGCATCAGCCGGGAGAAGTTCGGGAAGGTGAAACTGGTCGGCCATGGTGTCGCCGGGGAAGCTTACACACTGCAGGCCAAGGCCGACCTTGCGACACCAAATTGGACCGGCATTGGCACTGCGACCGCAAATGCCGAAGGAATGTTGCAGTTCGAAGATGCCGATGCGCCAGATTTCACCAGCCGTTTTTATCGCCTGGTTCACCCGTGAATTGCGTTACTAACCGAAATGTCCTGACGCCGTTCTCCGACCCTCAAGGCGTGCGCACGCGATAGAAGCGCAACGCGCCGGGCGACGGATCGTTCACCTGGACCTGCCGTGCGTTCCCCGCCGGAACGGTCTGCAAAGTGGACCAGGTCGTCGTGGACAGTGAAGTTTTATACTGCACGGTGTACTCGACATTGGCCGCCGCGTTGAAACGCATAACCACCGGCGCTTGCGACACGACTGTCAGACGCAAAACACTGGAAGGATCGTTGGGCGCCGTTCCGGCCTGGTATTCGTCCAGGTTTCGCGCTCCGTCCCCATCGAGGTCACCTGCCGCGTCGTTCACATTCGGGTTCAGCCCATATTGGGTTTCCCAGGAGTTCGGCATGCCATCGCCATCCGTATCCTGGGATGCCGCAGCCGGGCCCGGAGTGGGCGCCGCCCCGGTCCAGTTCACTGGATCGTTCCCAAAACTGGCTGCAGTCAATCGAGTCAGCGATTGTCCGGAGCCATCCGCCGACAATGGCCACGGCGCCACATCGAGATATTTCACCTTGTCGACGAGAATGTACGGCACCAAACCGGCGTCGCGTCCTGACGTTTGCGGCGGATCCGGCTGGACCAGTTCCACGCTGTCCGAGCTGTTGTCCAGCTTCCCGGTGTACGGACCCAGAATCACCGCACCGGCCTGCACATTGTAGCGGGTCTTGAATGCATTCAGGAGCGTCGTGTCGCTGGGATTGAACGCGACAATCAACACGAGCCCATTGGGCGGAATCGTTGTGTTGGCCGGGAAATCAAACGAGACCGCGTCCCGCAACTTCCAGTGGTTGGTGGGGAAGCTCGGGTCGAACAACGGGACGGCGCTGGCCGTGATGTTCTGCAATTCGATGTACTCCTCGTTCACATTGTCCACCCCGCCGGCGAGGTCGATCGGATGATACATGATCTCGCTGATAACCACCGGCCCGACTTTCGGGCCGCTATTGGCCAGTCCTGTGCCGGTCCGGAAATCTCCAACGTCCAGCGGATTATCAACGCCGAAGGTGCGTTGGGCCATGGACACGAACTCGACCTTGCTGCCGTTCAGCGCGCTGGTCACATAGCGGCCAAAGGAAACGCCATTGGCCGAGGGACCAAATTCCACCTTGGCCCGATACCCAGTCAAAACGCCTTGTGCGTCGACGGCCGAAAGATAGACCTCGTCGCCGCGGGCGGAAGTCAAAGCGAAGCTGGTCGGATCGCCCGGCAGCGGATTGAACTGGTACTGGTAAAATACGCGATAGCCATTGGCCGGGACGCTGCCGGAAGGAATTCGGTACTTCCGCAGCGCGGTGCGGTCGTCGCTCAGGTACCACCCGGTGACATTCACTGATACCCCGCCTGTGTTGCGAATTTCGATCGCGTCCTCAAACGGAGGATCCGCGTGCGAAAGCACTTCGTTAATCACGATGTTCGGAATCGGCAGGAAGTTGCTCTCCTCGGGAGAAGCTGTTTCCGGGAAGGAAACAACGTTGGTCGTTCCATCGGGCAGGCGCCCCTGGGAAACGCCGGTGAGCTGCGCTCCAAATGTGTACTGGTCAATGAGGGTGCCGTTGGCGTCGGAGATGCCAAGTGATTCGCCAGTCCGACCGAGGGCGAACGGCACATGATCGGCCCCCGCCGCCAAATCGCCGTCGGCGATGATCTTCAGAAACCCGGCTAGACCGGCACTGATGAAGGAACGCGGCGGCAGCGGCGGGTATTGCAGGCGGTTATTAAGATCATCAGTGAGGTAGAGCCCGCTTAAATTCACCGGTTGCACACTGGGATTATAGATCTCGAACCAGTCAGCCCCGCTGGCGGGCGCCGCCATCCACTCATTAATCTTCAGCAAACCGACGTTGCCCAGTGCGGCGGCAAGGTTCTGCCCACCCGCGGAAGGAACATTCAAAACCCAGTTGCTGCTGCTGTTAGGCACCCGGCCGATGGACCAGTCGGCCGCCTGAATGCCGAAGCTGATGGAATCGAGTAACTCGCCGCCGCTTTGCGGCCGGTTGAAGAGGTAGAGCGAGTCTCCCGAGGCCTTCATGCCGAACCCGGAGTTCAGAACAGTGGCGGCGTTCGTGGTGGCAGGGACATCCGGATTGAATCGCACGACCCGGTAGCCAGAGGCAGCGATGACGGACCCGGCAGGGAAGACCCAGCGGCGCGGGTTGGCCAGCTGATCGGTCAAACTCATGCCCGAAAGATCCACCGAGGCATTGGATGGATTATGGAACTCCACCCAGTCGCTGATCGTTCCGTCGGAATTGGTGCTGTTGCGGGCGTTGGCCAGGATCTCGTTGATCTTTACGCCGGCAGTGGCCGGATTGTTGGTGACTACGACGGCGTCGAGCCGCATTCCAAAGACGATGTCGGCACTGTTCGGAGTGTTCTGGTGCACCTCCACCGCGAGAACGTTGTCACCGGTAACCAATCCGGCGATGTTGAGATTGATCGTCTCCAATGTATTGGCCTCATGGCTAAGCGGAGCCAATGTGGTGCTGTTGATGGTCGTCGGCGCATCGGGCATGTTGAAGCGGGCTGCTTCGGTGCCGTTGACATAAAACACGGCGCCGTCGTCGATCATGTAAGTTGCCTGCAAGCCGGAAACATTGAGGCCCGCCGGAACTGTGAAGTGCGTCCGGAAATAATAGGTAATTCGATTGTTCGTAACCACCAACTGGGTTCGAATGGGCTCAGGAGGAACTAGATTGCCGTCAAACCCGAACGCGGCGACACCCGTGGGCCAGGTCAAATCGTTGTAGCCCGTGGCGCTCCAGGCCGTGCCTAAATCCGCTCCTGTGTCGTTGTACTTCCACTGATACGTCCCGTTGAGCGGCACGAGATTGACGAGTTGCGGCTGAACGGTCCCTTGGAACGGATTGCCCGCACCCGGAGTCGCGATATCCAGGTAAAGGATGCGGGAGCTTCCATTGGGACTCCGCCCTTGGGAGATCCCGGTAAACTGGGCGCCGTAGACCACGCAATCAATGATCCGGCCATCGGCATTGACCAAGGCAATTTCGCCGCGCTCCTGATCGAGGGCGAAATCCAGGTGATCCGCTCCCGCGCTCCGATTCCCATCGGCGATAAATGCCCGGTAGCCGAACCCGGGGACGAAAGTGAGAGGTACGATCGCGTGTCGAAACGGATCCCCGATTGGTGAGTCGGTCATGAACAACCCTCCCAGATTAACCGGCAGCGAATCCGGATTGTAGACCTCGACGAAATCGTCAACGAAGGGAGCTGCCGGACTGGCCAGCCATTCGTTGATCTTAAGCGTTGCGGTGGAACCGGTGGATGACGGCGTGTTCGCCGCGCCATGCGTCGGAGTGCACAAGCCCCACTGCCCCCCCGCCTGACGGCCCACGGTCAAATTCGAGATCTGCCAGCCAAACTGCACCGAATCAATCATCCGCACCCCGTTGGTCGCCCGATCCAGCAGGTAGACGTTGTCACCGTCCTGATCAAGACCGAAGCCGATGTGCAGCCCGCTGGTCCCGTCCGGATTGTTGGCATAGACAACCAGATAGGTGCCGGCAGCGAGGGTGGTTCCGCCCGGGAACGTGAACCGGTTCGGATCATCGAGATCATCCGTCAGCCGGAAACCGGAAAGATCGATGGTGGCCGCACCCGCGTTAAAAAGCTCGATGTAGTCGGGGAACGTGCCTTCGTGATTCACCGCCCCGTCATTGCGCGCCAACACCTCGTTGATGACGACGCCACGCAAACCAGACAATACCGCCCACGTCTTCGACACCGTTGCGTCCGCGTCTGCTTGCCAAATACCGGCGCTGTTGCGACCCACGACATAGACGGTGTAATGCCCATTGGCCAGGCTCGTTAGGCTGATGGGCTGGCTCACCAACCGGTCGGCGCTCCAAGCCCCGTTGTTAAGCCGAAAACGGTAGTGCGTGATATCAGTTCCACCGACGATGAGGGTGGCGGCGTTCAAGTAGGTGGGGGAATCCGGCTCGCCGCTGACCGTGGCGCGGACGACGACGGGGGCGGCGGGCAGCGCGCTCAGCACATAATTGATTCGCGCCTGGGCGCTCGATTTCATCGACTGAATCGTCCCCGGACTGACCCAATCTCCCAAAACCTGGTCCATCAACGGAAAGAGGTTGTTAGTGGCGAAGGCCCCGGAGAGCTGGTGCCGGTATTCCTCAAAATAGAGCGGCTCAAATTCCGGGTGGTGCAGGAAGCGCGAAAGATTGGGAATATTTGCCGGCAGAAACAGGTCGTTCGGACCGGACCCGGAACTTCCGAAGATGGAATCGAAATCGTGCGGAAGGACAATCATGCGCTGATCGATGAGGCCGCGGTAAAGATCGTAATCATCATCGGCTCCATTCGACAGCGCCGTCTCGTTATAGTCCATCAGGCAGAGGACGGCGAAATATCGGAGCCACAGATCGACATTCGCATTCCGTCGCACCGCCTGCACATAATCCGCAGCCGGAGTGGTCTCGGGATCCAGTGCGAACATCAGATTAATGATATCCGACCAGTCGTTCTCACTGACGTTGGACTCCTTGTCGAAGCCGTAGTTCATGTAGGTCTGCGGATCGGTGCCGAGATATTCAAGAAACATTTCCGGACGGCGCTTTGAATAAACGTTGCCATTGGGATCCTCCGGATAATGAACGCGGGCCCAATCGCCATCAACGACCTCGACGGCGGCATAAGATCCGAACATACCTGCGCCGGGTGGGGAATGGTTGACGCCATTGAATCGAACCTGCACCGCACCGGCATAAGCAGTCGGCAGTCCCGCTTTTAGGGACAGGGCGCTCCCCAAGACCTGAGCGTAAGTATTGACCGAGTTGAGGTTTAAGGAACTGGTGCCCTGCCACGGCCGATCCCGCGGAATGTCGAACTTCATCGTTGGGGGTGTCGATCCGAAGCTGCTCTGTCCGCGGCGCCGCGTGGTACATCCGTGCCGAACTTGAACATCGCTGCCGTCGATCGTGATGAAGGTCGCATTGCGTTGCACTCGGTCGAACTGATTAAAGAAATCGCTGCGATCGCCAGGCCTCATGATGATTCGATAGATGGCCTGCCGGCTGGAATAATTCTCGTCGTCGACTTGAAACAGCGCGTTCGCTTCCTGGGCCAGCGTTCCCCCGCCAACGTCCGCAGCGGCTGGCCAGGTCCGGGCATTGGCGCCGGCATCCAAGGCCTGGACGTAGAACTCCATAATCGTTCCATTGGCCATGGGCGACAAAACAATCCCGTAGACCCCGTCTCCGGCCGATCCGTCATTGCTCAACCCATTGTCCAGCATTGGCGCATCGACAAAACTACCCACAGCCGAAGTCACATCGCGCCGCCACAGCCGGACGGTCAAGCCGCTCGTGGCCTCGTCCACGATGCGGGCCAAAATCGTGACATTGTTCGTGGAACGCGGCACTGCCGGAAGATGATTCACTTCCAAAATCATGGGAGGGAGATTGGCCGTCGCGACCGAATTCACCTGCCCGGGAGTTCCCCCCGCAGTCGTGCTTGCCCGCCAATTCTGGCCGCTGTCATTGGGAAGCGTTACCTGGCGCAATTCCATGGACCGGCCGGCGCCATCCGCCGGTGTGACCCAGTCCCAACCCACGCCCGTGGCCGTTCGCACCGCCCAATCGCCCTGGTCGGCGTACACCACCAAATCAACCTGCGTGCCGGAAGCATCCTCCAACTCCACTTCATCCCGGCTATTGCTCAGCCGGCCGGTCCATCCTCCCACCACATTCGCCACGCCCGGATATCGCGAATTGAAAGCGGCGACATTGGCCGCCACGACCAGATAACCTCCGGCGGGAATGTTCACGTTAGGCAGGACAAATTCCACCGCTCGATTCAGTCGCCATCCGGTCAGGTTGACGGAAGATCCGCTGCGATTGCGCAGTTCAACCCATTCATCCGCCACTTGCTCCGAAGTGGGATGATACATGATCTCATTGATGACGATCTGACCTTCGAAGATGGCATTGGTGTTCAGGGAGTAGCTCCATCCTGGCCCAGCGAAAACGTTTCGGGCCGCGGATTGATCCCGGATCCCGTGTCCGGCCGCCCACGTCACGTTCACGGCTCCGTTGGCAGGCTGGGCAAATTGGAACTCGTACGGACCCGCACCAAATCCGGAGAGACTCGTGGCGGCGATTCCGTTGATGCGAAGATCCGCCGCGTCAACTCCCGCCACCGGTTCGCTGAATGTAATCTCAATCTTGTCCAACTCGCTGACTGTCGCGCCAGCCACCGGCGCCAGCGCCGTGACAGTCGGCGCCACTGTGTCCGTCAGCGTGTATTGCCAGGTGGCACCGGCACCAAATGCATCAAATGGCTTGGGCGGATTTTCAAAATCCCGAATCCCGTGCGTGCCGTTCCATCCCACGTAGACGGTTCCTTCGGCGGGCTGCGCGATCGCGAACTGATACGTCGTGCCTGAACCGGTAACCGACAGCGCGGGTATACCATTCACCAGAAGGTCGGATGCGGTGACACCGGAAACAGGTTCGGAAAATGTGACAGTAATCGTCGATAGTGATGAAACATTGCCGGGAGTCGGCACCTTGTTCGCCACCGTAGGCGGTGTTGATATCCCCACGGAAACATTGACGACGGCCGAAGTTCCTCTGGCCCCGAGGTTGTCGAAGGCAATCGCGCGCAATGCGTAATTCCCAAGGGGAACACTCGGCCAATCGAACGCGAACGGAGCGGAGGTATCCTCACCCACCTTCGTAATTCCTTGAAAGAACTCCACACGGGCTACGCTCCCGTCCGAATCGCTCGCGGATGCGGAAAAAGTTATCGTGGCCGGCTCGGTATAAAACGCGCCCTCGCTCGGGCTCAAGAGGGTCACGCTGGGCCGATTGTTCTCGGTGCTGGCAATCAGTTCCAGATCAAAGCTGATATCGCTGCTGCCCGGACTCGACTGGTGAATTTCTGCGGCAATCACATTCTGACCGGCAACCAGAAACGAAGGCGGCACGTTCGCGACCAAGAATCCCGCTCCGTCATCCGCGGCGTTCACGGCCAAAGTCGTGAAGTTCACCGGATCGAACAATCCATCGCGGAACACTTCCTGCCCATTCAGGTAGACGATGACGCCATCGTCTCGCTTAACCCGCAACGTCATGATGGCGTAAGCCCCTGGATTAACGACGCTAAACGCCTGCCGAAAGTAGTAGGTAACCCGTTTGTTGCCGGGGTCAGGGCCAAAATTGAGCAACGTCGCCTCGTCTCCATCGCCGTAACCGAACTGTGCCGGACCACTCGGCCAGGCGGTGTCGTTGAATGACGGGGCGATCCATGCGTTGCCTTGGTCGGTGCCGTCGTCGAGGTACTTCCAAGTGCTCCCGACGGACACCAAGGTGTCGGTGGCTGCCTCGGCTCTGGGCAAAGCCAGACCGAAGGTGAAAACAAACGCCAAAAGGCAACGGGCAATCATCTGCTTCATACTTATACGTCGTGTGTTAACAGCTAAAGGAACTCCAGAAGCAGGGCATGGTCAAATCCGCGCTCTCGCAGGAAATCGCCGGGCATTGGGTAGGATTATTTCCGACCCGTCCTAATCCCGGTAATAGCGAGAATCCGCCGGGTGGTACGGCGGAGGATCCGTGCGGCAGCGACGCTACGGTTGGTGGGGAGCCAACCACGAAGCGACGCCATCCCTTCGTTACAGTATGTCTACCTGATAGTTTCCAAAATGCTGAACAAGACGGAGGAAACTACACATCTCATTCCTCATAGCAAGTTTTCATTAGCACATGAAGGCCTCTTGCAACGGGCCCGAAGGGATTGCAGAAGGCGTCGCAGGGAAGCGCAGACCTCATTGGGCATTCGTCATTGGGCATTGACATCGGACCGCCGGCCCGTCTGCGACAGGAGAATTGTTCCATCCGGACGCTTCGCGGATAGCGACGTCACTTGCTTCGTCGCCGGCTCCCACTCGCAAAGATTGGCAAAGCGGCGGCAGCGTTCGGCGACCACCGGACTTACCCGCGCGCGATAAACCTGTGCTGGCGCGTTCCACAGACCGTAGAACTCAAAGTCGGTCGGGTTCCGCCCGTAGATCGATCGAAACGTCGAGACCCGCTTCTCGATGAGCTTGAGTGTGACAGCCTCCGAAACCTTGCGGTCGGTAAACTGGTTCGAATTGGTTACGCTGCGCCATTCCCGCTTGAGGATTTGATAGCGGCTGACTTCTCCAGCGCCACCCACCATCCGGTCATTGTCGCCGGACTCGATCATCGAGAGCGCCGAGAGACGGTCGAGACCGAAACTCAGCATCGGACAGAACATCATCAGCAAAGCCAAAGTTCGCATGCTGAGAACTTGGATTTGCTGGGGGTTCCTCGCAATTGAGGTGCCTACGGCAGAAAAGACTCGAAGGATTCCCGGGTGCCCCTAGGGGTTTCCCCGGTCTCAGCGAACAAGCCGCAGCACGACTTCGACCGGCGCATCGGAAGCCGGCAAACCCTCTCCCCGGGCCAGCCAGTTGTCGTCGTCATCGCGATTGCGAGCCCGGCTGCCAATAATGGCGTCGTCGTCATCGATGACCGTTATGATCGACCCATCCAGTTGAGCCGCAAACCCATCCTCCCGAAATCGAGACCCGGCGAAATACCACTGGCCTTTGCCCACTGTCGACTTCGCGGCCCTGTCCAAGACGAAGTTCCCGACCCGCTGCCGCCGCGTGCTCTTCTTTACCTTCCACGAAATCTCGATCTCGATTCGCGCTCCCGACCGTCCCTTCGACTTCTGCCCCGCCGGCGTCGCATTGGTCGGCGCGGGCGTGGCACCGAGAAGCAGGAGGGCCAGTTGGATGGAATAAGGGCTCACTTCCGTTCGCAGGAGGCTCTCATGGATCTTGCCGTATTCGGCGACGAGAACGTATTCGATGGGACCCTCGCGAAGGTTGACGAAGGCGGGGAAAGTTATGGTTCTCTTTGCCTGATCCAGCCGCACATTTCCGATCTGGAAAAGGCCGGGAGCAACCTGGCGAATTGCTTCGTTGGTGGCACCGAGTCCCAGGCTCGAATCGGCCCCCGGAACCAAAGGTTCGGCCGATTTTCCTTCGTTTGGGAAAATGCCGAGACAGATGGCGCCAACCATCCAGGTCATGAAGGAAACGCGGAAGGCCGCGCGAACGGCGGGGGCATCGATCTCGAACAGCGGCGGAAGACGCACGGCGCTACCTTGGCAGCGCTGAATCCAATCGGCAAGCGAGTGAGGGTGGCCTACCCATCCTGCGCATGGTAT
>Ga0070688_100001850_pt1 | contig 10628 bp, 4 predicted proteins | sample KBSS13HmetaG_FD_64679 | JGI IMG/M metagenome (GOLD analysis project Ga0070688, IMG submission 64679) | Switchgrass rhizosphere microbial communities from Kellogg Biological Station, Michigan, USA - KBS S1-3H metaG | ecosystem: Host-associated > Plants > Roots > Rhizosphere ...
GTACGAGTCGACCCGGTGGCAGCATTCAGAAATGAATGAGGGACATCGGCGGGTCTACAAGGCAAGACCCGCCTACGCAGCGTAGGCCGGGTCCTGGTTTTTGGACCCGGCGTGGGTTAAGCGGGCGATGAAGCGCTCATTGCGATCGTGGCTATGGGGCGTACCGCTCGATCAGGAAGTGGATGACGAGATCGCCTTCCACATCGAGATGCGTACCCGCGACTTGGTCGACAAGGGACTCGACCCGCGGATTGCTCGCGAGGTGGTGCTCGCACGGATCGGAGATGCCTCGCGACTCAAACGCACCTGCGTGGGCCTTGGCAGAAAGCGAGATCGGGAAATGCGATTGACGCGGTGGATCGAAGAGTTGCGCGACGATGTTCGGTTTGCCGTGAGGCAGCTCAGGATGTCGCCCGGCTTCACGCTTGTCGCGACGCTCACGCTTGCCTTGGGTATCGGCGCCAACAGCGCGATCTTTGCGCTGGCCGATGCGACCTTGATTCGACCGCTCTCGTTCGAACAACCAGATCGCCTCTCGATGCTCTGGGAGAGCAAGCCCGATGGGCGCAGCGTCGTGGCTCCGTTTGAGTTCATCGCCTGGAGCGAGCGGAACCACTCGTTCGACCTCATTGCCGCGGCCGGGTGGCCGGGGAGTCGGGCGACGACGGGCGCCGACGGCGTGGGCCAGGAGCTCGACGCTCAACTCGTGACCGTACATTTCTTCGACGTCCTCGGCGTGAGACCAATTCTCGGTCGCACGTTCCTCGACAGCGACGATCGAGTCGATGGCAATGCGGTCGTCATCAGCGAGGGCTTCTGGAGGACACGGCTCGGCGCTGACCCGAACGTCGTGAGACACGCGATCACGCTCGATGGCCAGCCGGTCTCGGTTGTCGGCGTCATGCCGGCTGGATTTCAACTGCTCGCCCGTGCCGATGTCTGGACGATTCTCAACTCGTCGTACATGCGTAGCCCGGCCGGAGTTGCCCACTTCCTGCGCGTCGTTGGGCGGCTTCGGCCTGGCACGACACTCGAGCAGGCCCAGGCCGACATGGACGGAATCGCCAAGGCGCTCGAACAAGAACGACCAGACTTCAACCGAGATCGGGGCATCGCTCTCGAGCCGTTGCGCGAGGCTCTCGTCGGCCGGGAACTCCGGCTCACCTCGATCCTGCTGCTTGGCGTCGTCGGATTCGTGTTGCTCATGTGCTGTGGAAATGTCGCAAACCTGTTGCTCGCGAGAACGGCTGCGAGACGACGCGAACTGGCGGTGCGTTCCGCCATGGGCGCTGGGCGACGTCGAGTCGTTCGCCAGCTCTTGACGGAGAGCCTCGTGCTCGCGCTCGTTGGCGGTACCGCTGGTGCGGGGGTTGGTCTGGCGATCCTGAACGCCGCTCCGACACTGATTCCGACCGGAGTGCTTCCGGTCAATGTGACTCTCGAGTTCGACGGACGTGTGCTTGCGTTCTGCATCGCCACGGCCTTTATCGTGGCTCTCGCGTTCGGTGCGGCGCCGGCTCGGCAGGCAACCGGAGGGTCCCTTGTCGAACTGATGATGTCAGGGAGTCGGACGGCAACGTCGCACGGAACCGGGCTGCGGCGAGCGCTCGCTGTCGTGCAGATGGCCGTCTCCGTGCTACTGCTCTGCGGCGCAGGGTTGTTGCTGCGTACCTTGTTCGTTCTCGAAGATGTCGATTCTGGGAGCCGTGCCAGCAACGTCCTGACGATGGAAGTGAGCGTGCCCTTCCCCGCGAGTGCCGGACGCGAACATCCTGGGCGGTACGCGACCGAGGCGGGGCGTGCGAATTTCTACGAGGCGGTCGAGCGTGACGTCAATGCGTTGCCAGGTGTGAAGAGCGCGGCGTGGGGAAGTGCGCTGCCTCTCGATGGCTGGTGGGTGGCAATGCCCGCGCAGATCGACGGCGATCCTCCGCAGCCGGAGGGGTTGCGGCCGCTGGTCTTTTACGAGCTGATCAGCGCACCTTACTTTCGCACGCTCGACATTCCACTCCTTCTGGGCAGGCATTTCGACGACCGTGACATCGCAGCCGGCACTCCGGTTTGTATCGTTGATGAGGCGTTCGTGCGTCGCCACCTGCGCGGACGCAATCCGATTGGTGCGCGTGTTGTCGTTCGAGGCATGAACAGTGGCGGCCGTCCCCTGCCCGTGCGCGAGATTGTCGGCGTGGTCGCGGAGGTCCGTCAGCGTCCAGACGAGCTCGATGGCCAGCGCACCTCTATGCACCGCTCGCACAGGATCCCGCGCCGAAGGCGTCGCTCGTCGTGCAATCCACGGTGGGGCCGGCATCGGCATTGGCCCCAGCGATTCGTGCTGCCGTTGCGCGGATAGACAGAGAGCGACCGGTGGCAAGCGTTCGAACACTTGCTGAAATCGGGTTTCAGGCCACAGCCCGTCCACGCTTTCGAGCGGTCCTGGTCGGCACATTCGCAGCCCTCGCGCTGATCCTCGCGCTCGTCGGCGTCTTCGGCTTGATCGGCTACTCAGTCCAACAGCGTCTGCGCGAATTTGGAGTTCGCTTCGCACTCGGTGCGACCAGGGCCAGCGTCATGGCGCTCGTCCTTGCTGATGCCCGGCGCGTGATCGCACTAGGCATCGTCGTCGGCCTGGTGAGCGCGGCCGCCCTCGCCCGATCGCTCGGCTCGTTCCTGTTCGGCGTCGAGCCGCTCGATGCCGCGACCTTCGTCTCAGTGGCTGTCGTTCTGGGGTTCAGCGCGGCACTTGCGACCGCGATTCCGGCGCTGCGAGCGGCGCGCGTCGATCCAGTCGAGGCGTTTCGTAATGAGTGAGCGGGACGGCGGGTCTGAAGAACAAGACCCGCCCTACGCTGCGTAGGCCGGGTCCTGTTTTGTGGACCCGGCGGGGTAAACGAGAGATGAAACGATCGTTGCGTTCCTGGCTCTGGCGCGTGTCGGTCGACGCGGAAGTCGATGAAGAGCTCGCCTTCCACATCGAGATGCGCACGCGCGAATTGGTCGACAAGGGTCTGGACCCCCGGACCGCGCGCGAGGTGGTGCTCGCACGAATTGGTGATGCCGGCCAGCTCAAACGAACCTGTGTAGACCTTGGCAGAAAGAGGGATCGAGAGATGCGGCTGACACAGTGGCTCGAGGAGTTGCGAGGCGACGTGCGCTTCGCCGTGCGGCAGCTGAAAGCGTCACCGGCGTTCACATTCGTCGCAGCGATCACGCTCGCACTCGGCATCGGCGCCAACGGTGCGATTTTCTCGCTCGTTGACGCGGCGCTTTTGCGTCCCTTGCCGCTGCCCGAGCCTGAACGGCTCGCGATCGTCTTTGAACAAAGCGACATGGTGCCTCGCGGTCCGGTCTCGCCACTCAACATGCTCGATTGGAACGATCGGAGTCGGACGTTCGAGAAACTTGCCGGCTACATACCCGGCGTGGGCAGCATGGTGATGGCTGGTGCGAATGGAACGTCGGAGGGGGTTCCCCGCCAATGGGTCACGAGCGGCGTGTTCGACGTCCTCGGAGTCAGGCCGATCGCGGGTCGAACATTTCTGCCGTCCGACGACACGCAAGAGATCAATGCGGTGGTCCTCAGCGAAGGGTTCTGGCGAAACCGGTTTGGTGCCGATCCGGCGGTGATTGGGACACAGATTCGCCTCGATGGCATGCCGTTCACCGTCGTCGGAGTCGTGCCACAGCAGGCACAGTTGATCGGATCGGCGAGCGTATGGGCGCTCATTCAGTTGCGACGCGACGTCGGAATCCCCGGAGGTCCGAGTCTCGAGCGGCTTCGTGGCTTGCGCGTGTTTCGTGTCGTTGGACGGTCGAAACCGGGCGTGTCGCTCGCTGCAGCCACTTCCGACATGGCCGCAGTAGCGGCGGCATTGGCCGGCGAGTTTCCTTCGACGAACAAGGGATGGAGTGTCCACCTCGAGCCGCTGCACGACGTGCTGATCGGCGGTGATCTCCGTCTCACGTCGCTTCTGTTCCTTGGCGTCGTCGGCTTCGTCCTGCTCATCTGCTGCGCGAACGTGGCGAATCTGCTCATGGCACGCGCGGCGGGACGCGCTCGAGAGCTGGCCATCCGTTCGGCACTCGGCGCCGGCCGTCGCCGCATCGTTCGTCAATTGCTCACGGAAAGCCTCGTGCTGGCAGCGCTTGGCGGTGCACTGGGGATCGCGGTCGGTGCCGCCATTCTGCGGGTCACGCCATCCGTGATTCCGGATGGCTTGTTGCCCGATGCCGTCGTTCCTGCGTTCGACATGCGCGTGGGCGCCTTCTGCGCGGTCGTCGCCCTGGTGCTGGGAGTGGTCTTCGGGCTTGCCCCTGCGTGGCACACCCGCGGAGTGGCCTCGTCTGCGGCAGCGATGTCGGGAGACACCCGGACGACGACGACGCGTGGTGGCGGCATTCGCGCCTTGCTCGTCGTTGGCGAGGTGGCCGCCGCGGTGCTGCTGCTCGTGGGCGCCGGTCTGCTGCTGCGCACGTTGCTCGCAGTCGACCACGTTCCTCGAGGATACGCGGCGGAAAGCGTTCTGGCCGTGTTCGTTGATCCGCTCGGCGGACGCTATCCCAACAAGGAGTCGCTGTTGCAGTTCTTCGACTCGGTGGAACGGGAAACGTCGGCCGACATTTCCGTTCGAAGCACAGCATGGGCGAGCACCTTGCCGCTCGGCGAATCGACGTTCGGGTCTGCCTCGTTCGAGATCGTGGGCGACCCTCCGGTAGATGAGAACCGCAAACCCACGGCTAACTACCAGATCGTGAGCCCGAGCTACTTCACCACGCTGGAACTGCCTGTCGTCGCCGGACGGGCCTTCACGGCTGCCGACACAACGGATGGAGCACCGGTTGCTATCGTCAACGAAGCGTTCGTTCGGCGCCACCTTGGGGGGCGGTCCGTTGTTGGAGCGCGCGTCGCCGTTCGCTCGCCAATATCGGGTCTGATCCAGGCACGAGAGATTGTCGGTGTGGCACGCCAGGTGAAAGGGCGTCCGGACGAGGCTGAGGAGTTCGTCCAGCTCTACGTTCCGATCGCACAGGATCCGTCGGACGACATCTTTCTGCTCGTCCGCCCCAAGGTCGGTTCGGCCGCCTCGCTGGCGCCCTCGGTACGCGCCGCCATCGGGCGCGTCGACAAGGAGCAGCTCGTGACGGTCGGGCCGCTGGTGACCCTCGACGACATCGCGTTCGAGGCGACAGCGCGGCATCGATTCCGTGCGTTGCTCGTGCTCACCTTCGCGGCCCTGGCGTTGATGCTGGCGTTGGTGGGTGTATTCGGCATCATCGCCTACTCCGTGCAGCAGCGCCTGCGCGAGTTTGGTGTCCGCATCGCGCTCGGTGCGACGACGAGTCAGGTCCTTGGCCTGGTGCTCGGCGGTGCGGCTCGCATGATTGGTGTCGGGGCCGCAATCGGGCTCGCGGCGGCGATGCTCCTCGCTCGCTCGATCTCAGCGTTTCTGTTCGGTGTGCAGCCGCTCGACCCTGTGACATTCGTGACAGTCGCATCCGTCTTGGGTGTGACGGCGATGACTGCTGCACTCGTGGCAGCGTTGCGCGCCACTCGCGTTGATCCCGTGGCGGCGTTTCGAAATGAGTAGAGCCGTGCAGTTCCATGTTCCGGGTTCCTGGTTCCGAGTTCGTGTTCCGGGTTCGGTTCCACGTTCGGGGTTCGCGGTCTCGGTTCCAGCGACACGGCTGACGGAACTTCGAACTCCGAACCCTGAAGTTTGAACCCGAACTGCGAACACGAACCCGGAACATGGAACTGGAAACCCGGAACTGCAGAGAGGCCGAGTGATGCGATTGATCCAATGGCTGGATGAATTTCGGACCGACGTGCGCTACGCACTGCGTCAGTTGCGAGCTGCGCCGGGCTTCACGGTGGTGGCGACGCTGACGCTCGCTCTCGGCATCGGTGCCAACAGCGCGATGTTCGCGCTGGCAGACGCGGCCTTGTTTCGTCCGCTTCCATTTCGCGATCCCGATCGCCTGGTGATCGTGGACGAGTGGGGCCCTCAGCAGCAGGCCCGCAGCCGCGTCGAGTTGCTGAATTTTCGCGAGTGGGTGACGGAGAGCCGAACATTCGACTCGATGGCCGCGGTCTGGATCCCCGGAACAGGCGGCGGACCGACCTTGACCGGTGCCGCCAGCACGCCCGAAGTCATCCCTGGGCAATCGGTCACGGCATCGTTCTTCGATGTCCTCGGCGTGAGTGCGATTGCCGGCCGGACGTTCCTGCCAACTGACGAGACAACCGATCCCACTGTCGCCGTGCTCAGTGAGGGTTTCTGGCGTCGGCGCTTCGCCGCGGATCCGACACTCGTCGGGCGCGAAATTACGCTCGACGGTCGCTCAATCACGGTGATCGGCATCGTGCCGTCGGACGTCCAGTTCACGCCTGGACTTTCGTTTCTGTCGCAAGGAGCATCCGTCAGCAGTGTGTGGATTCTCCTGCCGGCGCCGAGATCGGGCGTCGCCGGAGATGCACGAGGCCAGTGTGGCGTGTGCCGCTTCCTGCAAGTCGTCGGCAGGATGAAAGCGGGAACGTCTGTCGAAGCAGCGCAGTCCGATCTCACACTCCTGGCGGATAAACTTGCCAGTCAAAACGGCACGGGCCATCCGAGACGCGTGCTGGTGACATCGCTAAGAGATTCGATGATCGGCCCTGATGTCCGTCTGACATCGATGCTTCTCCTCGGGGTCGTCGGACTGGTGCTCGCGCTCTGTTGTGCCAATGTGGCGAACCTTGTGTTGGCCCGTGGAACAGTCCGCGCCCGCGAATTAGCCGTTCGCGCTGCCCTCGGCGCTGGACGCCGCCGGATCGTGGCCCAGCTGATCACTGAAAGTCTGGTGCTCGCGACGCTTGGTGGTCTGGCAGGTGCATCGATCGGCGTCCTGCTCGTGGACGCTGCTCGATCATCCATTCCATCCAATCTGCTGCCCGCGGTTGTCGTCCTCGGATTCGGCAGCCGGATCGCGGTGATCTCCATCGCCACGGCGCTCATGGTCGGCGTTCTGTTTGGCTTCGTATCCGCCTGGCGCGTGACGGGCTTCTCGGTGACCGAAGGGCTCACCGCCGAGAGTCGGACGGCGACACGCCAGGGTGGCTGGTTACGTAACTCCATCGTGGCCGGTGAAGTCACCGTCGCAGTTATCGTGCTGTGCGGCGCGGGATTGCTGCTGCGGACGCTGGTGGTACTCGATGGATTTGATTCGGGATACGGTGCGCAACGCGAGCGGCTGCTGTCGGTCCTCGTGTCCGTGCCCGGGTTGACGCCAGGCTCGCGTTATCCGACGCGCGAATCGGTGCTTCAGCTCTATGAGGCGATCGATCGCGAAGTGCGCGCGATCCCTGTCATACGTAACGTCGGATGGGCGACCACACTCCCGCTCGGTGGATCGCAGATCGGCCGGGCGGCATTCGATATCGTCGGTGCGCCACCGCCACCAGACGGCGTACGCCCACAGGCGGATCTGCAGATCATCAGTGCGAGTTACTTCGACGCGCTGGACCTGCCGATTGTCTCTGGTCGAGAGTTTACCGACGATGACAGAAGCGGTACGACACCTGTCTGCATCGTCAACGAAGCATTCGCGCGGCGACACTTCCGGGCCGGAATGCCGTCGGCGAACGGCTTCGCGTCGGTGTCGATGTTGTCGATCGCGAGATTGTCGGCGTGGCGCGGCAGGTAAAGGGACGGCCGGACGAAGTGGAGGAGTTTGTCCAGATTTACGTGCCGATACGGCAGAACGCATGGCCCGGAGCGTACCTCATCGCCCGTGTGACGGACGGCGATGCGGCGTCGCTCGCTCCCGCCGTGCGTGCGGCGATCGCCAAAATCGATCCGCGTCAGGCCGTGAACAACATCAACACGCTCGAAGGTATTGCCGGTACGGCCACCGAGCGGTATCGATTTCGAGCTCTGGTGGTTGTGACGTTCGGCTCGCTGGCACTGCTGCTCGCGATGGTTGGTGTTTTTGGTGTGCTGGCGTACTCGGTGCAGCAGCGAACGCGTGAGCTTGGAGTGCGCATCGCACTGGGCGCCACTCCCGTCAGCGTGATCGCCCTCGTGCTGTCGGGCCCGGGCAGAGTCGTCGCCATGGGAACTGCCTTGGGACTGCTGATCGGCGCGGGTACTGGCCGGGCGATGTCGTCGTTCTTATTCGGCGTTCAGCCGTTCGATCTGGTCACGTTCGTAGTGGTCAGCGGAATACTCGTCGTAACCGCACTCATCGCGATGGCAATGCCGGCGATTCGCGCGATGCGCATCGATCCGGTTGTGGCGTTCAGAGCAGAGTAGTAAATCGATGAAGCGCTCACTGCGATCGTGGCTGTGGAGTGTGCCACTCAACCAAGAGGTGGACGAAGAGCTCGCCTTTCACATCGAGATGCGTACGCGCGAGCTCGTGGCGCGCGGAGTGGATGACCGCGTCGCTCGCGAGATGGTGCTCGCGCGGCTTGGTGATGTGCGCAGCCTCAAGCGGACCTGCGTGGACCTCGGCAGAAAGAGAGAACGAGAGATGCGCCTGACTCGATTCGTCGAAGAGCTTCGCGCCGATGTGACGTCGGCGCTGCGTGAGATGAAGGCGTCTCCAGGATTTACGGCGGTGGCGGCTCTGACGCTGGCGCTCGGCATCGGCGCCAACAGCGCCATCTTTGCGCTCGCGGATGCGACCTTCTTGCGGCCCTTGCCGTTTACAGCACCTCACGATCGGCTGGTGATGGTGTGGGAGCGCTTCCCGAACGGATTCCTTTCGCAGGTCTCGCCGCCCGACTTCGCCGACTGGGCGGATCAGAACCAGTCGTTCGAGATGATGGCGGCATTTCTCTCGAACAGCGTCGCAGTGAGCGATCCTGACGGCAACGCCGAGCAGGTCACAACCCAGATGATCAGCACGCGATTCTTCGATCTGCTCGGCGTGACGCCGATCGCAGGCCGAACGTTCGTACCCTCGGATGCCGTGTCACCAAGCGTCGTGGTTCTGAGTGAGGGATTCTGGCGACGACGATTCGGAGCTGATCCTGCCCTGGTCGGCCGGTCCATCACGGTCGAGGGACGGCCGCAAACGGTCATTGGTATTGTTCCGGACCGGTTTCGGGTGGTGCCGGCGACCATCAGCAATGCCGGCTCTGAGCCTCCGGCCCTCTGGACGGTTTTCAACTACTCGCGCGGCGGCGATCCGTCGCAGCGTGGCGCTCATTACATGTATGCCGTCGGCCGCATCAAGGAAGGTGTGAGCTTCGAAGCGGCGCAGAACGACATGACGGCAATCGGCAATCGCAATGCGGAGCTCTATCCGCAGACGAACACGGGCCATATCCCAGCGTTGCAACCGCTGCGCGACGCCCTCGTCGGATCCGAGATGCGCGTGACTTCCATGCTGCTTCTCGCCGTCGTTGGTTTCGTCCTGCTGATGTGCTGCGCGAACGTGGCGAATCTGCTCCTCGCCAGAACGATGGGCCGGACGCGCGAGCTGGCTGTTCGTTCCGCGCTCGGTGCAAGTCGTCGTCGAATCATGTCGCAGATGGTGACGGAGAGCCTGGTGCTCGCCGGTGTTGGTGGACTCGTCGGCGTGGCCGTCGGTGCCGCGATTCTCAGGGGCGCGCCATCGTTTGTTCCACCAGGTCTCTTGCCCAGCGCTGTCAGCCTGGCTTTCGACGAACGCGTAGCGGCCTTCTGCGCAATTGCATCGCTGGTTGTCGGACTCGCATTTGCACTCGCACCCGCGTGGCAAGTCACGGGCCTGTCAGTTGTCCAGGCCATGGGCATCGAGAGTCGCACGACGACTCGCGGTGGACGATTCCGTAGCGTCCTTGTCGTCGCCGAAGTGGCGGCGGCGGTGCTCGTTCTTTGCGGTGCCGGCCTCATGTTGCGAACGCTGATCTCGTTGCAGAGCGTCGACCCGGGAAGCGGCGCGCAGGAGGCGTTGACGATGACACTGAATCTTCCTGTTCCCAATGGAAGGACGCCGACGCGGTACGAGACGCAAGAGGCCCTGTATCGATTCTACGACTCGATCGAGAAGGAAATCGCCCGTACGGCTGGCGTGCGCAGCGTCGCCATCGGAGGCGCCTTGCCGCTGGACGGGATGTGGACAGGGCAAAGCATCGCCATCGAAGGCGATCCGCCGAGCCCGGGACCAAATCGAAATATTGCTTCGTACCACATGATCAGCCCGGCGTACTTCGAGACGCTGGACATCCCGATCGTGAGTGGCAGGGCCTTCAACGAGACCGATGGGCGCGACGCCGTGCCGGTATGCATCGTGAGCGAAGTGTTCGTCCAACGTTTCCTCAACGGCCGTAATCCGATCGGTCTGCGCGTGGCCGTCCCGGCGATGGCGTTTCCAATGCGCCCTGTGCTGAGGGAGATCGTTGGCGTTACACGCCAGATCAAGATGTGGCCGAACGAGCAGCAGCCTATCCCGCAACTCTACGTTCCGATCGCGCAGAACTCCTGGTACAGCGCATCGCTCGTGGTGAGGCCGCAGATCGGCCCTGCAGATGCGTTGCTGCCGGCGGTGAAAGCAGCTGTTGCGCGTGTCGACAAGGGGCAACCGGTCAGCCGCGTGCGAACGATTCAGGCGGTCGCCGCCGACGCAACCTCGCGACCGCGCTTCCGTGCGGTGCTCGTCGGAAC
>Ga0070688_100001851_pt1 | contig 10626 bp, 10 predicted proteins | sample KBSS13HmetaG_FD_64679 | JGI IMG/M metagenome (GOLD analysis project Ga0070688, IMG submission 64679) | Switchgrass rhizosphere microbial communities from Kellogg Biological Station, Michigan, USA - KBS S1-3H metaG | ecosystem: Host-associated > Plants > Roots > Rhizosphere ...
GGTTAGAGCGCCAGGTTGTGGTCCTGGAAGTCGGGGGTTCGAGTCCCCTCATCCACCCCAGATCACCCCTTCTCGCGCGCGAACAGGCGCGCCGGGTCGCGGAACGCCTTGAACTCGAGCGGATTGCCGCTCGGGTCGCACACGAACATCGTCGCCTGCTCGCCGGCCTTGCCGCGGAAACGCACGTGCGGCTCGATCAGGAAGGGGACGCCGGCCTGGCGCAGCTTCGCCTGCATCTCCTCCCAGCGCGCCCACTCGAGCACCGCGCCGAAATGACGCACGGGCACGTCGTCGCCGTCGACGTCGTGCGCTTCCTCCGGTCTGCACGCACTCGGCAGCACGTGCGCCGAGATCTGGTGGCCGAAGAAGTCGAAGTCGATCCAGTCCTTCGCACTCCGCCCTTCGGTGCACCCGAGCACGCCGCCGTAGAACGCGCGCGTGGACTCGAGGTCTCTGACCGGGAAAGCGAGGTGGAAGGCGAGGGCGCTTCCGGTTCCCGCTTCGCTCGGGGTCATCCGCGCTTGTCCATCGACACGTACGCGCGCTTCTTCGAGCCCATGTAGATCTGGCGCGGCCGTCCGATGCGGAAATCCGGATCGCGCCGCATCTCGAGGAAGTGCGCGATCCATCCCGGCAGCCGTCCCATCGCGAACATCACCGTGAACATGTTCGTCGGGATCGAGAGCGCCTGGTAGATCACGCCCGAGTAGAAGTCGACGTTCGGGTACAGCTTGCGGCTGACGAAGTAGTCGTCCTGCAGCGCAATCTCCTCGAGCCGCATCGCGATCTCGAGCAGGCGGCTCGACGTCCCGAGCTTCGCGATCACCTCGGCGCAGGTCTTCTTGAGGACCGCCGCGCGCGGGTCGTAGCTCTTGTAGATGCGGTGTCCGAACCCCATCAGCCGCGTCGTGTCGTTCTTGTCCTTCGCGCGGGCGAGGAAGCGATCGGCCGAGCCTTCCTCGCGCGCGATCTGCTCGAGCATCTCGATCACCTTCTGGTTCGCGCCGCCGTGCAGCGGTCCCCACAAGGCGCCGATCCCGGCCGAGATCCCCGCGAAGAGATTCGCCTGCGAGCTCCCGACGAGGCGCACCGTCGACGTCGAGCAGTTCTGCTCGTGGTCCGCGTGCAGGATGAGGAGCAGGTCGATCGCCTTCGCGACGACCGGATCGACCATGTACTCCTCGCACGGCGTCGCGAACATCATGTGGAGGAAGTTCGACGCGTAGTCGAGGTGGTTCCTCGGGTACATGAACGGCTGCCCGATCGAGTGCTTGTACGACCAGGCCGCGATCGTCGGCATCTTGGCGAGCAGGCGCACGACCGAGATCTGCATCGCGCGCTCGCTCTCCTGCTCCTGGTAGTACGTCGCGAGAGCGCCGACCGTCGCCGCGCAGACCGGCATCGGGTGCGCGTCCTTCGGCAGCGCCCCGAAGAAGCGCTGGAAGTCCTCGTGCAGCATCGTGTGCCGCGTGATCTCGCGCGCGAACGTCGCGAGCTCGGCGCGCGTCGGCAGCTCACCGTGGATCAGGAGCCAGGCGACCTCGAGGAACGAGCTCTTCTCCGCGAGCTCCTCGATCGGGTATCCGCGGTAGCGCAGGATGCCCTTCTCGCCGTCGATGTACGTGATCGAGCTCCGGCACGCGCCCGTGTTGCCGAAGCCCGGGTCGAACGTGACGAGCCCGGTCTTCGCGCGCAGCTGGCTGATGTCGACGGCGACCTCGTCCTCGGTGCCGCGCAGGACCGGGAGCGCCGACCGCTTGCCGTCGCACACGATCTCGGCCGCGTCGAGGGCCTTCGCTCCGCTCGTCTGGGTTGCCATCTCTAGCTGTTCCGCCGCTTGAAGGGGGAGAAGATCGCCTCTGGGGTAGGGTCGGTGCAAGGGTGAAGGTAGAGTCCACGCTTCGAGCGAACCATGCCCTACGGACCGCGGGGGATCTATCGACTGATCCCGAGCCTCACTTGGCAGTGCGACGAGCAGGTCTCGCGGGTCCTCTCCCGCGTGGGAGCCGGCGCTCGCATCGCCGATCTCGGCGCCGGCGGAAGGAAGATCACGCCCGCGACGATCTGCCTCGACTTCACGCCCGGAGGGGGGACGGACGTCGTCGGCGACGTCCAGCGCCTGCCTTTTCGCGACGGATCGCTCGATCTCGTCTTCGCGACCGGACTTCTGGAGCACGTCGAGGACGAGCGCCGCGTGGTCGCCGAGATCGCGCGGGTCCTGCGGAAAGGGGGTCTCGTCCACGTCGAGGTCCCGTTCCTCGAGCAGTACCACGAGGATCCGATCGACTGCCGGCGGCTGACCGTCGACGGCCTCGACCGCGGGATGCGCGCGGCCGGCTTCCGGACGCTCCAGCGGGGCGCGCACATCGGCCCGACCGTGACGCTGCTCAACACTTCCGCAAGGTGGTGGGCGCTCTGGTTCTCGGGCACGAGCCGTTTCTCGCGGGCGCTCTCCTTCGCGTGCTTCGCCGGCCTCTCGATCCTCTTCTGGCCGCTGCGGTTCCTCGACCGGTTCCTGATGCGGAAGCCGGGGGCGGAGGGGCTCGCGATGGGCGTCTACTTCACGGGCGAGAAGGCCTGACGAGGACCGCTCTCCACGCCGCGACCGTCTCGCGCGCGTTCCGCTCCCACGTGAACGCGGCGGCATGACGCTCGCGCGCGGCGCACGCGGCCGGATCCCGGGCACTCCGGACCGAACGCTCGATCGCGTCGACGAGGAGCTCGGAGTCGTGGTCGAGCTCGCCGTTGAGCACGAGCTCGGCGAAGGCCCCGAGCCCTTCCTCGAGCGCCGGCAGGCGGCTCGCGACGACGGGCGTGCCCATCGAGAAGGCCTCGAGCGGCGTCACGGCCGTCTCGACGTCGTCGACGAGGTGCACGAGGACGCTCGACCGGGCGACGAGCGCGGCGAGTTCCGCCTCGGGGAGCGATCGATCGCGCGCGACGCGGAGGCGGACCTTCGAGGCCGCGACGACGCGATCGAAGTCCTGCTCCGCGTCCCCGCCCGCCCCGACGACGTGCAGGTGGGCCTGCAATCCGCTCTCGACGAGCAGCTCGAAGGCCTTGAGGATCCGCAGGTGGCGCCGCGGTGCGTTCAGGGGACCGAGCACGAGGATGCGGGGGACCTCGTCGCGCGGCGGAAGCACCGCGAGCTCGCGTCTCCAATGGTCGCACCCGACCGCGACGCGGTGGATGCGCCCGGCGTCGAGGGCGTAGTGGTCGCGCAGCCGCTTCGCGCAGCTCGCGCTGAAGACGAGCACCGCGTCGACGCGCGCGAGCGCCGCGCGCAGGAGGCGATCGCTCGCCGGGTTCGCCGGGATCTCGGCGACGGCGATCGATTCCTTGGCGCGCGCGACCGGAGGCAGCACGCGCGACGTGTGGTGGAAGAGGTCGACGCCCCCGAGCGCCCTGTCGGCGCAGCGCACCTTCGGCAGCGGCGCGAGCGCGAGGAGGCGGCGCGAGGCGCTCGAGGAGACGCGCGCGAGCCCCGCCGCGCCGAACGGCAGCCCGAGCGCCCGCTCGTCGACGATCCGCTCCGCGCGGCCGACCTCGTACAGCGCGACCTCGGGCCGATCCTCGAGCCGCACGAGGGCGCGCACGAGCTCCCGCGCGTACCGCCCTCTGCCGGGGACGTGCGCGACGGCGGGAAGGTAGTCGATGCCGACGCGCAGACCGCGGCCCTCGGTGTCAGGCGGGGAGGCCGTTCTTCGCGACGCGCTCCATCGCGTCGCCGAAGCGGTCGACCTCCGCGAGCGTCGTGTAGACGGCCGGCGACACGCGGATCCCCTGGAAGTTCTCGTGCTTGATCGCGACCGTGAAGATGCGGTCCTTCTCCCACAGGTGGTCGGAGAGCTTCCCCGCGTCGATCCCGTCGATCTCGACGTTCGCGACTCCCGTCGCGAACCCGGGCTTCAGGCTCGTGTGGAGCCGGAACCGGTCCTGTCCAGCGAGCCGCTTCGCCCAGCGGTCGCGCAGGTAGAGGAGCCGCGCCTCCTTCCGCGCCGGCCCGATCCCCGCGTGGAACGTCAGCGCGTCCGCGATCGCGAGGAAGTTCGCCGCCGGGTGCGTGCCGATCTCCTCGAACTTGCGGATGTCCGCGTCCATCTCCGGCGGCGCCGGCATCAGCGGCCACAGCTCGGGGATCTTCGACTTCCGGACGAACAGCATCCCGGTGCCGTGCGGGGCGAACAGGAACTTGTGGAGCGACGTGCCGTAGTAGTCGCAGTCGAGGTCCGCGTGCTTGAAGTCGAGGTGCGCGAACGAGTGCGCTCCATCGACGATCACGGGGATCCCTTTCGCCCGCGCCATCTGCACGACGAGCTTCACCGGGAGGATCTGGCCCGTGAGATTGATCACGTGGCACATGTGGATCACGCGCGTCTTCGCGGTGATCCCGGCCTCGAACCGCCGCACGATCTCGAGCGGATCCTCGCAGGGGACCGGGATCGGGACCTGCTTCAGCACGATGCCGTTGCGGCGCTCCCGCTGCTTCCAGGTCGTGATCATCCGCGGGTAGTCCTGGTTCGTCGTCAGCACCTCGTCGCCGCGCGCGAGCTCGAGTCCCTGCTGGACGTTCTCGAGGCTCTCGGACGCGTTGCGCGTGATCGCGATCTCCTCGCGGTCGCAGCCGAAGAGCGCCGCGAGTCCCGTGCGCACGGTCTCCTTCTGCGGCTCCTGCAGCTTCCACAGCACGTACGCGGGCGCCGTGTTCGCGTGGTCGAGGTAGCGCTTCATCGCCGCCTGCACCGGCGCCGGCGACGGGCACACGCCGCCGTTGTTCAGGTTGACCATCGACCGGTCCGGCGTGAACGCTTCCTGGATCGTCATCCAGAAATCCTCGTCTGCGGCGATCGCGGCCGGCGTCCCTTGCACGCTCGCGAGACCCGCGACGCGCTCGAGCGCGTCGGAACGCGGCTCCGCGCGGCACCCGACCGTCCAGGCGAGCGCGGGGACGTAGATCGAACCGAGGGCTTGGCGGCGATTCATGGGGGCGCGCATGGCGCCCGGAGCCTAGCTCTTCTCAGAAGCCGCCGCGAGGACGGCCGGGCTTCGCCGCGGCGCCGGCGCTCCGGTTCGCGAGGCGCGGTCGCCGTCGGTCCCCGGCGCGGACGATCGGCTCGTTGACGAGGAGCTCGGGCCGCTCGGCCTTCTCGCGCCGGATCTTCTCGAGCTCGCGCGGCGACGGCGGCTCCCCGAGGAGCCCGCCTTCCTCGCGCAGCGCGTCGTTGAAGTCGTTCCAGAGCGTCAGCACGAACGGGAGCCAGATCGGCGCGGCGCCGATCATCAGCACCCAGCGCAGGATTTCCTTGTTGAGCTCCATCCCGGCGGACTCCGCCGCCGGGACTATCGTACCCCGGGCGGGGCGGACTCAACCCGCCGCGCGGTCGGCTGGACCTCGCGGCGCTCCTTGCAGCGCGCGCACTCCTCCCAGAAGCGCACTTCCCCCGGGCCCTGCATCTGCATCTCGCTCATGTTCTCCGCCGCGGTCCAGCGGATCTTGGGGTTCTCGGACTGGTGCACCCACGTGTGCCCGAACAGGCGGCAGAAGAGATTCATGGCAGCTGGGTTGGTACGTTAGCAAACGCGATCCACGCTCCTCCATGGCAGAGACTCGGGATGCGGCGCCGCGCCGGCGCAAGTCGGGACGTCGCTCGCCTCCCGGGAGCGCGCCGGGGACGCTCGTCGTCGATCCGTCGGCTCCGAAGCCGGTCCTGACGGTCTTCGCGTACGGCCCGGACGACCTGCGCGAGGAGAAGGTCGCGGAACCGACGGGCATCAAGAAGACGTTCGCGGGCGCCGCGGTGCTGTGGCTCGACGTCGCCGGCCTCGGCGACGCGGACGTGATCCGCAAGGTCGGCGCGGAGTTCGGGCTCCATCCGCTCGCGCTCGAGGACGTCGTCAGCGTGCACCAGAGGCCGAAGGTCGAAGGCTACGGCGACCACCACTTCATCGTCGCTCGCGCCGTTTCCAAGCCCGCGCCGCTCGACACGGAGCAGGTCTCGATCTTCCTCGGCAAGGGCTTCGTCGTCTCGTTCCGCGAGGGCGAGGGTCCCTGCTTCGATTCCGTGCGCGAGCGCATCCGCACCGGGCGCGGCGGCAATCTGCGGAACTGGGGCGCCGACTACCTCGCCTACGCGCTCCTCGACACGATCGTCGACGGCTACTTCCCGGCGCTCGAAAGCCTGGGCGAGCGCCTCGAGAACCTCGAGGACGAGATCGTCGTCGAGCCGCGGCGCGACAGCTTGCGCCTCGTCCACGACCTGAAGCGTGACCTCCTCGCGCTCCGCCGCGCGGTGTGGCCCCAGCGCGAGGCGATCGGCTTCCTCCTGCGCGAGGGCGAGACCGTCGTCGCCAAGGAGACGCGCGTCTACCTGAACGACTGCTACGACCACACCGTGCAGCTCATGGACCTCGTCGAGACGTACCGCGACATCGCGTCGGGGCTGACGGAGATCTACCTCTCGAGCATGAGCCACCGCCTGAACGAGGTGATGAAGGTCCTGACCGTCATCGCGACGATCTTCATCCCGCTGACGTTCGTCGCGGGGATCTACGGCATGAACTTCGACCGCTCGTCGCCGTGGAACATGCCCGAGCTCGGCTGGCGCTACGGCTACCCCATCTGTCTCGGCGCGATGGCGGTGATCGGCGTCGGGTTCTACGTCTGGTTCAAGCGGAAGGGCTTCATCGATCCCGGGCCCGGCCGCGGCCGCGCGCCGTAGGGGATTCCGATGCGCCGCGGACTCGCGCGCGTGCTGTCGAAGGCCGGGATCTGCTCGCGCACCGTAGCGGCCGAGTGGATCCGCGCCGGGCGCGTCCGCGTCGACGGAGCGCTCGTCCGCGATCCCGAGCGGCGCATCGTGCCCGAGCGCGCGGTCGTGACGCTCGACGGGCGCCGGATCGGGGCCGTCGCGCACGCGTACTGGGCGCTCCACAAGCCGCGCGGGTTCGTGACGACACGCAGCGATCCGGCGGGGAGGCGGACCGTGTACGACCTCGTCGGCGAGATCGCGGCGTGGGCGATCGCGGTCGGCCGGCTCGATCGCGATACCAGCGGCTTGCTCCTCTTCACGAACGACACGCAGTTCGCGGAGCGCGTGACGAACCCGACCTCCCACGTCCCGAAGACGTACCGCGCGACCGTGAAGCCGCGGATTCCCGACGCGGCGCTCGAGAAGCTGCGGGCGGGAGTCGTGCTCTCGGACGGCCCGACGCGTCCGGCGCGCGTCGCGCGGATCGGCGACCGCGGACCGACGACCGTGCTCGAGCTCACGATCAGCGAAGGGCGCAACCGGCAGGTGCGCCGCATGATCCGCGAGGTGGGCGGCAAGGTCGTGACGCTCGTGCGCATGTCGATCGGTCCGGTGGAGCTCGGCGATCTCGCCGCGGGAGCCGTGCGCGAGCTCAGCGCGCGCGAGGTGCGCGCGCTGTTGCGCGCCGGCTCAGAAGAACGCTGAGCGGCGCCGCGGCGAGCGCTCGTCCGCGGGATCGAGGAGCGTGCGCCCGACCGCGTCGAAGGCGCCGACGCGCGCGCGCGCGGCCGGGCTGTCGGCGTACTCGTCGGCGAGCAGGGAGAAGATCATCGAGTCCGCCGGCGGACCGCGGCGGCGCATGTGGCGCGCGCGCAGCGTGCCGTCGTGGCGGAAGCCGAGCTTCCGCGGGATCGCGACGCTGCCGAGGTTCGCGGGATCGCAGTGGATCTCGATGCGGTCGAGGCGCGCGATCTCGAAGCCGACGCGGACGAGCGCCGCGGTCGCTTCCGTCGCGAGGCCGCGGCCGGCGTGCTTCGACGCGATCCAGTACCCGATCTCGCGCGCGCCTTCGCCGACGCGATCGTGGAAGCCGATGCCGCCGAGGACCTCGGTCTCGCCCGGATCGAACACGCCGTAGGCCTGGTCCTGGCCGAGGTCGAAGCGCCCGCGGTGCACGCGCAGGAGCTCGATCTTCGCGTCGAGGGAGGTCGGCTCGTCGCGCGCCCAGGGGATCCAGGGCAGGAGCTCGCCGAGGCTCGCGTCGACCGCGGACTTCAGGAGGACCGCGTCGTTCGGATCGAAGCAGCGCAGGACGAGGCGGTCGGTCTCGATGCGGTACGCGGGGCCGCGGAGGAGGTCGGACATCGGAGAGGACAGGATAACCCCTCAGAGGTCGAGCTCGCGCGAAGGCCGGAGCCCCACGTCGGCCGTCTTCCGGGTCGTGCCACTGAAGGCGCGCGCGGACGAGCGGCAGGCGGTCGCTCGCGAGGCCGCGCTGCCTCCGCGCAGGACGCGCACGCCGTCATCGCAGGCCCAGCGTTCCATGGTGTCGACGTGCACGTCCATCGCGTTGTTGTAGCTCGTTCGGCCGGCGTCGCGGCACCACTCGGCGACGTTCCCACAGACGTCGTGGAGCCCGAACGCGTTCGGGCGCAGCGATCCGACCGGCGCGTGCGATGCGAATCCGTCGTCGAACTCGGGCCAGTCGTCGGAGTCCGCAACCACGGCGAACAGCCCGCGCCCGGACCGGTCGGCGAGGTTCACCGCGCCGCGGAGCGATTCGCGCGTCGCGCCCGTCCACCACGGCGTGGTCGTGCCGGCGCGCGCGGCGTACTCCCACTGCGCTTCCGTCGGCAGCTCCAGTTCGAGCTCGCGCACGATCCGCAGCGACGTGTTCCAATCGACGCTCTCGACCGGATGGAGCTCCGAGTGCACGGACTCGGGAACGGTCGTCGGGGTCCATTCGCTCGGGTTGGCGCCCGTGATGCGCCGCCACTGGGCCTGCGTCATCTCGAACTTCGAGATGAAGAACGGCGCGAGCGTCGCCTGGATCGTCGTGGCGTAGGGAAGCCGCGTCGACCACTCGGCCGGTTCCGCGTCCGGGTCGTAGTTCGGCTTCTGCGGGTCCTCGCGCTGCGCTCCGTACCGGAAATCCCCTCCTGGCAGCAAGACGAGGACGATGCCGGTCTCGAGCCCTGGGACGACCGAGCCGTCCGCGCCGATCGCGGGAGCGCTCCCCGAATCCGCATGCAGGAACTCCCAGAGCCCCGAATGCGGATCGCGGTGGATCGGGATCAGTCCGAGTTGAGGGCGGATCTCGAGTCCTTGGTAGAGCGGACACTCCTCGATGTTGCGGATCGAAGCGATCGCGCGCTCCCAGAGCTGTGCGGGCCTGAGGACGGTCTTCGATTCCGCCTCGCGCGCCGCGTCCAGGCGCTGCTGCATGCGCGTCACGAGGTCGAGGCCGTCGGATCGATCGGAGAGCGTCCGGAGCGCGGGCAGGAGCTCGGCGATCGCGTCGTGGCGGAACTGGTCGTTCGCATCCGCGAGGTGCCAGACGACTCGCTCGGGCGGCTTCTCCGACAACGTCACCACGTTGTGGTCGAGCGACGCGATCCTTTCGCGCACCTCCACGAGCGTGAGATCCTCCTTGGAGAGCCCGCCCTCGCGTAGCATCCGCGCCTCCTCGGCACGGTAGATCCCGGCCAGACGCTTGAAGACCGCGATCTTGTGCGCGTGTGCGCGTAGCTCCTCGGCTTCCCTCGGCTCGTCCGGGTCGTAGGGAAAGGCTCGATCCTTGAGACTCGCCAGCTCCCGCACGTACGCGTCCCGCTTCGAATCGAGGTCGTGGAACTCCGCGAGCCAGGCCTCCATGGCGCGGATCCGGTCCGGCAGGTAGGCCGGCATCGCGTCGAAGCGGTCGAGCAGGTTCTTCGGGCTGCGGTTGTCGGCGACGAGCTGGAGGCGACGCTGATTGCGGTGCTGCAGCACGACGATCGCCGCCGACGCGGAGATCGCGATCACGAGTGCGGCGAGGATCGCGACGCTCAGCCATCGATTGCGCGCGATCCACTTCGCGATCCGCGCCGAGGCACCGGTCCTGTACGCCTGGACGACGCGGCTCTCGAGGTACGCGCGGAGATCGGCCGCCATCTCGCGCATGTCCGCGTAGCGGTCGCTCGGGTCGCGAGCCATCGCCTTCTCGCAGATCGCGACGAGCTCCGCGGGAAGCTCGGGGTCCAGCCGGTCGAGCGCGACGGGAGGCCCGGCGAGGACGCGCGCGACGACGTCCGAGGCCGGGACCTGCTCCCCGCGCTCGACGTACGGCATCCGGCCGCACAGGAGCTCGTACAACATCGCGCCGACCGAGTAGACGTCCGACCGCGGGCCGATCGCACGCGCCGATCCGGCCGCCTGCTCGGGCGACATCGTGCACGGAGTCCCGATCACGTCGCCGTCGCGCGTCAGCCCCGACGACGCGGAGTCGGGCAGCGAGGCCGGCGATCCCGATCCTTCGTGGTCCTGGGACTTCGGCGCCTTCGCGAGGCCCCAATCGAGCACGTACACCTCGCCGTAGCTCCCGACGCGGATGTTCGCGGCCTTGAGATCCCGGTGGACGACGCCGCGCGAATGCGCGAACGCGACCGTGTCGCAGACCTTCAGCAGCACCTCGAGCGCGCGCGCGCGCGTCCACGAATCCCGGCGCTCGTGGACCTTGACGATGATCTCGCGCAGGTCGAGACCCTCGACGAACCGCATCGTGAAGAAGGGCTGGCCGGCCTCGTCGCCCCCCGCGTCGTGCACGGGCACGACGCCCGGGTGGTCGAGCTCTCCCGTCACGCGGCCCTCGTCGACGAGCCGCTCGCGGGCCGCCCGG
>Ga0070688_100001855_pt1 | contig 10606 bp, 4 predicted proteins | sample KBSS13HmetaG_FD_64679 | JGI IMG/M metagenome (GOLD analysis project Ga0070688, IMG submission 64679) | Switchgrass rhizosphere microbial communities from Kellogg Biological Station, Michigan, USA - KBS S1-3H metaG | ecosystem: Host-associated > Plants > Roots > Rhizosphere ...
GCGCAACTCGCAGACGATTCCGCCGGCTGCAGAGCTGCGGCGAGTACGCCGCAGCAGCGCATCCGGCGGTCTTGGGACGGACTACGCTTCGACCGTCTGCTACTTCGCGTGGTGGACGACGATCTCGACGCGGCGGTTCTTCGCCTTGTCCTTGTCGTTGTCGTTCGGCGCGAGCGGCTCGTACTGCCCGAAGCCGGCGACCACGCACTGGTCGTCCTTGATCGAGCACTCCTCCACCAGGTACGTGAGCACGGCCATCGCGCGCGCGATCGAGAGCTCGCGGTTGGACGCGAACTTCGACTTCTTGATCGGGTCGGCGTCGGTGTGCCCTTCGATCTCGTACTTCGCGCCGGCGTACTGCTTCTTGAGCGTCGAGGCGACTTCCTTGAGCGCCTTCTGGCCGTCCTTCGAGAGCGTCGCCTGGCCCGAAGCGAACGTGATCGACGACGGGATCGAGATCACCATGTTCCCGTCGCGCATCCCGTAGCTGATCCCCATCTTGTCGAGCTCGGGGAACTTCTCCGCCGTCTCGGGCACGTCCGCCGGCTCGGCGGGCTTCGCACTCGCTTCCGAGACCTGTCCGCGCGCGGTGTCCAGGTCGCTGTGATTCTTCTGGATCTGCGCCTTCAACGCGGCGCGCTCCTCGCGCAGCCCGCGGATCTCGGCTTCCTTCTCGTCCATCGCCGTCTGGTAGCCGCGGTTGCTCACGCAGCTCACCTGACCGACCGCGAGCAACAACCACCCGGCCATCGAGAGCCGGCTCCACGTGTTCAGTTTCATCGCGTCCGAGATCCCCTCCTGTTGAGCGCGGTGCACTCCGCGCGAACCCTGTTGCCTCGCGAACCTCTGCGGCGGCATCCGGGCGTCAGAGCCCGCCGTACCGCAGCCATCCGAGGACCTCTTTCCAATACAGCAAGACGATGCCGATTCCCAGAGCGAGGTACGGTCCGAAAGGGACGTAGCGCCCGGCGATGCGCGCGACCTGGAGGCTTTTTCGCAGGCGCGTCCTCCGGTGGCGAGCCCGGACGCGCCCGCGCAGGATCGCGAGGAAGCGCAGAAGATTGAGCACTCCGACGACGGAAGCGGCGAGCGACGCGATCATCAGGGCCCAGAGGACTCCGCCCGGACCCAGGAAGCCGCCTCCCGCCGCCAGGAGCTTCACGTCTCCGAACCCCATGGCGTCGCGACCGTAGATCCGGCTCCCGACCCACCCGATGATCCAGAGGCTCCCTCCGCCCGCCGCCATCCCCGCCAGGCAGGCCGTGAAGGCGGCCATCCGCGTCACCGGCGCCACGCCGCCCGGCGTCATCGAGAGCGCGAGGCTCGTGGCGTCGTGGAGCGACGGCAGGGCGAGGGCAGCGATCGGCGCGAGCACGATCCCGCCGATCGAGATCCCGTCGGGGATCTCGAAGCAGTCGAAGTCGACGAAGGTCGCGACGACGAGGCCCGAGAGGGCGATCGTGCGCACGAGGCACAGCCCGAACTCCCTGGGCCAGTCCGCCTGCCCGGGATCCCAGCGCGACGCGGCGAGCCACCACAGGCCCGCGGTCAGGACCTCGACCAGCGGATAGCGCCACGGAATCCGCCACCCGCAGGTCCGGCAGCGGCCGAGCTGCAGGGTCCAGGAGAGCAGCGGGATGTTCTCCTTCCACGTGAGCACCGTCTTGCAGCTCGGGCAGCGCGAGCGCTTCGGGTGCGAGACGGTCTCCCCCTCGAGCGGGTAGCGGTGGATCGCGACGTTCAGGAACGAGCCGACGAACAACCCGAAGCACGCCCAGCCGACCTGGAACGCGGCCAAGGGGACGGTGAGCGGCATCAGCGGTCTCCTCCCGCGGCACCCGAGCTCACGGGAGGTTGCTCCCAGGTGAGACGGACGAAGTCCACCCAGGGAGGATTCCAGATCTTGGCCTGGTCGCCGACCGTGAGCTCGAACTCGACGAGGAACCGGACCGGTCCGGGGGGATCGAAGAGCGCCGGGTTGTCGACGAGCTCGAGCGCGGAGGAGCTGTTCGGGACCGCGGCGAAGTCGCGCAGGTACCGGACGCGCCACGTGCCCCCGATCGGCGGCTCCGCGGAACCGCCCTCGACGACCGCTTCTCCGACGCGGTCGGAGCTGCCGCCCGACTCCTGCGTGAGCCAGCGCACGATCTCGCCGCGCTGCGGGATCGGGCCGGAGAGCGCGGCGAACCGCAGCGGAACGCGCAACGGATTCGGGCCCTGAGGCTCGTCGACGAGGATCGGGGCGACGTGCGGCCGCGTCGGGACGATGCCGAAGCCCCCGCCCTCGCGCAGCAGGTACACGCAACCGACCGTGCCGGTCCCCCCTTCGACGAAGTGGCTCGCGCCGTGGACGAGGCCCGAGACGCGCACCCTGCCGCCGGCGACGAGGAGCAACGGCGTCGTCGTCGTCAGCGAGTCGTCGATCGCGAGATCGCCGCCGGCGATGAGGACGGTCCAGTTCGCGTCGGCCGCGCGGACTTCGGCGAGCCAGTCGCTGAGGCTCTGGCTGCTCGTGCGACGCGACGCGCACAGCTCCTCCCAGCGGTTCAGCGTCGCGTCGTCCTTCGTGTGCGCGTCCCAGGGCGCCTCGCGCACGAGCTTCCCGCCGATCGACATGCGCCCCTGGCAGCGCAGCACGACGAGTCCGGGTTTCGAGCTCAACCGGCACTCGGAATCCTTGGGGAGCTCGATCGAGGTCGCCTGGACGTCCGCGCGATCCTCGCGCGCGGCGAGGACGACCACGCCCGCTTCGCCGTTGCCCGCGGCCGCGGGGTAGCGCACCTCGACGCGGCCGCTGTCCTTCCAGTACGCCGTCCCGTCGTAGCCGGGCACGGCGACCGGGGAGAAGAGCAGTCGGCCGTCGAATTCCTCGCTCAGCTCGCCGCGGCGCGCGTCCGCCGACGGATCGTCGACGCTGATGCGGAAGCTCGCCGACGGCTCGGCGAGGAGGACCGGCCGGCCGCCGAAATCGCGCAGCCAGGGACCCGTGTCGGGCGACTCCGGCCGGAGCTTGAGCTCCCACGTGCCTGCGCCGAGGCGGCGGTCCGGATTCAACTCGATCACGCACGCGCGCCGTTCGCGCTCCCACGCCTCGGCGGTCGCCGAGGAGCTCGCGTCCGCCGGGCGCGGGCGCCGCGCCACTTCGGGTTCGTCCTCGACGACGCGCACGCGGACGCCGACGGGTTCCGGGGGGCTCGTGCGCGTGCGCTGCGGATCCGTGGGAAGGAAGGTCAGGAGGAACGCGTCGGCGACGACCGTCGACGGATCGATCGGCTTGTCGCACGCGAGGTAGATCGAGTCCTGCGCGCGGATGAGACCGCCCTGGCCCGCGGCGGACGGGAACAGCCGCAGGATCCCGACGCGCTCCTGCATGCGGTCCTCGAAGACGAGGCCGGTGCGAGGCCGGCTGACCTGGACCGTGTGGAACTGCCACGTCCAGGTCTTCTCGAGGACGGCGCCGCGCGCGCTGCGGAGCGCCGTCGGCCGAGGAAAACCGGCGATGGTCGCCGTGTAGCGCGTGTCCGGCTGGTAGCCGCCGTCGGTGAGGTCGGCCGAGAGCACGGCCGCCGGGACGAACCGGACACGGTCGGTCTCGACGCGCAGCTCACCGCGCGCGGGCCGGCCGTCCTGCGCGAGGATCTCGATGCTCGCGCGCGTGACGGACGCAGGGTCGAGCTCCTCGTCGAAGTAGAAGACGAGCTCCTCGTTGAGGAAGAGTCCTTCGGGGTTCGTCGGACGAAGGTGCGTCAGGTGGAGGTGACCAGCGACGTGACCCGGCTCGAGCGGAGAGCAGGCGGTGATGGCGCCGAGGAGCACGGTCGCGCCGAAGCCGGCCCTGCCGCCCGGGAACGCGGACAGGCGAGGGCGGAGAACGTGCAGGCGCACGGGCGCATTGAACCAAGTCCGCGGACGCGCCAGAAGCGGAGGGATGACGGCGGCTGTGGATCAAAGGGTCGAGTCCGTCTCGAACTCCCGGATTCGCCGCAGCGGTACTCCGCGGAGGTGAAGCCGGGAGTCCGGCGGCGCCGGACCTGGCGCCGCCGTGCGGTGGCGCGTTGCGGTGCGCGCAGGTGAGACGCAACTCGCAACCGGACGGCGGGCGGAGTGCCCCGCCCGCCGGACTCCCGGCTTCACCTCCGCGGAGTACCGCTGCGGCGAATCCGGGAGTTCGAGGGCGGACTGAATCCACGGAGTGGAGTTCAGGCCGTCAGCGTCACGGTCGAGTCCGTCTCGAACTCCTGATTCGCGGCTGCCGTACTCGGCAGGCGCGAATCAGGAGTCCGGCGGCGCCGGACCTGGCGCCGCCGTGCGGTGGCGCGTTGCGGTGCGCGCAGGTGAGACGCAACGCGCAACCGGACGGCGGGCGGAGTACCCCGCCCGCCGAACTCCCGGCTTCACCTCCGCGGAGTACCGCTGCGGCGAATCCGGGAGTTCGAGGGCGGACTGAATTCACCGAGTCCGGTGCGGGCCGTCATTGGCGTCGCACCTGCCGTCGCCGTTCGGTGGCGCGTTGCGTCTCCTCTGCCCGAGCCGCAACGCGCGACCGACGGCAGGCGGACGGTGTCCGCCTTCCCCCCGATCAGAACCTGAACGGGATCCGGAAGAAGTCGAGGCTCGGGATCGGCGTGTCGAAGCTCAACGGGGCTCCGTTCGCGCTGATGTCGAAGCTCACGCGGAAGCGGAAGAACTTGTAGTTCGGATTGCCCCCGACGTTCGGGTCGATCGCCGCCGGGTTCGGAACGAAGGCCGACACGACGCCGGCGCCCTCGTCGGGATCGCCCTGCGCGTTCGGGACCGTCGCCTGGAACTCGATCAGGATCTGGCTCGAGGACGGCAGCGAGTTCGGCACGTTGTCCGTCAGCACGCGGAAGAACCGCGGCCGGACTTCCACCGTCGACCCGACCGGGAACGGCGAGAGCGGTGTTCCGCTCCCGCTCACGGTCAGCCGCAGGAGGTGCGTCGCCGGATCGTAGCTCGCGGCCGCGACTTCGAAGTCGGTCGTCGTGCCGTGCGTCATGCGCAGCAGGAAGCGCTTGAAGAGCTCCATGTTGCGCAGATAGATGTCGTCGGTGTCGACGAGCGTCGTGGCATCGAAGACGACCGTGCGCTGGTCCGTCTGGTCGATGTACGGCGTCGCCGGAGTCGCCGCGATCGTGCCGGTCAGAACCGGTGTGAGTTCGAGGACCGTCGCGCCGGAGCCGCTGCCGGTCGTCGAGACGACGCCCGCGGCGTCGGTGCCCTTGAAGATGAACTGCACCGGGTCCGGTGTCGTCGAGCTCGCGTCCGAGCTGACGCTCGCGGCGCCGAGCGAAATCCACTTCGAGATCGCGGCGCTGCGGCGCCCGAAGATCGGGAGCAGCTGGTTCCAGACGAGCGGGTTGTTGATCGCGGGGTAGGACGGGAGGCCCGCGCCAGGGACCGACCCGACCGGCGGGGGCTTGACCACCGAGTACACCTTCTCGGTCGAAGGCGGCGCGGGGACGAGGATGTCCGTGAGCTGCGGCGCGTGCAGCTGGATCAACCCCGGGCCGCCGTCGCCGCCGGCGCAGATCACGACGAGCGGAGCGTCGCCGCTCGTCTCGCCGACCTGGTTCGTGAACGTGTAGCCGCCCTGGGTGATGCTGCCCGAGGTGACGCCGCAAGGCGCCGAGGTGTGCGGGTAGGAATTCGGCGGCAGGGCGTCGCTCGCCGGACTGACCGGCTGTCCACCGGGCACGGATCCGCCGAGGTTGTTCTTGCCCGCGCCGCCTTCGCCGCCGAGCGCGAAGATGCCGCCCGCGTCGAGGACGCCGGCCGTCGTGCTCACGCACTGCGAGATGTCGATCTGCGAGCCGGTCTGCAGGATGATGTGGCCGCCGGAACCGCCTCCCGAGCCCCCGCCGATGTGCGTGATGTCGCCGCTGGCGGAGTTCTCGCCGCCGCCGCCCGTGCCGCCGCTCGCGTCGATGCGTCCGTGCGGTCCGAACGTGATGTTTCCGAGGGCGAGGATCGTCAGCGATCCCGCGCCGCCGCCGCCGCCGCAGCCCTTCTCGTCGCCGGCCGGAGTGAAGGGGTTGTCCGGGAACGAGTTCGAATTGATCGCGTCGCCGCCGGCGCCGCCGCCTGCACCGGCCCACGGACGGCTGAGCTCACCCAAGATGACCTGGCCGGTCGTGTTGTTCTTCATCGTTCCCCAGAAGTCGTTCTCCGGATCGTCGTCGAAGAAGGGTCGCGGTCCCGGATTGCCTCCGATCGGCGGGCTCGCCCCGGAGAGGACTCCCGTCGCGACAGGCGAGCCGGAGAAGCCCTGCTCCGCGTCGAAGCCGACGGCAGCCTGGTCGGGACAGTTGTTCGGATTGGTCGTGTACCCAGGGACGATCAAGAGCGGTCGGAGCGCGTTGTGCCCGAGCGTGCCGCCGCCGCCGCCCGCGGGCCGGCGGTGCGCGTCGTCGCCGTCCTGCGGCCACAGGTGGTTGAATCCGGACTCGCCGCCCACGCCGCCGCCGTCGGGGTTCGCGAACGCACCGAAACCGTTGCCTCCGCAGGGATCCGACTGCGAGGTCAGCTGGCTCGCGGTTCCGCCGCTGCCGCCGCCCGCATTCCCGGCCGCTCCGGGCTCCGGAAGGTTCGCGGAGTCGAGGGACGCGACGCTCAAGTCGTCCGTGCCGCGGATGTCGATCACGCCGTTGATCTGCGCGGAACCCGCCACGAGGATCTTGCACGGATTCGGGCCCTGGATCTTCAGGATCCCGCTCTCCGTGATGAGCAGGTTGCGGATGTCGACGACGCCGTTGACCACCGTCTGCGTGAAGTCCTGCTGCTGGTTGATGATCACGGAGAACGACGTGTCGAGGACCACTTGCGGCCGGTTCGTCGGAGACGCCGGCAGGTCGTTGCCGATCTTCCAGTCGAAGTCGCCGTCCGGCGGACCGCCCGTGCCGCCGAAGGCGAACCCGGCCTTCAGGAGCCCCTGGCTCGCCCATTCGGCGCGCGGCGACGAGAGGACGGTCGTCGTGTCCTCGAGGCTGTCCGTCGAGAACTGCTCGAGGATCTGGTCGGCCGCGGCGCCGGGCGTCGACGTACCGGGATCGGTCGCGGTCGAGACGAGGAACGATCCGACCGTCACGGCGACGAGATTCGAGTCGCCGACGATGTCCTTGAAGTCGCGGGTGAGCACGACGCGGACGAGGTGGTTCTGCGGGAGGATGCCCGTCGGCGTCACGCGCAACAGCGCGCCCGTGCCGACGCAGTTCCCCTCGAGCACGACGTTGTGAGCGAGGCCGATCCACGCGCCCGATCCGGACTGGTACTCGAGACGCACCGTGTCGGAGCTCACGTTGTCGGCCGAGGACTCCACGGCCTGGTCGATCGCGACGAGGATCGACACGTGGGTCGCGACGTCGCTGTAGAGGTTGAGGCCCGCGGTGAACCCGGCGGGCATGTCCGCGCCGAGCTCCGAATCCTGGGGCGTGCGCGGGATGAAGTAGACGACGTTCGACGGGTCGTCGCCGATCTCGATGCGCGTGTCGCCGGATTGGTGCGGATCACGGACCACCGGGTTCGGCGGACCGCTGCCCGTGTCGATGAAGAGGAGTGCCGGATCGTCCGAATCGACCGTGCTGAACCGCAGCGTCTGCGAGTCGGCCAGAGCGGAGCCCCCCGTCGAACGAACCGTCGCGCCGCCGGAGCCGGCGCCGGGGATCAGGATCGTGTAGCTCACGCCGCCCGGGATCAGCCCCGCGTCCGAATTGTCGGGGAGCGTCGGGCAGCGCGGCTGGAACTTCACCGTGCGCGAGTCGGCCATCGAGAACTCGCCGAGCGCGACGCCGCCTGCGGTCTGCCCGATGTGGATCGTGTTCATGTTCACGGACGTCGGCTCGACGTCGGTGCTGAACTGGAACAGGATCGGCCGGTTGAGCTGCCAGCTGCTGTTTCCCGAGACGGACACGGACACGAGCTCGAGGTCGGTTCCGGCGGTGCCGCCGCCGCTGCACGCCCCTAGCTGCATGCACGCAGCCAAGCCCGCGAGCAGGGAGACGTTCCGGAGGGCCGACAGCGAACGAAGGGAGTTGGACATGGAAAAACTCGTGAGTGCGAAGGTCATGGTCGAACGCTAGCGGCGGAACGCGAAGCCGAGCGCGGAGAGCTGCGGCGTCAGCAGCGTCTCGGCGTTCGAGACGAAGGTGACGCGGACCTGGAAGAATCCGGCCGAGTGGATCGTCGTGAGGTCGTTCTTCCACGTGGTGTCGCCGTTCACGAAGACGACGTCCCCCGTGGTTTTTTCGCCGTAGGGCGTGAGCGTCGACGCGTCCTGCGCCGCGCCTCCACTCGCGCTCTGCGCCCCGCGGAAGGCGAGCACGATGCTCGTGCCCGCCGGCTGGTCCACCGAACGCGGCTCCACGACCGGATCGCTGTAGAGCGGATTGGCGGTCTGGGTGTTGAACCAGATCGAGTGCGCGCGGCTGATCCGCGTGATGAGGTCCATCTGTCCGATGTAGACCGTGTTGTCCACGCCCAGCGTGGGTTGACCCGGCGGATTCGAGCTCGGGTTGAATCCGCCCGTCGCGATCTGCTCCTGATCGGGGTCCTTGATGACCTGGATGCCGCTCGAGTTCGTGCCGCCCGTGGAGAACGCGCGGAAGTTCGGCAGCGACGACGAGTTGATCGCGATGTTGATGTCGAACGAGTTCTGGCCGTGCGCGTCCTGGTCGGGGTAGCAGCGGAACTCCATGAGCAGCGGCAGTCCGACGGTCGGGACCGCGCCGGGCCCGTAGGGAACGCCGATCGTCCCGATGCCGGTGACGGTGACGACGATGCGCAGCTCGGCGCCGGCGTTGCCCGGCCCGCCGACCGACGTGAGCGTCGTGTCGCGCCACGTGTAGAAGACGTGCTGGTTGATCGGCAACGACCGGTTCAGCGGGTACGGCACCATCGTGACCGCCGGCGTCGTGGTCGAGAGGAACCGGTCGGCCGGATCGACGACGTAGCCGAGCGCCTTCGGGTGCACGTTGACCTGCGGCTGGTCGATCGGCTCGTTGAGCACGTTCTGGCTGTAGTTCGAGACCAGACCGGAGCCGGTGTAGAGCGGCAGCAGCGTCGTCGGGTTCACGCTTTCGTCCGGCAGCCGGACGCTGTGCGAGAGGTACATCCCGAAGTTCGTGTACGCGTCGGACACGACGCTTCCGCCGATCGGCGCCCAGTCGAGCCCTTCGACGTCGACGTTGTAGAAGCCTTCGTCCGTCAGCGCGAAGCCGACGTCGCAGTAGCGCCACAGCGACTGCATCTTGCTCCCGAGCGGCGAGAGCGGCGTCTGCACGCCGGCGGGCGGGATCTTCTGCGCCGCCACGACAGGCTTGTCGCGCGTGCACGCCCCGGCGAACCGGATGACCGACCGCGGACGGAGGATGCCCGCCGGGAGGTCGTACAGGAACTGGCCGCGGAATTCGCGCCCGTCACCCGTGTTCACTTCGTCCGTCGAGCTGAAGCGCAGCGCGAACCCGTCCGTGTTCTCCGGATTCTCGGACGGATCGATCGTGAACGGCACCTGCGGCAGGAAGCCCGTGTTCAACACCGCATTTCCGGCGAGGTCCGTCGGGCCGTTGCTCTGGTTCGACACGTTGACGTAGTAGGGCTCGGCGACCGCCGCGACGTGCCGGAGCGGCAGCGTCGGGTGGAAGGTGAACTGCCGCAGGTCCGCGGACGCCGTGATCTGTCCGACGACGTACTGGTTGTAGAGCGGCGTCCCGGGGACCCGCGTGACCGTGAAGCTGTCGAACGGCTTGATCGTGATCGGGTCCATCGGCTCGCTGAAGCGCAGGACGACGGTCGTGTCCGTGGGCACGCCGGTCGCGGGCGGCGTCGCCGCGTTCGGGAACCGCACGAAGCACGCCTGCTTGCCGAAGTTCGCGCCCTGGTCGAACACCGACGAGACCTGCGCCGGGCCAGGAGTCAGCGTCGCGTTCAGCGGGAACAGGATCTTGAAGTGGACGTCGACGACCGTCCCGCCGGCGTCGGGGTCGGCCGACTGCTGCGTGACTTGTCCGAACACGCCGGGCTGCTCGATGACGTCCCCTTCCTTCAACTTGGAGCTGCACGCCGGCACGGTGAACGTCACGTTCGCGACGAACTCACCCGGTTGGGGTTCCGTCACGGTGCCGAGTCCGACGGGCTGCGTCCCGACGATCTGCGGGTGGATGTCGTCGAAGAGGAAGCCGTGGTTCTGGTCGCTGTTGTTCCCCGAGCGCAGGGCGCGGACGACGTCGTGCGTCGGCGAGCCCGGATCGTTCGGTCCGCTGCCCGAGAAGGACACGCCGTGACCCGCGGGATTCTGCAGGATGACGAGTTGTCCGAGCGACGCGTCCTGGATCGTCGGGATACGCAGGCCGACGTTCGGCAGGTCGGGCGTCGGGCTCGCGGGGAACCCGAGCGCGTTCTGCGGCAGCGGCGGGTCCGATTGGTTCGCTTCGATCTCCGACACCGTCGTGTCGAGGATTACGCGCGTCGAGTGGAACTCGATGACGCCGTCCGCGCCCGCGATCGGGTCGCCGGTGATCGGATCCGGGTGCGTGAAGTCCGCCGTGTCGCCGTGGTTGATGTCCTGGATGATCCGCAGGTCCATCGGGACGAC
>Ga0070688_100001856_pt1 | contig 10605 bp, 7 predicted proteins | sample KBSS13HmetaG_FD_64679 | JGI IMG/M metagenome (GOLD analysis project Ga0070688, IMG submission 64679) | Switchgrass rhizosphere microbial communities from Kellogg Biological Station, Michigan, USA - KBS S1-3H metaG | ecosystem: Host-associated > Plants > Roots > Rhizosphere ...
GCCGACCTTGAACTCCATCGGCGGCTCGTAGAGCACGTTCGGGAACATGAACCGCGTCAGCGCGCCGGTGAAGGCCGCGCTCGCCGCGGCGAACGTCACCCAGGAGAGCGAGAGGACGGAGAAGAGGCTGCGGCGCGTGATCTCCCCGCGCAGCGGCGCGCGGACGAGAACCTTGCCGGGCTCTTCGCGAGGGGTTTCCTGGGCGGCAGGCTTGGGTTCGACGACTTCGGTCACGGCACGAGGTGTTGCGGGTCTTCCGCGAGAATCGGCATGAATTTGGGGAGGCGGACGGCTCTTGGCAAGTCCGGAACGACAATTCCAGCCGGCCGCGGCTTCCGGCTCGGCGCAAGCGGCTTCAAGGCCAACCCTGGAGGGCCTTCATGCCCGCCTCGCGGACGGCGAGGTCCTCGTCGTCGTTCGCGACGCGCTCGATCGCGGCGCGGTCCTCCGCCCGGCGGAGACGCGCGAGCGCCTGGATCGCGGCGACGCGCGACTCGCTGACGCGGCGCGCGACCGCGAACTTCGACGCGTCGCGGCCGTTCTCGGTCTGGTAGGCGGCCGGGTCGAGGAGCTCCCGCAGCACGACGGCACCCGCGGGATCGCCGCGCATCGCCAGGGCGAGCGCCGCATTCGCGCGCACCTCGAGCAGCTGATCGCCGACCGCGCCGCGCAGCGCCGCGAGCCCCGCGTCGCCGGGGATGCGCTGCAGCGCGATCGCCGCGACCGCGCGCAGGCCCGGGTCCTCGCTCTGCTGGAGCACGCGGACGGCGGCGGCTTCCGCGCGCGGATCGCCGAGCGCGCCGAGGTTCGCGAGCGCGTTGAAGCGCACGGAGCCGTCCGCATCGTCGCTCGCCGGCGTGTCGAGCAGCGCGAGGAGGCTCGGAACGCCCTCGGGGTCGTCGAGCTGCGCGAGCAGGCTCGCGAGCACGAGCCGGATGTACGGATCGCTCGCGGATGTCGAGTCCCAGGCGCTGCGCAGCTTCGGCAGGAAGTCGGACTCGACCGGCCACGGCGAGCTCTTCCCGTCGAGCGCCGCCTGCCGGTTCTCCGCGATCTGGCGGACCATGTTGAAGGCCGCCTGCTTGCGCTCCGCCTGCCCCCCGTGGACCACGCGGTCGACGTTCTCGGAGAGCGACGCTTCGCGGCCCGTGATCGCGCCGAAGAAGAGGAAGACGACGATGATCGCGCCGACGATGACCGCCGGGACGACGACGAGAGGCACGAACAGGTTCTTGTAGGGGGACGCCGGCGTTTCCGGGGCGTCCGCGCGCGGCTCGGGGGTTCCTGAAAGGGGCGTGTCGGTCACGTCGGGCGCCGCTAGTGGCCCTTGGCGAGCCAGTCGAGGAAGCGCCACTCGAGGCTGTCGGTCTTCCCGTCCTTCCCGGACAGCGGGACGCCGTAGATCGACTTGACGAGCTCGTCGAACGCGTCGGTGCCCTCGCCCTCCGCCGACTTCTTCATCAGCTCGCGGAACTTCGCGGCGCTCGCGGCGGGGTCCTTCGGATCGCCTTGCGTCAGGATCCAGTTGAAGAACGAGCACTTGTACGCGCGGAAGAACTCGCGGTAGTCGAGGATCACCGACGTCGGGGGATAGGGCTTCAACTTCGCGTCCGGTCCGAAGAACGGCGCGCTGACGACGTACTTCGTCGACTCGTCGGGAGCGATGATCAGGAAGTGCGCGTTCTTGTCGTCGAGGATCGCCTGATCGAGATGCTCGGGCTTGCTCTTCGGGAGCGCCTTCAAGCCGTTCTTCTGGCCCTTGCGCAGACAGGTGGCGAAGTGGTCCTTCCCGGCGCCCTCGCGCCAGCGTCCTTTCTTCACCGCGTCCCCGCCCGCGGCGGGCATCGGGGGCAGCGTGCCGCCGGCCGAGTTCCCGCCGGGGACGAACCGTTCGTACGGCTGCGTCTTCGCTCCGGTCGTCCCGTAGCCCCAGCCGTCGCCTTCGAGCGCGTTGATCTCGCCGCACACCGAGATCGCGAGGCTCATCGCGATCGCCTGGTGGAAGTGCGGAGCGCCGTCGTCGGCGTAGCACAGCCACTGCCACGCGTTCGCCGCCTGCTGCACGGCGTGCTGCTCGAGGCCGTTCTTGTCGAACTTGTTCATCGGCATCGACGTGCGGAACTGCGGATCGGGCACCCACGGCGGGTACTCGAGCGCCATGACGAGGTCCCAGCCGATCCAGAACGTCGTGAACTCGCCGACGGCCGGCTTCCACAGCTCGGCCTGCTTCGTTTCGTCCAGCAAGCCGGCGTAGCCGACGAGCTCGACGAAATCGCGGCGCGTCGGGGAGAACAGGATGCGCAGCGGCTGCTGCTCCTTCGGCGCGACGCCGAGCGCGTCGGGCTTGCACACGAATTCGGTGAGACGCGCCCCGGCCTTCGTCTGCGCCTCGTTCGCGGCGAGCACCTTGAAGAGGTCGCGGTCCTTGCCCTTCTCCTCGGGCTTCACGTTCGCGAGCGACGGCTGCTTCCAGCTCTTGACCCAGTTCTCGAGCTCCGTGATGTCGGCGTGCGCGGGCTGGACCTTCGCGGGATCGGGCGCGAGGAGGTCGATCCACTTCGATTGCATCTCGAGGAGGCTGACGACGACGGTCTTCAGGTCTTCGACCTGCTGCTTGTCGGAGAGGAACGCGATCGGGTACGCGACGTCGACGCCGCCGAGCACGGCGTGCACGCACCAGTCCTCGCGGAACTTCTCGATCGGGAGGTCGCTCGCCTGCGCCGGGTTGCCGTGCGCTTTGAGGAAGCCCTTGCCGAACTCGGCGAAGGGAACCTCCTTCTCCTTCTCCTGGAGGAGCGGGACGAGCGCGGGCGCGCAGAGGACGGCCAGGACGGAGATCGAGAGCAGGGGTGCCGTGCGGTGCTTCATCAGAACGCGGAGACCGGGAAGTCCGACAGGCGGGCCGTCTTCGGCAACTTGCCGACGAGGGGCATCGCGTAGTCGACGAACTCCGGCGCGATGTCGTTGTCGCCCTGGACGAAGCGGTCTTCAAGCGGGCGCGTGAGTTTCGCGACGAGGGCGAGATCGGTCAGCGTGCAGCTCACCGAGTAGTCCCCCTTCTTCTTCCGCACGAGGCTCACCGAGCCGTGGCGCGCCTTCCCCTTCAACGCCTCGCCGGCGGCGTAGCGGCCGACCGCGCGCGCCTCCTTCGCGTCGATCTCGGACGCGAGTCCCGCGAACGATCGCTGCAGGTAGCCGAACGTGTCCGCGCGGACGCGCAGCTTCTCGCCGAGGCGCTTCTTGATCGCCTCCACGAGGAAATCCCCGAGCGCGCCCGAGCCGGAGAGCTGCACGTTGCCGTGGCTGTCCTTCTCCTTGCTCTCGACGAGCGGCGCTCCGTTCGGCCCGTGCACGCCCTCCGACAGCGCGACGAGACAGCGCCCGCGCTGCTTGTACACGCGGTCGACGTCCCCGGCGAAGCGGTCGAGGTCGAACACGCGGTCGGGAACGTAGACGAGGTGGGGCCCGTCGTCCTCGTGCTGGCGAGCGAGCACGCTCGCGGCCGTCAGCCAGCCCGCGTTCCGGCCCATCACGACGTCGATCTTGATCCCCGGCAGGCTGCGGTTGTCCTGGTTGTCCCCCATCACGGCCTGCGCGACGAACTTCGCGGCCGAGCCGTACCCGGGGCAGTGGTCCGTCTCGCGCAGGTCGTTGTCGATCGTCTTCGGCACGTGGAAGAGGTGCACGTCGTACCCTTCCGCGGCCGCGATCTCGTTCAGGATGTGCGCCGTCTCGGCCGAATCGTTGCCGCCGACGTAGAAGAAGAAGCGGATGTGGTGCTTCCGGAAGCCGGCGAGCACCTGCTCGCACTCCTCGCGCGTCGGCTTCTTGCGCACGGAGCGCAGCGCGGCGCACGGCGTGCGCGCGACGGCTTCGAGCGTCGAGCGCTTCTCGCGCTTCAAGTCGATGAGCTTGTCCTTGAGCACGCCCTGGATGCCGTGCACGGCGCCGTACACCTCGCCGATCCGCGGATCCGCGGAGAGCGTCTCGACGAGCCCGACGAGACTCTGGTTGATCACCGCGGTCGGTCCGCCGGACTGGCCGATCAGCGCGTTTCCGATTGCTTTCTGCATGGGGGCGGCGCCAGACCGTATCGCGGTCGGTCAGCCTGTCAATCGGGAGCGCCCAGTCCCGCGCGCTCGCTTGCGCCCGTCGGCAACGCTCCCTAGACTCCCTCCCCCCTTCGGTGCCCCGGTGGCGGAATTGGCAGACGCGCAGGCTTGAGGTGCCTGTGGGCTAACCCCCTTGCTGGTTCGATCCCAGTCCGGGGCACCAACTACGGAGCCAGAGCAGATTCTCTACGATTCGCGGGCGCCGCGAATCGTAGAGAATCTGCTCTGGCTCCGTACTACCGGAGAGGCGCGACGACGCGCAGCGACAAGTCGAAGCTCTTCGGGTCGAGCGCGAGCATCACGAGTCCGCCCGTCAGACCCTCCGACCACGAGATCCAGCGTTCCTCTTCGGCCATCAGCGCCGGAATCTGCTGCTCCCGGAGCGTCTTGCGGATCGTCGTCATCTCCGCGTCGACCTTCTTCTCGAACTCGGCCTGCTCGGGCGGCGAGAGCGCGTCGAGCGTCCGGCCGCCGTAGCCCTCGCGCAGGATCTTCGTCTCGACCCGCGCCCTCTCGGCCTTCGCGTCGTAGCTGCTGCTGACCTTGTTCGCCGCGATCTGCTGCGCGCGTGCGCGCAGGATCGGCGCCACCGTCCCGGGGTTCGCGTATACGAGCAGGTTCGCGCGCGTGAGGGAGCTGTGGATCAGCGCCTCGAAGCGATCGTCGTCGGCGAGGCTCGGATAGCGGTCGGACTTCTGCGTGTACGTCTTCAGGAGGTGGCCCATCATCCCGAGCGAGTTCGTGATGATCGTCAGCTGCGCCGCGTTCGCGGTGACGATGACGCCGGTGCCATCGACCAGCATGCTCCAGTACTCGCGCGTCTCGTAGCCCGACTCGGTGTTCTTGAAGAAGCCCGGGTCGTTCGGGTGCTTGCCGTGCAGCTGGAAGCGCGTCCCCTGCTCGCCGATCATCTGCCGCAGCGCGTTGATCTGCTCGACGTTCTTCGGCCAGAGGACGAGCGCCATCGCCGGCACCGGAGCGTCGTTGTGCGGAGGCCCCTCCGGGTCGGGCGGGTAGTCGTTCGGCCGGATGATGACGGCGGCGCGGTCCTTCAGCGACGCGTCGAGCTCGGCGACGAGCTTCTCGATGTTCGGGTACTTGCCCGTGCTGCGGAACAGGTCCTCGAGGTTCTGCTTCAGCGACGGCTCGCAGCTCGCGAGCACCATGTGGAGGAAATCCGACACCGGCGCGTGGAGGAACACGAGCAGCGACGTGTCGCGCGGCGCGAGCCGCGCGGCCTCGGCGAGCACGGTGTCGCGGTCGAATCCGCGCGTCCGGTACAGCCGCTCCTGCTCCGGCGTGATCTGCTCCGAGCTGAGATCACCGTGGAGATCGAGCGAGATCCCCTCGTCGAGTCCGACGACGCCGATCGCGTTCTTCAGGTTGCCGAGCTGGAAGATCCGCCCGAGGAGCGCGGTCCCGAATTCCTGGCTCTTCGGGTCGGGCCACGCCTTCGGGAGCCCGAGCGTCGCGATCGCCTTGCGGAAGTCGACGTAGATCTCGAACTCGTCGCGCTGGTCGTCGCGCGGCGCCTTCTGGATCCAGTCGAAGTAGCCCGCGCTCTGGAACAAGGAGTCCTCGAACCCCTTCGCCGCGAGCGCGTGCGCCTTCTCCGTGAGCTCGGGGATCGTCGAGACGATCACGACGTCGCGCATGCGCGTGACGTACATCTTCCTCGGCAGACCGGCGCCCGAGACGGCGACGTGCTGGCCGTCGGCCTCGACCTTGAGCCCGCGCTTCTCGAGCTGGAGCAGGCTCGGGTGGTCGAGCGCCGCGGCCGCGAGCTTGCCGAGCCAGTTCGCGCGCCCGTACACCGCCCAGTCGGACTGCTCGAGCTCCTTCCCCCGGAAGTACCCGGCGATGGCGAGGTCGCGCCCGCCGAAGATCTGCTGCGGCTGCATGCCGAGCGGGATCTGCGAGGTCGCCTGCGCGAGCTGCGCGAGCGTCTCCTCGATCTTGAGCTTCTCCGCGAGCTTCTTCGCGTCGGCCGACTCGAGCAGTCCCTTCCAGCGCTCGTTCGCGAGGAGCCGCTTCTCGACCGCGAGGTGCGGGAACTTGTCGAACGCCTCGGCGAGCCCGGCCTTGGCGACGAAGAAGTCGACGTCGCGAGGCACGAGCGCGGCGACGTCGGCCTCGAGATCCGACTCGAGCGGATTGAAGAACAACGCCGTGAACGTCAACCACACCGCGACGAGGAGGACCCCGAGCCCGATGAGGAAGTAGCGGAGGAGGCGGGACCTGATCATCATGACGTGCCGAACGACCGTGTCGGGGCGGCTTCGATACCGCAAACGGTCGATCGGATCACGGGCAATCCAGCTCCTCCGGTCACAGCCGGGGGAGGACGACCTCGCAGGCCGATTCTTCCACTGTCCACCGCGCCCTGAGCATGTCCGTCCGCCCCGCCACCGCTTTCGTGCTGCTCGTCTGGGCCGGGATGCTCGTCGGGTTGAACGTCTTCGTCGCGACCTGGGCCGAGCGGTTCCCCACCGGGGACGAGGCGGCACTCTGGGATCTCCTGCGTCCGCTCGGGGAGTTCACCTGGAGAAGGGTGTTCCTGCCGCACAACGAGCACTTCATCCCGCTGCCGAAGTGGATCCACTTCGCCTTGTACCGGGCGACGGGCGATCTGCGCCCGGCGATGTTCCTGCAGGTCGAGCTCCTCGGAGCGGCCTCGCTCGGGCTGATCGGCCTCGCCCGGCGCGTGCGCGGGCGCATCGCGTGGAGCGACGTCGTGTTTCCGCTCCTGTTCCTCAGCACCGGGGACGCGTGGAACCTCCTCAACGGCTTCCAGCTCGCCCTCACCCTGCCGGTGGCGCTCGCGTCCGGCGTCCTGGTGGCGACGGCGGTCTCCGCGGATCTCCCGCGCCCGGCGCGAGCTCTCGGGATCGGGCTCGCCCTCGCATGCCTGCCGCTCTGCGGAGGGGTGGGGATCCTGCAGGCGCCGGCCTGGATGGCCTGGACGGGCTGGATCGCGTGGCGTGGACTCCGCAGCGGGGAAGAGGCTCGGCGGCGCGGCGCGCTCATCCTCGTCACGGCCCTCGTCGCGTGCTCCGCGATGTGCGTGGCCGGCGTCCTGATCGTGAGGTCGCACATGACTCCGCCGACGGTCGCTCCGTGGAAAGACGTCGGGATCCACACCGCCGCGTTCCTCGCCCTCGGCGTCGGTCCGGCGGCGATCCGGACCTGGCCCGCGAGCGCGTGGTTCGTCCCGTGCCTCGGCGCGCTGACGATCTGGGTCCTCGTGCGCGGCCTGCGGCGCGAGCCGCACGAGGCGATCCGGCGCGTCGCGCTGCTCGCTTCCGTGCTCGGAGTCGTGACGCTCGCCGTGAGCACGAGCCTCGCTCGCGCCTCGCTCGGATGGAACAACGGCTTCGCGTTGCGCTACGTGTCTCTGGCGACGCCGCTCGTGTGCGCCGCGTACGTGGCCTGGACCGCGTACGGAGGGAAGATCGGCCGCGCGTGGATCCCGGCGCTCGTGGCGGGCGTCGCCGTGGCGGCGCTTCCGCTCAACGACGAGATGGGCCGTCGAGTCGCCACGATACAACGGAACGACGCCGGCGAACTCGAGAGCCTGATCCGGAGAGGCGCGCCCGCTTCCGCGATCGTCGAGCTCTACTCCGATCGCTTCCACATGCATCCCATTCGAGCCCGGCCGGTCCTCCAGGTCCTGGCGCAGCAGCATCGGCCGCCCTTCGACGGCGGCTCGGTGTTCGCCCCGGAGCTGTTCGACTCCCTCGCGCTCGATCGCCTGCCCGCATCGATCGAAGCCGGAGTGCCGAACTCCCTGCGCATCGTCGGCGGCCGCTGGGCGCTGCTCGCGCGCGACGGCACGCGGATCCATCTCGCCGTCCACGCGCACGAGACGCACTGCTCCGCTCGCATCGAAGTGCCGCCGGAGCTGGTCGGGCGGCGGTTCTCGACGGTCACCCGCGCGCGGATCGAGCTCGCGGAGGCGGACGGCAGCCGCCGGACGCTGTACGAGCGCGAGATCGCGGCCGGCCCGGAGCTCGTGGAGCTCGATCTCCCGCCCCACGGGGAGTGCGAGCTCGTCCTCGCCACCGAGAGCGCCGCCGGGGAGCGCGTCGAGAGGAGCTGGATCTACTGGATGGACGTCGCGATCCGCTGAAGAGGCGCTGAACAAGGCGGATCCCCTTGATCGAGGGCCCGGGGCTCGGACAATCGAGGGATGCGCCCCAGCCGACGCGTGAGCGCGCTCGCGTTCTCGACGACTCTCGCCCTGGACGCGCGGGCGAAGGAGCTCGCCGCGTCGGGCCGCGACATCATCAACATGTCGGTCGGCGAGCCGGATTTCGCGGCCCCGAAGGCGGTCCGGGATGCCGCGGCGGCGAAGGTGCTCGCGGGCGACGTCAAGTACACGCCGGCCGAGGGAACGCTCTCGCTGCGCAAGGCGATCGCCGCGCGGCTCACGCACACGCGCGGGATCCCCTTCACCGAGCAGGAGATCACCGTCTGTCACAGCGCGAAGCACGCGCTCTCGGGCGCGTGCCTCTCCTTGATCGAGCCGGGCGACGAAGTGCTCCTCCTGCTCCCCGCGTGGGTGAGCTACGACGAGATCGTGCTCTTCGCGGGCGGGAAGCCCGTGTCCGTGCGCTCGCGGAAGGACTGCGGCCCCGACCTCGCCGCGATCCGCAAGGCGATCACCGACCGCACGCGCGGGATCATCCTCAACTCGCCGTGCAACCCGTCGGGGTACGTGCTGACGCAGGCGGAGGTCCGCGCGATCGCCGAGCTGTGCGAGGCGCACGACCTCTGGATCGTCTCGGACGAGATCTACCGGCGCCTCGTCTACGAAGGCGAGCCCGACTTCAGTCCCGCGCAGGCGTCGCCCGCCGCGCGCGCGCGCACGGTGATCGTCGACGGCGCGAGCAAGGCGTTCGCGATGACCGGGTACCGGATCGGCTACGCCGCCGCCCCGGCGCCGGTCGCCGCCGCGATCGCCCGGCTCCACAGCCAGCTGACCGGCTGTCCGAACGCCGTGTCGCAGGCCGCGTTCGAAGCCGCGCTCGTGAAGGAACCTCCGGAGGTCGCGGCGATGGTCTCCGAGTTCGATCGGCGCCGGCGCGTGCTCGTCGACGGACTGACGAAGATCGGCCTCGAGGTCCCGTGGCCGCGCGGCGCCTTCTACGCGTTCCCGGACGTCTCGCCGTGGATCGACGAGCGCGGATCGGTCGGATTCTGCGACGATCTCCTCGAACAGCAGAACCTCGCGGTCGTCCCCGGCTCGGCGTTCGGCGTCGACGACCACGTGCGCCTCTCGTACGCGACGTCGATCGAGAACATCGAGCGTGCGCTCGAGCGCCTCGGTGCCTTCCTCGCCGCGCGCGCGCGCCCGCGCCTCGCTCGCAAAGGCTGACGCGGCGGCCTCGCCGCTCGGCTCGCCATGACCCGTCCCGACGATCTCCAGCGCATGTACGACCGGCGCTTCGGCCCCGAGGCGCGGCGCGCCAAGGCCGAGGTGTGGAAGGTGATCGTCGAGGATTACCTCCAGCGCTGGATCCGCCCCGAGGACCGCGTGCTCGACGTCGGCTGCGGCATGGGCGAGTTCCTGAACCACGTGCGCTGCGCGCGACGCGCCGGGATCGATCTCAATCCGTCGATGCAGGCGAACCTCGCCCCGGGCATCGAGTTCCACGCCGGCGACGTGCGCGATCTCTCGTTCCTTGCGGACGGGAGCCAGGACGTCGTGTTCACGAGCAACCTCCTCGAGCACCTGCCTTCGAAGGCGGACGTCGAGAAGCTCCTGCGCGAGGCGGCGCGCGTGCTGCGCAGCGGCGGGCATCTCGTCGCGCTCGGACCGAACCTGCGCTTCCTCCCGGGCGTGTACTGGGATTACTGGGACCACCTCGTCCCGATCACGGATCGCTCGCTCGTCGAGGTGCTCGAGACGATCGGGTTCGAGACCGTCGACGAGATCCCGCGCTTCCTTCCCTACACGACGCGTTCGTGGCTGCCGAAGTCGCCGGCGCTCCTCCGCCTCTACCTGCGCGTGCCGATCGCGTGGCGCTTCCTCGGCGGCCAGTTCCTGGTGCGCGCGAAGAAATCATGACCGAGCCGCGGGGATCGCGGTGGACCCTCGCGCTGCTCTGCATCCTCGTCTGGGCGACGCGGATGGTGCTCCCCGGAGACCTCGTCTACAGCGAGCTCGACACGTCCTGGTGCCTCGCGCTCGGCCACGCGCTCGAGCACCGCTGGCGCGCCGGGATCGACTACGTCTTCACGTTCGGTCCTCTCGGCTTCCTCTCGACCGGCGCGTACGTCCCCGGCCTGGTCGGGCTGAAGATCGTCGTCTGGGAGGGCGCGTTCCAGCTCCTCGCCGCCGTCGTCCTCACGATGGCGGGCGCGGGCATCCGGAACCGCCTGCTGCGCGCCGTCTACTTCGTCGCCGTCGTCTGCTCGCCGCTCGAGACCGACTCCCACGCGTTCCTGACGATCGTCGCGGCGTTCGTGTGGATGAGCCGGACACAGAGTT
>Ga0070688_100001858_pt1 | contig 10596 bp, 11 predicted proteins | sample KBSS13HmetaG_FD_64679 | JGI IMG/M metagenome (GOLD analysis project Ga0070688, IMG submission 64679) | Switchgrass rhizosphere microbial communities from Kellogg Biological Station, Michigan, USA - KBS S1-3H metaG | ecosystem: Host-associated > Plants > Roots > Rhizosphere ...
GCTTTTATGTCAGCTGCCACATCCGCAAGCTTGTACTCAAGCAGCTTGGCGAGACCAGGAGCGAAACGGGCGAGAGGCGGCATTCGGAAGTATAGCCGCGGGTGTGAATTGTGGGAGCCTCTGCCCACTCAATACTTCTCGTCGATCCAACGTCTAGTCGCGATCGTCGCCGCATCGTCATAGGCGTTCTTTTTATCGCGACCGGGCAATTTGATCTTTTTCCGGGGGCCAGTCTCGTAGGGAAGCAAGCTCAGGAAATGAGAAATGACATTGAGCCGCGCGCGCCGCTTGTCGTCGGACCGCACAATATTCCAGGGCGCAAAGTCAGTGTCCGTCGCCTCCAGCATCAGATCCCTGGCGCGTGAGTAATCATACCATCGCTCGCGCGATGGAAGGTCCATATTGCTCAGCTTCCATTGCCGTAAGGGATCTTCGACGCGCGCTTCGAAGCGCCGCTTCTGCTCCTTGTTGCTGACCTCGAGCCAGTACTTGATGAGGCGGATCCCGTTGTCCACGATGTGCTTTTCGAACCTGGGAGCCACTTCCAAAAATTGCTTGTGTTGTTCCTTGGTGCAAAATCCCATGACGCGTTCCACGCCCGCGCGGTTGTACCAGCTGCGGTCAAAGATCACGATCTCGCCAGCCGCCGGGAAGTGAGTGAGATAGCGCTGCACGTACATTTGCGATTTTTCCCGATCGGACGGGGCGGGCAACGCAACAAGACGGAACGTGCGCCGACTAACCCGCTCGGTTATCGCGCGGATGGTTCCACCTTTGCCGGCGGCGTCGCGGCCTTCAAAGACGACAATAATCCGCTGTCCCGTTTGCTTGATCCAGTCTTGCACCGAGCACAGCTCTGTCTGCAGCTCCCGCAAGATCTTCTCGTACTCCTTGCGCTTGCGCTTAGGCCGTTAGTCGACATCCCTGGTGGAATCAAGAGACTCGTTATGTGTATCAATGTTCTACTGTGCCATTTAAGGACTACTCCTAGAGGCCCACGGTCGGCGGCATACCTTTGGAGGCCGCCCCGAAGAAGGCGCAACCCTCCAGTCAATTCATGGGCTGCTTCGCCAGGGAAAAACAGTAGCGCGATGACGACGATTTGAACACCTACCCGCCCTGCCGATCTTCCTGATTCGCAAACCAGGATGAGACTTGGCCCTGCAATGTCTGCTGCGGGTCATTAGCGGACATTGAGATCGTGGTCACGGATGTCTGCTTTGCCTCCAAAAGCGGACATGTTCACAATCAAAACGAATGTCCGCTAAGTGCCAATAGGAGACATCGGGTGGACCAGGTGGTTTGCACCTTGACGAGTAGTGCCCACGTACCACTCACGGCTGAGAACTTGGCCGAGAAACTGCTCGCCGGTTCGCTTCGATGCGTAGTGAAGTTGAGATTGCCGACAATAAGCCTGACTCCGTCGGGAGCAGAAGACGATAAGGCACATACATGTCGGTGCCAGGCAGTGGAACGAGCCAGACCTCAATAGCGTCTGTATAGGACATCAGTTTGACGTTGGGATCATCGGGTGCGTATCCGGAGATTGGCTTGAACTTGACCCTGCAAACGACGGCATAATTGGAGAACGCCGTCGAGGCTCCCTTCCGCACTGGGACTTTCCTTTTAGGCGCAAGCTCAAGGTCATACCGCCATACTCCGTCAAACACCGGAACTGTTTGATCACAAACCTTAAGATCCCCATTCGGGTCATCGGAACGGGCACGAAAAAAGGCGGCAGCAATGGGGTCGAGAGCGCCGACAAGCTGTTCTTTTGTAATCGGGATTTCGCGAGGATCACGCCCCCTCCGGGGGACAATCGAGAGCGCCGTGAGGGTTCCAGAATCGAAGGACATTCGGAGTTGGCCGGAATCGCCTCCACCGGAATAGCTCAGCACATACGTAGTTGGCTCTGGGCCTGCACTTGTGATTTTTCCTGAGCTTGCTGTAGCAGTCCGCAACTCATAAAGCAGGCCACCTAAAATTGAGAAGTGACCAGCACCTTGCACACGATAATCAGAACCGCTCAATGTTGTTGTGAAACGGAAACTTCCGAGATTGAAGTTGTCCAAGTCAATGCGATAGCCCGCAACGACCCGAGTTTCCGTCAGGGTCGGGTCGGCCGCCAAGGCGCTCCTTGCTAATAAGCCGCAGTAGAGAAGCAGAGCCGTAATAAGGACTGTATAACGCCACCCCAAACGCACCACGAACCTCTTGGACAAACGGACCTGCACCGATTTACCAAAAAAAGCCCCGTCGTATGCCCAGCCGCTACGGGCTTGGGGTTATTACAGCGCAGTTTATTTCCACCTCAACCGATCCCAAAGCTGGAAGGAAATTCTGATTTTGGGTGCGTGGCAGCATCGTGATGTTGCATCGCATGTACACTGACTTGCAGCGCGCGTCGTATTGAGGTTCCATTGTTGTCGGGTGCGGCGTGTCACGGAGGGAAACATGGGCACGCTAGTCTTCGTTTGCCCGGCAAACGGAGAAGAAGTTTCCACGGGCATCGAAATGGACGTTGCGACGCTCCAGCATTTGGCGCTGTCAAAAGTCTACTGTCCACACTGCCGACAGCAGCACCAAATGGCTGGCATTCCGTACTGGCTAGCAGGGGTGGAACTGCTCGAGATCACGCACCACGAAGTTGCGAAAGTAGCTTAGTGCAGGTCACTGAACGGCCTGGAAAATGCCCTCAAGGAGGGCGTGTCTTTTGCTGGCGGGTGTGTCTTTCAAGCTACAGCGGAACGACCCACTTCGGGCCTATCCTACTTATGCGGGGTGGCCGCTTTATTCACGGGGGTGAAAGCGGAGACCACGGAAACCCGCTCTCCTGATCTGGAAGCGGCCTCAGGACGACCAACCTGGGGCCGTTTCCTTTAGTATTGTGCAGCGCACGGTGCGTACCCTCGAGCTATGGCCGCTGCTCTCGGCCCTCAGTTGCGGGTCGAACGGACAGGAAAATGAGTAGATTAGCTTCAATGCTCCCACAGAAGTTTTAAGCCACCGTTCCGTTCATCCGCGCGTGTAGTGCTGACGACGATTGCTGCGCTTCTCACCAAGCATGGATGGCGAACCACATGAGCTTTCGATGATCGGTTTCTCCAACAGAGGCGCGAGAGCGACCATAGTTCTTCTCAGCTTATTTCGTGCTGGTGCGGCTTCGGGTGTGCCGTCCTTGTTTAATTCCTGCCACGCATCTTCCAGCGCGGCCTCAATCAAGCTGCGTACCTCTGGGGTAAGATGCTTTGGAATTTCGTTGAGGGGCATGACTCACCTCCCGTTAGAAGTGGCATCGAAACAATCGCGCCCCGTCAAGCCCACGGTTTACGCAGTGTTGGTGACACCCGCGTGACGCTCAACCACAAGGGACTTTGGCGCGCGCGCCGATGCCTTTGCTCAATCACTCGGGCAGCAGCCATTCGATGAGCGCGCCAATGGCCTCGATGTCGCGTATCGATCGAAACGATAATGTGTGAACATATAAAACGGTACTCACAAACCAAGGTTACGGCGCTCGGATTGCGGCGTAACCTTTGTGAGCCCTAACATGCTGTGCCACGGCTGTGATGCAGGCCCCGGCCGAGTATCGTGGTCGCTTAAGCTGCCGCTTTCGAGGGTAAAGCCGAGATCCCATTGGAGCGGTGCATGTCTTAGTTGTGCCACCAGCAGACATTGTGTCACCAGCGTCACGAACCACCCATCACTGGACGCAGCCCCAACGGCAACGCCCCATTTCGTGATGCTCAACTTCTATTTCCATTGCACCACTGCTTACGACATTCTGCGGCATTGCGGTGTTGAATTAGGGAAGCGGGATTTCATTGGAGCCATTACGGGGAGTTGGACGTGCCGACCTACCAGTATCGTTGTCGAGACTGCGGCAAGTCATTCGAGCGCACCGAAACCATCACAGAGCACGAGGCAGCGAAGGTGACTGAAATGTAACAGTAAAAAGGTGACCCAGGTGCCGGGTCACGTTTACGTCGTGACATCCAAGAAGAGCTAGGGTTCGTCGATCCTACTTGGGACGAGATTATCGCTGCACCACGATAACCCGGTCCATCACCGCAAGCATGAGAGCCGAGACAACAAAAGTCAGATGAATGACCACAAGCAACACGAGCTTGTCATTTGGAACCACGCTTGAGTTCATGAAGGCTTTGAGCAGATGAATGGACGAAATGGCCACAATCGACGCCGCTACTTTAATTTTTAGCGATCCTGCATCCAGCTTGCCGAGCCATGCGAGGGACTTTTGTACATCTCCAATGTCGAGCTTCGATACGAAATTCTCGTAACCACTCAGCATCACCATCACGATCAAACTTCCCACAAGGGTCAGATCGACTAGTGTCAATGCGCCAAGAACCAAGTCAACCTCTTCGCCCGTGAGCGCACCTGCGAAGAGATGTAAGAGCTCGCGAAAAAAATAAACCGAGAAGAGGATTAGCAGCAGTCCTAGGCCGACGTAGAGCGGTACGAGAAGCCAGCGAAGGGAAAAAAGACCATTCTCCAGATAATACTCGATGACGCGGACCGACCCCGGATTGGTGGTATTCTTTTCGCTATCCTTGGTCGCCATCTCCACCCGCTCCTTACGTAATTACTAGTCTGCGAACACAGCCCACATTGCGGTGATTAGGGCTGCGAAGCCCAACCAGGGCCAGACGTACTTCATACGGCTCGGCTTGTCTTCTTTGTTCATCAGTCCCTCAGCCGCGCCTCGCCGCCTCAATCGCGGCGATGTCGATTTTCTTCATTTCCATCATCGCATCGAAAGCGCGCTTTGCTTCATCGCCGCCAATCGCAAGCGCGTAGGTCAGTACGCGCGGCGTGATCTGCCAGGAAATTCCCCATTTATCTTTGCACCATCCGCACTGGCTCTCCTGTCCGCCATTACCGACGATGGCGTTCCAGTAGCGGTCCGTCTCTTCCTGATCTTCGGTCGCGATCTGAAACGAGAAGGCTTCGTTATGCTTGAATACGGGACCGCCGTTGAGGCCGAGACAGGGTATGCCGAGGACCGTGAATTCAACCATCAGCGCGTCGCCCTCCTTTCCACCTACTGGTGGCCGCGCCCTGGCACGGACAAGCCGCTGGAGAAGACGGCCTTATACACGAAGGTCGGAGATCAGATTTGCAGTGTCGGCTACTACAAGGAATAACTCACCGGGCACGCATGTCCGCTTATGGCACAAAGCAGACATGGTCAATGCGCTGACGAATGTCTGCTTTAGGGGGCAAAGCGGACATCGACCAACCGCTTGCCTACCAATCTCGATTTGTGAGTACACGCCCTAGGAAGAGAAACAGCAACTCGGCAGCGATCTCTACCTCGAAAAAGGACGACTTTCCGCCAATCTCAAGCTCCGTACCTGACTAGTCGGAGTCGGAGGTTCAGAGAAAAGAAGCGTAAAGAGAGAACGACGTCGCCATTAGCGGCTCTGACGAGTCCGGAGGTTTGTCGGGGAATGGCGCAGAACCGCGCGCATCCGACCGTGTTCGATATTTGGGGGCGTTGACTGGCGGAGAGGGTGGGATTCGAACCCACGGTGCGGATAACCGCACAACGGCTTTCGAGTTCAAAGATTCTGAAGTTCGACCCTGCCATCCAGTACGAAAACGTCTCACCTGGTTTGGCTTTTCTGGTTCCCCGGCGCGGACTAATGCCCGGGAATTGAGCGTCAAAAGCGACATTATCAGTTACCGCGGCCTTTGTGGGTCTAGAACAAGTGATCCTTGTAGGTCGTCTTGTCGGCGATCACCATCGCGTCGCCGATGATGAGTAGCCCCTTTCCCGGGCCCTGCTTGACCGTCACTTTTTCGTATCCCTGGACGCCCAGGTTCATGCCATCGGTCAGCGACTTCTTCTCGAGGAGAAGCTTCGCCACCGTATTCATGGCCATGCCTGCATCCCTCGGATCCCAGAAGCCGATTGCCGTGATGGCGCCGGATTGAAGGTATTGAGCGGACGGGTTGGGAAGACCTGTGCCCACCAAGCACACCTTGCCCTGCAGGCCCGCTTCTTCGATTGCCCGACCTATGCCGATGACATCTCTGCCCGCCGATCCTTGGAAGCCACGGATGTCGGGGTGCTTGCGTAGGATTTCCTTTGCCATCTCGTAGCTTTTGTTCGCGTCGTCAAAGGACTCGTTCTTTTCGTCAACGAGCTCCATTTCCGGGTATTTCTTGGCATTCTCGATGCCCGCATCGACCCATTGGATGTGCGTGCGGCTGCCGAGCGATCCCACGAAGTTCGTCCACTTGCCTTTGCTCCCCATGCACTGGGCGAGCCGCTCATTGAGGGCGGCGCCAAACGCCGCATTATCGAAGGCTTCGATGTCGGCCTGAGTGTTCTTCTGGTTATCTGCTTCGTGGGTGACCACGACGATGCCCCGGTCCATCGCACGCTTGAGAGCGCCCTCGATCACGGCGGGATCCATGGGTACCACGGCCAAAGCGTTCACGCCGCGCGCAATCAAGTCATCGACGATCTTCAGCTGCTGGGCGGCATCGGCGGTGGCGGGTCCGATTTCCGAAGCAACTACGTCCGGGTTCGCGTCCTGGAACGCCTTGACACCGACCTCCATGCGATTGAACCACGGAATGCCACTGATCTTGACCACCGTAGCAATGACCGGCTTGTCGCCCGCGGCCACATAGCCGCTGACGCCGAGAATCAGTGCGCCGATAGTGGACGCAGCAAAAAGTAATTTTCTCATTTTTCCTTATGTTCCCTCAGATGGCGGATTAGTAAACAGAGCACTTCGACTCAGAGCTTTAGACAGATCATGCATGGTGTGGTTCGTCTGCGGCCGAATAGGCTTCTTCATGCCAATTGCCGTGGCTCCATCTAAGATGCTGTTCTCGAAAACTTTATGGCGGAGAGGGTGGGATTCGAACCCACGGTACGGTTACCGGTACAACGGTTTTCGAGACCGCTCTCTTAAAGAATCACATGCACCCCCGTTCCCTCGGAGCGGAGGTGTTCAGGAAGGGGTTGGCTCCAATTGGTCTTGGGAAGGCACAGCACTAAGCCGCTTCCGCCTCCTGATTTACAACGCTCTCCGCGATTTTCGTCAGCGCCTCGTCGGTAGCTTTTTCCTCGTCGAGTGTTTCTTGTAGCAGGGAGACCGCATCGTTCAGACCGAGCTCTTCGGCCCAAGTCCGAAGCGTGCCATAACGGGAAATTTCGTAGTGCTCCACTGCTTGGGCCGCTGCGATGAGGCCTGCATCAAGGGCCGGCGAACCCTTGTAGTCTTTCATAATTTCCGCGCCTTCATCCGTGATGCCAACTATGGCGTCGCAGGTCTTGCCTTGAACCTTTCTCTGGATCATGAAAAAAACCTGCTCCAGCCGTTCGACCTGCCCCTCAGTTTCAGCGCGATGTTTCTCAAATGCCGCAGTCAGCTCATCGTTTTGGGCAGCTTTGGCCATCTTAGGCAATGTCGCCAATATCTTCTTCTCCGCATAATAAATGTCCTTGAGTGTATCGTAGAAAAGGTCGTCGAGCGTCTTAGCCTCTTTGGCCATTGGTTATCTCCATTAGCGGCGAGATGCGGTGTGACAATACAAAGGAGCATGGGAAATCGCGGGGGTAATCCCTTGGTTCCAAATTTCCTTTGTTAATAAGTTCCCTTCGCATGCGCGACAGTCTACCTGACTGGGCCTAACACCAGTCGGTGAGTTCCGTCGGCGATGCAGCCCGAACATTGTAGATCTGGCTAGGTATTTTTGCCTCACGCAATTGCGAGAGATGAAGCGAAGGATGCTCAAAGCTCAAAGTTCGGTTTCGGTCAGACCTCGCGCCAAGCCGGTTCTGTGGGGTCCACCAGCTCAAATTCAACGGGCGCAATTCCGAAAAGGGCAATCACGGCGGGCTCGTTCGCGGTTTTCATCACCCCATCATAATGGGGTGTACGAGCAACGCGCCTGACAAATCCTCCCGCAGGAACCGGAACCGCACTGTGCGGATCGAAATCTGCACCACTGTTTACCGACCACACCCCGGACAGGACAACGGAGAGCCGATCGGTCGCATATGTGTGCGGCGCGCTCATGTAGCCGGGGTACCACTTCATCAGCACTACGTACGGCCCTGACTGATCCAAGCCGCCGTAGAGCGGGGCCATCTCAGCGCTGTGCGGCGGGAAACCCTTGATCCAACCGCTCCACTGAATCGCATCGGGGAGTGTAACCTGGGTCTCGGACGGGTCGATCTTACTGGCTAACGCCGCCGTGTCCGACAGCGCGAGTGGAACAGCGGCCAGCAAAGACGCTAGCAGGACTTGCCGACGCGTCGACCAAAGCTCCGTCAGAGAGCCCGAGGAAAATGTTTCGTCCGGGAGATGGCAATGATGCATTGTTCGACTCCTTATTTCCCCCTCCAGCTCCTGATCCGGGTTGTGGCCTTGCAAAGCGGCCTCGGAGGAGCCGATGGCGAGCGCGTTGGGGTACCAAGATGAAGAGTGTGGAGCGCCACCGATTCCACATGCGAGTCACTTCCGTGTTGCGATCCTGCGCGGTCTGGGCGTCGTTGAAGATGCGGTCAATAAGATAAAGGCAAGCACGAGAATCGCGAGCAGGACGATCTAACCGAAAGACAGTCCAAGCATTGGAGCATGGCTCAAACCTCGGCGCAGATGAGACTCGAAATAGGCGCGGCAAGAAGAGCCAAATATTGGCCTGTGCCGTTCAGTAGCTAAGCGTGTGCTCTAGTTTGGCATTTCTCATGCACTGATCCCGGCTTGTGCTGTCCCGTGCCATGCTGTGCTGCGTGGTTCGTTTGCAAATCCGGTTGCAAACTCATTCACTTCTGCGGGCCAGACGATCTATCGCTACCGCAGATAACATTCTGAACTATCCCACCTGTCGGGAAAGTTAAGGAAGGCGTCTTTTATAGGCCATCCTTGCGCGTGCATACACTCGCGGACGTAACCCGTCCGCTGCTGCGCAATATTTCATTTGGCGTCATGAAAGATAATTCCCAGCGTATGTCGCGAACCTGATCTGATCTCGCTTACGCCGTGGCGCAAATTAACTCGGTACCAGCCACGCGCTCCGCGAACTGGTCGATGATGTACGGCAAACACCACCGCATCGCCTTGCCGCAAAGGAATGACAGCCGCGCGTGACTGCCTTCGCGACATTGCTCTATCAGAACAAATTCACCTCCCTCAAAATCGCGATCTGGCTCTGACAGAAGGATCGCAACCTGAAAAGGAAAAACATGCTCCCCGTAAAGGTCTTGGTGCAAACAGTTGTAGTCGCCCGCAACATACTGCAGCAGTAGGGGCGTGGGGCGCGGCTGCCCGGCTTTATGACATCGATCCAGAAATATCGCATGGCTTGCCGGATAGCGGATAGCGATGCCCATGTTTTGGTTCCAGCGATTTGCGATGTTGGCGAGGTCCCGATAAAGCTCCGCGCGCAACTTCGCGATCCGATCTGGAAGCGGATAGGCAAAATACTTGTATTCACCCCGACCGAAACCGTGCCGAGCCATCACGATCCGACTGCGAAAATGGGTGTCCTCTGAGTAGGTATCGGATACGGATCGACATTCCGCCCGCGACAGGAGTTTCGGCATAATAGCGAAGCCATTAGCGTCGAGATCACACGCAACACTGGCCCAATCGACAGGGCTTGCGCTCCGGTGGTTGATGTCAATTGCCGCGAGGCTGTTCATCGCTTGGCTTCCATAGCAAGGAGAGCGCGCTTGCGCTCAATGCCCCAGCGATAGCCAGTAAGCGAACCGTCTTTGCGAACCACTCGGTGGCAAGGGATAGCAACCCCGATCTTGTTAGCTGCGCAGGCGGCGGCAACAGCGTGACTTGCTTTTGGCCTGCCAATACGCTTGGCAATTTCGCTGTATGTGACGGTCGTGCCCGCTGGAATTTGGCATAACGTCTGCCACACTCTACGCTGAAAGGCCGTACCGCGAATGTCGAGCGGCAACTGTGTCGCTCCGACGAAGTTAACTTCCTTCGACATGATCGATCGTCTCCAAGTGTTGACGGCCTTAAGCTAGGACGCGGAGACGAGACCGACACTCCGGTTGTTGCTCTTAAATTTCAGATTTTTTTGATTTGCGACTTATCATATTCGCTATGGGTCACAGGCTCACCTAGCGCTTGCTCTGCCGCATGTCCGCTAAGTACCAATATCGGAACTAGCTGATGGGTGAGCTCGGGGAATTTCCATCTTCCGTCGAGAAGCTCGGCGCGCGGTGCCAGCCATCCATGATCGGCAGGCAACTAGGGATTTTGCCATCGCAGTCGCCGAACTGTATGGCGACCGAGCCGTCGTCCCGTTCTTCGTCGTGATGTTATTGAGCGAAGAAATGCGATGGAGGCTCGTAGCGGGCGAAAGCGCTCATCCTTCGCCGAGGGCCGACTCGCGCTCGAGCAGCACGCGCTTGCGTTCCACACCCCAGGCGTAGCCGGACAGCGAACCGTCATTCCTTACGACACGGTGGCAGGGGATCGCCACCGCGAGATTGTTAGCAGCACAGGCGCGGGCGACGGCCCGGACCGCCTTGGGCGAGCCGATCCGGCGGGCGACCTCGGCATAGGAAACCGTCTGACCGACCGG
>Ga0070688_100001860_pt1 | contig 10593 bp, 6 predicted proteins | sample KBSS13HmetaG_FD_64679 | JGI IMG/M metagenome (GOLD analysis project Ga0070688, IMG submission 64679) | Switchgrass rhizosphere microbial communities from Kellogg Biological Station, Michigan, USA - KBS S1-3H metaG | ecosystem: Host-associated > Plants > Roots > Rhizosphere ...
GTGAGCACGACCGCCCCGGCTCGTTACGGCGTCCGCTACTTGACCGTGTAGCCCTTCGACTCCAGGCACACGGTCATGCCCTTCTTGACGGCGTCGACCTTGGCCTTGTTCTCGGCCGCCGTCTTCTGCTCGGCTTGGGCCGCGGCGTTCGCCTTGGCTTCCTTCTTCGCCGCCCGGCCCGCGAGCGCGCCGCCCGCGGCGCCGTAGGCGGCGCCCGTCCCCGAGTTGCCGGAGATCGAGCCGAAGATCGCGCCCACGGCAGCGCCCTTCGCCGCGCCCTTCACCGCCGCGCCGGTGGCGGCCGAGTCCACGTGCGCCGACGCAGCCTGGCCGGCGGCCTTGGGGTCCTTCATCGAGGTCGACGTGACGCCGGCCTGGTCGGCGCCCCACACCAGGCAGTCGTACTCGTCCTTCTCCTGCTGCTGAGCGTTCTGGCCCTTCGCCGGGAAGACGACGATGCCGAGCTTCTGCTTGGCCTCCTTCATCGTCATCTGGTGTTGCGCCGGCGCGGTCGTGGCGGACGTGGGCGTCGTCGACTTGGTCTTCGAAGCGTCCTCGGCCGAGGCCCGACCCGCGAGCGACAACAGCCCCGCGAGCGCGAACACTGCCGCCGCCGACGTCATGGATGCGATGGACGAGCGCCTCATGCGAATCTCCCTCCGCGGCCGGGTCAGAGCTTGATGCTGAGCTTCCCGGAGAGCTCGAACTGATCGTAGTACTCGCCCGTGCCGACCGAGTAGCAGTACCAGGGGTCACACCAGAGGCCCGAGCCGGTGGTGACCCAGGTCGGGAGCCACAGGCCCTGGACGCTCAACGCCAGCTTGTTGTTGAGTTCCCGGCGCAGGCCGACGCCGATGTCCCACGCGAAACGGCCGATCGTCGAAGTGTTGTCGCTGCCGAACATCGAGCAGCCGATGCCCAGCGTGAAGTACGGGATCATCGGCCGCGACGGGTCGAACGCGTACCAGTAGCCGTTCATGAGGATGTCGTCGCGCTTGATCGCCGGGCCGTTGAGCTTGGTGCCGATCGGCGGGCTGCCGGGGAACGCCTGGGTGGTCGTCGCCGTGAGGTCGCCCGTGAAGTGGGTGTAGTTGATGTCCACCGCGGAGTTGCGCGGCAAACGCTTCACCAGCGCCACGCCGTAGCTGATGTTGTCCTTGGTATCGAAATCCCGGATACCCGGGATCGTCGACATGCCGCCGCCCCAGCGATAGCCGAACAACGGAGTGATCTCGATGCCGCGCGTGCCGGGCTGCTGCGCCAGAGCGCTGCCGGCGGTGGCGACCACGAGCAGGGCCGCGAGGAACAGAGACTTCGACCTCATCCTGACCTCCTGGTTGGTTTTCAACGTCACGTCTGGAGTACGAACGTTGCTGCGAAGGCGCCTTGCCTTGGGTCAGGGGACGAGCGGGGTCTCGGCCCGGAGCTTGAGGTCGATCAGCGAGTTCACGATCGCCTCGACCTGTGCGAACCGCGCCGCCACCGTTGGTGACACTTCCTTCGACACCTTGTCCGCGTACTTCTTGAGCACGGTCAGCCGCGAGGATTCGAGCTTGAACGCGCGGTCCATGAGCGACTTGGCCGTGGTCGCGGTCATCGAGTCGTACGCGGCGGCGTAGTCCTTGAGGAGCTGGATGCGCTGGTCGCCGACCTTGGCCAGCTCGGTCTCGTACTCACGCTGGATCGGCCAGAACTTCTTGCCATCGGCATCGCTCAGCTTCAGGGCTTCCGTCAGCAGCTCGGTCTTGCTGGTGCGCAGATCGGACCGCATGAGCTCGACGTATTTCTCCATGTCGTCGGCGACGGCGACCGTGGGGACCACGAGTGCGAACAACAGCGGCAGCAGGTACCACTTTCTCACGTTGAAGCCTCCTGGTGACCGGGTATTGGGGGCGGCGGGTCACTATACTCGCTGGCTCGCGGGGCCGAAAGCCACGCGACCCCTGTGCACCGCCGCGTTCGTGTGCGTCCCCCCCGCGCCGGTCGACCGCGCCCGCAGGCTATACTGCGCTGTTGAACCCCGTGAGCCGGTGGAGCTTCCGTCTCAAAGTGAGCCTTGAGGGCCCGTCGCCGCGATGACCCCGAGTGCAGCGAGCAGTTCCGGCACCGCAGGCCCGCCGATCTCCACGAACGAACGCCCGCGCCGCTCGCGGGCGTTTCGCTGGGCCGTGGCGATCGGGTCGACTCTCGTCGGCGTCGTGGTGGTGGCGCTCGTGGCGATCCGCCAGCCGGCGGTCGGCACCTGGCTCGCGAATGTCGTCCTCTCCCGCGTTGCCGTGTTTCCGCGCGCGAGCGCGCGCGTCGACCTCGTGCGCGGCGACTGGATCGGCGGGCTCGAGCTGCGCGGGCTGCGGGTGACCCGGGGCGACACGCTGCTCGCCGGCGCCGACACGCTCCGGGCGCGCTACCGAGCTGGCGAACTGCTCGCCGGGCGGCTCCATGTCACGGACTTGGCACTGGCCGGCGTGCGCGTCACCGGCGACGCACGCGACACCACGCGCACGCCGCCGAAGGGGCCGCCGCTCACGCTCGGCCAGATGCTGCAGGGTCGCTTCTACACCGGGCTGCCGCTGCGCATCGACCGCCTGAGCGTCGCGCGCGGCGAGATCGGCGGCCACGCCGACGCACCCGACACGGGGTTCCGTTTGACGAGGCTCGCGCTGCGCGCGCGCGATCTCCAGCTCGGCCACGGGTTCGGCTTCCGCGTCGACTCGCTCGCGGGCGGCCTGCATCCCGGCGGCGGCCGCCGCGATTCCGTGTCGTTCGACGTCGCCGTCGCACTGGCCGGTGGCCGCGTGCAGCTCGGCCGGCTGCGCTTCCTCGGCGATTCGAGCGACGTCGAGGGCCACGGCGAGCTCTCGGCTGGCGCGCGGGACACGCTCGCGGGCGCGAACCTGACGCTGCGCGCACAGCCGCTGTCGTTCTCCGACCTGGCGGGATTCGTCCCTGGGTTCCCGCTCTCGGGAGCGCTCTTCGCCGACGTCGATCTCCGCGGCACGCGAGCTGACCGGCTCTCGGGCCGCGCGCGGGCGCGGATCGATCGGGCGCGCTTCGGCGGGTTCGCGCTGGACGCATTCACGCTCGCGGCGGAGCTGAGCGAGGGCGAGGCGGAGGCGCGTGCGGACGCCCGCATCGCGGGCGCGACGATCACCGTTCGCGGCTCCGGAACACCGCTCGCGAGCGCGCCTCGCTACGCGCTCGATCTGCGCGCCGACCGACTGCCGGCGCGCCTTCCGGGAATGGCGTGGTGGGAGCCCCTGGCGTCCCGCTTCAGCGCAAGCCTCGCGTTGAGCGTGAATGGGGCTGGTTATGCGCCTGCCGTGATGGACGTTACTGCCCGAGTGGATGGTGATGCTGGAATGGTGTCCGTGGACGCTCACACCCAGCTCGGACAGCCGGAGATCGACTGGGAGCTGCGCTCGCTGGCGTTCGAGCGGCTCGACGTCGCCCGCATCGTGGGCGTGAACGAGCCGAGCGCGTTCCAGGGGCGTGTCTCCGGACGGGGAAGCGTGGCGCGCGACGGCAATGCCCGCGCGGACGCGGAGCTTTCGATCGGGGCCTCGAGCTTCGGCACCGCGCACGTCCGCGCCGTGGCCGTGCGCGGCCATCTCGAGGGTGCGTCGCTCTCGGGGTCGCTCCACCTCGACAGCGATGCGGGCGTGCTCGACGTCGGCTCTTTCGCCGTGAATACCGCGCCGGGCGGCATGACCCACGTGCGCGAGGCGCGGTTCCGCGACGTCGATCTCTCGCGGCTGCTGGGGTCCCCTGGGCTCTCGAGTCGTCTCGCAGGCTCGCTCTCGGTCGAGGCCAGTGACCTCAGCCGCCCGAGTGTTGCGCCGGGGGCCATGCGATCGCGCAACACGGGACCCTCTGCGGATGCGAAGCTCGACCTCGGGCCCTCGACGTTCCGCGGACAGGCCGTTGAGCGAGGTTCGGCGCGGGTGGTGCTCGACCGCGGGGATGCGCGCGCCAGCATCGAGCTCACGACCGCGGCCGGTGTCGCCCGACTCACCGCGCGCGGGCAGCCGTTCGCGCGACCGGCGACGGTGCAGATCCAGGAGCTGCGCTTCCAGGCCGTCGACCTCGCCGTGTGGACGGGCCGGCCCGCACTGTCCTCCGACCTCACCGGGGTGCTGACCGGGGCGTTCCACGCGCGCGCCGGCGTGGAGCATCCGGCGCGTGGGTCGGCCGCGCTGGACCTCGGGCGCTCGCGGCTCGGCGGCGCCAAGTTGGAAGGCGGCCAACTGCGCGCGGTGCTGGGCGAGGACCACGCCCAGCTCGAAGGCTCGATCCGCACCTCGGGCAGCGCGCTCACGCTCCACGCGAATGTCTCGCGGCAGGACCGCCGCACGGAGGGCACGCTGTCGTGCGACATCCCGTTCGCGCTCCTCGCCGCCGTGGCCGGGCGCGACACGCTCCCCTCCCGCGGCTCGGTCTCAGCGTCGGCGCGGTTCGCCGCCGAGCCCGGGACGCCGGTCCACGCCGACGGCGGCGTCACCGGGAGCGGCGCCGTCGGGCGCTCGCGGCTCGACACGCTCGCGGCCTCGTTCCGCCTGGAGCGCGGGCTCCTGCGCGTGGACACGCTGCTCGCGCGCTCCAACCTCGCCACCGTGCGCGGGGGCGGACGCGTGGTGCTGGACCGCGTCTCGGGGCGGATCGGCTCCGACCTGGCACTTCACATCGTGGCCGGGGACGTGTCGCCGCTCAAGGAGCTGCTGCGCGCCGACACCGTGGCGCTCGCCAGCGGCTCGCTGAACCTGCGGCTCCAGGGGTCGGACAGCGTGCGCACGATCGCACTCGACGGCACGGTGCGCTCGCTGGCGTGGAACGGTCTCCGGCTCTCGGGAGCGGAGCTGTCGTCCGCCGGCGACCTCGATCGCAACGGCCGCCCGTCGCAGGGCACGGCCCTGGTCTCGCTTCGGCAACTCCAGGGCCTTTCGCTCCCCATCCGCGAAGCCTCCGCGGAGGCGCACCTCGATGGCTCGCGGCTGTCGTTCGTGGTCGCGGCCTCCGCCGACTCCCGCTCGAGCGCGCGCGTCCACGGACTCGCGGTGCTCGATTCGGTGGAAACGACCGTGACGCTGGACTCGCTCGCGGTGCGCTCGGATACGGCCGCCTGGCTGCTGACGAAGCCGGGCCACCTCACACTCTCCTCCACGCGTTTCCGCGCCGACGAGATCGACATCCGCTCGCGCGGCGGCCGGCTCACCATCCGCGGTGGCATCGACCGGCGCGGCGACCAGGACCTGGATGTGGTGCTGCAACGGGTCACGATCCCCGCCCTCGCCACGTGGGTCGGCCGCCGCGACCTCACCGGCCACGTCGACGGCCACTTCGGGCTCCGCGGCGCCGCGGCGGTCCCGAACGGCGACGGCGTGGCGACGCTGTCGCTCTACACCGCGGGGCAGCCGGCGGGCACGGTGACGGTGCGCTGCGGGTTGTCGGGCCGGCGGGCAGGGTTCGAGGGCGCGTTCGTGACGCCACGGGCGGACTCGCTGTCGTGCTCGGCGGTGCTTCCGTTCACCGCGTCCCTGGCCATCCCCGCGCCGGGTGCAGCGGCCGAGCCGGCATTCGAGGGCCCGGTGCACGTGCGCGTACGCGCGCAGCACTTCCCGCTCGCGTCGCTGGCGCCGTTCCTCGACCCGCTGGCGGTGGGCACGCCCTCCGGCACGCTCGACGTGAACGCGAAGCTGGACGGCAACGAGCGCGCGCTCGCGGGCGGCGGCAGCCTCACGATCGCGGGCGGCGCGTTCCCGCTGCCCGCGCTCGGCGTCAACTATCGCGACCTCTCGGCGCACATGGAGTTCGACGGCGACCGGCTCGTGTTCCGCGACCTGAACGCCACCTCGGGCAAGGGCACGCTCGAGGCGACCGGCGAGGTGCGTTTCGCGAGCGTGAGCCGCGTGGAGCCGAAGGTGCACGTGAAGGCGCGCAAGTTCGTGTTCGCGAACTCCACCGACTTGAAGACGACGGCGTCGTGCGACGTGGACGTGAGTGGCACGTTGGCTGCCCCGGTGGTCAAGGGCAGTGTCACCGTGCTCAGCTCGTCGCTGTACTTCATGCAGCCGGACCTCCAGGCAGAAGCCGGGTCCGAGGTGAAGCTGACGCCCGCCGACGTGCGCATGATGGAGGAGACGTTCGGCTACGTGGCGCCGCGCGCGCCGGCGCTGCCGCTCGAGCTCTACGACGCCTCCGACCTCGAGCTGGCGATCAAGATGGAGCGCGACAACTGGGTGCGCCAGCGCGTGCCGCCGAAGATGGCCGTGGCCCTCACCGGTGACTTCAGGCTCCGCAAGCGGCCGCACGCGGATCCCGAGCTGTTCGGCAAGATCGAGCCCATCCCCAACCGCGGCTACGTGCAGCAGTTCGCGCGCAGCTTCGACATCACCGGCGGCGACGTGCTGCTGAACGGCAAGATGAACGACCATGCCGTCAACATCCACGCCCAGTTCAAGCCGGAATCGGGCGTCGAGAGCCAGAACAGCTCCGACGTGGTGGTGAAGCTGGACGTGGAGGGCACGCCCGACCACTTGAAACTCACGCTGTCCTCGGAGCCGCCCATGTCCGAGGCGGAGATCGTCAACTTCATCGCCACCGGGCGCTCGACGGTCGCGTCGCCTTCGGCAACGACCGGGAGCTCGGAGGCGTCGCTGCTCAAGGACATCGGCATGTCGCAGCTCACGGGCCTCGCCGAGTCCGCGGCGCAGGAGGCCGTGGGCCTCGACGTGCTCGAGGTGCGCTACGACCCGCTGCGCGGCGCCACGCTCGTCGCCGGGCGCTACGTGGACCCGCAGCTCTACGTCGGCTTCCGGAGCCCGCTCGACTACAACCAGAACACGTCCCCGAACACCTCCAACTCCACGCTCAACTCCACCGCGTTCGAAGTCGAGTACGCCATCTCGCGCTGGCTGGTGTTCAACTGCCAGGGCGAGACGGCGAAGCTGCGCTCGTTCTTCAGGGCCCGCTATGCGTACTGAGCGCGCGGTACTGCTGGCCCTGCTGCTCGCGGCGCCCGCGGTGCGCGCCCAGATCCCGGTCGACCCCTTGACCGAGGTGCGGGCGATCCGCTTTTCCGGCGAGCACGCTTTGAGCGAGCGGAAGCTGCGCGCGCTGCTGCAGACGAAGGACCGCGGCCCCGCCTACGGGCTCCGCGTCGCGCTCGGGAAGATCCCCGGCGTGCCCTCGCCCGCCCACCACGCGTTCTCGCCGCTCGTGCTGCAGCAGGACGTGGTGCGCCTGCGCCAGGCCTATGCGGCGGCCGGCTACTTCCTCGCCCACGTTCGCTACGATGTGCACCGCGACGAGGCGCGGAACCTGCTGGACATCACGTTCGTGTGCGAGGAAGGGCGCCCCCTCCTGCTCGCGGACGTGAGCGTGACCGGCGCCGACTCGACCACGGCGCTGGAAGTGTCCGAGCACGATCGCAAATCGTGGAACCGGCTCGTGCGCAACCTCCTCCGCCAGCGCGGCAAGCCGCTCGCGATCGAGGTCGCCACCGACGGCCGCGACCGGCTGCAGGGCTGGTGGCGCGATCGCGGTCACCCGCTGGCGCTCGCCACCATTCATTCGCACGCCGACACCGCGCGCTCGGTCGCGAGCCTCGCCTACCGCGTGGTGCCGGGGCCGTTCGCGCGCTTTGGCGACGTCGACGTGGAGGGCACGCGCTCGCTCCCCGCGGGCACGGTGCGCAGACTCACGCCCATCGATTCCGGGGACGCCTACTCGGCGGCGGCGCTCGAGCGCACGCGGCTCTCTCTAAAGCAGCTCTCGATCATCCGCGTCGTGAACGTGGACGTGCCCGCGCTTGCGGCGGCCGACACCTCGGACACCACGCACGGTGGGGGCGGCTTCGGCTCCACCCCGCTCCCGGTGCGCGTGCAGATCACCGAGGGCGAAAGCCGCGTCATCGGCGGCGATCTCGGCTACGTCACCGACGGCGGCATCGCCGCCGAGGCCAACTGGGAGCACCGGAACTTCTCCGGGGGTGGGCGATCGTTGAACCTCACCTCCACCGCCCAGACCGGCTGGCTGGCGCTCGCGGACAATCCCGACGAGCGCTACCGGCTGGGCGCGGCGCTCCGCCAGCCCGGCTTTCTCAAGCCGCAGCTCGCGGGGGTCCTGGCGCCGTTCGTCGAGTACCGCGACGACACGCAGGATCGCTCGACCCAATACGGCGTGAACCTGACCCTGGTGCGGCAGGTGTCGCAGTTCCAGTCGGCGTCGCTCAGCTACCAGATCGCCGACCGCGAGATCCACGAATACCGCGCCGGCGACCTCGCCTCGGGCGAGATCGACCTGCTCACGTTCCTCACCCAGGTCGCCCAGGGCGCGCTGGATTCGCTGGGATCGTCGGTCAAGAGCAGCACGTTCACGCTCTCCGGCATCACCGGCAAGCTCGACCATGCCGCGAACCCCCGGCTCGGCATCATCCTCCGTCCGGCCGTGCAGGTGACCGCGCCGAACCGCTGGTCGAGCACGTCGTTCTGGCGCGCGGATGTGTCGGCGAACGCCTTCCTTCCGGTGCAGCGCCACGTCACGCTCGCCGCGCGCGGCACGCTGGGCCGGCTGTTCCCGTTCGGAAAGAGCGTCCCCGCTCCCGGCGAGGATCCCACGAACAAGTTCCTGCAGCTGCGCGACGTGATGTTCACCGCCGGCGGCACCGGCGACGTGCGCGGGTGGGAGAACCGGCTCCTGGGACCCAAGGTGCCCGACATACGGTTCACGAGCGAACCCGACACGAACGGCGACGGCAAGCCCGAGCTCATACCCCACACCGACAGCTACGTGCCGCTCGGAGGTCTCGAGCGCCTGAGCTTCTCCGTCGAGCTGCAGGTGCCGCTGCCGGGCCTCGGTCCCAACTTCGGCGGCCACGTGTTCCTGGACGGCGGCCGCGTGCGCACGACCGACAAGCGCTTCGACCTCCAGCAGGGCGCCCACGGCCAGGAGAACATGTTCTACGCGACGGGTGCGGGCGTGGACATCCGCACGCCGGTGGGCCCGATCAAGATGGGGGTCGGCTACAAGTTGAACCCGTCGCTCACCGACCTCGTCGACCCGGCGGTGCTGCTGCGCGGCGCTGCCGAGGGGAAGCCTCTCGACACGCTGCCGCGCGAGCAGTCCCGCCGCTGGCAGTTCTACCTGGCGATCGGGGCGAGCTACTGAGGCCCGATTGCGGCGGCCGACGGTCGGCCGGTATGGTGCCCGCGTGCGAACCCCGAAGCCGTGCCGCCCGGCACACCCGGTACGGGCGCTCGCATTCCCGCTGCTGGCCGTCCTCGTGCTGCTGGCGCCCGCTCCGGTCCACGCCCAGGACGCGCCGCTTCCCGGCCATCGGACCGCGAGCGACAGCCTCGCCCAGCTCCGCGACGTGGGTGACATCCTCGCCGGCCTCCTCCACCGCGAGGTGAAGACCGAGATGGTGCGCGAGACGCGCCCCGGTCTCTCGCTCACGCTGCTGCCCTCGCTCGGCTACAACCCCAGCTACGGCGCGTTCGTGGGTGTGAGCGTGTCGCTCGGCGGCTGGCTCGGCGAGCGCCAGACCACGCAGCTCTCCTCCGGCTCGCTGGGCGCCAGCTACTCCACGACCGAACAGGTCAGCGTGCAGTTCCGCTCGGACTTCTACCTTCCCGACAACACCTGGGTGCTGAAGGGCGACTGGCGCTACCTGGACACGAGCCAGGACACGTACGGCCTCGGACCCTCCGAGCCGGACCGCACGGCGTATCCGATGGACTTCGTGCTCTACCGCCTGCACCAGGTGGTCTACAAGCGCGTGCAGGACTCGTTCGTCTACGTCGGGCTCGGCGTCCATTTCGACCGCTACGCGAACATCCACGACCACCGCGCCGAGCAGGGCGAGTTGACGCCGTTCAGCGTCTATAGCGGCGGCACGCCGGCGGCGACGCAGTCCGTCGCGGTCTCGGCCAACATCCTCATGGACACGCGCGACAACGCCATCAATGCCGCCCGCGGCTTCTTCTGGAACGGCAGCATCCGCTCCTACCAGAAGGCGTTCGGGAGCGACCAGGACCGGCAGGCGATGTTCAGCGACTTCCGCGGTTTCGTGCGGCTCCCGGGCGCGAGCCGGAATGTGCTCGCGATCTGGAGCACGCTGTGGTTCACGTTCGGCAACGGGCCCTACCTCGACCTGCCCGCGATCGGCTGGGACACGTACGGTCGCAGCGGGCGCGGTTACCTGCAGGGGAACCTGCGCGGCACGAACCAGATCTACAACGAGTTCGAGTACCGGATGCGCCTGTCGCGGAACGACCTGTGGGGCGCGGTGGGGTTCGTGAACCTCATGGCGACCACGGCGCCGGGCGACGGCGCGTTCGGCACGCTCGACCCCGGCTACGGCGTGGGCCTGCGCATGAAGTTCAACAAGAAGACGAGCACGAACCTGTCCGTGGACGCGGCGCGCGGACAGGACGACCAGACGCGCTGGTTCTTCGGCCTGCAGGAAGTGTTCTGAGGCCCTAGGCTCCGTTTGAGAACGCCACGCGAGCGCGTTGGGGGCGCCGGCGGGCCATCCGCAAGGAGCGCCGACGAGACAGTGTTCGAGCACACGTCGAGGAGGTGCGACGCGGCGGATGG
>Ga0070688_100001862_pt1 | contig 10574 bp, 9 predicted proteins | sample KBSS13HmetaG_FD_64679 | JGI IMG/M metagenome (GOLD analysis project Ga0070688, IMG submission 64679) | Switchgrass rhizosphere microbial communities from Kellogg Biological Station, Michigan, USA - KBS S1-3H metaG | ecosystem: Host-associated > Plants > Roots > Rhizosphere ...
GAGAAGGACCACATCCGCCTGCAGCCGGAAAACGAGGAAATGGAGCCGATCCTCACCACCGAGGCCCGGGTGCTCGGGAAAGTGGTCGGGGTCTTCCGCAAGGTGTAGCTGGTGAATCTTCCGCCCTCTGGCGTGGAAAATTCACCAAGTGGCCGACGCTAGGGCCACTTTCCGGCTTCGATCAGCTTCTTGTAGCGCCGCTGTCTGCGGCGCGCGTCCCACATCACCAGCGGCAGCAGCCGCAGGGACAGCCGCGGAAAGAGGTCGACGAAGCGGAGGAAGGGGCCGCGCCAGCGGGGGACGATGAGGATCGGGCGCGGTCGCTCGGTCAGCGAGCCGACCTCCTTCGCCACCTCCTCGGCGGTGAGCAGGCGACCGGAGAAGGAGGGGGCGGCGTCGAGGTCGTCGAGCTTGTCTTCGAGCATCGGCGTCCAGATCCCGTCCGGGCAGACGGCGGAGAGCTGGATCTTCTTCTCGCCGCTGCGGCGGAGGTCGAAGAGGGTCCCCAAGGTGAAGGCCATCGCCGCGTGCTTGGTTGCCGAGTAGGTGACCTCGCCCGGGGCGGCGACGATCCCGGCGAGGGAGACGACGTTGACGATGTGGCCCTGGCCCGCTGCGCGCATCGGTCCCAAGGCCGCGATCGTGCCGTTGATCAGGCCGGTGACGTTGACTTCCAGCATCGTCTGACGCAGTTCGGCGGCCTGCTCCCACGGCGGGCCGCTGTAGAAGACGCCGGCGTTGTTGACCCAGAGGTCGAGCGAGCCGGTGCGGCCGATCGACTCGGCGAGGCCGCGGCAGGCGGCCTCGTCGCGGACGTCGAGGGCGGAGCCGCGGGCCTCGCCCCCGAGGTCGGCGGCGACCCGATCCGCCGCCCCGGCGTCGACGTCGGTGACGTGAACGCGATAGCCGCGCCCGACAAGCTCGGCCGCGATCGCGCGGCCAAGACCGCTGCCGGCGCCGGTCACAACCGCCGTTCGCATACCGGCCACCATAGCCGCCGCGTGCTTGGCCGGACGCGGCCGTCGAGCTACCCTTGCGGGGCGGGCCGAGCGACCGCGGGGGGAGAGAAAACCCCTCGAGGAAAGTCCGGACACCACAGGGCAGGGCGGTGGGTAACGCCCACCCGGGGAAACCCGCGGGAAAGTGCCACAGAAATGACACGGCCGATGGCGCGACTGCAGCTGCGTCGCGCACAGGCAAAGGTGAAATGGTGCGGTAAGAGCGCACCGGCGTCGCGGTGACGCGGCGGCCAGGCAAACCCCGCCCGGTGCAAGGCCAAGCAGGACCGTCGACCCGGCTCGGCGAGGTCCAGGTAGGCCGCAGAGATAGATGGCCGCTCAAGACAGGATCCGGCTTACAGGCCCGCTAAGGAAGAGGCTCCCGCAAGGGGGCCTCTTCTACGCCTAGATCGTTTCCAGACTCTGCGTTCCCATAGGAACCAAAAGTCTGGAAACGACGCCTGCACGGATTTCTGTCTTAGCGTTTGCTAATCTGCCGCCCACATCCGCTGAATCTCCGCCTACATAACGCGGGGAGCGGGGGACCCAATTGGTTTTGGGGCGAGTCGCGGCGACTGCCGCGTAGCGCAGCTCTTTCAGCGCGAGCCCGTCAGCTAACCCCGCAAGCGCTTGGAAAGAGATGCAGACGATCCGACAAACCTCCCTGCGCTGGGCGCTTGCCCTGGCCGCCTTCCTCGCCCTCTTCGCCGGGGTCGTGGCCGGTGCCCAGGCGGCCACCGGTGGCGCCTCCGGTTACGAACCGCCGGCCGAAGAAGAAGGCGAACACACCTTCGGCAGCTGGCGCTACGGCGGCGCCAGCTGGTACGGGCCCGGGCTCTGGGGCAACAAGACGGCCTGCGGCCAGACCCTGCGGCCAGGGACGATGGGCGTCGCTCACAAGAAGCTCCCCTGCGGCACGACCGTCAAGTTCGTCTACCACGGCAAGACGGTGACCACGCAGGTGATCGACCGCGGCCCCTACGTCAAAGGCCGGGCCTGGGACCTGACCAAAGCGGTCAGCGACGCGCTCGAGTTCGAAGGCGTGGGGCGCGTCCGTTACGCCGTCGCGATCGACGACGCCACCAGCGCCCGCAGCGACTGAACCAGCCGCTCCGGCCGCTCCTCGGGCTAGGCTGCCGTGCTTAGCAGCGTCCACGAAGAGAGGAGCACGCGTTGATGTGGAGGATTTCGCAGGGAGCAGTAGCCGCCGCCGGCACCCGTAGGGGCCGCGCCGCGCTCTTCAGCCTGCTCGCCTGCGCCCTGGTGCTTCTCGTCGGCCTCGCGGCGAGCAGCGATGCGGCAAAGGTCGGCAAGACGACGGTGATCCTCGGCCAGACCTCGACCGAGCCCGACCCCTCCTGCCCCGAGCTACCCTGCCAGGCGGTCGGCAGCGTCACCGGCTTCCAGGTCTCGAACGGCCAGACGAAGCTGCCGTTCCTCGTCACCCACGACGGCAAGATCACCTCCTGGACGCTGACCCTGGCGCAGCCGACCGGCAGCCAGCGGACCTTCTTCAACGGCTTCTTCGGCACCCCGCCGCAGGCGCGCCTGGCGATCCTCCGCCGCGTTCCCGGCACCAACCCGCCGCGCTACAACCTGCGGCGGCAGGGCTCGGTCCAGGTGCTCACTCCCTACCTGGGGAAAACGGTCAAGTTCAGCGCCAACCTCAAGGTCGAAAAGGGCGACATCGTCGGGATCACCGTCCCGACCTGGGCGGCAGCCTTCGCCCAGGACCTCGACGCGAACAACGTCTGGCGCGCCAGCCGCGAGCCGGAAGCGTGCAAAAACGCCACCGACATCCGCCAGGGCGAGCCGCAGGAAAAGGTCGGCACCCGCCGCACCTACGGCTGCAAGTACACGACGGCGCGCCTCCTCTACACGGCGACGCTGGTCGAGGGGCGCTAGCCCCTCGACCGCTGCTTACGCCACCGGGGGAAGAGCCCTGGGGCCGCCCTGGTCCTGGGGCAGCGCCGCGGCGCTTGCGATCAGGCTCTGGAACTCGTTCAGGGCCAGGTGCCCGACCGCCTCGAGGATCTCCTCGTCGCTCCAGCCGATTTCCCGCGCCTCCTCGTGGAGGTGGAGGGGTGGGGGACCCTCCGGGTCAAGCGTCTCCTTGAGGAAGGCGAGCAAGGCTGCCTCCTTCGGGTCCGAGGAGGTGAAGCTGCGGGCTTTCGAGACCTCGTCGAGGCCGAGCCCGGCCCGGCGGGCCGATTTGGCGTGCTGGGCGATGCTGTAGTTGTCCTCGCGGAACTCCGCTACAGCGAGCGCGATCCGCTCCCTCGTCGCCTGCGGCAGAACCCCGCCGCGAAGCTCCGAGCGCATCCGCGTATACGCGCGCAGGACAGCCGGCGCCCCAGCGAGCACGCCGACGAACTTCGTCACCGCGCCGCCGGCGGCCTGAATGCTCTTGATGAGAGGTGCGCTCTCATCCGGCGCCGTCAGCTCGTCGTGGATCTGGAATCTGCTTACTGCGGTTTTAACCGTCACGTGCTTCTCGCTTCTGGCTCTGTCGCGGGCGGCAAATCGTCTTTACAGAGCCCTTATCTGGCCTTTACTTTACTTTTAGCCGCTTACTTACCTGTCGTAAGTTATACCGAGTTCCGCGGACGCTTTCAAGCCGGTCGGGAACTCTTTTCTCTACCCGCATTACGTGGTTAGGCACCTCCTCGGTTCATTCGCTCTATCGTTGCGGCCTTCCCCAGCCAAGGAGATAGCCAGGCATGGCCGATCAACCCCGCAGCGCCGCCGATGTGATCGAGCTCGTCCGCGAGCACGACGTCCGCTTCATCCGCCTCTGGTTCACCGACGTGCTGGGGCAGCTGAAGAGCTTCTCGGTCAACGCCTCCGAGCTCGAGGACGCCTTCGGCGGCGGCATGGGCTTCGACGGCTCCTCGATCACCGGCTTCAACCCGATCGAGGAGTCCGACATGCTCGCGGTCCCCGATCCCTCGACCTTCGCCCTGATCCCCTGGCGGCCCGAGGAGGACGCGGTGGCGCGGATGTTCTGCGACATCCAGGTCCCCGGGGGCGGCCCCTACGAGGGCGACCCGCGCTGGATCATGCGGCGGGCGCTGAAACGGGCCGAAGACCTCGGCTTCGACGCCTACAACATCGGCCCCGAGCTCGAGTACTTCTACTTCCGCTCCGCCAAGCCGGACGGGGGCGTCCCCGAGCCCCTCGACGAGGGCGGCTACTTCGACCTGACGACGCTCGACGCCGGCTCGGACCTGCGGCGGGAGACGGTGCTGGCGCTGGAGAAGATGGGGATCCACGTCGAGTACACCCACCACGAGGTCGGCCCCTCCCAGCACGAGGTCGACATGCGCTACAAGAACGCGCTCGAGATGGCCGACGACTGCATGACCTACCGGATCGTGGTCAAGGAGTACGCGATGAAGTACGGCTACCACGCGACCTTCATGCCGAAGCCGCTGTTCGGCGAGAACGGCTCCGGGATGCACGTCCACCAGTCGCTCAGCCGCGACGGCAAGAACGCCTTCTACGACGCCGACGACCCCTATTACCTCTCCGGGGTGGCGAAGTCGTTCATCGCCGGCCAGCTCAAGCACGCGCGGGAGATCTCGCCCCTCTTCGCCCAGTGGGTCAACTCCTACAAGCGGCTCGTCCCCGGCTACGAGGCGCCGGTCTACCTGGCCTGGTCGCGCCGCAACCGCTCGGCCTTGATCCGGGTGCCGCTCTACCACCCCGGCAAGGAGGGGGCGACGCGGGCCGAGCTCCGCTGCCCCGACCCGGCGGCCAACCCCTACCTCTGCTTCGCGGCGATGCTGCAGGCGGGCCTGGAGGGGGTCGAGAAGGGCTACGAGCTGCCGGAGCCGATGGAGCAGAACCTCTACCACCTCTCCCAGGAGGAGCTGGCGCACCAGGGGATCGAGCAGCTGCCGGCGACCCTCGGCGAGGCGATCGAGGTCGCGGCCGAGTCGGAGCTGGTCCTGCGCACCCTCGGCGAGCACACCTTCCGCCGCTTCGTCGAGATCAAGCGGCAGGAATGGGACGACTACCGGGTCCAGGTCACCCCTTACGAGATCGAAAACTTCCTACCTATCCTGTGAAAGGGTCCTGACGATGAGCGAAGACGCGATCGAGCACGGTTTCAAGGAGGGGGACAAGGTCTGGGTCCAGGATGCCGACGGCAACCGCCACCCGGGGATCTTCGTCGGCGACAACGAGGCTTCCGGCTGGTTCGGTGGCGGTCCCAGCGCCTATGTGGCGCACCCCGAGGCGCACCAGGCAGAGGTGGTCTCGGTTTTCCGCATTACCCCTCGCGACGAGTAACCGGGGCGGGGAGGAGGTTCCGCAGCTCCTCCGCGGCGGCGACGGGCAGCCGGCAGGTGAAGTTCTCGCAGACGTAGGCGGCGGGACGGCCGTCGACGGCGGCGCGGCCTTGGAGCAGCGGCGGCTGCTCGGTTCCCTCGCGGCCGCCGGCGAGGACCAGGTGGAAGAGCGGACGCTCGCGCACGACGCCCGCCAGCTCGTCGAGCTCGCCACCGACCAGCGCCACCTCGCGGGTGGGGGCGAGGTGGAAGTCGAGCGCCCGCAGCAGGTGGGCGAAGGCGTCGGGGTGCTGGATGGCCGGTTTGCCGAACAGCGCCAGGACCCCGGTGCCCGCCTCCTCGTAGCGCCGCTCGCTGGTGAGGGCGGCGAGACGGACCATTCCCATCGCCGCCGAGCTGTTGCCGGAGGGGATCGGGTGGTCGCCTACCTCCTTGCGCCGCGCGATCAGCTCCTCGTGGTCGGCCGAGGTCGAGAAGAAGCCGCCGCGCTCGGGGTCGCCGAAGCGCTCGATCGTCGCCTCCGCGAGCGCCCGCGCCTCGACGAACCAGCGCTCTTCGAAGCTCGACTCGTACAGCGTCAGCAGCGCCTCGAGCAGGAAGGCGTGGTCCTCGAGATAGGCGTTGAGGTGGGCGCGGCCGTCCTTGTAGGTGCGCAGGAGGTTGCCGTCCTCGTCCCGCAACTGCCCGAGCACGAACTCGGCGCAGACCCGAGCGGCATCGAGGTAGTCGTCGCGGCCGAGGACCGCCCCGGCGTCGGCGAGAGCCGCGATCGCAAGCGCGTTCCAGGAGGCGAGGCGCTTGTCGTCGAGCCCGGGCCAGACGCGCTGCGCCCGCGCCTCGAGCAGCGCCTTCCGCATCTCATCCAAGCCCTCCGGCGCGGGCGCCTCGGGTCCCCCCGCCAGGTGCAGGATGTTCTTCCCCTCGAAGTTCCCCCCCTCGGTCACTCCGTAAAAGGCGCCCAGCGCCTCGGCTTTCTCGCCCAGCACCTGACGGATCTGCTCCGGGGTCCAGACGTAGAACCTGCCCTCCTCGCCCTCTGAGTCGGCATCCAGCGCCGAGTAAAAGCCGCCCTCCGGGCCGCGCATCTCCCGCAACATCCAGTCGAGCGTCTCCTCGCAGACGCGGCGGTAGCGCTCGTGGCCGAGCACCTGCCAGCCGTGCAGGTAGGCGCGCGCCAGCAGGGCGTTGTCGTAGAGCATCTTCTCGAAGTGGGGGACGAGCCAGACCGCGTCGACCGAGTAGCGGGCGAAGCCGCCACCGAGCTGGTCGTAGATGCCCCCCGCGAGCATCGCGTCGAGGGTCCGCTCCACAACCGCGGTCTCGTCCCGCGCCATCAGCAGCTCCAGCGAGGAGGCGGGCGGGAACTTCGGGGCGCTGCCGAAGCCGCCGTTGCGGTGGTCGGCGCGTGCCAGCAGGCCCTGCACGGCCTCCGCGAGGTCGGCCTCGGCCGGCAGGTCGCGCGGCTCGACGTCGCTGATCGCGCTCAACCGTTCCCGCACCTGCGGCGCCCGCTCGCGGATCTCCTCGCGCTGCGTCTCGAAGGCGTGCACGACCGCTTCCATCACCATCCGGAAGCTCGGCATCCCGCGGCCCTCGTCGGGCGGGAAGTAGGTGCCGCCGTAGAAGGGGACGCCGTCGGGGTCGAGGAAGACCGTCATCGGCCAGCCGCCGTGGCCGCTGATCTGCTGCACCGCCTCCATGTAGATGGCGTCGACGTCGGGCCGCTCCTCGCGGTCGACCTTGACGTTGACGAAGTGCTCGTTCATGTAGGCGGCGGTCTCCGGGTCCTCGAAGGACTCGCGCTCCATCACGTGGCACCAGTGGCAGGCCGAGTAGCCGACCGAGAGCAGGATCGGCCGCTCCTCATCGCGCGCCCGTGCCAGCGCCTCCGCGCCCCACGGGTACCAGTCGACCGGGTTGTCCTGGTGCTGGAGCAGGTAGGGACTGGTCTCCCGGGCGAGTCGGTTCGGCACGCTCTCAACCTACCCGGGACCCGGGAAGTCAAGTATTGGGTTTGGCTGGTCGCAGAAACTTGGGTTGGCATGGGCGTTGGTGAGAGAGAGAATCCCTGCTGCGGGGTAACCGAATACCGTCACTCTCGTGAAGAACAACCAGTCACATGGCCAGTCGGACCCGGCTGTCGAAGCCGTGCTCGCCAAGCTTGCACCGGCCGATCGGGCGGTGGTCCAGGGCGCTTTGGAACGGGCCGAGCGGACCGAGGCCGAATTGCGCTTCCTCGCCGACCATGACTCGCTCACCGGCCTCCTGAACCGGCGCCGCTTCCGCTCCGAGCTCGACCAGTACGTCTCCTTCACCGCCCGCTACGGCGGCCGCGGCGCCGTGATGGTGATCGACATCGACGGCCTCAAGGAGGTCAACGACCGTCTCGGCCACCAGGCCGGCGACACGTTGATCCGCCGCGTCGCCGAGATCCTCCGCGAGCGGGTGCGCGCGACCGATCTCGTCGCCCGCCTCTCCGGCGACGAGTTCGCGATCCTGATGCCGCAGACCGACACCGAGGGCGCCATGCAGCTCGGCGAGGACCTGCGCTCGCAGGTCGCCGAGGGGCTGCCGCTGAACCTCGACCTCGGCGATGCCTCGATCAGCGTCGGGATCACGATGTTCGGCGGCCAGGGCGGGATGGGCGCCGAGGCCGTGCTTGTCGCCGCCGACCAGGCGATGTACCAGGCGAAGGCCGAGGGCCGCAACCGGATCATGCTCTTCCACGCTCCCGGCGAGGAGGGCGGCAACGCCAAGCGGACGCAGACGACCAGCGCCAGGATTCGGGACGCGCTCACCCAGAACCGGCTGCGGCTGGCGACGCAGCCGATCCGCGACCTCGCCTCCGGGGGGATCGAGCGCTACGAGCTGCTGCTGCGGATGACCGGGGACGAGGGCGAGCTGCTGCCCGCCGCCTCCTTCATCGAAGCCGCCGAGCGTTCGGGAATGGTCCAGGAGCTCGACCGCTGGGTCGTCGCCCAGGCGCTGCGGATGATCGCCGAACGCGAGCGCGCCGGCGCCCCCGTCTCCCTGCACATGAACATCTCCGGCGCCTCGATGACCGACCTCTCGGTGCTCGAATACATCGAACGGCGGCTCGACGAAGGCGAGGCCGACCCCGCCCGCTGCACCTTCGAGATCACCCAGACGGCGCGGATCGAGGACTACGACGCGGCTGCCGGCTTTGCCGACCGTCTCTCCGAGTTCGGCTGCGAAGTCGCGATCGACGACTACGGCTCCGGCTTCGGCTCCTTCGCCTACCTGAAGAAGGTCCCCTTCGACGTGATCAAGATCGACGGCGCCTTCGTCCGCGAGATGCCGCGCAACGACGCCGACCAGCTGACCGTGAAGGCGATCGTCGAGATCGCCCGCGGCCTCGGCAAGCGGACGATCGCCGAGTTCGTCGAGGACGAGGCGACGACGCAGCTGCTGCGCGAGTACGGCGTCGACATGGCCCAGGGGTTCCACCTCGGCCGGCCGGTCGACGCCGCCGAGGCGCTGGCCGCCTAAGACCGCGCCGGGGCTTCGCCGCGGAGCTGGGCGCGCTTGACCTTGCCGCTGCTCGTCTTCGGCAGTTCGGGGACGAACTCGACGAGGCGGGGGAACTTGTAGGGGGCGGTCTCGCGTTTGCAGTGCTCCTGTAACTCGCCGGTGAGCGCCTCGTCGCCCTCGTGGCCCTGGCGGAGGACGACGATCGCGCGGACGACGGCGCCGCGCTCGGGGTCGGGGGCGGCGACCGCGGCGGCGTCGGCGACCGCCGGGTGCGAGAGCAGCGCCGACTCGACCTCGGTCGGGCCGATCCGGTAGCCGGAGGAGAGGATGATGTCGTCGCCGCGGCCCTCGAAGAAGAGGTAGCCGTCCTCGTCCTCGCGGACGAGGTCGCCGGTCTGCCACCATTCGCCCTCGAAGCGCTCGCCGTCGAGGTAGGCGGAGAAGAAGGTGGGGGTGGTGTGGGCGAGGAGCTGGAGTTCGCCCTCGACGATCCGGGTCTCGATCCCCGGCAGCGGCTTGCCCATCGAGCCCAGCCGCACCGGCTCGCCGACGAGGTTGGCGGTCACCTGACCGGTCTCGGTCTGGCCGTAGCCGTCGGCGGGCTCGAGCCCGGTCGCCTCGCGAAAGGCGGCGATCGTCTCGGGGTCGAGCGGCTCCCCGGCGGAGACCATCCGCCGCAACGCCGGCAGCGGCCGCAGGGCGGCGCGGCGGGCCAGCATCCGGTACTCGGTCGGCGCCTGGCAGAGGACGTTGACCCCCAGCGCCTCGGCGAAGTCGAGCCGCTCGGCCGGCTCGAAGCGGCCGTCGTGGATGACCGCGGCGGCGCCGGTCAGCCAGGGGGCGAGGAAGACGTTGCGGGCCGACTTCGACCAGCCGGTGGCGGTCGTGCACCAGGCGAGCTCACCCTTGCGCGAGCCGAACCAGTGCTCGGCCTGCAGCCGCTGGCCCAGCAGGTAGCGGTAGCCATGAACCACCCCGCGCGGCTCGCCGGTGGTGCCGGAGGTGAAGACGATCAGCGCCGGGTCCTCCGCCTCCATCTCCTCGACTGCGGCCGGCGTCTCCTGCGGCAGGTCCTCGTCGAGGACGCGGGCGACGTCGGCCATGGTCATCGTCTGCACCCCGTCGGGCAACTCGGTGAGCAGGTTCTCCTCACCCACGCAGAGCTTGGGATCAGCAGCAGCGACCCGATGCTCAAGATCATGCCGCCGCAGCATCGTGTTGCAAGGCAGCGCGACCGCCCCCATCCGCCAGCAGGCCAGCAAGGTCAAAACCCACTCGATCCGGTTCCCCACCAGCGTCATCACCACATCCCCGCGCCGAACCCCCCGAGCAGCAAACGCCCCCGAGAGCCCCGCCGACTGAGCCACCAATTCCCCAAAGAAGTGATCCCGCCGATTCCCCTCGGCATCCAGAGCAACGATCCCCAACCGCGAAGCGGGAGACCGCTCCAAAAGATCCTCAATCAGGTTCACGGACCGGGAGTCTGCCAACCGCGATCGTGAAGGAGGCGGTACCCCCTCTCACGAAGGCTCAAGAAGTCACGCTTGAGCCCTGAAGTTCGTCCCAGCTGCGCGACGGTCTTCGGGAGAGGGGGTACCGCCTCCTTGTACCTATCCCTGGCTACCGGAGTTCGCTTGAGGTCTTTTTCAGCAACTGGCGGGCGATGATCAGGAGCTGGATCTGCTGGGTGCCCTCGAAGATGTCGAGGATCTTCGAGTCGCGGGCCCACTTCTCCAGCAGCTCGTTCTCGCCGTAGCCGACGCTGCCGCAGAGCTCGACGCAGCCGAGGGTG
>Ga0070688_100001865_pt1 | contig 10567 bp, 11 predicted proteins | sample KBSS13HmetaG_FD_64679 | JGI IMG/M metagenome (GOLD analysis project Ga0070688, IMG submission 64679) | Switchgrass rhizosphere microbial communities from Kellogg Biological Station, Michigan, USA - KBS S1-3H metaG | ecosystem: Host-associated > Plants > Roots > Rhizosphere ...
AGCCCCGCCCAGAGCCACGTGAGCCAGCGGCCGCGCCACGGGAGACGCGCGAAGCCGACCGCAAGCAGCCCGAAGGGGAGCAGAAAGGCGCCGAGCAGGATGGAGCCGCGGTGGACGTCGACGGCCCAGAGCATCGAGAGGCCGCTCCAGCCGAGGAACGCCGCGAGCGGCCACGCGACGGGGCCGAGCTCGCGCGCCCGGTCGTCGCCGCGGAAGAGCTCCCACGCGAGCGCGAGCGCCAGGCCGGCGACCACCCCGTAGAGCGGCAGCAGGAGGTTCACCTTCTCGTCGCCGATGTCGACCGGGAGGCGTAACGGGATGCAGGCGAGCGTCGCGAAGGCGAGGAAGTACGGCCAGCGCCGCAGGATCAGCGCGACGAGCACTGCGACGACGACCCCGCCGACTGCCGCGGCGGCCAGCTTCGGCCGGCTGAGGTCCGGCAGCAGCGTGTATCCGAGGACTCCGAGCCCCGCCCCCCAGGCGACGAGACCGGCGAGCCGTGCGTCGCGGGACGGCGCGACGTAGAGCGCGACGAGGCCCGCGCAGCCGACGACCGAGGCGCACTGGGCGGCGACGTTCATCGCGGCGCCGCCCGCACCACGACGAGCGCGCGCTGGACATGGCCGTTCGCGTCCACGCGGAGCACGTAGCGTCCGGGCTTGTCGGGCGCCCGTAGCCGCAGGGTGCCCGGGCGCGCCACGCCGGACCGCTCGCCGAGGCTCCAGCGAAGCCGTCGCGCCTGCGAGATGGCCAGGATCGCGAACCGCTCGCCGGGCTGCGTCACGACGCGGTCGCGTCCCAGGGCGAGGAAGCGGATCCGGACGGTGCGCGAGCCCGAGCGTGGGCCGAGGTTGCCCGCGAGGTCGCGGGCGACGAGCCGCAGCGTGTGCAGGCCCTCCGGCAGCGGCTCGCCTCCGGCCGTGCCGAACCAGTCCATCGTCCCGGTGGTACGGGTGCCGAGCCTGCGCAGGGCGCGCACGCCGTCGACGTAGAGCTCGACCTGCGACCGCTCGTCGACGCGGTAGCGGATCTTCGCGCGGTCGAAGCGGCCGTCGCCGTCCGGCGAGATGACGAGCGGCCGGGCCGTGAAGGTCGTGACGCGCGGCGGCGTCGTGTCGACGCGGATCAGGTTCGGCATCACGATCGTCCGCCGCTGGCGGTCGAGGTGGACGCGTGGCTTGTAGGTCCCTTCGTCGACGACCCTGCCGGCACCGTCCCGCCCGTCCCAGGTGTAGGCGACGAAGCGTCGGCCCTGCGGGCGGTTGCGGGCGAGCTCGCGCACCACGTGGCCGCGCGAGTCGACGATCTCGACGCTGACGCGATCGGCCTTGCGGAGCCGGAAGCGGATCTCGGCCGTCGACGTCTCGCAGTCGCAGGTCGGCGAGAAGACCTTCGCGACGGTCGGGCCGATGATCGGGTTTCGCGTCAGCTTGAGCTTCTCCGTGACGACGAATGCGACCGACGTCGCCACGAGGAGCGCCGCGACGAGCGCCGCCGGTGCGAGCCGCGACCTCATCGCCGGCGGTGCGCGACCCCGACGCCGGGCCGCGCGCGGCCTGGCCGGCGCGCCGCCGCCTCGTCGTGAGAGGAGCTCCCGGCCACCTGGACGGCGATTGTAAGGACGGGCAGGCGCGGACCGGCGCGACAGGCACACTGCGTCGACGGCGCCGACCGCCGATCACCGCGCATGCGCCGCCGCCTCCTTCTCGTCATTCCCGCCGTCGTCGTCCTGGCCGCCGGGATCGCAATCGCCTTCTACGCGACGAGAAAGCCGCCCTCGGGCGAACTCGAGACGGCAGTGACGGACGTGACGGTCGTCGCGCCGACGATCCCCGAGACGCCGCGGCCGACACCCGGACCACCGAAGCCCGAGGCACCGGCCCCGGACGTCGACAAGCGCTGTTGGCCGATGTTCGGCGGCGGTCCTACACGCGACCTCGCCCGGCTCGACATCGACCTCGGCATCCCGCACGGCAAGAGATGGGCGCGCGGGCTCAAGTCGTACGTCGAATACCCGCCGAGCTACTGCGACGGCGTGCTCTACGTGAACACGTTCAAGGGCGACACGTGGGCGATCGACGCCGCAACGGGGAAGGTGCTGTGGCGTCGCACGAGCGACGCCCACAAGCCCTCGACGCCCGCGATCTCCGGCGACAACCTCATCGTCAGCGCGAAGGATGGGACGGTGACGGCGCTGACGCGGAAGGCCGGGAAGGTCGTGTGGCAGCTGCGGACGAACGCGATCGTCGAGTCGTCGCCGGCGGTCGTCGACGGTGTCGCGTACTTCGGGACGACGGACGGGCGGCTGTTCGCCGTCGACGCCGACAACGGCCGCGTGCGGTGGGCGTACGACACCGGCGGCCGGATCAACTCGAGCCCGTCGCTCGCGCGGGGCCGCGTCTGCATCACGACGTACGCCGGCTCGATCTTCTGCCTGCGGCAGTCGAACGGCACCAAGCTCTGGAGCACGTACGTGAAACGCGACGCCTTCCGCTACGAGAGCTTCTACGCGAGCGCTTCCACCGACGGCGAGCGGCTGTACACGATCGCGCGGTCGGGGAAGATCGTCGCGCTCGACGCCGAGACGGGGCACGTCCTCTGGACCGACGAGGTGAACTCGCTCGGCTATGCGACCCCGGCCGTCGGGCGCGACCGGATCTTCGTCGGCGACTTCAACGGCGGGCTCCGCGCGTACCGCAAGACCGACGGGCGGCTGCTCTGGAGGACGGTCGTCGGGGGGCGGATCCTCGGCGGCGCCGTCGTGATCGGCGACCTCGTCTTCTTCTCGACGCTCGAGACCGAGACGTACGCCGCGCGCGCCTCGGACGGGAAGGTCGTCTGGCGCTTCCCGATCGGCAAGTACTCGCCCGGCATCGCGACCGAGCGGGCGTACTACTTCACGCTCAACGGAATCCTCGTCTCCTTCGGCGGCGCCGACGGGCCGAAGTAGCGGGCGTCACACGCCCGGCGTCTGCAGAGGCGCGTGGCGGCGGCGCCAGAGCGGCGAGCGCTGGGTGAGGGCGCCGACGGCGCGCCAGGCGCGGGTCTTCGCGCCGTACGCGGCGAGCCTGCGGCGATCGCTGCCGGGTGTCGACACCTCGTACCCGAGCTCGTGCAGGAGATCGCCGGCGGTGGCCTCGAACGCGGCGGTATCCGCGGCCGGCATCTCCGTCCTCCAGTCCCGCACGCCGACCCGGGGCGGCTCGTCGAGCCGCTTCTGGTGATCCTTGCGCGCCGAATCCGTGCGGCCGACGTAGCCGAGCATCCCGTCGTCGTACTCCAGGCCAGCGAACGCGCACACGCGGCCAAGCTCCTCGCCGGGCGCGGCGACGAGAGCCTCGTAGCGCACCTCGAGGTGGCGCGCAGGACCGACCCGTGCGCCCAGGGCACGCGCGGCTCGAACCTCGGTCGCCCACTGTGCGGCGAAGCCCGCGGCGTCGCGGGGATGGCCCCAGCCGGCGGTCATGATCCCGTCCGGCACCTCGAGGAACGAGGTTGCCGCGTCCCGCCCGTCCCGGATCAGGTGGACGTAGGCCGCCCGTGGGAACAGCCGCTCGAGGAGCGGCAGGTGCTGCATGTAGAGCGGCGTCTTGTCGCCCCAGCGCGGCTTGCCCCGCTCGGCCGCATACGTCTCGAACACTGCGGCGATCGCGGCGCCGGTCGTCATGCCCGGGCGCAGCCGTCGGGCGACGGCGTCGGGCGAGAGCCCCCACTCGACGAGCGTCGGCAGCCTGCGCAGATCGTCGAGGAACGCGGCCGGATCCACGCTGCCGCGGTGCCTGCGCGCGAGCTGCGGGACGAAGTAGGACTCGTCCGGGATCGCGAGCGCAGGGTTCCGGTCGAGCATCACGCGAAGGAGCGTCGTGCCCGACCTGCGGACGCCGAGAACGATCAGCGGCGGCTCGCCGGGCACGCCGGCACTGTACGGACATGGTAAGACTTCCCGAAATGAAGCGAGCCGTTCGCCGTGCCGACCCCTACCGTGACACGCAGCTGATCGACGAGCGCGCGCCGCGCGTCAACCAGGTCGTGGTGGGCCTGGTGTCGCTGTTCGCCGTCGCGACCGGCTGGTGGTGGCTCCTGGCGCTGCTCGCTCTGCAGCTCGCGCTCGGGCTGACGCTCGGCCGCCGCTGGTGCCTCGCCTGCGTCGCCTACTTCGAGCTGATCCAGCCCCGGTTCGGCGAGGGACGCCTCGAGGATGCGCGCCCTCCCCGGTTCGCGAACCTGGTCGGCCTCGTCTTCCTCACGGCGGCGTCGCTCGCCTACCTCGCGGGGCTCGAGACGGTCGGCGCCGCCCTCGGGCTGCTGGTCGCCGCCCTCGCGTTCCTCGCCGCCGCGACGGGCTTCTGCGCGGGCTGCACGGCGTACAGGATCGGCTACCGGCTCACCGGCAGGACATTCGTCTCCTGCCCGCTGCCGCCGCAGCTCTAGCGGGTCGAGTCCGGGTCCGCGGCGACGACGGTTCCTCGGCCCGCGAGCCAGCGCGCCGTCGCATAGAGCGCGGCGATCGCGGCGATCGCCGCCCCGGCAACCAGGATGCCGTCCGAGCCCGGAGGGTCGACCAGCTTGATGCCGGCGAGCGTCAGGGTCGCGGCGAGCGCGATCCGAAGCGCCCGGTCGGGGAGCTTCACCGTGAAGCGACCTCCGATCAGCACGCCCGGGACGGAGCCGATGAGGAGCCACCCCGTGGCGCCGAGGTCGACGTGCCCCGCGACGAGCTGCCCGGCGCCGGCCACGGCGAGGAGGATCGCGGCCTGGAAGATGTCGGTGCCGACGATCTTCGCCGCCGTGAGCGGGAAGGCGATCAGCATCACGAGCCCGAACAGCGTGCCGCTCCCGACCGACGTGAGACCGACGACGAACCCGCCGACCACGCCGGTCGCCACCGCGATCACGCGATCGCGGTTCGAGAGGATGAACGGCTTGTCCTCGGGGATGGAGTGGAGGTACGCCTTGACGAGGAAGGCAATGCCGCAGACGACGAGCGCGATGCCGAGAATCGTCTTCGCGGTGTCCTCGTAGCCGTCGCCGTACTCCTTCTTGAGCCACCACGAGAGTGCGACTCCGAGGAGGGAGAAGGGGACGGAGCCGAGCAGCAGCCAGGCCGCCAGCCGCGCGTGGACATGGCCCATGCGGCGGTGCTGCACGGCGCCGAAGGACTTGAAGATCGCACCGTGGACGATGTCCGTGCCGATCGCGATCGACGGCTTGAAGCCGAACACCAGCACGAGCAGCGGCGTCATCAGCGAGCCGCCGCCCATGCCCGTGAGCCCGACGAGCAGGCCGATCAGAAGCCCGGCGAGAGAGAGCTTCCACTCCATGTCAGCGCTCGTCGCGGAGCTGCCTGCTACGAGACGCGGGCAGGATCGCCCTCCCGGTGGATGTCGTCGGCGAGCAGGATCTCCTTCAGCGTGTCGCCCCGCAGGCCGAGGCGCAGGGTCTCGAGCGGGATCACCTCGTCCGGCGGGATGTTGCCGAGGTTGACGTTCGGCCCGAAGTGCTTCACGAACCACGCCTGCGACGACTTCGTCGGCGCCTCGAAGAGGACGTTCTCGATCGGTACGCCGTGCGCGATCTCGTCGAGCAGCCCGGTGCGCATGTCGCCGTCCGACCGGAAGATCCCGGCGGTGCCGCCTTCACGGCCCTCGGTGATCACCTTCCAGGCGCCCGCTGCGAGCTCCTCGTTGATCCACTCGACCCACTGGTACGGCGCGAACACGACATCCGAGTCCTTCGAGCCGACCTCGGAGAGCACGGTGAAGTCGCGGGCGAAGTCGACGATCAGCTCGAGCTTCTCCTCTCGGGGGATCTCGAGGGTGCCGTCCGAGATCTCGACGTGCGAGAACCGATGCTCGACGAGCCATGCCTTGAAGTCGTCCATCCGGCCACGGCCGTAGACCGCCTCGAACAGCGTCCCGCCGCAGACGACGGGCGTCTCGAACGAGCGGTAGAGCGCGATCTTCTTCTCGAGGTTGTTCGTGACGTAGCTCGTGCCCCAGCCGAACTTGACGATGTCGACGAACTGGCCGGCGGTGTCGAACAGGCCCTCGATGTCCCGCAGGTTGAGGCCCTTGTCGATGACGTGGGTGACGCCGACCTCGCGCGGCTTCCCGGGACGTGCCGGGACGCCGAGAAAGCCGTCATTGAAATCGGGCATAGAGCTCCTCCAGCTTCGTGTTGGCGCGTTCCTGGACGTCGTGGTAGAGGGAGTTGCCGTGGGCGTCGATGCCGACGGTGAGGGGCCCGAAGTCGTTGACGCGGAACGTCCACAGGCATTCGGGCATCAGGTCTTCCCAGGCGACGTGCTCGATCTCCTCGATCTGGGTGGTCTCGAGCGCGGCGGCGCCGCCGACGATCGCCATGTACACCATCCCGAGCCGCTGCATGGGCTCGATCGCCTCGTCGGGGAAGCCGCCCTTGCCGCAGATCGCGCGGACGCCGTAGCGCTCACCCAGCCCTTCGGTGAAGCGCACCATGCGGGCGCTGGTGGTGGTGCCGATGCAGAGCTTCTCGTAGCGGCCCGGGCCGAGCTTGCGCACGTTGGGCGCCGTGTGGAGCAAGAAGGCGCCCGACAGATCGATCGGCGGCTCGACCCCGTGGTCGAAGATCCGGATCTGGGTGCGGTCGCGGATCCCGATCACGTGCCCGTGCACGACCACCTCGTCGCCGGCGTGGAGCTTCAGGATCTCCGCCGGGTCGCTGATCGGGAAGGTGAGCTCGTGCGTGGCCATCAGAACTCCCTGTCGAGCTCGACGGCGCCGTCGGCGCCGATGTGCGCGGACGCGCGGCGCGCCGCCCAGCACTGGTAGTTGACCGCGACCGGGTTCAGGGTCATGTGCGTGTCGGCGTGCTCGATGTGGCACTGCAACACGGTCACGTCGCCGCCGAGGCCCATCGGGCCGATTCCGGTCTCGTTCAACAGGCCGTACAGCTCGTCCTCCAGGCGCGCGACGAGCGGGTCGGGATTGCGCGTCCCGACGGGTCTCGCGATCGCCTCCTTCGCAAGGTGCATCGCGTAGTCGGCCGAGCCGCCGATCCCGACCCCGACGATCCCCGGTGGGCACGGCTTGCCGCCCGCGCCGACGATCGACTCGAGCACGAACCGCTTGATCCCGTTCACCCCGTCGGCGGGCACCAGCATCTTCAGAAAGCTCATGTTCTCCGAGCCGGAGCCCTTCGGCACGCACTTCACATCCAGCCCATCCCAGTCGGGAACGAAGTCCCAGTGCACGATCGGCACCCGGTAGCCGACGTTCGCGCCCGTGTTCTCACGGGTCAGCGCGTGCACGGTGTTCGAGCGCAGCGGATGCCCGACCGTCGCCTGCTCCGTCCCCGCCTTGAGCGCCCGGTAGATCCCCGCCGGGTGCAGCGGGAACCGCTCGCCCACGCGGCAGTAGTAGACGGCGATCCCCGTGTCCTGGCAGACGAGGTTCTCCTGCTCGTCGGCGATCACGACATTGCGCCGGATCGTCTCCAACACACGGATCCCCGCCACCGACGTCTCCCGCTCACAGGCCGCCGCGAGCGCGTCACGCAGATCCCGCGGAATGTCCTTCAGCGCCCACACGTAGAGATGCGCGGCCGCCTCTACGACCGCCTCCTCCAGCCCTACCGCGGTCGTCGACATCGCGCCTCAGGCCCTCGCCTTCTCGGCTGCGGCCTTCCCGGCGCGACGCCCGAAGACGACGCACTCGAGCAGGCTGTTGCCCATCATGCGGTTCCGTCCGTGCGTCCCGCCCGCGATCTCGCCGCACGCGTAGAGGCCCTCGAGCGTGGTCTCGGCGTGCGCGTCGATCACGAGACCGCCGTTCTGGTAGTGCAGCACGGGGTACGTGAGGATCGCCTCGGCCAGCGGGTCGATGCCCGCGCCGCGGTACCGGCGGAGCATGTAGGGGAGCGAGACCTCGGCGTCGTCCTCGGCGATGCGCGTCGTGTCGAGCCACACCGCGGGCCGTCCGTCCTCGGTCTCCACGCCCCGTCCCGCCTCGACCTCGTCGAAGATCGCCCGTGAGACGACGTCGCGCGGGCCGAGCGAGTCCGTGAACTCCTCGCCCTCCGCGTTCAGGAGCACCGCGCCGTAGGCGCGCGTCGTCTCGGGGATCGAATAGCCCTGCATCGTCGCGGGCCAGGCGCCGCCGTTCGGGTGGTACTGGAGCGCGTCCAGGTCGCGGGCCGCCGCGCCGGCGTCGAGCGCGATCCGCGTCGTCTCGCCGGTGGCGTTCGGATGGTTGGTGGACAGCTCCCCGCGCGTCGCCGCCTCCGCGAAGCACCGTCCCCCGGAGGCGAGCACGACCGTCGCAGCGTCGAGCTCGTCGGCGCCGTCGGGCGTCTCGAACGTCGCGCGCCAGCCGGCGGCCGACTGCGCGAGGCTCGTCAGGCGGTGATGCGCCGAGACGGTCGCGGCTCCTGCCTCGAGGCCCTCGCGGAGCGCCTTCGTGATCGCATGGCCGGTCCGGTCACCGACCTGCAGGAGCCGCTTGCGCGAGGCGCCGCCGCAGCGGGCGAGCCTGTAGCCCCCGTTCTCGCGGGTGAACCCGCAGCCGAGCTCCTCGAGCCAGGCGATCGCGCCGGGTGCTTCGGACGTGAGCACCTCGACGAGCTCCGGGTCGGCCGTGTCGTGCGACGAGCGCATCACGTCCTCGGCGTGCAGGTCGGGCGAGTCGTCCGCCCCGAGCGGTGCCTGGATCCCGCCCTGCGCCTTCGAGGAGTTGTTCGCCTGCAGCGTCGTCTTGGTCGCGACCGCAACCCGCGCGCCGGCCCGCTCGGCCGAGACGGCGGCTGCGAGCCCGGCGGCGCCGCTGCCGATCACGAGCACGTCGATGGGGACGCCCGGCGCCACGCCGGAATGCTACCCGAGTCCCAGTGATCGCTAATGGCGTCGATTAGCACCGCTTATTCGAAGTGCGGCGCGGTAAACTCCCGTCGTGCCGCAGCTCTCGGACGTCATGCGCAGCGACCCGATCGTGGTGGCGCCCGAGGACACGCTCGGCGAGGTCGCCGAGCGCATGAGCGGTGCGAACGTCGGCGCGGTGATCGTCAAGGACTTCGGCCGGCTGATCGGCATCCTGACGGAGCGCGACATGCTGAAGGCGATGGCGGCGCGCGTCCATACGAGCGAGGCGCGCGTGCGGCAGTGGATGACGGAGGACCCGATCACGGTCCCCACCCAGACCGACCTCGAAGAGGCAGCCCGGATCATGCTCGAGAACGGCTTCCGCCACCTCCCGGTGGTCGACGAGCTCGGTCAGGTCATCGGCATCGCAAGCCTGCGTCGCGTCGTCGGCGCCACGCAGACCGCGGTCAACCAGTCCTGATCAGCAGGCGGCCGCGGTGCCGCGTGTGAGCGCCTCCGCCGCCTGGGCGGCGGTGACCTGCATCCGGCGGAGCCGTGCCAGGAGCCGCGCGTCCTTGCGGATGCCGGCAGCCAGCTGCTGTTGCGTCGAGCCCGGGGTCGCCTTCGCGAACACGCAGTCGGCCGCATTCTTCCGGCCGCCGATCCACCCCTCGGCGTACAGGTAGCGGAGCGGCGCGCGGCCGTACGGCGCGTGGGCCATCACGGCGCGCGCCTGCGCGGGCGGAACGTTGGACGCGCGGGCGCTCTTCGAGACGAGCGCCTGGGCGCGCGCGGACGTGACCGGCAGCCGACGCCCGAGCTCCGACTGCGGGATCGTCGCGAGCGACAGCGCGAGGGTCGCGACCATGGCGGTGATCAGCGCGTACTCGGCCACGGTCAGTACGCCCCGCGCCCGCTCAGCACGGCCGGGATCGTGCGGGCGATGATCGAGATGTCGAGCCAGATCGACCACGCCTCGATGTAGGCGAAGTCGAGCCGCACCAGGTCGTCGAACTCGAGCCCCGAGCGGCCGGAGATCTGCCAGAGCCCCGTCATGCCGGGGAGGACGAGCGACCGGGCACGGTGCCAGTCCTCGAGCATCGCGTGATCACGAAGCGGCAGCGGTCGCGGCCCGACCAGGCTCATCTGTCCTCGGAGCACGTTCCAGAGCTGCGGGAGCTCGTCGAGCGAGAGCCGCCGCAGCACCCGGCCGACCCGGGTCACGCGCGGATCGTCGCGGATCTTGAAGAGCGCGCCCGACGCCTCGTTCTCGTCCTCCAGCTCGTCCTGCCGCTCCGCCGCACCGGCGACCATCGTCCGGAACTTGAGCATCCCGAACTCCTGCTCGCGCACGCCGATCCGACGGTCGACGTAGAGCACCGGGCCGCGCGACTCGAGCTTGATCGCGGCCGCGACGACGAGCCAGAGCGGGATCCCGATCACGATGAAGAGGAGCGACACGACCACGTCGAACACGCGCTTCGTGGCCCACTCGAGCCCGGTCAGCATCGGCGGACGCAACTCGAACAGGGGGATGCCCTGGCCGGGTACGTACTCCCCCTCGTGGACGAGGAGCTCCGTGGTCGACGGAGCGAGCTTGACTTTGACGCCGTGGCGATGCGCCAGCTGGACGACCTCGAGCACCGTCCGCTCGTCGAAAGGCGCCTCGGCGAGCACCAGCTCGTCCGGACGCTCCTCCTCGAGGAGCACCGCGAGCCGGTCGAGCGAGCCCGC
>Ga0070688_100001869_pt1 | contig 10554 bp, 4 predicted proteins | sample KBSS13HmetaG_FD_64679 | JGI IMG/M metagenome (GOLD analysis project Ga0070688, IMG submission 64679) | Switchgrass rhizosphere microbial communities from Kellogg Biological Station, Michigan, USA - KBS S1-3H metaG | ecosystem: Host-associated > Plants > Roots > Rhizosphere ...
ATCGGGAGTTTTTTCTTTCGTTCGCCATCGATGACGCAGCCCGCGCGCCAGTGATCATTTTCGCTGCCGGAGGCGGCACAGGAATCGAAGAGCGCGCGGCTGCGACGCGAAGAATTCCATGTCATGTGGATCGCGGACCATTGGATTCAGCAGTTGATGAAGCCGTGGAGTCGTGCGGACTCTCAGCAGAAAATCCGAAGCAGCTAAGTGACTCGATCCGGAAATTGTTCGCTGCCGCACGGAGCGTCGAAGCGCGTTCGCTGGAGATTAATCCGCTGGTGCTGACCAAAGCCGGTGAGTTCGTGGCAGCGGATTGCCGCATCACGATTGATGATTACGCCGTCGGGCGCCACCCGGACCTCAAGATTGAGATCGCACGCGAGTTCGATCACCCGCCGACGGCTCTCGAGCAGGTCGCGTATGCCGTCGAACAAAACGATCATCGCGGCACATTCTACTTTGCACAGTTGGCAACCGCGGTACCGAAAGGATCTAATGGACTGGTCGGATTTCACGGCGCAGGCGGCGGCGGCTCGATGATGTCGATGGATGCCATCGTCAATGCCGGGTTTACGATCGCTAACTTCACCGATACTAGCGGCAACCCGTCTGCATCAAAGGTGTATCGCGCGGCGCGAATCATTCTGGCCCAACCCGATTTGGTTGGTTATTTTGGTTCCGGCTCCGGTGTTGCGAGCCAGGAACAATTCTGGTCGGCATACGGCTTAGCGAAGGCGTTTTGGGAACTCGATCTCGACGTCCCCGCAGTAATTCGTCTGGGCGGGAACACCGAAGATCGCGCATTGGAGATCATGCATCGCATGTCGAAGCTCTTGCGTGCGCCGGTCGAAGGCTACCGCAAAACCGACACTCCCGCGTTCATCGCCGCGCGCTTTGCAGAACTCGTCGCGGATGCCGGCGGGAAAAAATGGAAACCACGTACGCCGCGACTGCCAAAATTTGTGAAAGATCCTTCTTCCACAAAGCTCGAGGTGAAAAATGGCCGTGTCTGGATCGACACTGCACGTTGGCGAGAGATCCGTGCCGCAGTTGAAACGCATTCAGCCGGACTAATCATCGATCGCGACGGCGCGCCTGTAACGGCATTACTCAATGAAGAGTTCGCTACTAAAGATTCCGAGCTGCTCGCCTGCGACGTGGAATGCCGTCTCGCGGGCATCGAAGGTTTCTATCTGGAGTTGGACATTCCGGGATTAGATGAACTGATCGGAGGCGCTCGGTAAATGGCAATTTTGATTGACGAGAAAAAGCGCGTGCTGGTCCAGGGAATCACTGGACGCGAAGGGCGGGCGCGCACGCGGTTGATGCGCGAGTACGGAACGAACGTGGTTGGAGGAGTTACGCCAGGCAAAGGCGGACAGAGTGTGCTTGGCGTGCCAGTATTCAACACGCCGCAGGAAGCAGTGAATTCGTTAGGCGATATCGATGTCTCGGTGGTGTTTGTGCCTGCAGCCGGTGTAAAAGACGCGGCGATATCGGCGATTGAAGCAGGGATTAAACTCGCGGTGCTTGTGCCTGATCGCGTGCCGGTGTGGGACGCGATGGAGATCGCCGCCGCCGCGAAAGCGAACGGCGCAATGTTTCTCGGACCGAACACACTCGGAGCGTTGAGTCCCGGCAAGGCGGTAGTGGGCATGATCGGCGGTCGCGCCGAAAGCGCACGGCAATGGTTCAAGCCCGGTGTCCCAAAAGGCGTCGGCGTAATTAGTCGATCCGGTGGCATGGCATCGAGCACGGGTTATTACCTTGGGCAAGCAGGCGTGCGGCTTTCAAGCATCGTGCACATTGGCGGTGACGCTGTAATCGGAATTCGTCTGCCTGATGCAGCGCTGATGTTCGAAGACGATCCGCTCACCGAAGCGATCGTGATCTTCGGTGAAATCGGTTCGTCCCAAGAGGAGGAATTGTCGCAGCTCATCGCCGATAGAAAAATCACCAAGCCCGTGATCGCTTACATTGGAGGCAAAGCGGCTCGCGAAGGCACGCGCTTCAGTCATGCGGGTGCGATCATCGAAGGCGGCCGAGGCACGCATGCGGGCAAAGTGAAAGCACTGCGCGAAGCGGGTGCCACAGTGGTTGACGCGTTTGGCGAATTGCCGGCGGCGGTTGTGACAATTCTGAAGCAAATCAAAGGACAAAGTCTCATGAGCGAAGCCGATAAAAAAGCGGTGTGGCACAGCGGCATTACGCGAATCCAGCCTAACAACGTGGCGGTGCGCGGCTACGACATCGCGGAACTGATGGGGCACGTCTCCTTCGGCGCAGCGGTCTATTTGATCTTGACCGGCGAATTGCCATCGCCAGCCGTCGCGCGTTTGATGGACGCAATTTTAGTTTCGTCGATTGATCATGGCGCGACGCCTCCCAGCGCATTGACTGCCCGCACCGTTGCTTCTACTGGCGCGACATTGAGCGCATCGGTTGCGGCCGGAGTTATGTCGATCAACCGGCATCACGGCGGCGCGATTGAAGATTGTGCGCGGCAACTCAAAGCGATCGCCGATCGCGCGGCACACGATTCTGTTTCTTTAGAGGAGGCAGCGACCCGCACACTTCGCACGATGAGCGAAGCGGGAGAACGCATGTCGGGATTTGGTCATCGAGTGCATACCAAGGATCCGCGTACAGCGCGTTTGCTCGAACTTGCGCAGGAGGCCGGCGTGAACGGCGTCCACATGCAGGCGGCGCGCGCAGTTGAGAAAGCATTTACTGACGCGAAGAAATCACTTCCGATCAATGTAGACGGCGCGATCGGCGCCATTCTCGGCGACATGGGAATGAACCGCGCGGCGTTCAACGGCATATTCATGATCGCGCGCACGCCGGGGCTGATTGCACACGTAATCGAAGAACAAACTCGCGAGAAACCGATGCGCCGGATTGATCCGGTTAACCACGGATATGACGGGCCGCCGGCGAGAAATTTGTGAAGTGCATTGGTCATACGATTCTCCCCCGTGCACCGCGATAATTAAGCCGTTGATTTGTTAGGCGGTTAACATAAAATCCACGACTCCATTGAAGCTCCACCATGAAAAAGAAATCCACTTCGCAGTCTGCCTTTTTTAACCTTCGCGTCTTACTTGGTTTAGTTCTTGCCCTTGGCGGCGTGTGTATCGCGCTACTCGGCATCGGCGCGTTTTCAAATGCCTCGGCGCAGGCAAACGCACCGCAAAAGTCGCAAACACAACAGTTCGGCGAAACGACGGTAATCTCCGCGTGGCACAGCGATCTGTCGCGGCCGCTGCGCGAACAGCCGTTGGTGTGGCCGCCCGCCGAGACCGAACATGAGGCGAATCTCAATCCGCAAATACCGCATCAACACCAGGATGGTCCGGATCCCGTAATTCAAAGTAGTTTGTGGCAACGCATGATCGGCGTGCCGTCGATTCCCAGTCCGGTTCTTCAGTGGGCAGGAATTGTTTTTCCGGGGGTTACCTGCAATTGCGCGCCGCCAGACACGAACGGCGAAGTAGGAAAAACTCAGTATCTCCAGATGGTAAACGAAGGCCTCCAAGTCTTTGACAAGCTTACTGGCACGTCGCAGCTCGGTCCGGTTGCGATTAGCTCAATTTGGAATGGGTTTGGCGGCGCCTGTCAGAATGGCGGCAACGGTGATCCGGTGGTGATCTACGACCAGCTCGCCGACCGATGGGTTATCAGCCAGTTCGCCACTCCAACCGGAGCTACTGTTCCACAAGACGAGTGCATCGCCGTTTCGCAGACGGGTGACGCAACAGGTGCATGGTATCGGTACGGTTTCCATCTCACGAGTAACTTTCTGGACTATCCCAAGCTGGGCGTTTGGCCCGACGGCTATTACATGGGAGCAAACGTGTTCAACACACAAGGTACGGCATTCCTGGGACCTCAGCCGTTCGTGTTCGATCGGGTGAAAATGCTTGTGGGCGATCCTACTGCGACGTCACAGACACGCGGAATCATAGGCGGCTCGAGCGAAGAGACGTTCCTGCCAGCCGATCTCGACGGGATTATTCCGCCCCCAGCCGGGGATCCCAATCACTTCGTTGCGTTTCCGCAGGGTAGTCCGCTCATTTACAAAATTTGGGCGTACCACGTTGATTTTACCGCTCCGGCGAATTCGACCTTTTCGCTCGAGGCTAGTGTTGGCGCCGCATCGTTTACTTCGCTGTGTGCAACAACCCGCAACTGTGTACCACAAACCGGAACCAGCTCGGGGCTCGACGCCATTGCGGATCGGTTGATGTTCCGCAACGCCTATCGCCGCTTCTCCGACGGCCACGAGTCGATGCTCAACAATTACACGGTGAGCGCCAATTCCGTAGCGGGAATACGATGGTTCGAACTACGACGCACGCAGCCGGGAAGCTGGTCGGTTTTCCAACAAAGCACCTACCAGCCAGATACGACGTGGCGTTGGATGGGTGGTATCGCATCGGACAACCAAGGCAACGTGGCGCTCGGCTTCAGCGCATCCAGCAGTTCCATAAGCCCGCAAATCCGTTACGCCGGCCGACTGGCGACGGATCCATTGAATACGTTGTCGGGTGAGCAACATCTTTTCGACGGCACAGGCAGCCAGAGCGGTACTTCCAACCGGTGGGGCGATTATAGTGATCTCACAGTCGATCCGGTCGACGACTGCACGTTCTATTACACGAACGAGTACTACCAGACGACGTCCAGCTTCAACTGGCGCACCCGCATCGGGTACTTCAGGTTTGCTCAGTGCACTGCGCCGCAAAAGGGCACAGCGCATTTTACTGTTACCGCTTGCACCGGAGGCGCGGCGATTTCTAACGCTTCAGTGTCCATCGATGGCAGGCCGTATGGTGCAACACTTTCCAACGGCACTTACGATGCGGTACTCACAACGGGGTCGCATACCTATTCGGTCGCCAAGAGCGGCGTTGGAACTCAAACAGGCACCCTTAACATTAACAACGCTCAAACCACAAATGTTAACGTATGCTTGGGAAGCAGTCCTAGTCCTACACCGACTGCTACAGCAACGTCTACAGCTGCACCGACTGCTACAGCAACAGCCGCAGCTACAGCTACAGTAACACCGACTTCAACGCCAACTGCGACACCTAGCACGATTACGCTGAGCGCAAGCGGCACGGTAGGGCACGGGCGGCGAACGGTGAGCCTTACTTGGAGCGGAGCAGCTGGCGGCAATGTGGACGTTTATCGCAACAACGCGTTCCTGGTGAGTACACAGAACGACGGTGATTACACCGATACAATAAATGGCGGTGGCCATGGCACCTTTACGTATAGAGTTTGCGAAACAGGCACTCAAAGGTGTTCTAATAACGCGGCGGTGACATTTTAAAGCTTGAGTGATCGATACGCAGTATCTGATCGCCGATCAGTAACCGGGTGCACAGCCGTGTCGAGCATCTGCAGTTGCACAAGGCAAGTCGTGAGATTGCCTTCTACGGCTGTGAAATGATACCGGAACCAAATTCCGGAATTCACGCAAAATTAAAAATAATTATTTGACACAATTCCCCTGTTTCAGCTAGGGTCTCGCCTCCCATCTTGGGTTTCACCGGGGGGGGAACAACTCCACTTCATTCATGAAAAAAAAATCTACTGCAAAATCTGCCTTCTTTAATCTTCGCATTTTAACTGCTTCTGCGCTTTGCCTTCTCGGCATCGCTGTGGGCCTCTTCGCCCAGGGAAATCACACCAAAGCCCGGCAAAACAACCAGTCCAATCGGTCGCAAGACGCTCCCGGTACACAGAGGCCGGACGTGGTGAAGATGGTCGGCCCGGTTCGTTTAAATAGCGATTTGCGAGATCTTCCCTGGGTCGCACCAAAAGCCGAGCACGAAGACCAACCTCTGTATCGACATCCGCGCCTCGAAAACCCGCCACAAAGCTCGTCAGCATCCGCAATCGCCGGTCTGCCACACGTCCAGTCGTTGCTTCAAAACATTTCGCAACCGATGCCCAACATGCCGGGACCGCTCCTTACCTTTGAAGGACACAACAACACCTGCAGTTGCCAGCCGCCTGACAGCGATGGCGATGTCGGCCCGAACCATTATGTCGAAGCGGTTAATGAATCGATTAAGATTTTTGACAAGAACGGCAATACCCTGTCCGGCCCAACTAGTTACAATTCGTTCTTTTCCGGGTTGACTGGCACGCCTTGCGCCAACGCTAATGATGGCGACCCGTTTGTTCTTTATGATCCGGTCGCTGATCGCTGGATTATAAGCGACTTCGCTTTTCCCTCTTTCCCCGGCAGCTCGTTCTGGCAGTGCATCGGTGTGTCGCAGACCCCCAACCCCGTCAGCGGCGGGTGGTTTCTCTATGCGGTACAAGTGGATCCGGCACATCCGACATTCCTTGGCGACTATCCGAAGATGGCCATGTGGAACGCTGGTGGGAGCCCAGCTCAGAATGCCTACTTCCTGACGATGAACCTGTTTACTAACAACACCACCTTTAATGGCGTACGCGTTTATGCGCTTGACCGCGCCAGCATGCTCACCGGTGGGCCAGCAAATGCCATAGGCTTTACCCTTACCCCGGCGGACGTTGGCCTCTCCTATAGCTTCCTCGCTGCTAACCAACGCACCGATTCGCCGCCTGCGGGAAGAGACGGAATGGTGCTCGCTATCAATAGCTCCGCAACTGCCGGCGATCCCGAGACTCAGGTGCACGCGCGGTTCTTTCATGTGGATTTTGCCACGCCCGCGAATTCAGTGTTTGGCGTCGGCCCGACCCACCAGCCAAACGCCGAGATCACCGTCAACACCTTCCGTAACGCTGCCGGTACCGGGTTCAACACTGTCATTGTGCCGCAACAAGGTACAGCGCAGAAGCTGGACACGGTCGGTGATCGATTGAAAGTGCCGGTTGTTTACCAGAACCGCGCTGGTGTGGAATCGTTATGGGCCACGCATGAGAATCTTCTGAATTGGCCGAACGGACCAGTCGCTGTTCGCTGGTATCAATTCAATGTTACCGGGGGCGTTTTCCCTGCCACAGCTGCACAACAAGAAGACTGGAGCAATGGTAACGACGGTCTATGGCGCTGGATGTCCAGCATCGCTCTCGATCAAAATGGAAACGCTGTGATAGGTTATTCAACCTCGGGTACTTCGATATTCCCGGGCATTCGTTATGCCGGGCGTCTTGCATCCGATCCGCCAAATGACCTCAGCCAAGGCGAAGGCGTGATGTTCACCGGAACAGCAAGCCAAACCAGCGGCAGCCGCTGGGGCGACTATAGCATGACCACTGCCGATCCCGCCAATAACACGGACTTCTGGCACGTAAACGAATACTCAAGTGGCGGCGGCGCATGGCACACCCGCATCGGAAAGTTTAACTTCGTAGGGGGCGGTGGTTCTCCGACTCCTACTCCGACATCATCTCCAACGGCTACGCCGACCGCGACTCCGTCTAGCTGCACTTGGTCGGCTGGTCCGGACATGCCTACCCCATTAGTTAGGGCAGTTGGGGTTTACTTCCCCGCCAACGGCAACTTCTACACCATGGGTGGCCGCGTCGGCGATAACGCAGGTGATGACTTTCAGCACGTGCTTCAATACTCGCCTACTTCTAACAGCTGGACGCAGAAGGCTGTTACATTGCCGGACAACCAGATGAACAACATGGCTTGCGGCGTGTTAACCGTCTCGGGAACGCCTTCGATCTATTGCGTGGGCGGTTCTGCTGCCGGACAGACCACAGCCACTGCCCGCGTATTCTCGTATAACCCGGTGACCGATACCGCGACCGTTTTGAGCGGAGACAATTGGCCGGGCGGCACGGGAACAATTCTACCGGGTGGCTTTACCGTAGCTAACAACAAGCTCTACATCCTGGGCGGGTTCAATATCAACGTAGCCTCGACCAACCAGATCTGGGAGTTTGATCCTACCGCTGGTGTAGGCGCCAAGTGGACACAAAAGACAAACACGCCCGTGGGGATCATGTATGCACCGACAGCCGCCATCAATGGCATCATATATGTCGGAGGAGCATCAGATTATCAGGGTGGCACGGTAGTGGACACCAACACTTCCTTCAGCTTCAATCCAGTAGCTAACACCATTGGCACGATTGCCACTATACCGAGAGCTACCGGTGAGACGCGAGGGCTGAACTTCAACGGAAAAATGTATGTGATGGGTGGCGGCCGAGTAGCGCCCAATCCTTCCAACGAAGTCGACGTCTACGACCCAGGCACGAACACCTGGAGCCTGGGCGTCCCGTTCAACCATGCGCGGCGCAACTTCCCAACCGATACCAACGGCACCGACCACATCTGGCTCTCAGGCGGCTACGATGTTGACGGGATCACACCGTTGAGCTCGATGGAAATCTTCACCTGCCCGCAGGCAAGTCCGACGCCGACGCCAACTGCAACGGCAACTGCAACCGCTACTGCCACGGCGACTGCGACTGCAACTGCCACATCGAGCGCATCTGCTACGCCTACGGCGACTGCCACGGCGGTACCGAGGTCTACGCCAACACCCAGGCCGCGTCCGACTCCGCCGCCTCGGCCGTAAGGTTTGCGAGACTAACGATTGTTTCTACGGGGACTCGCGTTCATTCGCGAGTCCCCGTAATGCGTACCGACGTTGATCAGATACGTGCAGCTCGTAAAAGCTGATCGACTAAGCTATCGGCGCACGTGTTGAGCCCTGGGGGTAATTAAGCGGACGCTCTGGCCGTGGCTAGCGCCGAGTAAGCTCTCGGCTCAGAATTGGAGCGGTGCCGCGGCCGCGCTTTAACTGCAGCGAAATACATCGGCGCCACCGGTTGCGCATGGCAAATGCTCGCGAGACGATCTCCGCAGTCGCGCCACCGCGCGGACATTTTTCTCCGAGCGAAGTATCGCTACTGATGTCGCCTAGTAGATGATCCCCGCTGTGTACCTCAACCATTGCGAAGTCCTTTGTTTGTCTCGTCTCGTTTCGCGGTTATCACTCGATCGAACCATCCTATTACGTTACGAAAGGAGTGCGTTCCGGCGAAGGCGTGATAACTGCTGCCGCCGGCTACCGCGACAAGTCAGTTGCTATGAAAATGTACCATTCGGATTGCTAGTTAGAGCGCTTCCGTGACAGCAACCAGGCTATTAATCTGCTGCCAACTCGCCCGCTGTGGGTCTAGCGGAACAATGCGTCGCCCGTAAGTGCCAGCGAGAATGATCAGGCGCATTCAAAGTAAAGAGCAATCGTGGAATGTCTCCTTGTCTTGCGAACTGGGTCGCAATCATACCGTTGTTCTGTTCGTTACAACGGTGTGCCATTGCCACGTGATTGGAAACGGTTGTTATCAATACAATTTTCCGCAAAGGCGCTTCATTGGCGCCCGTCCGCGAACGAAAACCAGCAGACCCGTACCCATCGGTTACATGAATCCAGTTGTCGCATTCGCGTTTCGATGAAACCTGTCGTTCATAACTACCAGCAAAAGGATAGCTGTTAACAGTAGCTATAGCGCGTTGATACCTGTTCCCTCTTAGTCAGGCATTGTTGCCGGCCGCTAGTGCGGGGCCATGGTCACCAGTGCAAAGCCACTAGCAAGGCCATTAAGCGGATCGCCGCCAGCCAAAATGCATTCGGTCGCTGTGGCGAGGGACAGAACGTAGCATTCGGGCGTCGGTATTGTTGAGCAACTGTCTCCCTTATCAGTCGAACACAATGCTCCATCGCAAAGTAGACGAAGATGCGTCCAGCACGATTTATAGCGAGCGTAGCGACTAAGCGTTTGGTCAGAACGTTATCGACGAGCGTGCAGTCCTCATCGTCACAGGTAGAACGATTAAACACCACGTTCCGTCGAACATGCCTGCACAAAGATGTCTTCGTGTAGGGTAAACTGCCAGTGAGATGACAGCGAAATTTCAAGCGGGTGTTGTACACATCCAATGATCTCATCAGGCCGCTGAGCGGAAGCCGAGGCCAAACGCGCCTGAAAAACTGACCTGCGGCGTTAATTGCCAATGCACGGACGTTGTCCGGTTATTCTGTCAATGCCAGGTCCACTTTTCGGCCTATCAGTGGGCGGAAAAACGCGGCCTCGTTGCGTCCCTGGGAGACCAAGGAGTTTTCGCTAAAGCGATGCCGTCATCGCCCTGCGGGCCATTGGTTGCTTCCGAAAATTTGACTAGCGGCTGGAACTCCATGCACTGCGGTCCGCGACCGTGCAATGCCTGCGGCAGATTTAATTTTCAGGAAGGCCATTGGACGCGCTGGAAGATCCGGTTGAAGCCAAGCCCAAACATAATTCCTCCATCAAAAACAGACAGGCTGATGGGAGGCGGCGGATTAGAAAATGCGTCTGGTGATAAAACTTCGTTTCTATGGCTTTACCATTGAACCCAGGTTGGAGCGCAAAAGCAGATCAACAATTTTTCGTGTCCAGCTGTAAATGCCGAGCAGCGGCATTTCCCATCGGCGGGTCTGCGGGACCAATTCAATGGTTTGTATCGGCCCGAGGAAACAAAGCATGGTAACCAGCAGCGTGCGGCGCCGGCTCAGCGGCGCCGCACCTAATCGCTAGTTGCTGCTA
>Ga0070688_100001870_pt1 | contig 10542 bp, 6 predicted proteins | sample KBSS13HmetaG_FD_64679 | JGI IMG/M metagenome (GOLD analysis project Ga0070688, IMG submission 64679) | Switchgrass rhizosphere microbial communities from Kellogg Biological Station, Michigan, USA - KBS S1-3H metaG | ecosystem: Host-associated > Plants > Roots > Rhizosphere ...
CGCACGCGCGTCTTCTCGGTCCAGTGCAGTCCGCGGATCTCGAGACGGCCCTCGTTGCGACGGTTGATCTCGGCCTCGAGCGCGGCGAGATCGACGTCGAGACACTTCGGGTTCACCATCTCGAGCACGAACGGGCGACCTTCCCCCAGCATCCGGACGTCGATGTCCTCGCGCCCCGCGCCGTGGAACTTGTTCTTGCGGGTCTTGAAGGCCGCGCCGGCGACCCAGCCGACGAGCTCCTGCACGGAATCGCGCGTCAGCTTGCCGAAGCCTTCGCAGCGCGCGCAGCCGCGGCGCCGGCGCGGGTGACCCTTGCACTCGGGGCAGAAGAAGACGGTCTGCGGCAGGTCGCGGGTCAGCTTCCGGTAGCGCCCCTCGACGAAGACCTTCGCGTTGGGCAGGTTCGGCTTTTCGGCGTCGCTCATCGGACTTCTCCTCGAGGGAAGGTGGACGAATGGAACGTCCGCTCCGAACTTCGGGTGGCGTTCGGGCGCGAGCGCCCGGCCGTCCGGCGGAAGGAGGGGCGGAGAGGATAGCGATCCCGCGCTTCGAGGCAAGGGAAGCATCCGATGTCTCCAGGTCCTTCCACCTGCCGCGGCGCGCTCCCTACAATCCGCGCGCGCCTTGCGCCCATGCACCCGATCCTCTTCAAGATCCCGGGCCTTGGGTTTCCGATCCGCAGCTTCGGGGTCATGCTCGCGATCGGGTTCCTCACGGGCTCGTGGATCCTCGGCAAGCTCGCGGAGCGCTACGGCGACGATCCCAAGGGAGATCCGGCGCGCTACTCGCGGATCACGGTCTGGGTCCTCGCCGGCGTCGTGCTCGGCGCGCGGCTCATGTACGTCATCGTCGAGATCTGCCGCGGCTCCGGCGTCGGGAAGGAGTTCCTCTCCGATCCGATGAAGATCTTCGCCGTCTGGGAAGGCGGCCTCGTGATGTACGGCGGGATGTTCGGCGCGATCGTCGGCGGAATGTGGTGCGCGAAGCGGGAGAAAGTCCGGCCGATCCACGCGCTCGATCTCGGCATGGTGGCGGGATTCGTCGGGCAGGCGATCGGCCGCGTCGGCTGCCTGCTCGTCGGCGACGACTACGGCCGCGTCGTGCCCGCGAAGTACGCTCACCTGCCCTTCCCGATCACGCTGCGCGTGCCGTCGCCGCTGCCGGAGGGAAGCCTGTTCGGCCTCGAGAACGAAGGCAAGCTCCTCTGGGCGACCGAGCCGTGGATGAGCGTCAAGGCGCTGATCGTCGCGTTCGTGGGCTGGCAGATCCTGAAGCGCCGCCGCTACGCCGGGCAAGTCGCGCTGTGGACGATCCTCCTCTACGCGATCCTGCGCTCGTTCGTCGAGGCGTTCCGCGGCGACGAGGTCCGCGGCGTCTGGTTCGGCGGCGCGGTGTCGACGTCGCAGATCGTCTCGATGGCGACCGGTCTCGTCGCCGTCGCGCTCCTGGTCAAGAACCGCGGGCGCTCCGACCCGCTGCCCGCGCGATGAGAGCGCCGGCGCTGCCGTTCCCGCTCGACGAGCGCCGGCGGCCCGCGCGCGTCGTCGCCGGGATCGACGAAGCCGGGCTCGGTCCGCTGCTCGGACCGTTGACGATCGGCTACAGCGCGTTCCGCGTCCCCGATCCGGACATCGATCTCTGGCGCGCGCTCGACGTCGACCCCGCGCCCGCGCCGCGCGACGGCGCGGATCGGATGCTCGTCGCGGATTCGAAGATCGTGTTCGCACGGACGCCGCGCGGCGAAGCGCGGCTCGAGACGGTCGCCCTCGCGTTCCTCGCGCTCCGCGCGTCGTCGCGCCGCCCGCCGGCGAGCGCGCGGGAGCTCCTCGCCGGAGCGCCGCTCGATCCCGAGCCCTGGGCCGTGCATCTCGCGCCTTCGCTGCCGTTCCGCGTCGATCTCGCGGAGCTCGACCGGCGCATCGCGGCCCTGGCCGCGGCCGCGGCGCGCACGGGCGTCGAGCCGTGCAGCGCGGGCGTCCGGGTGCTGCCCGTCGGCGAGCTGAACGCGTCGTTCGCGCGCACGGACAACAAGAGCCGGAGCCACTGGGACTTCTCGGCGGCGATCCTGCGCGATCTCTGGCGCAGGTACGCGGCCGAGGGGCTCGATCTCCTGGTCGATCGCCACGGAGGCCGCATGCGCTACGAGGCGCTCCTGCGCGAGACGTTCCCCGAGGCGCGCATCGAGCGGATCTCCGAGGAGCGCCCGCGCTCCGAGTATGCGGTGATCGAGAGGAACCGCGACGCGACCCCGCGCTGGATGCGCATCGCGTTCGCGGAGCGCGCCGAGGGCGCCTCCATGGCCGTCGCGCTCGCATCGTGCCTGGCGAAGTACACGCGCGAAGTCTGCATGCACGCGTTCAACGAATACTTCCGGAAACTCGACCCGAGCTTGCGCCCGACGGCGGGGTACGTTTCCGATGGACGCCGCTGGCTGACCGACGCCGCGCGTGCGATCGGTCGCTCCGGGGTCGCGCACAGCGATCTCGTGCGCGCGAGGTGATCGCCGCCGCGGCCTGTCGGCCGGACTCGACCGCTGCTATCGTGCCCGCCCCACCCCCCTCAGAGCCTTGAAGATCGCCATCCTCGGCGCCGGCGTCTCCGGCCTCTCGCTCGCGCGTTTCCTCGTCGAAGGCGGGCTCGATGCGGGCTCGGTCCACGTCTTCGAGGCCGGCGCGGAGGTCGGCGGCCTGTGCCGGAGCCGGACCGTCGAGGGGTTCACGTACGACATCGCCGGCGGCCACATCCTCTACAGCAAGGACGCGCCCGCGATGCAGTGGATGAAGGACTGCGCCGGCGGCGACGCGGCGTTCGTCCAGAAGGATCGCCACACGCGCATCCGCTTCGAGGACCGCTGGGTGAACTACCCGTTCGAGAACGGGCTCGGCGATCTCCCTCCGCAGGCGAACTTCGAATGCCTGCGCGGCTACGTCGCGGCCTGGCACGAGCGGCGCGTGTCGGGATCGGCGGCACCAGCCGATTTCGGGTCGTGGATCCGCTGGCGATTCGGCGACGGGATCGCGGCGCACTTCATGGATCCCTACAACCTCAAGGTCTGGAAGCGCGAGCTCTCCGAGGTCACGAGCGACTGGGTCGCCGGGCGCGTGCCCGACGCGCCGATCGACGACGTGCTCCGCTCCTCCGTCGGGATCCGCACGGAGGGCTACACGCACCAGGCGATCTTCTACTACCCGAAACGCGGGGGGTTCCAGGCGATCACCGACGGCATCGCCTCGACGATCCGGGGGCGCGTACGGCTCTCGACTCCGGTGAAGGACATCGTCCGTCACGGTTCGTCGTGGCGCGTGAACGGGGAGGAGTTCGATCTCGTCGTCAGCACGCTGCCCCTGACCGATCTGCCGGACATCCTGCGCGAGATGCCGCGCGACGTCGCCGACGCGATGCGCGGCCTCGAGTACAACGGACTCGTTTGCGTGCTGATCGCCCTCGATCGCGCCGCGCATCCCGACCTCTCGTGGGTCTACCTCCCGCACGACGTCCAGGGACCCGCGAACCGGGTCACGTACATGTCGAACTACGCACCCGGGAACGCGCCCGAAGGGAAGAGCTCGTTCCTGTGCGAAGTGACCCTTCCCGGCGGAGCGCGCGCGGCGAAGGGACTGCCGGGCCAGGAGCTCGAGGAGGAGGTGATCGCCGGACTCGTGCACGCCGGACTCCTCGAGAAGGACGAGATCCTCTTCCACGACCGCAGCGCCGTGCGCCACGCGTACGTCGTCTTCGACCACGCGTATGCGGCCCGTCGGAAGGCCGTTTTCGCGTGGATGGACGGCGCCGGGCTCGTCGCACTCGGGCGCTTCGGACGCTTCGAATACGACAATTCGGACCAGTGCGTGATCAAATCGCGCCAGCTCGCGGCGCAAATCCTGGCGCGTTCGGCGCGCGGGGCCTGACCCGTATCGGCGTCGACTCGGAATCAATTTCCGCGTCGGGAGGGCACCCGATCGAAGCCGTTTCCGGTCCTCCGAGACGAGTTGCGAGCGCCAAGGTATGATTCAGCGGAACGGTCCCGGAGCCGCGCCCGAGCAGGGGCCGGACCGAGCTCCGGTTCCTGCCCGGCCCACACCGCATGGGCGCGATGAACAGGAAGACATCACCGCACACGGCCGACACGCTAGGGTCGCCGCAGGGGGGAACTCTTCCGCACTCAGGAAGCACCACCATGAATCAATTCAATCGGCGATTCGCAACTCTCGCGCTCCTCGCTCTGGCCGGCTGTAGCGGCGGCGGCGGCGGCGGATCCTCCGGAACGGCGCCGAGCAATCTCGTCTATCCGCACACGACGGAAGCGCTGATCGTCGACGTCGCGGCCACGCCCAATGTCCCGACCTTCGCGGGCAGCCCTTCGACCTTCTCCGTTCTCCCGTCGCTGCCCGCCGGCGTGACGCTCGACGTGCACACCGGCGCGATCGGCGGGACGCCGACGCAAGCCGCGGCGCAGACCGGGTACGTGCTGCGCGCGACGAACGGCGCGGGATTCACGACGACGACGGTCACGCTCGGAGTCAGCCTCGCGCCGCGATTCGCGTACGTCGCGAACCAGTCCGACTCCACGATCTCGCTGCTGCGCGATGACGCCGCGACCGGAGACCTGAACCACGTCGGCTACATCCACGCGCCGCCGTCGCAAGTCGGACCGGAACGGATCGCCGTCCACCCGAGCGGAAACTTCGTCTACGTGCCGAACATGGGCACGTCGAATCTCTCGGTGTACTCGGTGAACTCGGCCGACGGCTGGCTCACTCCGGGCACGCCGGTCGCGCTCGGCGCCGGACCTCACGGGATCGCCATCGATCCGAACGGCACCTACCTCTACGTCTGCAGCCAGAACGCGGACCAGCTCCAGGTGTTCTCGATCGACCCGGGAACGGGCGCCTTGAGCGTCGTCCAGTCGATCTCGACCGGCGTCCAACCTTCGTCGTGCGTCGTCGATCCGCTCGGCAGGTTCCTGTTCGTGACGCTGCACGGCAACCCGACCACGGGACAAGGCAGTGCCTTGCAGGCCTACCTGATCGACGCGCCGACGGGCTCGGTCACGGCCCCGTCGCCGGCGGCGACGCTGAACGGCTCGCAGCCCACCGACGTCGTCGTCGCTCCGAACGGCACCGCCGTGTTCACGACCGGCGAGCGATTCAACCTCGTGATCCCCATCAGGTACGACGGGGTCAGCGGCGCGCTGACCGTGCTCACCGCGCGCCACGCGGGCAGCCGGCCGACGGCACTCACCATCGAGCCGACCGGGCGCTTCGTCTACGTCACGAACCAGACCGACAGCACCGTCTCCTCGTTCGTCGCGGATCCGGCCACCGGCGACCTCACGGTCGTCGGGACCGTGGGAACCGGCACGAATCCGACGGCCGTGGCGTCGGACGCAGGCGGCCGCTTCGTCTACATCGCGTGCTCGGGCACCCAGACGCTGACGCAGTACGCGATCGACGACGCGACCGGGACGCTGTCCCCGAGCGACGGCGGTGCCGCGACCCGCGCGGCGCCGAGCGGCGTCGGCTTCGCGAAGGGCACGAGCAAGCTCGCGGTCGTCCCGCGCTTCGTCCACGTCGCCGCGGCGAGCTCGAACGAAGTGCCCGCGTACACGATCAACGCGACGAACGGCGCGCTCACGGAGCTCCCCAACCCGCCGCTGACGCAGACGCGCCCGGTGACGGTGGCGACCGATCCGCGACACCGCTTCCTCTACGTCGCGAACCAGACCGGCCAGACGATCGACGCGTTCACGATCAACGCCGGGACCGGCGCGCTCGCGTCGGTCGGCCTGCCCACGCCGGTCACCGGCGCGCCCACGCACGCGATCGTCGATCCTTCCGGCCGCTTCCTGTACCTGACGACGCGCGACGTCGTCGTCGCGAACGACGGGTGGGTGACGACGTACGTGATCTCCCAGAACGACGGCTCCCTCTCGCCGGCGGACACGCACCAGGTCACCGACCGCGCGCTGTGGGTCACCCCGGATCCGACCGGAGAGGTCATCTACGTCGCGAGCAATCCCGGCGGCGCTGGAACCGCACGGATCTCGACCTTGCGCGTCGATCCGTCGAACGGAGCGCTGACGCTCTCCCCGAATCCGCCGGCTTCGGCGGCGGGAGTGGTCGCGCTCGGCTTCCACCCGCGCCGGCGCGTGCTGTACTCCGTGCTCTCGAGCGCGAACGCCGTCGTCTCGTTCTCGACCGATCCGGCGACGGGCGAGCCGACCGTGATCCCCGGCGGCGCCGGCAACAGCGGCGTCAGCCCCTCCGCGGTCACGATCTCGCCCGACGGCCGGTTCGGCTACGTGTCCTACCTCGAGCCCGCCGGGACCGGACACGTCTCCGCGTTCGCGGTCGATCCGGTCACGGGCAAGCTCCTCGTCCCGGCCGTGCAGTACAGCGACGGACTCCATCCGACGGATCTCGCGATCGACGGCTCGGGTCGGTTCCTCTACTCCGCGAACAGCGGCTCGAACACGATCTCGGTGTTCCAGGTCGATCCGGTGACCGGCGCGCTGAACATCCGCACTCCGGCGGCGAGCGGCCTCGAGCCGAACGCGCTCGTCGTCACGACGATCACGCAGTAGCACCCGATCCCCGATCGGTGTTTCTGGCTCGGCCGGGGTCTCGAGAGCCCCGGCCGACGCCTTCTTTGGCGGCCCGCAGCGCTCTGTGCCACACTCCTCCGCGCCCCGGAGGATCCGCACATGACGTTCGCCTGCCTGCTCCCTCTCGCGCTCCTTCTCGCGCCCGGTGACCGGATCACGGGCCGCGGATTCGCGACGCGCTCCGAAGTCATCGCGCGCCACGGGATGGCGGCGACGGCGCAGCCCCTGGCGACGCAGGCGGCGCTCGAGATCCTGCGCGCAGGCGGCAGCGCGGTCGACGCCGCGATCGCCGCGAACGCCGTGCTCGCGCTGGTCGAGCCCGTGTCGTGCGGTCCGGGCGGCGACCTGTTCGCGATGGTCTGGGATCCGAAGACGAAGAAGCTGTACGGGCTGAACGGCAGCGGGCACTCGCCGCGCTCGCTGACGCTCGAGGAGTTCCAGCGGCAGGGTCTGAAGAAGATCCCGAGCGTCGGTCCGCTCCCCGTGACCGTCCCGGGGTGCGTCGACGCCTGGTGCGAGCTCTCGAAGCGCTTCGGCAAGCTCCCGCTCGCGCAGGTCCTCGCCCCCGCGATCCGCTACGCGAAGGAAGGCGCGCCGATCACCGAGCTGATCGCGTACTACTGGCAGCGCAGCGCCGCCGTCCTCGAGAAGTACGAGAACTTCAAGGAGACGTACATGCCCGCCGGACACGCGCCGAAGACCGGCGAAGTGTTCGCGAACCCGCGCCTCGCGGCGACGCTCGAGAAGATCGCGGCCGGCGGCCGCGCGGCCTTCTACGAGGGGGACGTCGCGAACGCGATCGAGGCGTACATGAAGCGCAACCACGGATTCCTCACGGCCGCCGACATGGCGGCGCACCACTCCGAGTGGATCGATCCGGTGTCGACGAACTACCGCGGCTACGACGTGTGGGAGCTGCCGCCGAACGGGCAGGGCATCGCCGCGCTCGAGATCCTGAACCTCCTGGAAGGCTTCGACGTCCGCGCGATGGGGTTCGGGACCCCGGAGTACGCGCACGTGTTCATCGAGGCGAAGAAGCTCGCGTTCGAGGACCGCGCGCGTTGGTACGCCGACCCCGAGTTCGCGAAGATCCCGGTCGCCGAGCTGATCTCGAAGAAGTACGCCGAGGAACGCCGCAAGCTGATCCGGCTCGATCGGGCCGCGCGGAGCTACCCCGCGGGCAACCCCGCGCTCGAGCACGGCGACACGACCTACCTCACGACGGCGGACGAGAGCGGCTGCATGGTCTCGCTGATCCAGAGCAACTACCGCGGCATGGGCTCGGGCATGACGCCGGACGGACTCGGGTTCATGCTGCAGGACCGCGGGGAGCTGTTCGACCTCGAGGCCGGGCACTTGAACACGTATGCGCCGGGGAAGCGTCCGTTCCACACGATCATCCCCGCGTTCGTGACGAAGGACGGCGAGCCGTACCTCGCGTTCGGCGTGATGGGCGGAGCGACGCAGCCGCAGGGCCACGTCCAGATCCTCGTCAACCTGATCGACTTCGGGATGAACACGCAGGAGGCCGGGGACGCTCCGCGCATGCTGCACGACGGCTCGTCGGAGCCGACGGGCGAGAAGATGACCGACGGCGGGAAGGTGTCGCTCGAGAGCGGGATCCCGTACGAGACCGCGCGCGAGCTCGCGAAGAAGGGGCACGCCGTCGGATTCAACGTCGGCGACTACGGCGGGTACCAGGCCATCCGCTGGGATCCGGTGAACCGCGTCTACTACGGCGCGTCGGAGTCGCGGAAGGACGGACAGGCCGCGGGCTACTGAGCGCGGCGCAGCGCCTGCGCCGCGCGCCGGTGCTCGGCCGCCAGGTCGGCGCGACCGAGGCGCGCGTACGCCTGCGCGAGTCCCTCGTGCGCTTCCGCGAGGCGCGGATTCGTCGCGAGCACCGCCTCGAGCTCCCCGACCGCCGCGTCGACGCGGCCCTGCGCGAGCAGCGCCTGCGCGAGATTCGTGCGCGCCCCCGCGTCGCGCGGATCGCGCCGCAGCGCTTCGCGGAGCACGGATTCCGCTTCGGCGGCGTCGCCGCGGCGCAGGAGTGCCGCGCCGAGGTTCGTGCGGCCCCGCGCGTAGTCGTCCTGCACGCGCAGCGACTCGCGGAACTCCGCGATCGCTTCGTCGGTCCTGCCCTCCTGGAGGAGCAGCAGTCCGAGGTTGTTGTGCGGGATCGGGCGATCGGGGTGGAGCTCGATCGCGCGCCGGTAGTGCTCCGCCGCCTCGTCGCGCCGGCCGCGCATCGCCAGCGCCCGGCCGACGACGTCGTGCGCGATCGCGCTCCGCGGGTCGACGGCGAGGGCGTGCGTGAAGAGCGTCTCCGTGTCCTGCCAGAGCGCCGCCTGGCGGAACGTGCACACCGCGAGCGCCGCCGCGGCGACGAACGCGAGCACCGGCGCCGCGCGCGGGGCGAGGACGAAGAGCGCGCCCGCGACGAGATGCGCGAACGGCATGCACGCGAGGTACGTGTAGCGATCGGCGACGAGCTGCGGGCCGGCCTGCACGAGGCCGCTCACGGGGGCGACGATTAGGAGGAACGCGGCCCAGGCGGTCCAGCCGGCGGGGTGCTGCCGTCGCAGCGAGAAGGCGAGCGCGGTCGCGCAGGCGGCGAGGATCATCGCGACGACGAAGCGCGGCTCGAAGGGATCGAGCGGAGTCGGCAGCTCGTAGATCGGCGAGAGCCGGATCGGGAGGAGCGTCCTCCCGGCGTAGAACGTCGCGGCGAACGCGGCCTGCGCGACGCGCTGCAGGACGCCGTGCTCCCCGACCGTGCGCAGCTCGCGCGCCAGCGACGCCTGCCCGAAGTACGCGACGACTCCGAACACCGCCGCGGGGATCAGGAACGGAATCTTCCCGACGATCGCATCGCGGAGCGGCCGGCGCAGGATCCAGACGTCGAACACCACGAGCGCGAGGGGCAGCGTCATCCCCGACGCCTTCGCGAGGAGGCCGAGCACGAACGCGGCGAGCGACGCGCCGAGCAGCACCCGGCGCCGCCGCCCGGGCTCGGCGGTCGCCGCGTGCACGTACGCGAGGAGAGCGAGCACGTAGAAGACTCCCGAGAGCACGTCGCGTCGCTCCGTGATCCACGCGACCGACTCGACGCGCAAGGGATGCACGCCGAAGAACAGCGCCGCTGCGAAGGCCGCGAACTCGCGCGCGGACCCGGCGATCGCGGGCACGGCGATCGCGAAGACCTTCCGCGCGAGGAAGAAGAAGGCCACCGTCCCGGCCGCGTGCAGCGCGACGTTCGTCGCGTGGAACGCCGCGGGATGCATCCCCCACGCCGCGTGCTCGAGCGCGAGACTGAACCACGAAAGCGGCTGGTACGGGCCGCCGTGGAACGTCGTCGCCATCCAGCGGAGGTGCTCGAGGGACAGGCCGCGCCAACCCGCGTTCTCGAGGAAGTTCTTGTCGTCGTCCCAGAGGACGAATCCGGCCGAGAGCGCGGGGAAGAACGCCGCGAACACCGCCGCGACGAGGCACGCCGGGAGGAGCTTGCGCGCCATCAGCCACCGCCGCGGAGGCGCGCGGCGGCCTGCGCGTGCTCGGCGGCGCGCGCGCGGTCCCCGAGCTTCTCGTAGCAGAGCGCGAGGCCCTGGTGCGCGTCGGCGGACGTGCCGAGGATGTCGAGCGCCTGCGCGAACTCGCTGCGCGCCTCCTCGATCCTGCCGGTGACGAAGAGCAGCTGCCCGAGCGTCAGGTGCCCGCCGTGGAACCCCGGCTGCATGCGGACGGTCTCGCGCAGCACCGCCTCCGCCTCCTGCCAGTCCCGCTTGCGCGCGTCGCCCGTCGCCTTCATGCCGCGCTGCACGAGCGCGATCGCGAGATCCTGGCGCGCGTACGGGTAGTCGGGGCTCCCGCGCACCGTCTGGCGGAAGAGCTCGATCGCGCCGTCGAGATCGCCGCGGTCGAGCCGGATCTTCCCG